>VFQT010000426.1_pt1 | contig 62682 bp, 53 predicted proteins | sample 3512381 | NCBI WGS metagenome assembly VFQT01 (sample SAMN10412376, study PRJNA504923) | tailings metagenome | isolation source: Relicate 2 Philex TSF3 active mining site | place: Philippines: Tuba, Benguet | collected 2017-08-29
CGAACAGTACCCGCTCATGAGCCGCATGCTGGTCAATGAGATACAAACCATCTGGCCCCTCTGCCACCACATAGGTCGCCCCGATCTGACCGATGAGACGAAGCAGAGGAACACCAGCAAAGGACGATTGACCATTGACAGCAGACGATGGACGATCACTTTCCACCGGTTGACTGGAGTTTTCCATTGCCGATGGTCCATCGTCTATGGTCAACTCGGAATCATGCGCCACTGACCAATCAATGCCGACCTGCCTGCTGGGAAGTTCATCCGTCCGCGCGCGTGAGCCCCACAACTGCGGCGAAACAGCAGGGACAGGCGTGTACGCCAGCAATGCTTTTCTCACTGAACGTTGCACAAAGCTGAATACTTTATCCTGAGTTCTGAAGCGCACTTCTGCCTTCGTCGGGTGGACGTTCACATCCACATCTTCGGGAGCCATGTCGAGGAACAAGGCGGTGAGTGGGTAGCGTCCCACCATCAAGAGCGTGTGATATGCCTGCAATAAGGCTGAGTTCAAAGAAATTTCTTGTACCCAGCGACCATTGATAAAGAACGTGATCTCTTTGCGGTTGGAGCGGGTGAGCGAAACCGGGCTAATGAAGCCGGTAAGTGTCATCTCATCTTCGCTTGCCATCACTTCCAGCATTTGCTTGGCAACATCCACACCGTAGAGCGCCGCCATGATCGCGCGCCGGTCGCCATCGCCGGAGGTTTGCAAGGTGACTTGCTTGCCATCCGTCACTTTGAAGCGGATGTTTGGATATGCCAGTGCATAACGTGTCACCAACGAATCAATGGCTCGGCGTTCAGTGGTATCGGTTTTCAAAAATTTCAAACGAGCAGGGACGTTGTAAAAAAGATTCTCCACCCGCACTACTGTTCCGACTGGCGCACCGACTTTCTCCACCTTGCCTGAAATGCCGCCTTCCACTTTCAAGCGCGCGCCTTCTTTGGCAGACTCCACCCGCGAGGTGATCGTCATCTGCGAGACGGAGCCAATCGAAGCCAGCGCTTCGCCTCGGAACCCCAAGGTCTGGATGTGGAACAGGTCATCGGACTGTGTCAGCTTCGAGGTTGCGTGTCGAGCCGCCGCCAGTTCCAATTCATTTGCCGGTATACCATGCCCATCATCCGCAACTTCCATGAGAGTCCGTCCGGCATCCGCAATGGAAATGGAAATATTCTTCCCGCCGGCATCCAGCGAATTTTCGGTCAGCTCTTTGATGACCGAGGCGGGGCGCTCCACCACTTCACCAGCAGCGATCTGTGACGAGACTTCAGAAGAAAGTAATCGTATGGGCATGGCGCGATTATACCCATTGCGTCAACAAATTGCTCAAAGACTGCAATTTGTTGACAGGGTATTATATAATCTCGAAATGCAATTCACAACCATTTTCTTCGACCTCGACGACACGTTGTACCCTTCCAGTTCCGGCTTGTGGAAAGCCATCAAAGAACGCATGAATATTTATATGCGTGAACGCATGGGCTTTCCCGAAGACCAGATTTCTGCCATCCGCGAGAAATATTTTTTGCAGTACGGTACCACCCTGCGCGGACTCCAAGCTCATCATGATATCGATGTGCAGGATTTCCTTGCCTTTGTACATGACCTGCCGCTCAAAGATTATCTTGCCCCGAACCCGACTCTGCGTTCGCTCATCGCCTCTCTCCCAACCCGCAACCTGATCTTCACCAACGCAGATTCTGCTCACGCCGACAGAGTGCTCACCGCCCTCGGTCTGCGCGACCTGTTCGACACCGTTGTAGATGTAAACGTTATTGACCCGTACTGCAAGCCGATGCCCGAGTCCTTTCAACTTGCCATGAAAGCCGCCGGGGAAACTGACCCTTCCAAATGCGTCATGATCGACGATATTCACCGCACCACCCATGCCGCGAAAGATGCAGGCTTGTTCAGTATTCTATATAATGACGTTTTTCCCGAAGGCAGCGCCAACGCTCACCTGACGGATTGGGATCAATTAGTTCCGATTTTGGAGAGGCAAAATGGAAAATAGCCGCGCTGCGGTTGCAGCGATCCTATTCATTGTTTTGATCGTCGGCATCAACTTTATGATGTACGGCATTGTGCGCGGAGTCATGCGCGGTGGGAAGAATAACCCCATGCTGAACATGATTAAGGCGATGAACCCTGCGCAACAGAAAAAAGATGAAGAAATGGAAGAGTTGCACCGTACCCTTCAGGATTTGAAAAAAGACAAGGATAATCCGACCGGGGACTCCGAATAATTTCTCGAACTGCCGTTGCTCCTGCGATGTTTGAGCCCGCAGGAGCGATTTATTTGCTCGATTCTTACAGAAATCGAACAATTCATTCAGCAATCTTTAATAACCAATTGGTATCTTTCTACGTATCTAGTTACTGGAGGCACTTGTGAATAAGACTTTAAAAGCCGTTCTGCTTGTTTTAGCAGTTGCTCTTGTGGGGTTGGGTTCGTTCGCTGGCGGGTTCGTTACCGGACACCTTATGCCGTTTGGGACGAGTTCCCAATTTTCCTTCAGCGAGCCGCCTACTGCAGAGCCCAATCCGACCACCTCGCCTGAACAGCAGGCAGCCACCCCTGAAGATGTGCAAGCCCTCTTTGCTCCCTTCTGGGAAGCGTGGAATCTCGTCCATGAAAATTATGTAGATCAGCCGGTCGATGATATCGCTTTAATGCGCGGTGCGATCAATGGCATGATGCAGGCATTGGGTGACCAACACTCCACCTACATGGACCCTGAAGATTACAAACAAGCGAACGAAAGCTTGGAAGGTTCTTATGAAGGGATCGGCGCTTATGTGGATACGACCGCCGACTACTTGACCATTACCAGCCCTATTCCTGATTCTCCGGCAGATAAAGCGGGCTTACGCCCTGGCGATAAGATCATTGCGATCGACGGCGAAGACATGACCGGCATCGACGCCGAACTTGCCCGCCGCAAGGTGCTTGGACCCGCAGGAACGACCGTTGTGCTTACCGTGCTGCGCGAGGGTGAAAATCAGCCGATCGATTTCTCGATCGTTCGTGACCGAATCACCATTGCTTCTGCCACAGGTGAAATGCTCGAAGGTGATATTGCTTACATTCAAGTGACCACCTTTGGCGGCAACACAATGCCCGAACTGCAGGCAGCACTTGATGAGTTGATGCCGCAAAACCCCAAAGCCATCATTCTTGACCTGCGAAACAACGGCGGCGGTTACTTGCAAACCTCTGTGGAAGTGACATCACAGTTCCTTGGTGAAGGCGTTGTGCTGTACGAACAATATGGTGATGGAACCCGAACCACGTATGATGTCCTTCCCGGCGGGCAGGCGACCGACACAAGCATCCCGATGATCGTGTTGATCAACGAAGGTTCAGCTTCCGCTTCTGAGATCGTGGCAGGTGCATTGCAAGACACTGGTCGTGCAAAGTTGCTTGGAACGGTTTCTTACGGCAAAGGCTCGGTGCAGAACTGGATCCCACTCTCTGGTGATAATGGCGCTGTCCGTGTGACGATCGCGAAATGGCTGACCCCGAATGAGAATACCATCCATGAGATCGGTCTCACTCCTGATTACCCTGTTGAACTCACTGAAGAAGACCGTCAGGCAGAGAAAGACCCTCAATTGGATGAAGCAATAAAAATTCTTTTAGAGATGTCGAATCAATAACCAATAAGGAATAAGTAAGGAGAACAACATGTTTTTCTTTGACCCAAGATACCTGATGTATATGATTCCTGCCTTCATACTCATGGCGCTTACGTCCTGGTATGTGAAAGCGGCTTACAACAAATGGAGCCGTGTAGGTGCAGGTAGTCGTTTTACGGGCTATGAAGCCACCCGTCGACTCATCAATTCAAGCGGGTTGTATGGTGTGCAAATTCAAGGCACTCCCGGTGAAATGACCGATCACTACGATCCGCGCAACAAGACCGTTTTTCTTTCTCAAGGTGTGGCAAACAGCCCATCTGTGGCGGCACTGGCGATCGCTGCCCATGAACTTGGTCATGCCCAGCAGGATGCCGAAGGATATTTCCCGCTCAAGTTCCGCGGGGTGTTGGTACCGCTTGTCAACATCGGTTCCAACCTCGGCTGGATCCTCATCATGATCGGGTTGTTCCTGCAATTGACACAGCTCGCGTGGATCGGGATCCTGGTCTTCTCTGGTGGTGCGCTTTTTGCACTGGTGACCCTGCCTGTGGAATTTGACGCTTCCGCCCGTGCCCGCCGCATGCTTGCCGAAAGCGGCATTATCCAAACCGATGCTGAAATGCGCGGTGTGAGTAACGTCCTCAACGCCGCTGCATTGACCTATGTAGCAGGGTTGGTCACCGCTGTTCTGCAATTGCTGTACTACGTCTCACTCGTCAGCGGACGCAGCCGCGATTAGTTTTACGATAACTCTGTAGGGGCGACTCACGAGTCGCCCCTACTTTTTTTGGGGGGGATAATAGATCGTGCAATTCTCCTGCAATAAAACGTTAACTTGACAAAATAGAACAAGTGTTCTAATATTGAACATAGATAACTTGTCCGTTGTTTGGTTCCAAAAAGGAGAATTCCCATGAACCGTTCTTTCAATATTCAACTCATTCCCCTGCTAAAGAAAATGTCGCTAAAACGCGGCGCGATCTTTGGTGGGTTGATCATGGGCGCATTGCTTGCCTTCGAGGTCTTCAACTTTGGTACAACCTCGTTCGCTTTGCGCGATGTTCTCGGTGATCTGCAATTTGCGGGGATGTATTGGTCGTCTGTGCTGGCGTTTGCCTTTTGCGCCATAGACTTTGCCGGCATTGCCCGCATCTTCACCCCCGAACAGGGTCGTGATGAACCTGCCGAAGTTTGGTATCTCTTTGGCGCATGGTTGTTGGCAGCTGCCTTCAATGCCATGCTCACCTGGTGGGGCGTTTCTGTTGCCATTCAAAATCACAACGCCTTGGGCGGTGGTTTGGTCGGTCAGGAAACCATGATGACCGTCGTGCCCATCTTCGTCGCTTGTATGGTCTGGCTGATCCGCGTTCTGTTGATTGGTACGTTCTCTGTGGCTGGAGAACGTCTCTTTTCAATGGCGGATATTTATGACCGCAACGCGAGCTACCGTAACACCCAAGCCTCCACCTTCTCTGCGCCTCAACCGCGGACCGTTCAGCCTGCTCCACGTCAGGAAGTGAACCCACCCGTGAACAATTATCCGCGACCCGTTCCGAAGCCGCAGCCCCGTCCCAACTCCATGCCTGCCTATGGCGCTAATCGTCCCGAACCGACTTATCATCCCGTAGGTATGACCGCTATGAGCAGCAACGAGAAAAACAATACTTCCGTACGGAGATAGCCCTTGTCGTGAGATAAGGTTTCTCAATCCTCTTCCCCCATCCAACCGCTGAACCGCTCGAAAGGGCGGTTCATGCGTTAAGAACTCAATAATGAATGGACATATTCCTGAATTGCAATTCGGAGAATCAAAAACCCCAACAATGTGACGGATCCATTTTTGATACGACACTCCATTGGGGTTTTGGTCTTATTTATTCAAACTCATCCAGTGTGCTTTCGCCATGTGTCAGTACATACATTGCGCGCGGATTGCCTTCATTGGTGTCGAACACAAAATCGGTGACGATGTAATTTTTTGCAAAGGCGGTTTCAAAAAGTTCGCGACTGAAGAAACGCCAATCTCGGGCGAGCGGAAAGTCTTTGGCTTTGATATCCATAAAGTTGGTGGGAATTTCCACCAGCAGGAGACGATCTTCAAAGGTTGGCACATGCTCGAGGGGGCGCATCAAGCCTGCGTCGGAGAATTGAGGCGTGTAAAAGGGACGGAGTCCGCTGCGGGAAACATGTGCAAGTTTGAGCGTGGGTCGCGGACGTTTGCTGAGTCGTTTTTCCACGCGGCGTGAATTGATCCACCAATCCACTTGAAAACGGTCAGAAGGCAGACCGGCGTTGAGACCATCACGTAGTTCGCCATATTCCGCTTCGCGATAGGTGCTGCAGACCGCACCGAGTTTGGAGATATTGAGATGCGCATTGCGGCTGAGCAGCGGATCGAAGGTCCATGTGATATGGTCAAGTCCCTGATGCCGCACCATCTGCCATTGTGCGCGTTTGAGTTCGAAACCGATTCCGCCATCACGATTGTTGGGGTGAATGCCCATTTGATGCGAACAATGCTTGGGGCGTGGACCATCAGGAGTTTTTTCAAGCCCCGGAAAGCCAAAGACGAAACCGATGAGTTTTTCATCCTCGAATGCGCCCAGCACCAAGCCGCCATTGTGGACAACGGTGATCAGTACATGACTTGGGACGACATCTGTTTCAGAACCAGGCCAGACCTGACGCTGAAGTTCTTCCACAAGTTGCATTTCATCGGGTGTTTCGAGCAGGCGAATGTTTGGAAGGGACATATTATCTTCTCTGAGGGGATAATCGTTGGGTGACGGCGCTCCAAAGGCGCTCATACCAACGTTTGTAGATCAAGTAGTCAATGCGATACGAGAAACGGGCAGGCATCAACCCAAAATGACGCGGCATCGCATCCACTGAAGTGGTGCGATTGACGGCGAAGTAATCGAGAAAGAGGGAAGAAACCGGAAAGCCGGGAATCACACTTTCAAGGAAGACGGTCATGGCGCGTAAGGTGATGGGCGAAAGGGGCACAAGAAAACGGCGCCGCCTTGTTACGTCCATGATGATCTCAATGATCTGTTGCAGGGTGAAGAACTCATTGCCGCCCACTTCATAGACTTGGTTAAGAGTTCCTTCGTTTTGCAGTGCCCAGATCATGCAGGTGACCAAGTCTTCGACCCACACAGGTTGAACCACCACACGTCCGCCATTGGGGACGGGGAAGAGCCCCGGCGAATTTCGCAGCAATCGCGCAATGTTGTTGGTGAAATGGTCTTCGGGTCCATAAACTAATGAAGAGCGGATGATGGTGTAGGGGGTCTTTCCGGCACGGATGGACTCTTCGGCGATGCCTTTGGCTTTAAAGGCGGGGTAGCCCGAAGCGCGTGCCGCTCCCAAATGACTAAGATAGACGATCCGATCCACACCTGCATCGGCGGCGGCATCGACAAGGTTTTGAGTACCTTGAATATCGGTGATGAGCAGACTGCCGCGCGCACCTTGATTTTCCGCGCTGGCAAGATGAAAGACCATTTCAACATCGCGCATGGCAGCGCGCAGACCACGCGTATCGGCAAGCGATACCACTGCCACTTCAACCGGCACGCCTTTTGGCAGGCGCGGCGTTTTGGCAGATGGACGAATAAGGGCGCGGAGGGGGTATCCGATGGATGACAGTTGGCGCACGAGGGTGCGTCCGATGAATCCGGTGGCGCCGGTGATGAGAATCATGGGAGGGATTATACAGGCAGATTGGTTTTTGAATTAATGTGTCAAATAGCTTTTACCACAGAGCACTTAAATGTCTCCGTAGTGAAAAAAAACAGCCGCTAATAAAGCGGCTGTTTGGTCGAGGTTCGATCAGTCGCGTTTGCCTTTGAGTTCATCGCGGAAAATGACGCTCATAATGATACTCACAACGCTCATCACCAGGCTGCCAACCAGGGCAGACCAGAACCCATCCACCATAAGCGGGATGCCAAAGGATTGCCCGATGGCGCTGGTCAGCATGAGCATGACGGTGTTAATAACAAGGGTAAACAAGCCCAGTGTGAGGATAATAAGCGGGCAGGTGAGGAACTTGAGCAATGGACGAACCAAGGCGTTCAAGAGTCCCATGATGAGGGCGAGGGCAAGAATGCCTTTCCAATCACCGAGATAGTCGATACCGGGGATCAGCCACACGGCAGCGTATAACGCAACAGCGTTGATCAGCCAGCGAATAATAAATTTAGTCATGTTATCTCCTTTCTTTTAAGTACGCAAAATAATCTATCTGGTTGCCTGCATCCAGATCAAGGTACGAAGCGGTTTGAATCCTGCGGTTTGAATGGCATCGTCGAAAAGACCGGCAGGGAACTCGAGTGAGATGTGAGGATTGGAATACGACAGGTCGCGGCGTGCCTGAAGGAGGAGAGCTGTCATCGCCTCAGGGTCTGACCTCTCGGCTGTTGCAGCAAACAGGCTTTCACCCCGCCCGGTCGGAATCCACGATAGTGTGGCGAGTAAATTATCTTTGCGTGAAGCTGCCCATTGACGGACGTTGATATCGACGAACATCAGGTACAGCCAGTTGAGCAGACCCGGCTTGAGCGTGGAAAAGTTCCAATTGGCGTGCCAGCTCATTTTGTTGGGGTAGAGGCGGGCAAGCCATTTGAGTTGGGTGGTCCAAAAGCGTGGATGCCGCCCAGTGATGGCGATATCCGTTTCTATTTTTTGTGCATTGGAGTCGGTGTAGGCTTGCCAGGCGGTGCGGCGCGCCCGTTCAACAAAGCCGAGAGTTTCGTAAAGATGAATGGCTTCGGGGTTATCGGCGCGGACGTGCAGCCAGATATCATCCACTTTTCTTTCGCGGGCATGCTGCATGGCACGGACGGTGAGGGCACGTGCAATGCCGCGGCGACGATAATCAGGATGGGTGGCAACATTGGCGATGAGATAGAGGCGGTGCTTGTTTTGCCGGAATGGCACAAGGCTGACGTTGCCAACGACGTGATGTCCTTCTTCCCAGATATACCCTGTGAGCGGTAGAGAAGTGGACTCTGCTACACGATTCGCCCATTTCAGAAAGGAGTTATCTTTGCCTGCACGGCGCATGTCCTGCACATACCGCCTGCCGTCACTATCCATGGTGGATGAGAAGCATTGTTCGATGAGGTCTGCTACAGCAGGCAAGTCTCGCAATATGCTGAGGGGACGCAGATTGGGGTGAGGTGCCTCGCGTGCAGGGACAGTGATGGAGGACATGGGGAGATTATAAGCGGGTGGGCGGTGAGCGAAAAGTGGGGAGTTATATCCCAAGTAGTAAAATATCTTCATGCCCAAATTGACGATCAGTGTTGAAAACGCAGAATACCAGATCATCCAAGCCTTGAAATTGAACCGCACCAAACGGCACAAGGCGCAGGAAGCCTTTGTAGAGGGAATCGAGTCTATTAAGCAGGTGGTCAGTGCCGAGATGGAGATCACTCGCATTATTGCCGCGGACGTGGAGAAGCTTTCCACATGGTCGAAGGATTTGATTCGCAGTCATCCCAAGGCGAAGATTATAGAGATGTCTTTTGATTTGTACAAAGCGCTATGTGATCGGGATGAGCCTTCGGAAATTGTCATTACTGTGAAAGTGGATTCTCTCAACTTGAGCGACCTGCAATTGCCTGCCAAACCATTCGTGCTGGTCTTCGACCGCCCCAGTGACATGGGGAATCTTGGCTCCATCGTCCGCTCTGCGAATTCGTTTGGGGTGGATGCGATCCTGCTCATTGGGCACGGTGTAGATGTGCATGACCCGAAGGTGATACGGTCCAGTTTGGGGAGTATCTTCCATTCAAAGATCGTCAACATCCAGTCCATGCCAGAATTTGAGGCGTGGATCGTGGAACAGAAGAAGACAAATCAGCTGCGTGTCGTCGGCACGGATTCAACCGGGGATGTTTCTTTAATGAGCCATACACTTGCGCGTCCCATTGCAGTCGTTTTAGGAAATGAAGCCAAAGGCATGAGCGTGGCACTCAAGAATTTATGTGATTATGTGGTCAGCATCCCAGTGGAGGGGGCGGTCAATTCGTTGAATGTAGCCAGCGCCGGGTCCATCATTTTGTGGGATGTGTACAAAAATAGCCATTGATTACTTTCAGAAATTACAAAAAAACACGGACAGTCGACTGTCCGTGTTTTTTATCTCACACATTGTTGATCATCTTATTTGATCTCGACAAATTTATCATCAAAGAATTGTTCAACCGCAGGCGGGGCAGGTAGACGCTCGCAAGCAGATGGAAATTGTGTACAGAAATCGATCTCTTCATCTGGTTCAGGCGGTATGTTATTTACTGAACATCCCAATGGTTCGTTCCCTTTTGCTTGAAAACCAAATGGAACACGGCAGGTATTGTCCATGGCAGCAAGTAATTTGATGGGGTAATTGGGGTTGGATTTCGTCGGTGATCCCGCCTCTGCTTCGGTGATCACATCATGAAAGTTGTATTGAGCGGGGTCGATAAAAGAGTCATTTGCGGTAACACTCCACATAAAGTTCTCGTTACCGTCTTTGAAAAGCCATTTTTTGTATGCGATCTCCACGGCTGGTTTGGTGTCATCGATAAAACGTACCCATGCCAGATCAGGGTCTTCAGGGTGAATGCCATTGTTCAGGTCAAAGAGTAGGGAGTCAAACCCATCTCCATTGGCGGCATCGGGCGCTGCAGCTTGGTCACTGCCTACATCACCATTTGCATCGATAAAAAGATAGACATTCTCAGCAGTGAATTCAGTTTTGTATGGCGGCTGGGTTACAAGAAAGATCTCAGCGCGACCATCTCCGTTCTTGTCCAATTCCACACCATAGAAGCCGGTCAGGGTTTGGCTGGCAAGATCAAGCCCCACCAGGTCGATGCGGATGTAAAAAAAGGTGTCATCACTGGTGATGGAGAAATCTACAATATCAAGATCTGGCAGGTAGACCATGTCATTGGCTGTGAAGGGACGTTCAAAACGGTTGTTCCCAAAATCATCACCAAAGATCACATCCTTGTTCCCGGAATTGGTGCTTTCTTCATTATCATGAGCTGATGCCCGCGATACCGTTCCTTCTGTGGGAATATCTACATGAACAATAGGTTCTGCGGTTGCTGGAGCAGCTTCTGTGATGGCAGCTTCCTCTGCTGTGGTGGCTTGAGTTTCAGATGTGGTTTCTTCTGTAGGGGCGCTTCCACCACAAGCTTGCAGGGTAATCATTAATATAAAGATGAATGGAATAAAACGTTTCATAGGGTCTCCTGTTTTTCTAAAGGGTTATTCTTTAGGATAATAATAGTCTATTCCCTTCACTCAGGGACCTTAAAAAGTGAGGGGTGGGAGACTTACTTTATTGATGATTGGTTACAGGCATTTTTTCCCTAATACAACCTGCAAAATGAAAAAAAATGTCAAAATCTAACACTCCTCTTACGCCATACTGACAATGCGCCGATGCGGCGTTTGTTATAATGCCTCCATTAGGTGGACGATGGATAATGGGCAATAGACCATAAAACATGGTCTGTGGTTCGTGTCTGTGGTCTGCCTGGAGGATACCCCCTATGATGCGATTTGACCGTTTTACAGAGAGAGCACAGGAAGCCGCCCAACGCGCCGCGGAGATCATCCAACGCTATGGGCATAATCAGATCGATACAGAACACATCCTGCTGGCTTTGATCGAACAACCCGGCGGAGTGATTCCCCAAATTTTGGAAAAACTGAATGTCAGCGCTCAGGCGTTGACCGAACGTCTGGATGCAACCTTGCGTGCCAGCCCCAAAGCGAATATTTTTGGCGGCGGAGCAGGGCAGATCTTCATTACCCCGCGTGTTAAGCGGATCATTGACCTTGCCAATGAAGAAGCCAACCGCCTCAAAGATGAATACATCTCAACCGAACATATCTTTTTAGCGATCCTGACCGAACGCAATACCCCTGCAGCTCGTATATTGGAGTCTGCGGGTCTGACGCGTGACCGTGTGTACGATGCCATTCAGGACTTGCGTGGTGGTCAGCGTGTGACCGATCCACAGGCGGAGACAAGATACCGAACCCTTGAGAAATATTCACGCGACCTGACTCAACTGGCGCGTGAAGGCAAGCTTGACCCGGTCATCGGGCGTGATAATGAGATCATGCGTCTCATACAGATTTTGTCCCGCCGTACCAAGAACAATCCCGTTCTGATCGGTGAAGCAGGCGTGGGTAAAACTGCCATCGCTGAAGGTTTGGCACAAAAGATCGCCACCAATGATGTGCCGGAGATCCTTTCAGGCAAACGTGTAGTGGCGCTCGATCTGGGTGCCATGATCGCCGGGTCCAGATTTAGAGGCGAGTTCGAAGAACGTCTCAAGGCTGTGATGGAAGAAGTCCAGCGTGCGAAGGGTGATGTCATCCTGATGATCGACGAGTTGCATACCGTCGTCGGTGCAGGAGCCGCTCAAGGTGCGATGGATGCGAGTAACATGCTCAAACCTGCCCTGGCACGCGGCGAGTTGCAGACCATTGGCGCAACCACCCTGGATGAATATCACAAGCACATTGAAAAAGACGCCGCGCTTGAACGTCGCTTTGCGCCGATCTATGTGGAAGAGCCAAGTGTGGAAGATACCATCAAGATGCTGCATGGCTTGCGCGACCGATACGAAGCGCATCACAAGGTTCGCTTCTCGGATGAAGCCTTGACCGCTGCTGCTCATCTTTCTGAACGCTATGTGACAGACCGTCACCTGCCAGACAAAGCCATTGATCTGATGGATGAAGCCGCAGCGAAACTGCGCGTGGCTTTATATTCCATGCCGCCTGATCTCAAAGCATTGAAAACTGAGATCGATAAACTCTCTGCAGAAGAAGAGCAGGCTGGTTTGGAGCGTGATTACGAACGCGCTGCACAAAAGAAAGCTGAACGCCTGCGCCTCGATCATGAATACACTTCGAAGCGCGACCATTGGGAAGCCGAACATCACCTCGATGAAGTGGTGGATGTGAATGATATTGCCGCAGTTGTGCATCAGTGGACGGGCATTCCTGTCACGCAGATGCTCGAAACCGAGTCTGAAAAACTTCTCCACATGGAAGCGCGTTTGCATGAACGCATCATTGGTCAGGAAGAAGCCATTCATGCCGTGTCTGATGCGATTCGCCGTGCGCGTTCTGGTCTGAAAGATCCGGCTCGTCCCATCGGTTCGTTCATCTTCATCGGTCCTTCCGGTGTTGGTAAGACCGAGCTCGCCAAAGCCCTAGCCTGGTTCATGTTCGATGATGAAGATGCGATGGTGCGTGTGGATATGTCTGAATATCGCGAACAGCACACCGTTTCGCGTCTGTTCGGCGCCCCTCCCGGATATGTCGGCTACGAAGAAGGTGGTCAACTTACTGAAGCTGTCCGCCGCAGACCCTATCGCGTAGTGCTCTTTGATGAAATTGAAAAAGCTCACCCCGAAGTGTGGAATGCTCTTCTCCAGATATTGGATGATGGACGCCTCACCGATGGTCAGGGCAACGTGGTGGACTTCCGCAATACGGTTCTCATCATGACCTCGAACCTGGGTACTGAATATGTGAGAAAAGGCGGCACCCTGGGCTTTTTACCCGGCAAGGCAGATAGTTCTGACCGCGAAGCGCACGATAAGATCGACAAGGCGCTCAAGGCTGCCTTCCGCCCTGAGTTTCTCAACCGCATTGATGAGATCATCATGTTCTCGCCGCTCTCGATCGAAGAGATGGAACACATTGTTGTCTTGCAAATGAAGGAAGTGCAAGACCGACTCAATGACCATAACATCACCGTTCAACTTACCGATGCTGCCCGTTCTTGGCTGGCTAAAGAAGGCTACGACCCGGCATTTGGGGCACGTCCTCTGCGACGAGCGATCCAGAAGTATGTGGAGAGTCCGCTTTCTGTGGAGTTGCTCGGTGGCAAGTTCAAAGATGGAGCCGAAGTCGTTGTAGATGTGGATAAGCAGGAGAACAAGATCGTCTTTAGTACATCTGCTCCAGCGAAGAAAAAGAAATCCAAGCACGAAGTGGATGCATAACAACGAGCAGCGCGGGATAAACCCCGCGCTGTTTTATTTTCTCGCCCGAAAGTCCTAATCCGAATTTCAGAAGTTAGGTGTATCATCGTGCAATCTTTTTAGAGAGAGAGGAATGTTTATGGATAATCTTGAAAATAAATCATCTGGCGGTATGACGGGAGTCATAGTGGGTGTTGCCGTCCTGTTGTGCTGTTTATGTTTACTGGCATTGGGTATTGGTGGTTATGCCTATTTCACCCTGGCGCAATCCGGCTCCCCTGAAGACATTCAGATCTTTGGTGACCCCATTTTGCCGGATAACAACCCGGCTCAACCTGATGGAACTATTGAACTTGTTCGGCCTCCGGTGGATTCGATCTCAACCGAAACAGTGGATACGTTGGAGAACACCATCGTCCCTGAGAATGATCCGCGTGTGTTGGCATGTCGGCTTGATGGAAAATGTGGCGTACCTGAAGTGATGGCAACTTCGGCATCTCCGCGCTCCGTAGGAGAACAACAGAATTTCTGGGTACATGACCTCGATACGAATGAGAACAATGAAGTGGCAGCCACACTGCGCTACATCACCCCACACGTTTATTTCTGGGTGCAGGATGATTTGGATATTGACGAAGGTGAAATGAAGCAGTTGGTGGATACGTTTGAAAATCAAATGTACCCCACCAATCGTGAGTTCTTCGGCAGTGAGTGGTCGCCCGGCATCGATGGGGATGAACATATTTATATTTTGTATTCTCGCGGGTTGGGTTTCTCGGTTGCCGGATATTTCTCCTCCTCCGATTCCACGCACCCAATGATCCAGGAATTTTCGAATGCACATGAAATGTTCCTGTTCAATGCTGATAACACTCCGCTCGGCGGCGATTATGCTTATGCGGTATTGGCACATGAGTTCCAACACATGATCCATTGGAATAATGACCTGAATGAAACTTCGTGGTTGAACGAAGGTTCTTCTGAATTGGCAGTTTTGCTCAATGGATATGAGACAGGCGGTTTCGATTCCCTTTACATCTCTGACCCCGACCTGCAATTGAACGACTGGCCAAACGATCAGAACGCCACGTCACCGCATTATGGGGCAGGCTTCCTTTTCATGGCGTACTTCCTTGATCGATTTGGGGAAGAAGCGACTCAAGCGCTCGTGAAAGATCCTGCCAATGGTCTTGATAGTGTGGATGATGTCTTGCAACAGGTTGGCGCCACTGACTCGTTGACCGGGCAGCCCATCACAGCTGATGATTTCTTCATGGATTGGGCGTTGACGAATTTGCTGCTCGACCCATCCATTGCGGATGGACGCTATGTGTACAACAACTATCCGGCTGCCCGCCGTGCCTCAGCGACAGAAACGATCTATAACTGCCCTCAGGAACCGATTCTTCGCTCGGTTCATCAATACGGTGTGGACTATATTGCCATCGAGTGCGCCGGAGACTTTACCATCAACTTCACCGCCTCAACCGTGACCGGGCTGCTGCCTGCTGACCCCTATTCTGGTGATTACGCTTATTGGTCGAACAAGGGCGACGAGTCGAACATGACCCTCACACGTGAATTCGATCTCACCAGCGTAAGCGGACCTGTTGAACTATCCTTCCGCACCTGGTTCGATATCGAAGAGGATTGGGATTACGTCTATGTCGAAGTCTCTGAAGACGGCGAGACGTGGGAGATCCTCACCACGCCTTCCGGCAGGGGCACCGACCCAAGCGGAAATTCCTATGGCTGGGGGTACACCGGCGTGACGAATGATTGGACCGAAGAAAAGGTTGACCTTTCTGATTACGCGGGCAAGAAGGTCTTCGTCCGTTTTGAATACATCACGGATGCAGCGGTCAATGGAGAAGGCTTCATGGTAGATGATGTCAAGGTCGATGCAGCAGGCTACTCGTCCGATTTTGAAGCGGATGATGGCGGCTGGGTGGCGGAAGGGTTTGTGCGTGTCCAGAACGTGCTTCCTCAGACCTTCAAGCTGGCACTTATCAAGACCGGCGATGATAATGTCACCATGGTCCCTGTCAACCCTGACCAGACGGCTGAGATCGCTGTGTCGTTGCAGTCTGGTGAAACGGCATACCTGGTCGTGACAGGAACAACTCGCTTTACTCGTGAGTTGGCAACCTATCAGATCGAGATCCGATAAAATTTTTAAAACAAATAGACAGTCCCTTTTATGGGACTGTCTATTTGTTTAAGTTGAAAATCGTCTTGCAAAATTGCAATTTTCGCCCATACCATCATGACTTATAATTTTATTATTCCATGACGAATCAGAGCGGAAACCTTTTAGACAGGCGAAAGACCATTGCCGTTCTTGGCGCACAACTTAGCCGAGTGTGGGGAAGTGAGTTTATGGCGGGTGTGTTGGATTCAGCCCGCGCGGTGGAATTCAATGTAGTTAGTTTTGTGGGAGGAAAACCATCTGCCATCCAAACCTCGGATGGACGTTCATATGGTTTGTATGACCTGATCGATCCTGAACAGTTTGCTGGCGTGTTGCTTTCTGCTGATATTGCGCACGGACTAACAAGAGACGAACTTCAAAAGTTTTTTGATTATATTGCACCCATGCCAGTGGCATCTTTTGCCATTCCGATGAAGAATGTGCCTGCAGTTATTGCAGATAATGATGGGGGTATGCGCGCCATTGTGCGCCACTTGATCGAAGAACATAAATACGAGCGCATTGCTTTTATTCGCGGACCTGTGGGGCAAGTGGAAGCCGACCAGCGTTTCCATGCTTTTCTAGATGAATTAAAATCACATAACATCCGCTTCGATAACCATTTGGAGTTGGAAGGGGATTACTCACCCGAAAGTGGACGTGCAGCCGTGCGCACATTGCTCGATGAACGTGGTATGACCGTGCAGGCGATCGTCGCTTCGAATGACCGTATGGCATTTGGCGTGCTCGAAGCATTGCAGCAGCGCGGAATATCAGTGCCAGATACGATCGCAGTCACTGGGTTCGACGATGTCAGTGAGTCGCGGTCGATGGGTGTGCCGCTCACGACCGTACGGCAATCCTTTTATGATGCGGGTGTAAAAGCGTTCAATCTGCTCTTAAAGCGCATCAATGGTGAAGAAGTTGATGATATCAACTTGATATCGTCCAGTATGGTGGTTCGCTGGTCTTGCGGTTGTCTGCCAGACAGCATCCATCGTGCGATCGTTCTACCGCGTGAAGTGGCGCATACAGGACGCTTGGAAAACAAGCGCGTGAAAGCCATCAACGCCTTGTTGGCAGCTGCGGGTGTGCCTGAGAACACTCCAAATCGTGCAGACTATGTGGAAAATTTTGGAAATGCGTGGGATACCTTCCTTTCCAGTTTACGCGAGACCGAAAAAAGTGATGCCTTCCTTAAGACCGTTCAAGGCATGGTTGAGATCCTTCAACGCCATGGCTATGATTTCTATGCCTGGCAGAATGTCATGTCCACCTTCCGCAAGTATGCCTTGGGAGGGATATCAAGTACGACCACCACACTGAGAGCAGAGAACTTGTTTCAGCAGGCGCGCATGTTGGTGGGCGAACTTTCCCAACGGGCGCAGGCATATAACAGGCTTCAATTCGTAAAACAGGAAGAACTGCTCAATAACTTCAGTTTTTCCATGGCATCGGCAGTCTCGTTTGATGACATTGGAGATGCCATTGCAAAGCATTTTCCAATTCTTGGCATTGACCATTGGTATGTGATGTACTACGGCGAGACTGATGAGGCACCGGGTTCTATTTCTTCTCCGCCGCCTCAAAGCTATCGTTTGTTGATGCAATACGACGATAAACATTTCACCATGCCAGACGATAGTTCACGCCTCGCCACGGGACGGCTGGTGCCGCGCGGCAAGACACCAGAGAAACGCCGATATGATGCAGTGGTCATGCCGCTTTCGCTGGCAAGCAATCGTTTTGGTTTTATGTGGGTGGAATTGGGACCGGACGATTGGGATATTTATGTCCGTGTGCGCAATCTGCTTTCGAGCGCGCTTTTGCGTACCATGTTGGTTAACCAACGTGAGCAGGCAAAGCGCGAGGTGGATCAACTTTATGCGTCGGAGCAGGAACGACGTCGCAGGGCTGAGGCGTTGGCGCGTTCGATGCGCCAACTTTCCTCCTTGAAGAATGTAGAACAGCTGCCAGAACAGATCCTTGATCAGTTGAGCCAAACCCTCCCTTATGATCGCGGTGTGCTTTTCATGGAAGACGTAAATGGTGAGCCGCAAATTCAAGCGCATCGTGGTATGCCGCAAGGGATGGATATGTCTTCGTTCGGGTTGGGGTTGAAAGGAAATGATTTTTATACGACCGTTTCTCGCAAAGGCGAGACTGTTGTAGTAAGTGACGTAAATGTTGTACAGAATTGGACACAGCCTGAATGGCTTCCTCGTGATCTCTCCTGGATGGGTGTACCCTTACATTTGAAAGATAACGTTGTAGGTCTCTTGCTGGTCAGCCGCGCGGCACAATCCTTTACCGAAGATGATAGCCTGTTGGCGACTACGTTTGCATCGCAAGCGACCGTGGCATTGGAAAATGCGCGTCTCTATCATGAAGTGACTGGCATCAACCAAATGATGGAGCGAATGGTCTCCGAACGCACGACGGAATTGAATGAAGCCTATAAATCGCTGGAGAAGCACGATAAGAACAAGTCTGCATTCATTCAAGTGGCAGCCCATGAATTGCGCACACCGCTGACAGTGGTCAAGGGTTTCCTTGGCATGCTTCAAAATGATGCGACAATTCGCACGAATTCCATGCTTTCCGAGGCGGTTGAAGGTGTATTGCGCGGCACGAATCGCCTGCACCAGATCGTGAACAGCATGTTGGATGTGGTGCGATTGGAAAATCAGGTCATCATCCCCCATCTTGAATCGGTCAGTTTGGGATTGATCTTGCGCCTTATTCATAAGGATTATGTGGATGACCTTGCGGCTCGCAACCTGACTTTGACTCTGGACGACACCATCAAAACGATCCCTCCTCTGTTGGCGGATTCAGAATTGGTGAAGAAAGCGCTTGATCAAATAATTGTTAATGCCATCAAATTCACGCCCGATGGCGGCTCGATCTACATCTCCGCCTGGGTGGTGGAAGATCCCAAACGAGGTAAGATGGCAGAGATCGCCATTAAAGACTCTGGCATCGGTATTGACCCTGAACATCACAAGGTCATCTTCGAGAAGTTATATCAAATGGGTGAGGTGCAATTGCATTCCTCCAGCCGTACGAATTACAAAGGCGGCGGCGCCGGGCTGGGACTTGCGATTGCTTCCGGCATTGTCCGCGCTTTACAAGGTACCATCTGGGTGGAGAGCCCCGGCAAGGACGAAGAGAAATTCCCCGGCAGCACTTTCTTCATCCGCTTGCCGTTGTTGAAAGACTAACAAAAACGCGCTCCAACTGGAGCGCGTTTTGATTTTTATTTCATCTTGTCCCTGAAATCATAGATCCCATCTTTAAACGGCCACTTCGCCTTACATGAGGGGCAGTGGACATGATCTGTCTTTTCTTGCAGACCGCCACTGTTGCAGTCGGGACACTTGAAAAGGTCAATGACATTCAAGGGAACATCTGTATTGGGATCGCCCGGCAGGACGGCTTTTACGAACACACTTGGTGTGAGTTGGAAGAGCGCACCTGTAGGCTGAAAGAGACCGTCCACTGCGGCGAGCAGGCTGGAGGGGATCAACCGCTTTAACAAACCGAGGCGAAAATGTGAGACGGTCAATATCTTTTCGAGATTGAAACCCAGCGACCCCAACCACTGACGGATGGCTTTCGGATGAAAGTCGAAATTCAGTTTGACGAACTCCACCGGCTCCAGGGTGAACGGGCTCCATGCTTGCTTGCCGAGCCAATAGCGCAGAATTGCCTTGAGGTTGAGCTTGTTCGCAAATTCGAGGATGAAGGTCGCGCCAGGTTGCAGGGTGGATTGGATCTGTGCCAACGCTTTGGGCGCATCTGCCATGTGGTGCAGTACGCGGATCATCGTTGCGCCATCGAACAGTCCATTGCGGAAGGGGAGGCGGTACACATCGGCAGCGACGAAAATGTACTTATCAGAGCGACCAAGCCTCTCTTGAGCCTGAGCGAGTTGGGTGGTCGAATAATCCATCACCACAATGCGTTCAAATCCGGCATACCGTGGGGTGTTGCGTCCGGCGCCTGCGCCAACTTCCAGCATCAGTTTTCCGCTCTTGGGGAGCATGCGTTTTAATGCGATCGCTTCTGCTTTGTCTTCGTACGCGCGCCCACCTTGTTCCCAAAAGGATTGCTGGTAATCGGAGCCTTCATAATTACAAACGGGAGGAGTATTAGTCATGTAGGTTAATAGGTCTTGTTTAATGGTTTTGTTGTTAAATCATTTGGTAGCCGAGCAGCCAGATTGTACCCGACTACTCGACTACCAAACTAATAGACTATAAAACTATCTTCCGATCGCGCGGTAGGTGAAGCCCATTTCTTTCATGCGGCCAGGTTCGTAAATGTTACGTCCATCGTAAATGACCGGGGCTTTGAGCAGGTTCTTTACCTTATCGAGGTCAAGCTGCTTGAATTCGTTCCATTCGGTGATGATCATCAACGCGTCGCAGCCTTCAGCGAGTTTGTAGGGTTCATCGTACATTTCCACCGCCGGGAGGATGGGACGTGCCACATTCATCGCGACCGGGTCATATCCGCGAACCTTTGCGCCTGCTTCGATCAACTCTTCTGAAATATCAATGGATGGCGCATCGCGCATATCGTCGGTATTGGGTTTGAACGCCAAACCAAGCAAACCGATGGTCTTGCCCTTGAGGCTTCCGCCAACCATTTGTTCCACGACCTTTACTGCTTCCTTGCGGCGGTCGTAGTTGACATTCATGACGCTGTTGAGGATCTTCGGGTCGAGCCCCTTTTCTTTCGCCATGAAGGCGAGGGCTTCTACATCCTTCGGGAAGCAGGAACCACCCCAACCAAGACCGGCATCAAGGAAGTGACGTCCGATACGGGCATCGTAACCCATGCCTGCGGCTACTTCTTTCACATCTGCACCAACACGTTCACACAGGTCGGCGAGTTCATTAATGAAAGAGATCTTTGTAGCAAGGAAGGCATTGCTGGCATACTTGATCATTTCCGCAGTGCGCAAGTCGGTGATGACGATGGGAGCACGCAAGGGCAGATGTAATTGTGCGACTTTGTTTGCTGCATCGCGGTCCAGCGAACCGATCACGGTGCGGTGCGGACTCATGAAGTCGCCAATGGCAGAACCTTCACGTAAAAATTCAGGGCAGGAAACTACTGCAAACTCAATTGGTTTGGGCTGGGCACCCTTCACAATGTCAGCAACCCAGTCACCGGTCCCGATGGGAACCGTGGACTTGTTGATCAGGATCAACGGCGCGGTCATGTTCTTCGCAATGGATGTTGCAGCCGCAGCCACATACTGCAAGTCTGCAGAACCGTCTGAGCCAGAGGGTGTACCAACGGCAATGAAGGCATATTCAGCGCCTTTCAATGCTTCAGTATAGGAGGTTGTAAAGTTGATGCGCCCCGCATTCACATTGCGTTTCACGAGTTCATCCAACCCCGGTTCGTAAATGGGCATGATGCCTTTTTTGAGATTTGCAACGCGCTCTTCGTTCACATCCAAAGCAGTTACGCGGTTTCCAAGGTCGGCAAAACAGGCAGCGGTCACAAGACCGACGTATCCAACGCCGACGACACAAATTTGTTTCATATAGGTTCCTCTTGATAGAAAGATTTGGCTCGTATGAATGGATATCCCCGAATGCGGCGGCTGTGTTCATCGCCTTTCACTGGGTTTTATTTCAAGAGCCAGAGATTGGTAATTTACCCAGCCTGTTTCGTCCAACTCCGAACGGTTTCCAACAGGTCGATCAGGTCCATGGGTTTGGTGATGTATTCATCACAGCCAGCATCGAAAGCTCGCTTGCGGTCGCTGGGCAGGGCATGAGCAGTAAGGGCGATCATGGGAATGGATGATGTACTTGCATTGCCTTTGATCATACGCATGGCTGTCCAGCCATCCATTTCAGGCATGGAAAGGTCCATAATGATCAAGTCGGGAAGCTGTTTGGTTGCTGCATTGACACCATCGCGTCCATTCATTGCAAGAAGGGTTTCGTACCCATTCTTTTCAAGAATAAAGCGCACCAATTCATAGGTGTCCATGTTGTCTTCAACAATGAGGATACGCCCTGCACTCATAGCCTTAAATATACTACAAAGTGGATTGTATTTACCTCAGGATTTTGACCGTTATAATCATGAAATGCGCCTGCTTTTTGTCACCGATGCCCGTTCGCCCATCTCACGCAATTGGATCCGTTATTTCATTGATCGGGGAGATGAGGTGTTCATTGCCTCCACTTTCGAATGGGAAGTGGAGGGGCTTCCCACTCAGCGGACCGCTTTCACACCTGTGGCTTTCAGCGCCGCTAAAAAACGTACTTCCGCCCCCTCCACCGCCTCTTCGCGGACCTTGAGCCTGCGCACCAAAATTAGACAGTGGCTCGGCCCTGTCACCATTCCCGTTGCCGCGTTCAAGTTGCGGGCATTTATCAGAGATGTTCAGCCCGATATTGTGCATGCCATGCGCATTCCATACGAAGGGATGCTGACTGCTGAAGCATTGCAGGGGCTCAAAACTCAACCTTTATTCCTTGTCTCCATCTGGGGCAACGACTTTACCCTGCATGCCCCGTCCACTCCGCTGATGAAGTATTACACGCGCAAAGTGATGCGCCTTGTGGATGGACTTCATGCCGATGTGAACCGCGATGTGCTGTTGGCGCGTGAGTGGGGACTGAGCGAAGACAAGCCCACCTTAGTGGTGCCAGGCAACGGCGGAATCAGAGGCGATGTTTTTTATTCCCCAAAAGAGTTGGTGAAAAACCCCATTGTCATCAACCCGCGTGGAGTCCGCCCGTATGTGCGGAATGATTCATTCTTCAAAGCCATTCCGTTGGTGCTGGCAAAATATCCCGAGGCGAAGTTCCTTTGCACAGGCATGCAGAATGATCCGCAGGCGATGAGTTGGGTGCAAGAATATGGAATTGAAAATTCAGTGGAGTTGCTGCCAGCCTTCCCGCATGAAAAGATGGGGGAGCTGTTTCGCAGTGCACAGATCGTAGTGTCACCCAGCATTCACGATGGCACGCCGAACACATTGATCGAAGCGATGTCTTGCGGATGTTTCCCTGTGGCAGGTGATCTCGAATCGATCCGTGAGTGGATCACGCATGGGCAAAATGGACTGTTATTCGATGCAAATGTCCCGCAATCCATTGCGGATGCGATCCTTCTGGGCTTGGAAAGAGAAGACCTGCGAACTGATGCCGCAGGTCTGAACAGAAAAATTATCTCCACTCGCGCGGAGTATGGTGCGAATATGAAAAGGGTTGAGGATTTTTACGGTTCGATTACGTAAGGGTGGAGTTGCCCTACCCCTGTCTTATTTAAAATTCTTCTCTTGACCCTCGTAATGACTCTAATCGTCCGCGCAATTCGATGCGGCGGGCATCTGCCGAGTGGCGAATGTCGTTGAGGAAGACTTGTCCACGGTCGCGGAGTTGTCCGCGCAGGCGTTCGCCGGATTCGGGGGCGAGGAGCAAAGCGATGACGGAACCGACCAGTGCGCCGGTGAAGATGCCAATTAAAAAGCCAAACATTCTACGCATGGAATTTCTCCTTGAGTTAATTCGTTGTGATGATTGAATTATACATCTGAAAATTAGCATAAATCAAAACTTCCGAAAACCTTCGGAAGTTTTGGCTACTTAACCTACTTGACGATCGAACTATTCAACTAAACTAACTCCACTTCCAGGTGGTGCCGTCTTTGCTGTCTTCGATGGCGACACCCATTGCTTTCAACTGGTCGCGGATCTCGTCGGAACGTTTCCAGTTCTTGTCTTTACGCGCCTGAGTGCGTTCGGCGATCAAGGCTTCCACTTCGGCTTCCTTTTCGCTGGAGCCTTTTTTCTCTTCAAGTTTCAAACCAAGCACACCAGCCAATTGCTTGAAGGTATCTTGGGCGGATTTGAGTTGGTCTGCGGTCGCGCCGTTATCGCGGGCGGTGTTGATGGACTTGGAGAGTTCGAATAAGGCGTCAACGGCTCCGGCTGTATTGAAGTCGTTGTCCATGGCTTCGGTGAAGTTGGTTTTCGCTGATTCGATCGAAGTGGATAAGGTGTCAGCGGTGAGTCCGCTTGCGGAGGGGGAAGCAGGCTTGAGCGCGGATTTGAGGCGTTCAACGTTGCGTTCGGCGGCGTCGAGTGTCTCATCGTTGAACATCAGCGGGGCGCGGTAAGTTCCGTTCAAGACCAGCATACGCATTACATCGGAAGAACGCTTGGAAAGAAATTCTTTGATGCTGATGATGTTGCCCAAAGACTTGGACATTTTCTCGCCGCCAAGTTGAAGCATGCCGTTGTGGATCCAGTAGCGCGAGAATTCTTTGCCGGTGTAGCTTTCGCTTTGAGCGATCTCGTTTTCGTGGTGGGGGAAGATCAGGTCATTTCCGCCGCCGTGAATGTCGATCTGTTCGCCAAGTTCTGCGAGATTCATAGCAGAGCATTCAATGTGCCAGCCGGGGCGACCTTTGCCCCAGGGGCTATCCCATGAGATCTCGCCGGGTTTGGCAGCTTTCCAGAGTGCGAAGTCCATCGGGTGTTCTTTTTGTTCACCAACTTCGATGCGTGCGCCAGCTTGCATGTCTTCGAGCTTGCGACCGGAGAGGCGACCATAGTCATCGTCACTGGTGACGCGGAAGTAGACATCGCCATTCTCCGCGGCATAAGCGTGACCTTTTTGGATCAGCCCTTCAATAAATTGGATGATAAGCGGCATGGTTGTACTCACCTGCGGGTTGGAGGTGGCAGGCAGCACGTTGAGACTCTGCAGGTCGGCGGCGTAATCGGCGATGTAACGAGCCGAAAGTTTGAGCGGGTCTTCGCCGAGTTGATTGGCGCGGTTGATGATCTTGTCGTCCACGTCGGTATAGTTCATGACGTGCTTTACGTTGTATCCGCGAAATTCAAGGTAGCGGCGGATGATATCGAACACGATGGCAGACATGGCATGCCCAACGTGTGCATCGTTATAGACCGTGACACCACAAACGTACATTTTGACATTGTTGGATTCGAGGGTCTGGAATTCTTCAGTTTTGCGGGTAAGGGTGTTGTAAATTTTCAGCATGGTTTCCTTCGGTAAACACAAAGGACACAAAGGCTTGCGCTGAGCTTGTCGAAGTGTCACTAAGTTTTTTTATTGGAATATTTTACCGCATAAAAAAACAGGACGCCTTTCGACGCCCTGTTCACTGATTACTGGTCACTGGTCACTTACTTTTGTTCTTCTTTCCATTCTCTTCTTCGACACGTCCGAAGATCATGCGACCGGCGGCGGTTTGCAGGACTTTGGTGATGTTCACATCCATGTATTCACCGATGTATTCGCGTCCATTTTCGACCACGACCATGGTGCCATCGTCCATGTAGCCCACACCCTGACCATGTTCCTTGCCTTCCTGCATGATGTTGATGCGCAGGATCTCGCCCGGCAAAACCACGGACTTGACCGCATTTGCCAGTTCGTTGATGTTGAGCACTGTCACGCCTTGCAGTTCGGCGACACGGTTGAGGTTGTAATCGTTGGTGAGGATCGGACTCTTAAGCTGTTTGCCGAGTACGACCAGTTTGTCGTCCACTTCGCGCACACCATCTACGTTGATGTCTGAGATGCGGACGAGAACATTAGGGAGTTTTTGCAGCTCGGCGAGCACTTCCATGCCGCGGCGACCACGCTGACGGCGAACCCCATCAGGAGAGTCGGCGATGTATTGAAGCTCGTTCAACACAAAGCGCGGAATGAGCAACGTGCCGGGCAGGAAGCCAGTCTTGGCAATGTCGGACACACGCCCATCAATGATTACACTGGTGTCGAGCAGGATGTTGCGGTTGAGATTGGTCCATGAGGAGGAACCGCCACTTTCGCCGCGTCCACTCAGAGCGCTGAGCAAACCCATGATATCGCCCTGACGCATCACAAAGAGAGACACGCCAAAGTAGGAGAAGATCAACACGCCAATGAAAGGAAGGATCTGGCTGAAAGGTTCAGGCAGCATCGAAAGCGGGAATGCTAATAATGCGGCAATGAGCAAACCAACCACGAGCCCGGTGAGCCCGGCGAATAAACTTTCGGCGGTCATGCGTCCCAACATGGAACGGATGGCGCGTGCCGGACGAGTTGTAAAGTAAGGGGTGAGGATCAAGCCTGTCAATGCGCCGACCAGGCTGAAAACAAGTGTGGTACGAACTGCATCTTCCGGTGTGTATCGTGAAAATTCAAAACCCCAAAATCCCCCAGAGATACCAAGCACGATCATGCCAATAATGCGAAGAATAAATTCAAAACTCATGATGCTCCTAAATAAAAAAAGAATAATGACTGTGTCATCATAGCATGGGTAGCAACTCGCGTCAATTGCAGGTACGGTTTAGTTAATAAAATTGATATAATCGCCGCACGCCTGTACGAACTTATATAAATCTACATGGGCGTCAGAGAAAAAATATGACCCTTCTTGATACGCTCAATCGTCCTTTGCGCGACCTGCGGATCTCTGTAACAGACCGATGTAATTTCCGCTGCGTGTATTGCATGCCAAAAGAAGTTTTCGGTCCAGATTACCAGTTCCTGCACCGCGACATGGTACTGACGTTCGAAGAGATCACGCGGCTGGCGCGTCTGTTCGTTTCGTTTGGCGTAAAGAAGATCCGGCTTACGGGCGGCGAGCCGCTCGTGCGCAAGGACTTCCCTGAACTGGTATCGATGTTGTCGCAAATCCCCGATCTTGATCTGACGATGACCACCAACGGAGCGCTTTTGCCCCGGTTTGCCGACCAGCTCAAAAAGGCAGGGTTGAAGCGCGTCACCGTCAGTCTTGATTCACTGGACAATCAAATATTCAAATCCATGAACGATGTGGATTTCCCGGTCGAAAAAGTGTTGGAAGGTATGGATGCCGCCAAAGCCGCCGGACTGGAACCCATCAAGGTCAATATGGTGGTCAAGCGTGGCGTGAATGAACAAAGCATTCTGCCCATGGCGCATTTCTTCCGCGAGAAGGGGTACATTCTACGGTTTATCGAATTTATGGATGTTGGCAGCACCAATGGCTGGCGTATGAACGATGTGGTCTCTGCAAAAGAGATCGTCAACATTATCAATGCGGAAATTCCGCTTGAACCGGTAGACCCGAATTACCAGGGCGAGGTGGCTGAACGCTGGCGTTATAAAGATGGTAAAGGCGAGATCGGTTTGATCGCATCGGTCACTCAGGCTTTTTGCCGAGATTGCAACCGTGCGCGTCTCTCTGCGGAGGGCAGCCTGTACACCTGTCTGTTCGCGGTCAAAGGACATGACTTCCGTGACTTGCTTCGCAATGGTGCAAGTGATGAAGAGATCGCAAAAAAGATCGAAACAGTTTGGGGTAAACGTACCGATCGCTATTCTGAGATCCGTTCTGAAAATACCATTCCGCTTCCTAAAGTGGAAATGTCTCACATTGGTGGCTAACTCATAAAATGGATCATCAGGTAAAAAATATCAAAGCCGTTCTATTCGACCTCGATGGAACCCTGCGTTTGAACCGCCCTGCCTCGCGTGATGTATTCGCGGATTGTGTCAAAGGCATGGGACTCGAACCCTCCGATGAAGACCAGACCCGTGCCGAGCGTTGGGAACATTTTTATTTTGCGAACTCTCTTGATATTCAGGAAGATGGAAAAAAGTTCGAGGATGACCGAAAAGGATTTTGGGTAAACTTTACACAACGCCGTTTAGTTGCATTGGGCATTCAAAAGCAGCAAGCGGTCGATCTTGCTCCTCACGTTTCCGACTGCATGGAAATGAAATACAAACCGCAGGCACATTTACCAGAAGGCATTCACGATCTCTTGAAGTCTCTTCAAAACAAAGGGTACGTGCTGGGAGTTGTATCCAACCGTGAAACCCCTTTTCACAACGAACTCGAAGAACTGGGTCTGAAAGGCTACTTTCAATTTTTATTGGCGGGCGGTGAAGTGCAATCGTTCAAGCCGCATCCGCGCATCTTTGAACGTGCATTGGAACTCTCAGGGACCTCTGCCAATGAAACGATGTATGTTGGCGACAATTACTTTGCCGATGTGGTGGGCGCGCTTCGTTCCGGACTTATGCCTGTTCTCTTCGACCCAAGCCTTCTCTTTCCCGACGCTGAGTGTGATGTCATCCGCTCATTCGAAGAATTGCATGGACTTTTGATGTAGCTCGAAGGGGCCCAATCCCTTTCCTGATGTTTACCATTCAAATACCGCGAAGCGACTTCGCGGTATTCGCTTTATAGGGTGTTGTCTTATCACTAAAACCTCAAAATACGCGGCTAAGGTGCCGTTTGCGAACTTATTAAAATGTATGTAACAAGCGATAAAATGAACATAACCGAAAAGGAGAAAATCATGGCGTGGGAACAGAAGATCATGCGCATTGTACGCGTACGAAATTCGCAAAAAAAAGGCGTGCTGGGAAAACTATTGACCGCCATCGCCGAGGCGGGTGGGAACGTGGGCAGTCTGGTACTTTTAACCGAAACATCTCAGCATGTGGTGCGGGATATTACCATCACGGCGGAGGACGAGAAATGCCTCGCCGCTGTGTTGGCTGCAATGGAGGCGAACGAAGGCACAAAGATCATCGAAGTTCGTGATGAGGTGCTTGAACTACATCAGAAGGGGAAGATCGCCATTCGTTCACGATATCCGATCGAATCATTGACGACGTTACGCCGAGTCTATACACCTGGTGTGGCAGAGGTCTGTTTGCGAATCGCAAAAGACCCGTCTCAGGCGCGCTTGTATACCAGCATCAGCCACATGGTTGCCATTGTCACCGATGGGACAGCTGTGCTCGGGCTGGGAGATATCGGCGCGGTGGCGGGCATGCCTGTGATGGAAGGCAAAGCCATGTTAATGGAAACCCTGGTGGGGCTTTCGGGGATACCCATTTTATTGAACACCAAGGATACCGACGAGATCATCAATACCATTGCTGCCATTGCACCGACCTTTGCGGCGATACAACTTGAAGATATTTCGGCACCGCGATGTTTTGAGATCGAAGAACGTCTGCAAGCCATGTTGGATATCCCCGTCATGCACGATGACCAACATGGGACGGCGGTTGTCACCACTGCCGCGTTGATGGTCGCCACGCGCGAAGCCGGCATGGATATGAAGAAAGCCGTCATTGGGCAGATTGGGCTTGGAGCGGCTGGGCAGGCTATCGGTCAGATGATGATGCGTTTGACGGGAAATCCCGTTCACGGTGCGGATTTGAGTCCTGAGGCGTTGAGTCGCTTTGAAAAGTTGGGCGGCGTCAAATCCAATTTGAAAGACATCATGGCGAAGTGCGATATTGTAGTTGCAACAACAGGTGCGCCGAATCTTATCAAGCCGGAAATGGTGCGTAAGGGACAGATCATCCTCGCGCTCTCGAACCCGAACGCTGAGATCGACCCCGAAGTTGCCATGGAGCAAGGCGCTGCATTTGCAGCGGACGGCAAGTCTGTGAACAATGTATTGGGTTTTCCAGGAATCTTCCGCGGTGCAGTGGATTCGAATGCATCACGTATCACGCAAGAGATGCTGGTGGCAGCGGCAGAGACGATCGCCAACATGACTCCGCCCGGTGAGTTGGTGCCGAATCCCCTTGATAAAAAGGTGCATCATGCCGTGGCTCGTGCTGTGGCGGAGATGGCGATCAAGCAAGGCGTTGCCCGTGCTGATTATGTGCCATACGTGGAAGAATAAAATTGGACGATTGACCATTGCTGATGGTCTGTCATTTGTAGTTTAGAAGGAAACGAATGGATACTCTCTTTTTGATCATTCTTATTGGTTTGGCAGGTGGGATGGCAATTGGTTTGCAAGGTCCGCTTTCGAGCATGATCACGCAGAAGCTGGGCTCATTGGAAAGTGTTTTTATCATTCACCTTGGCGGTGCGATCGCTGCATTGATCCCCATGCTGTTCGTTGGCTCCAAGCTGGGGCAATGGAAAAGTGTGCCATGGTATGCGCTTGTAGCTGGTGCATTTGGCTTGATCGTCATCACGGCGATGGGTTATATGATCCCCCGTATTGGTGCGGCTGGTGCGTTGATCACGCTGCTGGCTGGTCAGATCCTTGTCGCATCCATTCTCGACCATTTCGGTTTGCTTGGCATGACTCCACGGTCGATTGATTTTCAACGTGTTATCGGCTTTGGAGTGGTGATGCTTGGTGTTTGGCTGACGGTTAAATAATTAACCGCTAAGAGCGCTAAGGTCGCTAAGTTAAGAAAATTTTCTTGGCGTTCTTCGCGGCTTTGCGGCAAATCAAAAGGACGATAGCTCATTGACCATGGCTATCGTCCTTTTTTGTTTTCTATCGTCTGTTGTCTATTGTCTACTATTCAATTGTCACAATATGTTCGTGGATCAAATGTGAATAGCGATTCTGCAAACGGATGAAATGGTTTTGGATCGCATCCGCTTCAGAGCCTTCGAGGACGAGGAAGCGTCCCTTCTCCACACCTTCGCGGGCGATCTCACGACACACGGCTTCAGCGACGAGCTCTGCTAACAGTACTTGACCTGGCGCAGTGGTATCGAGGCGGTTGTTTTCATCCAAATATCTTTTCACAGAAGGTGCATTCGTTGCGATAACAATGCTCGAATTGACGCGGTCGAAATACACACGCTGACGCGGGTCCATGCGGTCGTCGAAGCGGATATCGTTGAAGAGCATGTTCTTGTTGCGGGCGGGCGGCTCGACGAGGACCTCTTTCTTCGAATGGACCTGTACCATCGCCTGCGCATGCATCTTATTGACCTGTGCTATGACCAATCCCTCCCCACCAACTTGACGACCTTCCACGCGTACGATCGCTTCACCCACATTCGGGTCCGCTTTGTGCGGTTTCAATTTCACCTGCCTGGTCAGAATAATGACTTCAGGACTGTTCGAAGAAATTTCCACCACAGCGTTGGGTTTGGCTTTCTTGGTAATGTCGGCTCGCAGAATAAGCGAAAGCGTGCGACCCGTTTGCACGTAGGCGCGTTCGGGGAAGAACATCATGCCTGAGGCTGGAAGTTGAATGCGGGCTTCGCCTTCTTTGCGGTTGCTCAACTCGGTCAGTGCAATGTGATTCAACTCATGCAAGGCGCGGTTAATTTTTTGACGAAGTTGTTTGTCGAGCTTGGTCTGCTCTTCGCGCAAGGCATGCTTGCGTTCTTTTTCGATAAGAGGTTCGAGTTTTGATTCCACCGCAAGGCGCAACGCCTTCGCGAAAGGATGTGACCAGTTGATACCGTCACGGGTGGCGGTGAGGACGGGCTCATCGTTCTTCAATAAGTCATGTAGATAGTCGCACTGCATCGAACCATAGAAATACGCCGCCACCGGGTCATTCTCGTACTTGAGCATAGTCAGCGAAAGGACCATACCCTTACTGATGACCAGCAAACCGCCATCGGCATAGTCACCTTCTTCGCCGCGCGTGGAAAGTTGAATGGACGAACGATATAGCTCCAACTTCACCCAGGCAGGGTAATCAGGAATCTTTACGCGTTCGCTCAACACCTTCACACCCTTCGGCGCTTTATAGCTGAGTACATGTTCCTGCTTTACAGTCCATTCTGTTGTCATCTCGCGCAAAATGATCTTGCGCTTTGGGTTGCTCATGATCGGGCGCAGTTCAAAATGACGCTGCAGATAATTTCTGAAATTATCGAACTGCGGCACTTTAACATCATCTCGGGAAACGATGATCTCAATGATCGTGCCATTGCCTTCGAGGATGCCATATTGCTGGCGCACAGGAACTAACGCTCTCACGGGTTCATCCAAAGAAAAAGTCGGCACACCGTTCTTGATGAGCAGCGAACACGAATAAAAGTTACCGCCTTTGAACGAACGCACAAATCCGTGTCCCAAGCCAAAGATGGAATCTTTCAAGCCGCGTCCCCACATACCGCGTACATTCTTATCTTCTTTAATGCCGCTGGTCGCTTCGCCGTAGGTGCCAACCACTTTATCCATGCGCGCGTCGTTCATGCCTTCGGCATTGTCCCATATGCGGATGATGGAATTCTTGTGCCTGCGAAGCACATCAATATAAATTTCTCCGCTAACCAACCAACCTGCCTGTTCGAGGCGTAAATAACTGTCGTTGCTATTGGTGATCACTTCAACCAGCGCGCGGAACACATCTTTGCGTATCGCTTGATCAGCCTGCTGTATCGCAACGCGGTCTGCGTACTGTAATTTTCTACTACTACCTGCCATGACTACTTTTTACCTTTTACCTTTGAGATCAATAAAGCTGAAAAATTTTCTTCACAAAATTCAAGGAACGCGATCAAGTCTGTGCGGAAGTGGATGCTGGCATAGCGCTTGAACAACTCTGTATTGCGTTTCAACGTCTCTGCTGAAGACTCCATTGTGGCGAAAAGCATATTCCTAAAATCGAATTCGACGATCTGCGCGCGGCGCCCATTACGGCGATATAACTGATACGCATCAGACCTCTCGATCTGTTTGATGACCTTTGCTGCCTTATCCTTTTCTTCTTTGGATACAGCGACTGGAACAAGCACTTCGCCTTTGACGGGTTTCTTATCTCCAGTAGAAGGCGCTGCTTCCTTAACTTTCGGCTTGCCTGCTGACCCCTCAGCTTTTTTCCACGCTGTTGGCGGGGCGAGCTGCATGGTTAATTGGGTGGGTTGGGCACTTGCCTTGGCTTTCTTCTTATCAACCTTTAGCTCCACCTTCTTAACTTCCGGCTTCACCGTTGATTGCGCTTTTTTCTTACTTGTTTCTCGTTTCTTTTCTACAACCTTTTCAGCTTTCTGCTTGGGGGCTGCCTTAACTACATCCTTCTTTTTTCTTTCTTCTTTCTTTTCAACCTTTACCACCGGCTTTTTTACAGCCGTTGTCTTGGGCTTGAGGGTCGGTTTGCTCGGCTTCTGCTTAACCTGTGCTTTTGTTTTTTCAGCCGGCTTGACCGTTTTCTTCGGTGCAGTTTTGGGTTGCACCTTCGGCTTGGGCGTGGACTTCTTTTTAACAGGTGTTACAACTTCTTTCTTAGTTTTTACAGCCTGCTTTTTCGAGGCTGTTTTCTTCGCCTGTTTCTTCTCAATTGCCTTCTTGGCAGGCTTTTTCTTATCTTCCTTCTTCCTTATTTCTTGCTTCTTAACTGCCTTTACAACCGGTGCAGAAGGTGCAACTTCTTTCTTTTCTTCTACTTTCTTTTCAACAACTTCCTCGACCTTTGGCGTCTCCAACACAGGTGGGATGGGCGCTTCTGCTTTAGGAGGAACTGGCAGGGAGACACCCAGTGTCTTTGCTACATGCCTGGCGATTTGCTTGCCTTGCAATTTTGTTTCGTATCCGTCGCTGGGGTTGCCTTTGAGGAGACCCTTTTCTTTGGCATCGTGCAGGCGGCGGGTTACCAGCGCTGAGTCGGGCCAGTAGAAGTAGTTTTTCAGGGCAAAACTATGCGGGAAGAGTCGGAAACAGGTTGAAACAACCTCTTCGACCGCCACCGGAGCGGCGTCGGCTTGTAGCACTTGAACGGCAAACACAACCAACTCCCCGGCGGGGATGGAGGCGTACGCGTCCAGTTTGAATTCGGATGAATTTCTCGTGATGATAGGTTTGGCTAGCGCCTCAGATGACATAAGTCCATGTGCCTTATTGTTGAATGGAAGTTCCGCAATTTTACACTGCTTATCGTCCGATATAGTACCAGAGACATGCCAGTTTCAGTGGAAAATCCAACTTATATCCTATTTCAAGTCTTTGAAGAATCCATAAAATGGAGCGAGTTGTTTATTTCATTTCAGGAGAAATTATTCGTGTACACGTATCCCATCAAGTTCGAATTCCCCATGATTAGTATCGGCCGCCAGGTGGATGTCAAAAACGGTGACGGTAAGTTCATTATGCGAGCTTCCGATCCGTTCATTTCTTTTAAGGACTCCATGTCTTACATTGACGGCAGCGGCAAAGAGGTATATCGTGCCGAAGGCGATACTTCCTTCCGTATGGCGTTCCAGTTTGCCAGAATGTCCACCGAGTGGAACATTGTCACTGCAGATGGTAAACCTGTTGCTCATGTGGATGACTATTGGGCTCGTATGGAAGAGTTCAAGGATATGAGCGTGAATATCACTTCTTCTGCCCCTGTGATGAAAAGTGATGGTCGCGCCGACCTTGGTGGTGTGCTCGGAAATGTAGCTGCCAATTTTGCCAATAATTTTGTGAATGACAGAGTCAGTTCCAATACACCTGCGCGGCTTGTCTATCAGATCAAATATCATGCTGATGGACATACGTTGGGATGGATTGTCCCTTCGCGGGGAACTGCCTGGTTCGACTTTTTGCCTTATTCCACCCGTATTCAATTGCTGAACTTGCCTCTGGCTGCTCGTGCATATGCCCCTTCTTATGAATTCAAGATCGGTAATTTGTATGGTCCTACTGTGTTGAAGTTGCAGAAGGTGCGCGATTTATTGGTTGATAAATATACGCTTGAGAAAGTTGGAGAATTGTCCGATCAGGATGAACGCTGGGCGATCCCCGCGTTGACACTGGTCACTATGTTCGAGCGTACCCGCGTCAAAAGGATGGCAGATTGGTAAACGCGAAACATCCCGATGAATTTCATCGGGATGTTTTTTTATTGCTCAATGTATTCGTACACTCGGAGATTGTTCTCAATGTCTTCAAAGACTAGTTGGAAAACATCTGGCATGGCTTCCAGAGTTGCTTGCATCTCTTGCACATCTTTGTTCAATTCCGTGCTTCTTGGTGATCGCAATAACGGTGCAATGACGATGTAATCAATGCCTTGATTTTTCAGATAGGCTTCAAGCTCCTGATCGTTCTTTGGGAAGTTGATGGTCTTCCGTTTGACATGTACATAGGCTGGTACGGGTTCGTTGACCATCACGATCGCATCTGCAGGCGCGTTCTCTGCCACCCAGCTTGTGCCAATGGAAAGGTCGGTCATCTGCTCACGGATGGGGGAGCGCCAATCTTGCAAATTGCGGGCTACTAAGACTAGTGCAATGGCAATAGAGATACCAATTGCGATGCGCGAATTTTCTCTTGTCAACCATTTCAATCCACTTAAGAAGTAGAAATAAAGGAACGGCAAAATGGGGATCAAGAAGCGTGCCTTCACACTGCCCACCTGTGGATTCCAAAACGCGAGAATGCCAGCTGCATAAATGATGAAGTAAACATGCATCCATTCGAGCTTGAATGTAAATAACCCGAGCAAAAGCGTTAATAGAATGGCGATATTCAAAAGGAAAAATAACCAGCCGAAGGTCGCATCTAATCTTGTGCCGAAAATGGGAACCAACGCCCCTGCAAGGACTTGGTCAAAATAGCCAGATGTATTCGCCCAGACCTGACCAACCTTCTCCATTACAGACCCACTCAATACTTGCGCCTCATAGCCGGATGAGATGACCGTCCCGCCGTTGCGGAGGTTGATTCCAGCTTGGATGAGAAAGCCAATCACGAATAAGACTGTAACAATGCCCAAGTCTTTGAAGCGACGCTTCAGTAATAAGATGACGAGTAACGAGGTGGTAAGCGCGATCCCAATGGAGCGGATCTGTTGGGAGTAAAACGCTAGGAATGCGGCTAGGAGAATCCAGCCAATATGTTTCCCGTCCGTTCTATCAAGGATGAGCAGGGCAAGCAGTGAAAAGAAAAGGTAAGCAGACTCGGACATTACTGTGACGGATGAGCCGACCAGCAGTGGATTTAATGCAACCAAAACTGTGAGAATTTCAAGATTGGGGGAAGTAAGCCGCTTAGAAAAAAGTTTGTACACTAAAAAGATCGAAGCCAACCACATAACCAAAGATACAACTTTGAGCACATCATAATTTTTAGGAAAGACCAATGTGAACGGTGCAAGTACCAGCGGCCAGCCTGGCGGGAAATTCCGCTCGATCTGTGGACGTGGGAAGTTGATGAGCTCATAGCCTTGCCCACTGGCGAGGCTTTCGGCGAGAATGATGTACTTGGCATCGTCATACGAGGTGCCGATTTGGAGTGAGTTGAATCGCAGGAGCGCAAGGGTGGCACTCAAGATAATAAGTGTCAGCAGGAAAAGGTTGGAGTTGCGTTGAGACATTTCTATAGATCAGCCTTGAGGGTCAGTGCAGAATAGAATTCGCGTAAAAAGCGGGAGGGATGGGTAGCAAGCAAACGAGGTTCAGCAAAACCAGCTTGTTTTGCGAACTTTCCAAATATTTGAAACGTGAATGGATATGGAACCCACGGGTTCCCTGAATCAACGTTGTATTCAATGACAATGAGTTTGCCATTCGGTTTGAGAAACGATTTGATATGCTCCAAGACCTTCACTCTATCTTTGAAGTAATGCAGAGAATTCGCGGCAATGATGCCATCGAGAGGCGGTAGTTCAACAACGCGCGAAAAATCCCCAATGTGCGTTTGCAGATTTTCAGTGCTTCCGAAACGGGCTTGATATGCTTGCTTCAATTGTTCAAGGCTGGACTTGTCTTTGTCCACGGCATGGATGGTAGTGGCAGGACCAAGCACCTCGCGCAGGGCAAGGGTGAAGGCGCCGGAGCCAGCTCCGAGGTCCGCCCATGAGCCGCCGGGTTTTAAGTCTGCTGGTTTTAGCAGGTTGACATGGTCATGATGCTCCATGCGCGAATCGTATCATATCTCATGCCGTATAATTGAGCCATTAGAGGTGACCTATGATGAATAATAAACAACTTGCAGGTGTGTTCACACTGATCGCCAATTTATTGGAGATCAAAGGCGAGATCATTTACAAGACGCTTGCCTATCGCAAAGCTGCCGAAAGTTTGGACACGCTTGGGCGTGAAGCCAGTGACTATTGGAAAGAGGGAAAGTTAGCCGACATCCCTGGCGTGGGCAAAGCCATTGCAGAAAAAATTGACGAGCTGCTCAACACGGGCAAGCTTGAGTTTCTCGAAAAGTTAAAGAAAGAAGTGCCAGAGAGTTTGGCGGGTTGGCTGCAAGTCCCTTCACTGGGACCTAAGAAAATTGCGCTGATCTGGAAGACCTTGAACATTACTACACTTGCCGAACTCGAAGCGGCAGCGAAAGCGGGAAAGTTGCGAGACATGCCCGGTATGGGTGCAAAATCGGAGACGGCGATTCTTGAAGGCATTGCATCGTTGTCGCGTCGCTCAGGTCGTTTGCCGTTGGGCAAGTCCTATCCGTTGGCACAGGAAATCATCAAGGTCTTGAAAAGCGTGAAGGGTGTTGTGGATGCCCAGCCTGCAGGAAGTCTGCGCCGCATGCGTTCGACGGTGGGCGACCTTGATATTCTTGTCGCTGCCAAAGATTCAAAGGCAGTGATGGAAGCCTTTATCAATCTCAAAGGCGTGGAGCGTGTGTTGGGCAAAGGCGAGACCAAAACCAGCATTGAATTTTTCGATGGTGTGCGTGCGCAGGTTTGGGTCCATCCGCCAGAGAAGTTTGGAACGGCGATTCAATATGCGACCGGCTCGAAAGACCATAATGTAAAGCTGCGTCAGATCGCGCTCGACAAAGGTTTGTCGCTTTCAGAGCATGCACTGACGAAAACCAAAGGCAAAGGTGAGATCCTTTGTGCCACCGAAGAGGAAGTATATAAGACGCTTGGTTTGCAATACGTCCCGCCGGAGTTGCGTGAAGATCGCGGCGAGGTGGAAGCAGCGAAAGCTGGCAAGCTGCCCAAGTTGATTCAACTCAAAGACATCAAATCTGACTTGCATATGCATTCAACGTACAGTGATGGCAAACTGTCCATGCTTGATATGGCACACGAAGCCATCAAACGCGGGTTGAAGGTCATCACCTTCACCGATCATTCCGTCAGCCTCGGCGTGGCAAATGGCTTGTCCATTGAACGACACAAACAGCAAGCTGCTGAGATCAAGAAAATTCAAAAACAACTTGGCGATGAGATTTTGATCTTGCACGGTAGCGAAGTGGAAATTAAAGCCGATGGGTCATTGGATTATCCGGATGAATTCCTCGCCTCACTCGACCTTGTCGTTGCCTCTCTCCATTCGAGTTTGCGCCAACCGAGAGAGAAGGTTACCCAACGATTGCTCAACGCCATCCGCAACCCGCATGTGGACATTATCGGTCACCCGACCGGACGTGAAATCCCTGATAGAGAAGGCGCAGACTTGGACATGGACGCGATCTTCCAAGCCGCCGCTGAATCAGGTGTTGCTTTGGAGATCAATGCCCATCCCTCACGCCTCGACCTCGACGATGCCTTTGCTCGCCGCGCCAAAGACCTGGGTGTGCTCATCAGCGTCAACACCGATGCGCATGCAGATGATGGTTTCGATGTTTTGCATTATGGCATTGCCACCGCCCGCCGCGCCTGGCTTGAACCGAAGGATGTCATCAACACTTGGACGCCAAAGAAGTTGACGGATTGGCTGAAGAAGAGAGGATAGGATGTTTTCATTCTTGAAACCTTCCTTCTTGAAGATCGTGTTATTCCTTGCATTATTCGTGCTCTCCAGTTGGATGTGGAGCATTTATGTCATTTCCAGAATTTCAGATACATTCCCGGTTGGGTTCCCATTTCAATTCTTTCTCTCGTGGGGACCATGCCAACCCGGCGAAAATTGTTCTGAATTCAATGGCTTGTTTCTAGTCTTTGATATTGTCATTTGGTATGTAGTTGGGGCTTGGCTGGGAAGCTTATTCAGAAGAACGCCGCGATCATGACCGCTTTCAAGTCTTTCCTGTTCTTTGTCTTTGCTCCGGGAATGGTTGCTGGATTGATACCACTTGGACTGCTGCGAACAGGCTTGCAAGTGCAAACGGGGATTTGGAAGTATGCAGCCTTTCCATTATGGCTGATCGGACTCGTTGTATTGCTGTGGTGCTTTTGGGATTTTCTAGTAAAGGGACACGGCACACCTGCACCCATAGACCCGCCCAAAAGGTTGGTCGTTTCGGGACTTTATAAATATGTCCGTAACCCGATGTATGTTGGGGTTTTGATGGTAATCCTCGGTCACTTCCTTTGGTTTGGGTATTGGGGGATTTTGGGATATGCCCTCGTTGTGTACATTGCATTCACTTTGTTCGTGATGTTCTATGAAGAGCCGCATCTCAAATCCACGTTTGGTGAGTCGTACGTCAACTATATGAAGCAAGTTCCTCGTTGGTTGCCGCGGATTTGGAAATGATCGAGAGCTTGAAGCTCCGTGCGCGGGCGTTGAAGAATGAAGCCTATGCGGTGTATCTTGCGGCGAAGAGTCCACGCACACCGTGGTATGCGAAGGCGTTGATCTTTTTCGTGGTGGCGTATACGTTCAGTCCCATTGACCTGATCCCTGATTTCATCCCCGTCTTCGGATATTTGGATGACCTGATCATCACGCCGGGTGGATTGTGGCTGGCGGTTAAGTTGATTCCGCCAGAGGTGTTGGAAGAAGCTCGCAAGGAAGCGGCAGGTAAGAGCAGGGAAAGAGGCGTGGGGTACGTCGGGGCGGTACTCATTGTTTTTATCTGGATCGTCATCCTTGTCGCATTAATGAAAATCTTACTGGATTGATGGATAATAAGGAAAGGAGGCTCTCATGATCGGAAAAGCCATGCAAGATGCCATGAACGAACAGATCAACAAGGAACTGTTTTCATCTTACTTATATCTTTCGATGGCAGCGTACTTCGAAGAGAAGAATCTGCCGGGGTTTGCGAACTGGATGCGCATTCAGTCGGATGAAGAACGCGAACATGCGATGAAGTTCTATGATTTTGTTTTAGATACAGGCGGGAAGGTCGCTCTCAAAGCCATTGATGCGCCGAAGGCGGAATGGAAGTCTGCGCTTGAGGTGGCGGAAGAAGTAGCGGCGCACGAAGTAAAAGTGACCGCTTCGATCTATTCGTTGTATGAACTGGCGCAGAAGGAAAAGGATTATCCTGCCCAAATGATGCTGCAGTGGTTCATCACTGAACAAGTGGAAGAAGAGAAAAATGCAGCTGAGATCGTGGCGAATTTGAAGTTGATCGAGGAACGAGGCACAGCTGTTTTGATGTTGGATCATCGCCTGGAAAAGCGCAAAGGCGAGTAAGTAAATTTTGACCCTGAAGGTAACCCTTCAGGGTCTTTTTTGAGGTATTTGTGGGGGAGGAAACTGGGAAAGCCCGCTTGCTAAGGGTCAAGATCGCAAAAAGAGGTCATTTAAGGTCTAAAGTCACTCAAAATAATATCTCTTCTGACATTATAATTGAGTTGCATTTGCGGGCGGTGAGGTTACCACGCCGGTATAATGCCATTGGCACGTTTGTACGGGCTTTCACATGAGTATTCGCCTAAAGGTGGCTCTTCCGTTCCTCTTGTTGACCATTGTGGTCTCCGTGCTTGGAGTCTATGTGGTCACACGTCTCGTTACCGGGACCTTGACCGAACGTTTAACCAATCAACTTTTGGAAGCGGGCAGGGTGGTTTCGGATAGCTTTATCCGACAGGAGGGACAGCATGTTAAGGAAGCCTTCCGCATCGTTTATACAGAGGGGTTGACAAATGCGGTTCAAAGTCAGGATCGGGAAGCTGTATTAAAGCTCGTAAATCCTGCGTTTGGTTCAGGAACTGTTGAGAATTTGATTATTGTTTCCCCGCAAGGGAAAGAGATTTTACACTTGCTTCATGATAATACGGGGGAGATCATTGTTGTTGAGCAGGATACGGGGGCAGCTAGTTCACCTATTGTTGTTCCTTTCTTAAGAAATCGAAATCCAGATGAACCTCCACGTCGAGCTTTAGGCGGCAATCTTGTCAATGATGAGATCTATTACTATACCGCCTTGCCGATCTCAGTGGATGGAAGATTTTACGGGGTCATCATTCTTGGGACGTCGATCAAAACGCTTCTTCCGGCATTCAAGCAGGTTGCACTTGCAGACATTGTTCTCTACGGAAATGGCGGACAGGCGATCGCTACAACACTGGGTTCTGCAGATGAAGAAACACTTGGGCAATTAAATATTCCTCAAGACCAATATCTGGAACTTATCAATTCAACAGATCCTCTGGTTACCGGGGTAAATGTTGAGGTTGCGGGACGTGATTTTACGATCGGACGAGCACCTCTTCAAATAGGAAATGATCGTATCGGTGTTTTCGCGGTGGCATTGCCCACCGATTTTGTTGTTCAATTCGGGGCGGATAATCGAACGGCATACGCTATTGTCTTTTCGCTTCTGATGTTGGTGGTGATCATTATTGGATATTTTGTTTCCCGCATGATCATTGTTCCGCTTTACTCTTTGGTTGATACTTCTCAAGCGATCGCAAGCGGTGACCTGAATCGAAGAACGGGTCTAAAAACGGGCGATGAGATCGGAACGTTGGCCAGCACCTTTGATGAAATGACATCCCGTTTGCAGGAAAGAACGATAGAACTTGAAGAGAAGAATGAAACCCTGCGGAAGATAGACAAGACCAAGACAAACTTTATTCAGATATCCGCCCATGAACTGAGGACGCCACTGACCCTGATAATGGGCTATTCTCAGATGTTAGAGCAAGATCTTAAGAGCAACCCTGAAATGCAAAGTTTGGCGCGTGGAATTTTGGAAGGCGCTGAGCGCATGACAGATGTTGTGGATAGTATGCTTGATGTTTCCCGCATTGATAGTAATTCTCTTGTTCTTCGGAAATACAGTACTCAGGTATCTCCGATCGTTCATGAGATCCAGAAGGAATTTGAACCTGCATTTAAAGAACGTAATATTGATTTCCAGGTAGAGGGTATCGATGCCCTGCCTTCCATTGTTGCTGACCCTGATATGCTTAAGAAGGTGTTCTATCATTTAGTGATGAATGCCATCAAATACACGCCAGACGGTGGACATGTTAAAGTTTCAGGCAGGTATGTGAACGGTGCGGAGCCTCCTCAACTAGAGATTGCCGTTTGTGATACTGGCATCGGTGTTGACCCAGGTATGCATGAGTTGATCTTCCAAAAATTCCATCAAACTGGTGAAGTCCTATTACATTCTTCCGGCAAAACTAAATTTAAAGGTGGAGGACCCGGGCTTGGGCTAGCCATAGCACGTGGCATCGTTCAGGCACATGGAGGACGCATCTGGGTGGAAAGCCCTGGGCATGACGAGGAAAGATTCCCCGGCAGCAAGTTCACTATTTCTCTTCCGGCTCAAAAGAAGGAGAGCCAATCATGATAGGTACAGAGAAAAACGAACGCCGCGACTGGACATTGCTCATTTTTATTATTCCCCTTGGCATTATTCTTATCATTTTAGTGGGGCAGTTGGCAGTGCGTCTGGTTCCGTCCTGGCGAGTGAACACAGACATGAATTCCAACCTGGAGCCAGATGCTTCTTCTGCGCGTCCCTTTGCTTTGCTTGAACCCATCCTGCCACAGATCCTCACTCCCATGGCTTGGGTTGAGAGTTATCTAACTCCTGGTGCAGAAATTTCATTTCCACCCTTTTTGACGTTCCAACCTACCTTAACCCCTTCGCCAACAAGCCCAACGCCGATTGATATTACCGATACTCCAACCGCAGTGGTCACAGAAACGGTGTCGCCGACTGCAGTTACGGGGACTACGGCACCTACAGATAGACCAGATAATGGTGGCGGTACCCCTCCTCCTACATCAACAACAGTTTCGCCTACTGTACCTTCTCCATCGCCGACCACTCCATCTCCTTCACCTTCGCCTACTACTCCATCTCCTTCACCATCTCCTTCACCAACAGCTACATCTACAGGTTTTCCTGCGACTATGGAATCTGGTTATACGTTAGTCACTCCTCCTTCACAGATTGGGAGTACCCCTGGACCGCCTGATAACGCTAATGGTCAGACAAATAAGCTTGGAATTATTAATCAAGGGACTTATATAGTAATTAACTTCAGTGTTGTTGTTGAAAATACACCAGATGCAAATTATGATTTTGTTTTGTATGAATTTAACAACGGCAGCATGATCTATATAGATAGAATGATCATTGGAATATCAAATGATCCAAATGGACAAACATATTTTGAGGTTTTTAATTGGGGCGATGGGGCGGCTGACACTAATACAAATGTTGGAGACGTTGCTGGTTCAGAAGACGATGAACAACAAACTAATTTGAATCAATTTTATGATCCCGACAACCCCGATGGAACATCTGAGAATCAGACAGGAATCCTGATAGATGTGGATACAGCAGTGAGCAGTCCTCCGCCGGACGTGTACGACTATATTGTTGTAATTTCTCCGAGCGGAGAAGGCTCAATGGAAGTGGATTCGATCGATGTCATTGAAGTTCCAATCTCGCCAACTCCATAACACCTAATAAAGAGACCGGAAAACACCCGGTCTCTTTATTTATAATTGGCATATCATGAAAAAAACAGCGACACTTTATCTGCCAATCCTTATTGCTATCTTTCTGAACATTGTCCTGTTAGGTGCTGCTGCTCAATTAAGTGGGGTCCTTGTTTATCAGATCTTGACTCCCTTTTCTATATTGGTCTCATTGTTGCTCTTAATTACTGGCTTGTTACCGGCGGTCATCCGCCCGCAGACGAGCCATACGTTAGTGGCTTGCTTTTCGATTTTCTTTGCCTTCTTCCTTTTCATTCCCTTCGAGTTAGGTGACCTGCCTGTTATCCGCCCAGGGCAACCGCTTCTTAACTTTCTTAACCCATACTTTGCCTTGCGGATGATGCAGGCGGCTGTTCTATTGCCGATGGCATTGCATGTCAGCGTGCGTTTTCCCCGGGTAACGCAAACTCCTTTGCAGAACATAATAGGTGTATATGTTTTCTCTTTCGCCTTGCTGATCGTGTTCTTTTTGAGCAGGCTGGCGTGGCAGCGTATTCTTGCCATTGTTGTTTTCTTTCTATGGTTTACCTTTGTTATTCTGTTCTTCTTTTACCGTTTGTTGAACATTGCACGCGACCCTTCGCCGGAAAACCTGGTTGAAGCACAACGTGCCCGTGTGGTGCTATTCAGCATGCTGCTTGCCGAAGTTCCGCTTTGGCTGCGCCCATTGACCCTGGCTTTGGGTGTTGATATTTTTTCTTATAACCTTTTGCTGGCGTTTCAACTCTTTGTACCTTTGGGAATCGCTTACGCTGTATTGCGGCACGACCTCTTCGGCATTGACCGTGCCCTGCGGCGGACTCTGGTCTATGGAACGGTTTCGCTTCTTCTTCTGACGTTGTATCTGGCTCTGACCACAGGCATTACCTTACTCTTTGAGTCTTCGCTTACTACACGACCGCTTGCGCCCATCATCAGCCTTTTGGTGGCGGCGATCTTGTTTGACCCAACCCGCAAGTTCATTCAGACCTGGCTCGATAAATTGCTCTACCCAGACCGGCTCAAGTTTGAATCCGCGGTCCAATCCATGCAGTATCTACTCTCTCGCGCGAATCGACGGGATGAGATCATTCACCTGCTCAATGATGTATTCCCAAATCAGATCGGCGCAGAGTGGGGGGCATTGAAACTCTTCCCTGAGCCCGATGTCCCGCCTGCTCATACATCCCCGGCATGGAGCACACGCCTTGTGGCGGGCAGTGCGGCGTTGGGCGGTTACTGGCTGGGACCTCGCCAAGCTGGTCCGCAGTTTGATGGGGATGAAGTCAAACGTTTGAACGCATTGGCAGGGCAGGCAGCGTTGGCGTTGGCATATGCCAATGCGTATGAAAGCCTGTATGAGTTGAATAAAAATCTGGAAGTGCGGGTGAAGGAACAAACTGAGCAAGCCATTGCGGACCAAACGTCGATTGCAACGTACGAAGAACGTCAGCGCATTGCGCGTGATTTGCACGACTCGGTCACTCAGCAGATGTTCGGTCTGCACTTGATGGCGCGCGGATTGAAAAAGTCTGCGCCGGAGGATTTCAAGGAGAAACTGGCAGAGTTGGAAAGCCTGGCTAGTGACACGCTCAAAGAAATGCGGCTGATGCTCGACCAACTGCGCGAGGCATCCGGCGAGGAAAAGGTTGACTTCGCTGAATCCGTTCGGGCGGAGTGTGAGGCGTTTTCCAACCGAAGCGGACCCGAAGGCGGGGCGTTGCTGTCCATCGCGCTGGAGATGCCGCAGGCTGTTATCATCCAAAAAAATATTGCCAGTGAAGCGACGTGGGTGCTGCGCGAGGCGTTGCAAAATGTGGTGAAGCACAGCGGTGGGCGGAGTGTGACTGTGCGAGTGAGTGTTGACTCGTTTTTGCATATGAGCATCGCTGATGATGGGGCGGGTTTCGATGTGCATGTCGTACCAGCCGGTCATTATGGTTTGCGCGGTATGCGTGAACGTGTGCTGACGTTGGGCGGCGAGTTGATAATTGATTCTGAAGTTGGGCGCGGTACGACGTTGAAATACAAGATCCCTTTACCGAGGTAAATATGCTGAAAATAATCATTGCCGATGATCATCAAGTAGTGCGCCGCGGGTTGACATTTACGATCGATGCCGAGAAGGATATGCGTGTGGTGGCAGAGGCGCAGAACGGCGCGGGTGTGTTGGCGTTGATCAAGAAACACAAGCCAGACGTGGTGTTGATGGATCTGCAAATGCCAGAGATGACCGGTGTGGATGCTTTGAAGCAGATCCGCCCGGAATACCCTGACCTGCCGATCTTGATATTGACAACATTCAGCGATGATGCGCATATCTATGCAGCATTGCGTGCAGGCGCAAGCGGATTTTTGTTGAAGGAAATGAGCGGGGATGATTTGGTTGCAGCCATTCGTGGAGCGGCGCAAGGCAAACCGCAACTGCATCCTGATATCGCGAAGCGTCTGATGGCACGTGCACCCGTGCCTGATGACCCCTTCGATTCGTTGACCGAGCGCGAGCGCGGCATTTTGAAATTGCTGGCGCGAGGGAAAAGTAATAAAGAGATCGCTGGCGAGTTGTCACTGACAGAGATGACAGTTAAAGGTTATGTCAGTGACTTGTTCGTGAAGTTGGGGGTGAATGATCGCACACAAGCAGCGCTAATGGCGGTCCGCTATGGGTTGGTGTTGCCGGAAGAATTGTAAATTTTTATTTTGTCACTCTGAGCAGAGCGAAGAGTCTCTACTTTGACCCCCAGAGACCCTTCGGTCGTAAAAGACGCTCCCTCAGGGTGGCATGGGTTTAGTACCCACCAAATAGGGGGAGAGGTTCCCCACCTTTGCGGGCGGACATCCTTGAGCGGGGAAAGTATCCTTTGGCTATCACTTGAAGGAGATAGCCGATGGAAACAAATTTAGTTCTCGAACAACCTGCTTATAAAACATCCACTTTTCAATTTCTATGGAACGTCTTTCGTAACCCGCTGCATGCATTGACCGATCTTGCGCATGAGCAGGGCGATATTGCGCGGGTCAAACTGCGCAAGCGTGATCTCTTTCTGCTGAGCCACCCGGCTTTTATCGAACAGGTTTTGGTGCGGCAGGCAGATAACTTTGTAAAAGGTCCCAGCCTTCAGAGGGCGCGCATCATTCTAGGCGAAGGTCTGCTCACGAGTGAGGGCGAAGAGCACCTTTCCCAACGCCGCACATTACAGCCTGCGTTTCACCGTCACAAGATGGAAGAGTACATTCCCTTGATGACCGAAAATACGATGACGCACATTACAGACTGGCAATCGGGTGGGTGTGTGGATATGTCTGATGGCATGATGCGATTAACGCTCAACATTGCCTTGTGGTCGTTCTTTGGGAGTGCTCCTAAAGGCGCAGTAGAAAAGGTCAGTGATGCAATGAAGACGTTGGTGCGGCTCTTTCCGCTGGCGCAGATGCCTTTGCCTGAATCCGCTCGCAGCTTGTTCCCAAGCTTCAAAGAAGCCAAAGCAGATTTGAGCGAAGTCACTGAGGCGTTACTCAAGAACCCACAGTCTGAGCATGCCAAGCGCGCTCTGGTCAACATCCTCAAAGAAAATCACAAAGACCAATTTACCGATGAGCAGATCCACGCGCATGCGCTCACGTTTTTATTGGCAGGGCATGAGACCACCGCGCTGCTGCTCGCCTGGTGTTGGGATCTGCTTGCGCATCATCCCATGACGCAATCCATTTTGCAAGCGGAGGTCGATTCGGTTTTGGGCGACCGTTTGCCCACGCCCGAAGATATTCAAAAACTTCCGTACACCCGCGACATTGTGAAAGAAACCTTGCGAATGCGCCCGCCTGCCTGGGCGATGGGACGTGAAGCTCTGAGTGATTGTGAGATCAGCGGACAGTTCATCCCAGCCGGTTCGACCGTGATCATGAGTCAGTGGGTGACACATCACGACTCGCGTTTTTATGACGAGCCGCTTCTCTTCCGCCCCGAACGCTGGTTCGACCTCGAGGGAACTTCAACTCCCCGTTACAGTTTCTTCCCCTTTGGCGGCGGCAATCGAGTTTGCATTGGTGAGCATTTTGCCATGACCGAAGCCATAGCCATTCTGGCGGTCGTTGCGAGGCGCTGGAATATCTCACCGGCTCAACGTGAACTTGCCATCCCGAAACCAAGTGTGACGCTGCGCCCTGAAAAAAATCTGAATGTGATCGTGACGAAACGATAGAAACCAAATTGGAGATATAAAATGAAATCTTTTCTTCGAACCATCGTATTGACCTTTATTCTCACCGCCCTTATCGTCGCTTGTGGACTTCCAACAGGCACGGCTGACCCGAACGTTGTCAACACAGCTGTAGCTGGGACTCAAATGGCGCAAGTCCTTGCGCAGGCTACTGTCAATTCCAATACATTGACCGCCATGCCTGCCACCCCAACCCCGGGTCCCACAGTTGAATATGTGACGCTTACCGAAGAAGAACTTGCTGCCTTGATCGACCAGGCTGTTGCCGAAGCCATAGCCGCTACCGAGCAGACCACGACCAATGTGTATTACGTGACGGAAGATGACACGGTCACAACTGAAGAAGTGGAATACGTATACAGTTATTATTACTATGCTGATTATTATGTTGCCTATGCCGAAGAGTTGATCGCTGAATATTACGAGTTGTATTCAGACCTGGCATACGAAATGATCGCCGAACTGAATGCCATTGAATCTGAATTGAATCAGATGAACGATACGCTTAGCTCCATTGACCAGTCTCTTCAGCAAATTTCATCCACATTGGATCAAGGACTTGCCCTTGCTGAAGAGACCATCACTCAACTTGAAACCGCTGCGCAAACCGCCCAGACCAACGCACAGGAGTTGAAATCTCAAGCGCAGGACATGATCTCGGTTCTTCATTCAGACCAACAAGGTCGCTTGGATCAGATCGGACAGATCCAGCCGAACAATATCCCAACCGATAAGATGTCTGCTTTGCAGTCTGCCTTCTCGTTCGTAGATTTTGCCAAAGGAGCATTGAGTGACAATAAACTCACCCGCGATGAACTGCTCAACCTCGCTCAACTTGGCAAGAACGCTCAGACGGGCTTCCAGCAATTTGGCGGCGCCGATGTAGTCGGACCAGATGTTTCTCAGTTTGCAGGTAAGTTCGATGAGATCGGTCAGCAGTTCGCGCGCGGCGAGATCAATCGTGGACGTGAGAATCTCAATGGTTTTGAAGGTTCATTGGGAAACCGCCCTAATTTTGGCGGCACAGGTGGCGGACCCAATCTGCCTGGCGGTGGAGGTGGTCGTCCGGGGCGCCCATAATATTAATAAAAGATGGCTGGCAAATATTTGCCAGCCATCTTGCTACTATATGCCAAATAACATGTTTATTTTCTCAATAAGTATGGGGTTGTATCGCATAAACCTGCCTGTCTCGCTTGTAAAGGACAGCAAAAGGCTAACTGCAATAGTGAAAATAATGAAGAGATTGGCTATAAATAAAATAGATTTTGATCGTAAATCATTCGCTTTCAACTTAAGATGGATAACTTCCCAGTATCCCAAGATTGCGAGGAGAGTGATTTGCGAAATGAAATCAACCGAATAGCGTAGTTGTCCAAAAAAGAAGAACAACAGACTAAGAAAATTAATTAAGAAGCCAATAGTAAGAATGTATACAATAATTTGATATAGGTTATTTGAAGGGGATTTTTCTTTTAAGTTTCTATATATCTGACGGAATGAAAAAAAAGCAAATAACAGAAATGGACCGTATATGAAAAAACCAGTGACAAGCCCGCTGTAAAATATTTTTGGTGGTGTTATTCGAAAGGCTTCAAAAAGTTGAGCTATTGTGACTGGCTGAATGAAAGGAAACTCAGAAATGAACTCGAATGGTTGAAGGACATATGCATATAAATTGGGCAAAAGATAATCAGGCTGGAAAGTAAGAGAGGAGATCTTATTTAAATTATGAATGGTTAATTGATACCGAAAACCAAATTCGAATGGTGAATCAAACCTTGCCCAGTTGTACCACCCGATCAGGATGGCGCCTGCCACCAGAGGCGAAATAAGAGCAAGCCAGGGGCTGATGGTTTGCTTCCAGCTAAAGGGTTTGGGCGAAATTCTAACCATCCATAATAGGGTTAGGGGAACTATCAACAATAATGGCAGAACATTCATTGCTCTTGATCCTACAGCACAAGCCCAAAATAGACCCGCTAGAAATAAATAGAACTTATTTAAAGACTTCTCAAAACCAATCAAAACAAAATAGGTTCCTCCCATCAGAAAGAATTGACCTGCTCCAATTGCTGCAACATACACATTAGGGATGTTGATAGACCATAGTACAGGTAATATCAGTCCGATAACCAGAATGGAAAGAATAACGTTGTAAATGGGTACATCTCTGTACAGCAGTCGCCATAATTTTATGATCAGTAGTGTATTGAAAAGAAGAAGTGCACAAAAGAAGAAATAAACGAGATAAATATCCTGGAATTGTTTATTGCTGATGAGTTGAAAAGGCAAAAGAATCAAAGAGGGGACAGGACCCCAATATAAATACAGCTTCCCGTTGTAGAAAGACATATCCCAAATATCATCATCAATCGCCCTGCCTATATCCGGATTGTAGGGATCCTCTAATCCTAATAAGGTCGCTCCAGGATCTAGATCTACATTCAATTGTCCTTTTTCAAAAGCATCTGCAAGCAGGGAATAATAGTGGGTTGATGCTCTCCATTCAGTGAAGGTTCCGAATGTAATGAACCATGCGTAGACGATAAAAACGAAGGTTAAAACATGCCCAAGCAAAAATAAGATTTTGTTTTTTTCAACTTTGATAAATGCAGGACTGGTCTTGAATAAACTAAAAGCGATGCCAATTAAGATGACGCCCAGAATGCCTATTAATACACGAGAAGAACCCCAGTCAGGAGTTGGGTCAAATCCAAGATAATGGGCGAAGAAAGCAAAGATGATACTGACTATTCCATCAGCCAATAACACAGTTTGAATTACCTGGTCGGATATTCCATGGCGTTGCATATTAAGATTCTAACCGAACTTATACATTTGATGAAAACCACTGTAAAATAAGCTAATCAACTTTCAAGGGAGGTAATCATGGAAGCTAACTCCAAACCTACATACCGAATTTCTGACCTGCAAGAATCAGATAGACCGCGAGAGCGGCTTGCATCTTTAGGTCCTCAAGCATTGACCAATGCTGAACTGCTTGCCATTCTGCTTCGAGTAGGTGTTCAAGGTGAAAATGCGGTGGAGGTTGGGCAACGTTTGTTGACCAGGTTCAATGGGCTGAATGGTTTGCATCGAGCACCATTTAAAGAATTGATGGATCAGCATGGGCTGGGGGAAGCCAAAGCGGCTCAGATCAAAGCTGCCATTGAATTGGGGCGCAGACTTACCCTTGAGTCACCTCAGGAGCGTCCTGCCATCAACAGCCCGGCGGATGCAGCTGCATTACTTCTGTTTGACATGTCTGCTTTGGAGCAGGAGCATTTGAGGGTAATGTTATTGGATCGAAGGAACCGCGTATTGGAGATTGTGGAAGTGTACAAAGGGTCGGTCAACTCATCTCAGGTGCGGATCGGAGAATTGTTCAAAGACGCGATCCGTGCCAATGCTTCGGCTGTGATCGTGGCACATAACCACCCTAGTGGTGCGCCAAGAAGCATGTAGGTAGAAAGTTCCAAGCGGAACCCTGCACGGAGTGTGCAGAGTGGCTAGAGGGACAGGGGCGACGACCCGAAGCAGAATCGCTTCTGAAGCTCCCTCGACAATGTGGCAAGGGAAGCCCTACTCTTCCCGAGGCTGCTAGCCAGAATATCGCCACGGTTACGAAAAGAAATGGTTGTTTGAAGCGCCGCAGGTTGGAACACCCGCTTTACGTTAGGGCGAGGGTGTAGTCATCGGACTGTTCATCTCGCTAGGATGAACATAATCTCTGACGGATAGGAAGCCAGCACTCCAGAATAATCTGGTCTTCCCTGATGACGAGCGAGGCAACGAGCCGAGCAAGGCGTACAGACCAAACCTACCGCGATATGAAGACGCTATCTACATGAACTTGGGAACCATGTGCAGTTCTCCTGCAAAGGAGTCGGTCAGCTTGCGACCATATACCGCATATGGGACGGAGCCTTCGTAGTAGTCCGAGGCAGGGAAAGCCTGCCACATGGCGAAGGAAGGCAGTTGAATTTACATAGGCTAATGCAAACTAAGACGGAGAAAGGACGTATGAGCCAATCCAAGATGTCCCAAAAGCAAACAAGCCTGGCACTGGCAGCACAGGAAAATCCACAACACCGCTTCACCAATCTATACAGTCTCATGCATTGGGACTACTGGATTCAATGTGCAGCCGCAGCCGTTCTGGCGCGACCAGGCAGCTCAACGGCGGGTATCGATGGCACAACACGGGATAACTTCAAGAAGAACTATGAGCAGGAAACGCAAATGCTTATGGAGTCTCTCAAGAAGAAAACCTACCAGCCTCAACCTGTCCGAAGAGTGTACATCCCGAAGGCGAATGGGAAACAAAGACCGCTGGGGATACCGGTTCTCAGAGACCGTATTGTGCAAGAAGCACTGAGAGCCATTCTCGATCCCATTTACGAAGCGGACTTCCAACCCTACTCCTTTGGGTTTCGCAAAGGTCGTTGCACAATGGATGCCATTGCGGTCGTTATGTCACTGACGGGACCAACCCAAAAGTATTACTACGCAATCGAGGGTGACATCAAGGGCTACTTCGATACGGTACATCATCGCAAGTTGCTCTCCATCCTCAAACAGCGCATCGCAGACAAAGACATCCTAGACCTAATCTGGAAGTTCCTCAAGGCTGGCGTCATGGAAGACGGACTCTTTGCACGCACGGAAACGGGCGTACCGCAGGGAGGTGTCATCTCTCCACTGCTCGCCAATGTCTATTTGAACGAGTTCGACAAGTGGGCAGAGGCAAAGTGGAATCTGTCTCCCTATGAGAAAGCCAAAAGACGACAAGCTGGAAAAGGCAATTACCGTCTCGTCCGCTACGCGGACGATTTTGTTGTGATGAGCAATGACGGCATCGCCGAAGTACAGCAAGCCAAAGAGGAAATCCGAGAGTATCTCAAGACCCAACTCCATCTCGAACTGTCCGAAGAAAAGACGCTGCTTACCCATGTCAACGACGGGTTCACCTTTCTGGGATTTCATATCCAGAGAGCCAGACCCGAAGGACGCTGGGTGGTGCATCTGAGACCGGCAGAAAAGAGCAAGGAGCGAGTCAAGAAGAAACTCAAAGACCTGACTTCCAGAGGCTGGACATGGATGGACGAATACAGCAGGCTGACCACCCTGAATGCAATTGTGAAGGGTTGGGCAGAGTATTACAAGTACACCAGCCTGCTCGCTGACATCGAAGACATCACCCGCCATACATGGTTCAGATACCTCGGCTGGCTCCTGAAGAAACACAAAGGCAGCCGGAAACATAATCTGATTACAACCAAGACCAAGGTCATTCACAACAGAACGCGCTGGACAGCCAGCATACGTGAAGGGGAGAAAATCCTCGAAGCGTACCAGTGGCTACCCTCCCCAAAGGAATTGCAGAGACGACGCTACTACCAAAAGGGAAAGGATGGGTTTCCTCATCCCTACCTGATGGAAGAAGAGTCAACTTTGCTGGATTATCCAATGGGAGAAACCGGGCCAGAGGAAGCCATTTACTTGGCAACCATCGGGGTAAGCAGCAATCGCGCCTCACGCAACGAGCCGCTTGAACTTGCGGAACTCAAATTGCGGGCAAAGATGCGGGATGACTTCAAGTGTGTACGCTGTGGCTCTTCCGAGAGTTTGCGCGTGCATCACAAGAAGGGTACGAAATCCCACAGCCTCGATAACCTCGAAACTCTGTGCCTGAAATGCCACAAGGCTGAACACGGCTACCGCCAGACAGCAAATTAATTCAATGGAAAGCCGGATGAGGCGAAAGTCTCAAGTCCGGTTTGGAGAGAGGGGTGGGGAAAACCACACGGAGCAATCTGTGAATGGCGTCCCTGCCCCTACTCTACGCGACCCTACACCCAGCCCGGATGATGTTGCTGTGACGCGGGCGATGGTACAAGCTGGAAAATTACTTGATATCGATGTGCTTGATCATTTGGTGATCGGTCTGGGAAAATGGGTTTCGTTGAAAGAGCGCGGTTTAGGATTTGCCTAACTTTTGGTTGGAAATTTCATTCCCCTGTTTTTGCAATACTTACTTGATTCCTCCCATTGTTCTTTGATAAATATAAAGCCTTGTCCGCCAGTTTTAGCAGGTCATCACTCGTTTGGCCTTGTTGAGGGAAAATGGACACACCTAATGATAAGGTTGTGGAAAGCTGTTTGCCTTCAAATTCGATCTTCGACTGTTCGAATGCTTTGCGCCAGTCTTCTGCACGGCGGACGGTTGTGTCCATGTCTGCCCCGGGCATCAAGATCAGGAATTCTTCACCCCCATAGCGACATACTACATCTTCAGCACGCGAGTACGTGGTGAAAACTTCTGCAAGCTGTTTCAGGACCAGATCACCAGCCTTATGACCATGTTGGTCATTGAATGCTTTGAATTGGTCGATATCTGCCATGCAAATTCCAATGGAATAATTTTCACGGGTGGCGCGTGCGATCTCTCGTTCGAGAGTTTCTTCTATGTAGCGACGGTTGAAAAGCCCAGTGAGCGGATCACGGATGGCTTGTTCCCGCAACTCGCTTTGAAGCAGTTCGATCTCTTTCAAATGCAGGTGTAAACGATCGTGTGCCTCGAGCAGAGCTTTCTCAGACATCTTCTGCCTTGTGATATCCCTGAACATGATCAGCCGCCCTGTAAGGTTGTTTTGTCTGTTCTTGATCGGTTCAACCCGCAGGTCAAAATAGGTATTCGGACTATTGACCGCTCGGACTTCTGTTTGTACATAAATATCAGCAGGAATGCTTGAAAATTGGTCGAACCAGGTTTTGAGTAGATCTCGAACGTCTTTCCCGATCGGGGAAGATTGATTCCAGTTCAGGCACTGTAACGCTGATGGATTGACATCGACGATCCGGTTCTGGGCATCGACAACAATGACGCCGTCTTGCATGTGTTCCACCAGCAAATGACGTGCAACAGGGACCACATCAAATAGGTGGAACCAGAACAACCCATATGCGAAGAAAATACCCATGACAGTAAAAAGCAGCGGCGTGGGGTCGATGATCTCCCCTTTGCCTACACCTATAATAAGAGTATAGGCAAGATTCCCAAAGAGCGGGATCAATATGCCCGTAAGCACAGTTGCCGTTTGCCACCGATACATGGGTGGGGATTTTAAGAATTTGCGTAAGATGAGCAAAAAAGTAAAGAGCGTGACACTATAAGAAAATATAATGAACACCCAATAAAATGGACCTGGCGTAAAGTTCCAATCTCCATTGTGGAGTTTGTTCGTAAAATCACGTTCTATGTAGAACAGACCATGGTACTCCGTTGTCCAGCTTAAAAGGACCGAGATGATCGGAACCAGGCTAATAAGAAAAATATTTCTTTTTGTCAACCATTGACCATGCTGCGTGAACTCTACCCCAAACGCCCAAAAGGCAGGGGTGCCCATGATGGCGCCAATGCTCAAAACATTGAACCAAAAGATTTGCCAATTCGGGTCTTTCGTTTCAAGGATCATCCCATTGGAAAATGACCAAATGAAAGCTGTGAAAAGGAGCAGGGCTAATGGTGTTGCACCAGGCGCAGAACGCCGTCGCCAGGTGAGAATGGCAACAACGAGAGTGATCAGAGCAGAGATAAACAGGTAAGGAGAGTATGGGTTGGAGAACATGAACTTTGTTTCCTGGAAGGCTTGGAAAAGCGGGACATTATGCTTTACATGCTCCTCTTTACTCCGAATTCATTGTACTCCCCATTGGGCGTTTCCCACTCTATTCTTGACTCGTCCACCCGTGACATGCGAGGACCTTGCTTCATCGTTTCAATAAATCGTTCGACCTGGTTCCGCTGCCCTTCAGCCACAGCCTCCACTGTGTCGTAACCGACATTGCGCACCCAGCCAGTGATACCCCCGATCTGTTTGGCTGAATATTCCACATACGCGCGAAAGCCAACCCCTTGCACACGTCCCTTTACCCAGATGTGGGCTCGAACCAGGTTACTTGGATTGGGTTGCATGTTTTCTCCGTTGGCGCATCATATCTACAGCACCCCAGATGGGCACAAGCAAGACAAGCACAAGCAATAGAATGAACGGTAATAGGTTTCGCAATGCCACACCGGTTTGATTTTGACCCAGCACATTCTCACGCCAGCGCGCGTCCAATTGATCGAGCGAGGAGCCCAATGCCTTGGTGATGCCGAGGTCACAGTCGAAGCCGTCGCTGTAGGTGCTGATCAGACGTGAGAGACCAGAGACGCCAAACGAGTCGCGGATGTAGGTCACAAAGGATTGAGACTGAGCATATGCCAGAAACGCTGAACCAGAGTCGGCGGGGAATGAAGCGCACAAGTCCGATAGCGGAATCAATGTATGGTTCACGCTTGCAATCTCCAACGCGCGGGCATAATCCGGGTTTGGGTAAAGTTCCACCATCGCGGCGATCCCTTCGATGAGCCATGCGGGTTGCTTGTTGTATTGATCGCCAAGCGAGCGATAGAGCATTACGTGCGCTAACTCATGTGGAATGAGCGCTTCCATTTCGGCGAACTGATTGGCGCCGGGCGCAACTGCAACCAGCACCACACCGAGGTCTGCATGTGCATGACCGCCAGCCCACTCGCGCCCGCCGATCATCATCGTATCGCCAAGGTCTTGCACATTGGAGTAGATGTAAATGTGAGTCGGTTCGGTAAGCGAGAGCGGAATGAAATCTTTCATCGCCAATAAACCTGCTCCCGCGCTATCCAATGCGGAGGCGCCGAAAGCGTCGTCGCCTGCATACCAGTGAACGGTGATGTTGGCTTGTGATGTTTCGCGCCATGGAAATCGGTTATCAACGTATTGAAAACGTGTTGAGTCGCTTGTGTAAGTTTTGCCGTCGCCAAGAGTTGCTTGAAACCAGTAAACGACCCAACTGAACGGCGGGAAAACATTCTGGGTTGCATCGTAGGTGAAACTTACCGAACCATCCTGTGCAACTTGCAGGGTTTCCACACGGGTCACTTCTTCGTTGACACCGCGAAATAAGAGCGATGCTTGTTGAATGGGAATCGATGACTTGATCTTCGCTGTGAATGTGATCGTCTTCCCGAACTCTACTGTCGTTTGTGGATTTTCCACCACGATTCCTTCTTGCGCCTGTGCCTGATTCGGTTTCAGAGACAGGGCTGCCACGAGAAGTGTGACCATAAAGACTTGTAATACCCTTTGACGTGTGGCAGACATTTTCATTACCTCGCAAGGAAGACGATCAACGGTGTAAGGGTGAGCGGACTTAGCACAGTTCCAAAGAAAACGATGGCGGTGACAAGCGAAGGTTCCAGTTTGTATTCAGTGGCGACGACGGTGGTTGCGACCGCGGCAGGCATGGCGGCTTCGATGACACTGCCCTGACGGGTGTGTCCTTGCAGACCGAACAGACTTGCCAGCAAAAGCCCAACCAACGGACCAATGAGTAGTTTGGTAGCAACGCCCACGCTCATGGCGCGCATGCTGTGCGTCCATTCGATGCGGGTGAGTTCCAAACCGAGCAAAATGATCATGGCGGGAATCGCTCCGTTCGCGGCGATCTCGATGGTGCGCGAAAGCGGCAATGGCACGGAAATGCCAAAACCTTTGATAAGCAGGGCGATCATCACCGCGTAAAGGATCGGTAGTTTGAATACTCCCAGTATAGCGGATTTCAAATCCAAATGTCCAAGCGAGGCGATGACCACGCCGACCGTGTTGAACAGGATGGTAGTGGTGACATAAAATATGGAAGCAACTGCCAGCGCTTCATCCCCGAAGGCGAACTTGACCAGCGGCAAGCCATAGTTGCCTGTGTTCCCGAATGCGACGGTAAGGACCACAGCAAGCAAATGAGCACGTTGAAGTTTAAAAAGTTTACCGAGAAGGAAAGCCAGTGTGCCCATGATCACGATGACGGCAGCGGTGTACCCAACGGTGGTGAGGGCTTGTTTCAGGTTCAGTTGGCTGGTGACCATGAGGTTGAACACCAAAAGCGGACTGAAAATATAAAAGACCATACGCCCAATGGTGCGCGAGTCGACGGTGAGGGTTTTGCCGAGGATGTACCCTGCCGCAGCGATGAGCATGATGGGGAGCAGGTTGTTGGCAAATGTGTTGAAGAGTTCGATGAAGGACATGTTGGCAAAATTATAACCCCCGAAAAACGCAGGTGCGGGTCTCAGACCCGCACCTGCAAAATTACAACGAGATCAATTCAGCAGGCTGTTTGACCAGATTCGCCTGCATCGACCATGGACCCGTCCAGGTGACGGTGACGGGCAGGAGTTTGCCGCGCAGGTTTTCGTCGCTTTCCACGAAGACCAGTTTGTTGGTGGGGGTGCGGCCCTTCCAGCGGTTCTTGACCTTTTCTTCGAAGAGAACATCCACGGTTTGTCCGAGATATTTTTGGTTAATTTCACCCACAATCTTTTCTTGCAGATCGTCGAGCATGTGCAGACGGCGCATCTTTTCTTCTTCGGGTACATCGTCTACCATGCGGCGGGTGGCAACGGTCCCTTCGCGGATGGAGTAACGGGCTAAATGGGCTACATCCAGCTTGAGGTCCGATAAGACGCGGTGCGTTTCCATGAACTGTTCCTCGGTCTCGCCGGGGAAGCCGACGATGATGTCGGTCGCGATGGAGCAATCAGGAATTCGTGCGCGGATCTTTGCCACGAGGTCGCGGAATTGCTGTTGGGTGTAGCCGCGTTTCATGTTTTCGAGCACGGTGTCATCACCGGCTTGAATGGGTAATTCAATATGCGGCATGACGCGCGGCAACTCGGCAATGGCGTTGATGAGGTCATCGTCGAAGTAGTTCGGATGCGATGTTAAGAAGCGGATGCGTTCGATGCCTTCCACTTCATGGATGATGCGCAGCAGGTCAGCGAGTTTGGGACCATCGGGAATATCTTTTCCATAGCGGTCTACGATCTGACCAAGCAGGGTGATTTCCTTCACGCCTTGCTTTGCCAGCGAGCGGATTTCAGCAACGATATCGCCGACCGGGCGGGAACGTTCCACACCGCGCTTGTAGGGAATGATGCAGAAGGTGCAGGCGTGTGAACACCCATACACAATGGGTACATGTACGCTGATGGTCTTGCCCTGTTCAGCAATAGGCAGTTTGAGTTCCTCGTCCATCATCAGGAAGCGGCGGGTGGTTTCGGCATCTTCCAACGATTGCACTTCGCCCTGGGTGAGATGCGAGATCAATGGACCCGGATCAGATGGGGGCGAGAACACGTCGACAAAAGGGAGTTTCTCGCGTAATTTCTCCGCGCCACGCACGCCCACCATGCAGCCCATTAAGTTGATAACAAGATTGGGGTTTTTCTTTTTAAGAGGAGAGAGCGAGGTGACACGCCCCATGGCTTTGTCTTCGGCAGATTGGCGGACGACACAAGTATTTAAAACGATAACGTCGGCTTCTTCGGGGTTTTCTGTAAGGGAATAGCCGAGGTGCTCCAACGATGAGCCGACCCGCTGTGAGTCGGCGACGTTCATTTGGCAGCCTTCGGTCCAGATATGATATTTCATGCGTGCTCCTAATTTCGTAGGCGCGAATTATACCAAGCCTATCCGGAATTGGATGCGAGCATCATGGTTTATGGTTGGTATCATGCTCAGTGTCTAACCAGCTTACGACTTGATTTCGTCCGCCATTTTTAGCGGCATAGAGGGCTTTGTCTGCAAGAGCAAGTACTTGAGTTTCCTTGTTGCTATCTGTAGGAAATTCGGAAATGCCGCAGGAAATTGTGATGGCAAGGTAGCTGCCATTGTCTTCAATGTTGAGGTGCTGAACAGCCATTCTCAATCTCTCCGCGATCTGTGCAGCAACGGCTTTGGAACGATTGGGCAGCACCAATAAAAATTCTTCGCCACCATAGCGGACGAGAATATCGCCATCGCGGGTGAATTCTTGAAATTGGCGGGCTATGGTTTTCAAAACCACATCCCCGGTGGCATGCCCAAAGGTGTCATTGACCTTCTTGAAGTGGTCAATATCCACCAATAAGAAACTGACAAAATATTTTTCTCGTTTTGCGCGAGCGAGTTCATGTGCCAGGGCTTCATGCAAAAAGTGACGGTTATGCAGCCCTGTCAGTGAATCGCGGATCGCCAGTTCACGCATATTGGTTTGCAGCAGTTGGATCTCCTCGACCTGTTGTTTTAACTGGATGTTGGCATTTTGAAGTTGTGCTTCTGCCTGTTTGCGTTCTTCAACCTCGATTGCCAGATTGGCGTTCGCTGCATCCAATTTTTGGATCAGATTTTGACCCTGATCCAGTTCATCCTTAAGGTTGGATATTAACTGGATCTTTTCCAGCGCGATGGAGACCTGATCGGCATAATTCAACGCGAGTTGGGCATCGGCATGAGTGAACTGCCCGATCCTGCGACCATCCAATGAAATGAAGCCGGTGATTCTTCCCTGCACTTTTAGCGGAACTGCCATCCAACTATGGATGTAATTGATGGGAGGCTGCCTGAAAACAGGATAGTTAATTTGAATATCCTGACTTAATACATATGGATATCCCTCGGCGATCAAGGGGTAATCGGGGTCTGCAGGGCTGATGGTGTAACGTTTTTCCTCCTCTGTCAGGTCTGGGACGCCATCTCCACCGATCATGTGGGCGGTCTTGCCTTCATATATCCAGACCGAAGCGCTGTCGTAGGCGATCACGCGTTTAAGCTGGTTCATAATGAGCTGTATCGCTTCAGAGAAATTGACGGCCGATGTAACTATCGCCGTCGTTTCGCGCAGAGATTCAGACTCGATGTTGCGTTTTTGCAGGTCGTAGATCAACACTTCCCGGTCCATTTCGAAGCGCCGACGTTCTGTGATATCTCGCATAAAAGCGATGACGAATGAGTCATCCTTGATTGCAAAATAGCTAAGGTTGATATCAACAGGCAGGGCGCTCCCATCTTTTCGCTTTGCGACCAGGTTCATGCCAGCGCCCATGGATCGTGTGTGTGGTTTTGCAGCATACATAGCGCGATGGCTCACATGTTTCTCTCTTAAGTGGTCTGGCACAATGGTTTCAATGGGCAGATTAAGGAGTTCATTCTCCCCGTACCCTAATAAACTTGAGGCCTGGAGATTTGCGAAAACTGGTCTACACCAAAGACCGCATCGGGAGCAGAGGTGACAAGGGTACGGAACCGTTCCTCACTGGCTTGAAGTTCCTGCTCGATCTTTTTACGTTCAGTGATCTCCACTTTCACCATCAGTAAACTGACAATATTCCCGTCCGGGTCCATGATGGGGGATGTAATGGCATCTTCCCAATATAGTTCTCCATTCTTTTTACGGTTCAGGAACTCGCCGCGCCAGGTTTTTCTCCCCAGGATGGTTTGCCACATATCCTGATAGGTCTCAGCCGGGGTGAGACCAGATTTTAAGATGCGCGGATTATTCCCAACAGCATCGTCGTACGAATAGCCTGTTGTAGCAGTAAAGTGCGGATTGACATAAGTGATGTTCCCCTGCGGGTCGGTAATAACAATGGATACCGGGCTTTTTTCCACGGCTTGATTGAATTTCAAAAGGCGCAGTTCGTTCTCTTTTCGTTCTGTGATATCGCGAAAGAGGATCAATTGACCGATCGTCTTCTTGCCTTTTTCATCATGCAGCGGGGAGAATGTAGCTTCGAAGTAGCCCTTTTGGGTTTCACCATGTTCAAATTCCAATCTGAATTCCCGTGTGGGCATACCTGTTGTCATGGTATTTGAGAGCGGCTTGATTTCCCCTAAATCTTTGCCGATCAATGAAGTAGACTGAACTCCAAGGATTCGCTCGGCAGCGGGATTGATGTCAATGATGCGATTTTGTGTATCCACCACGATCATGCCATCCACCATGCTGTTGACCAACTGTCCGCGGGCAATGGGGACAATATCAAGAAAATGCAACCCATACAAAGCATATAAGAACAATAGGCTTGTGATCGAAAATGTGACAGATGTCCAATCTATGCCTTTGATGCCCCAAGCCCCAAGCCGATAAAGAAGGTTGAACGCGATGGGAAAAAGGAGCGCGAACATAAAAACACGGACTTGTCTTCTTATAAAATCAGATCCTTTTCGAAAGGCGATCCATGAATTAATAAAGATGAAGATAAGCAGTGCGTAACCGGTAATGACCACCCAGTTGAAGGCAACCCCATATTCGAAATCGACCACGTTAAGAGCTTTTTGTGTGAATCCAGACCAGATCCAACCGTGAAGTTCATTGGTGAGCGTCAATAAAATATTGGAGCCAGGGATGAAAAACAGCAGGAAGCGGACCCATTTCCACTTCAGCCAACGGTCGGTCCCTGCGTAGTACATCGAAAAGACCGCGAACAATGCAAAAGCGCTGTGATACCCAATGGCTTCCAACTTGGCGAAAAATATCTTGGTGGATAATTGAGTTGCAGAGTAGTCAAATGCTGACGCAAGCGACCAAAGTGAGATCCCCATCATTCCCAACGCAAAATAAAGATTGCTCTGGTTGTTCTTCCGCTTCCAGGCAATATAGGTGACCCCGATGTTAACCATCGTTGTGATGAAGAGGATGAAGCTGATGATCGTGAGTGTGAACATTATTACCGTTGAATAAGGGAGTTTACACTATAGCCGTTGCAATGACAATTAATAAAAGCCGTATCCTTTTGATACGGCTTTCAGGCTTGATAGGTTGTGTGCTGCAACTTTAGGCTGTGAGCAGCTCGTCATATTTCCGGCGTACTTCACGGATGTCTTCCCACATCAACGACTTGGGTGAGCCGGGCTCACGTGATTGATTGCGCAATAAATAGGACGGATGGAAGATCGGCATGAGCCAGCGCCCGTCGAGTTCGGTCCATTTGCCGCGCAGGGAGGTGATGCCGGTCTTTTGCAAAACAGCCTGGCATGCCACATTCCCGGTGAGCAGGATGACGAGCGGGTCCATGAGGCGGATGATCTCGAACACGAACGGACGGTAGAACTCGATCTCCTTATCGTTCGGCTTGCGAAAGTTCTTTCCGCCATCTCCCGGCGGCATGCGGAAGACCGAGTTGGTGATGTACACATCATTTTCAGGGTCGAACTCCCCAGACTGCAGGATCTTATCCAACAATTGCCCGGCAGGACCCACAAATGGTTTGCCTTTGATATTTTCCTGCGGACCGGGCGCTTCACCGATAAGAAGCAGGCGCGCCTTGGGATTGCCGCGGCTGATGACGATGTTCGTGCCTGCATCTGCCAGCGGGTCATCCTTTAGACCTCGAATGGCATCAAGGACTTCATCGAGAGAATTGTATCGGGGAGCATCGAATAAGCCGGATTGTGTCATGGTCTATTCCT
>VFQT010000427.1_pt1 | contig 62609 bp, 41 predicted proteins | sample 3512381 | NCBI WGS metagenome assembly VFQT01 (sample SAMN10412376, study PRJNA504923) | tailings metagenome | isolation source: Relicate 2 Philex TSF3 active mining site | place: Philippines: Tuba, Benguet | collected 2017-08-29
GGTTTTTGGGTGGGCTCCGCGGGATCGGGCGCTGCGCACGCAGGTAAGCTCGGGGGAAGCTGAGCGAGGTTAGCCTTTGCGGGTCAGCCAGCAGCAGCGTTCCTCCATGGCCGGGACTCCGGCGGCCTGGAATCGGGGGTTTCCCTCTTCAGAGCGCACAGCCACGGTCTCGATGGAGAATCGGTCGCCGAAGAGCGTGTCGATGGTGCCGGCATCCACCGACCACGGGGGACCCGACACGCGGGATTGGTCGTAGGCGAAGGCGATGAGCAGGATGTGACCGCCGGGTCGGAGCAACCGATGCAATCCGTCGACATAGCGTCGACGGCAGTCCGGGTCGAGGGCCACCAGGGCGGCCCGATCGAAGATCACATCCACCGGACCTCCCAGGATTTTCGGATTCAGAGTGAGGGCGTCTCCCTGCAGCACGCTCAGGCCCGGGGTCCGATGGCATTCATGGACGCCGCCATCGGGGCTCTCCCGACGTTCGGTCTCGGCCGTGAGCCCCTGTTCCTTGAGGAAGTCCTGCACGGCACTGGCCACGAATTCGCAGCCGATGACCTCGTGTCCCCGATCCCTCAACCACACCAGGTCCACCGTCTTGCCGCACAGGGGCACGTACACGCGGCTCCGGGAGGGGAAACGCCTCTCGGCCGCCACCAGCCAGTCGTGGGGTTGGCCGAGATGGAAGCCGATCTGCCCCTGCTGCCAGCGCTCGTTCCAAAATGCGTGGTTCATGCCGGGGTCATGGGAGCATCCCGGGGGACTTCTGAACAGAGTCTGAACCCCGGGGCTGCGGGCATCCCGGTCGTCGCCCAATCCCTCAACCGCGCGTGCGCCAGCAGGGGATTCCGGTGGCGGCCACGGTGGCGGCCAGACGCAGGGCCGACTCCATGCTCGCCGGGTCGGCCAACCCTTGTCCGGCGATGTCGTAGGCCGTGCCGTGGTCGGGCGACATCCGCACGAAGGGCAGGCCGAGGGTCCAGTTCACGCCGCTGTCGAAGGCGACCATCTTCAGCGGTACCAATCCCTGATCGTGATACATCGCCACCACGGCCTCGTAGTCGCCCCGGAAGACCTGGTGGAAGAGCGTGTCGGCCGCGAAGGGGCCATGGGCATCGAATCCCCGGGCCTGGGCCTCGGCGACGGCCGGTGCCACCACGGTAAGTTCTTCGCGCCCGAGGTGACCGCGTTCACCCGCATGGGGATTCAGTCCGCACACCCCCACCCGCCGGCGTGGCAGACCCAGCAATCCGCACGCTTCGGCTGTCAAGGCGATGATCTCGGCGATACCCGGTCGGGTGAGGGCTTCCGACACGCGCGCCAGGGGCAGGTGGGTGGTGGCCAGGGCGACCCGCAGCCAACGTCCGGCAGGGTCATGACCCAGCAGCATCATCGCGAAGCGCGACACGCCGGCCAGTTCGGCGAGGAACTCGGTCTGGCCCATGAAGGGGACGCCGGCGTCCACGATCGAGGCCTTGTTGACCGGTGCGGTGACCAGGCCGGCGAATTCACCGCTCAGGCATCGCCGTGCGCCTTCGCGCAGTGCGGCCACCGCCTCCAGGGCGGCACGGGGGTCTCCCGGCGGCAGGTCTTCGGGCAGTTCGCCCTCCGAGACCGGCAGGGTGTACACGCGGGAGGGTTCCGAATCGGCACCGCGCCAGAGGGGCAGATCGGCCTCCACCCCCATCAGACCGCAGAGGCGGCGCACCACACCGCAATCGCCGATGAGCACATAGTGCACGTCGGTGTCTTCGGCCGTGAGCCGGGCCACCGCCCGCAAGGCCACCTCCGGGCCGATGCCGGTGATGTCCCCCAGGGTGATGCCGAGGATCATGCTGGGCTCAGGGGGCCGGGTTCAGAAATAGCGGACGAAGCCCTTCTTGCGCAGCTTGGCCAGCCACTGCTTCTGCAGGCGTTGGCGTTCGGAGTCCTTGAGCAGGGTCACGATCTCCTGTCGGGCCTCGGCCAGCGAGCGGATCCCCGATTGCTGCTTCTCTTCGACCTTCAGGATGAAGCGCGAGCCCTGGACCTCGACGATGTCGCTGGTCTGGCCCGCGGGCAGGTTGAAGGCGATCTGACGCAACGCCTCGTTGAGCGCGCTCTCTTCGGTCCAACCGCGGTCGCCGCCCTTGTAGCGGCGCGCGTCATCAGAGAATTCGGTGGCCACCTTGGCGAAGTCGGTACCGGCCTTGAGCTTGGCCAGGGCCTCGGAGGCCAGCCGCGCGCCGTCTTCCGGAGAGTGCTTGGATCGGTCGATGACGATCATCCGGAGCTTGACCCGGTTGCCGATGCGGAAGCGCGCCTGGTTGGTCTGGTAGTAGGTCTGGATCTTCTTCGGGGAGATGATGATCTCGTCGCGGATGTACCGGGCGCTCATCTGGTACACGATCATGTCGTCCCGCTCCTCCTTCTTGAACTGCTCGAAGGTGCGGTTCTCGGCGCGCAGAGTCTTGGTGAGCGCCACCCGATCGCCGCCGAACTGACGGCGGATGCGTTCGCGCACCTGATCGTCGACGTAGGATTCCGGGAACGAATAGCCCTTCTCCTTGAACTCATCGAGGATGAGCTGACGGTCGATGAGCTGCTCGAGCTGGTCTTCGAGGATCTTGGCCCGCCGGGTCAGGTATTGCTGCTCCGAGGTGGCCGTTCGGCCGGCCGTCGCCAATTCGCGCTGGGCGGCTCCCAAGACCTGATCCCGGCTGATGACCGTGTCGTTGACGATGGCCTGGATGCCGTTGAAGGGCACCGGGACCTGCGCCGAGGCCGGAAGCGGGGCCGATGCGGGGATCCATCCCACCGCAGCCACGGCCAGCCAAGCCCACCGGTACAGACGCTTGCCAATCATGAGGCCGAGACTAGGAACGGCGTTCGGACGGGTCAATGAGTCTGGAGGCTCCGATTGTCAGCTCCCGGACGCCCGTTCCAACGGATCCATTGTCCAACGAATCATTCCGCCTCAGGAACCGAGACGCTTCTTGGCTTCGGCCGGGACTTCGACGCTGGTGGTGCCCACGTCGCGGATTTCCCAGGTCGTCGTGCGGACCATGTCGCGGTCTTCGCCGTTGACCGTCATGGTCGCGGAGACCTTGAGACGGATCTTCTGGACCTGTCCCTCCTTCAGCCAGAACTGCACCGAGCCCTTGGCGTTCTTGGGTTCGGGCGGGGTCTGAGCGCCCGGTCGGCCGCCGCGTCCCATGAGGGCGAATTCCTTGGCGCCGTCGTCCGAGAGTTCTCCGGCGATGACCCCGGCTTCACCGGCCTTCAGGTCTTTGGATTTTTCGACCAACCGGGTCACCGACGCCGCCGGCAAGGGGTTGCGCAAAAGAGCGGCGGCGCGCATGCCGCCACGATTGCCTCCGCCTCCGCCACCACCGGCCGCCGAGCGAATTTCTTCGGCGGTCTTCCAGCCTTCATCGGTGCTGGCCACCCCTTGGGTTCCCTGCAGCACTGCGGTCGTCGTGGTTCCATCCCGCTCGCTGGTGATCACGGCCGCCCCGCCCTTGATGGCCTTGCCCTGGACCGGAGCCGGGGTCCATTGGCCGCCTTCGATTTCAGTGGTGGCCGTCCACGAGTAGCTGGCGGCGTCGGTCAACTTGCGGGCGGCACTTTTCACGTCTTCAGCCACGTCGGCGAGGGCGCTGGCAGAGCCCAACAGCAGGGTGGCGGTGAGGAGGGATAGTTTCGGGAAAGTCTTCATGATGGGATCGATGAATGCGAACTGAGCGTGGAGACCGGGGGATTCCGCGGCCGGTTACGGCGGCGGTTTCTCATGGACAACCGGCTCGGGAGCCCGTTGTTTGAAGGCTCTCGGCGTGGCCAACAAATACAACTTCCAGCTCCGCAGCGAGGATCGGCACCGGCCCTTTCCGCACAAGGTCATCATCGGCCAGGGGGTCAACGAGTCGGTGCGCCACGTGGGCCTGAAGTTCCTGGCCTATGTGCTCTTCTTTCACGAACGCATCCAGATCGAGACGGAGGTGCAGGACGATTCGATCCCCTTCGTGCCCGACCTCGCCGTCATCGGCTACGACATGCGGCCGGCGCTCTGGGTCGAATGTGGCGAATGCACCGTCTCCAAGCTCCACAAGCTGGCCGTGAAATGCCCCGAGGCGGCCCTCTGGGTGGTCAAGCGCAGCCGGGCCGAGGCGGATCACCTTCTGGCCGCCATGGAGAAGGAGGAGTTGCGACGCGGACGCTACGGCGTCGTGGCCCTCGATCCCGACTTCTTCCAGGAGTTCTGCGGGCTCATCCGCGAGCGCAACGAGTTCCATTGGTTCGACGGCGGCCTGGATGCCGGTCAGGCCCGCTTCGAGTTCAACGGGCTCTGGTTCGACATCGAGTTCGAGATCCTCCGGCGCTGAGCGATCGAGCCGGGGTCAATCCCTTCACAGCACGTGCCGGCCGGTCTCGCGCAGCCAGGCTTCGGCGGCCTCGTAGTCCGGGCAGAGCCGCTCGACCTCCTGCCAGAACCGGGCCGAGTGGTTCAGATGCCGCCGATGGGCCAGTTCGTGGAGGATCACGTAGTCGCGCACCCATTCGGGCACCTGCACCAGGCGCCAGTTGAGCGAGATCTCGCCTCGCGGAGAACACGACCCCCAGCGCGTGCGTTGGGCGCGCACCGAGATCGCACTCACGGCGATGCCCTGCGCGGCCGAGAGGTGTTGCACTCGCTCCGGCAGTTCGCGCTGCGCCAGCCGGAGCAGGGCCGCCTGGGCCAGGCCGAGCAGGTCCCGGTCGCGCAGTCGGGGCGTGGGCAATATGAGGGGGCCGATGTGCAGCGACTTGCCGTCTTCGGAGACCGACACCACCTCGAACTCGCCCCGGAACCGGATCTGCACGGCCCCTTTGGATGGGTCGGTGGGACCGGCGTTGGCCCGTTGGATGTGGGCTCGCTCGGCCAACCACTGCACGTGCTGGAGCAGGAAATTGCGGGCGCCGGGCATGGATCCGAAGCGGGGCAGGGTCACCCGTCCGGAGCTGTCACGGCAGAGGGTCAACCGGAACACCCGGGCCCGCGGGTGCCGGATGAAATGCACCTCGACCGAGGTGTCGCCCACGACCACCGTCTCCGAGGCCACCCACTTGCCACCGCCGGGCACGGGGGCCGAGGGCGCCCGGGGCTTGATCCGTTGGAAGAGCTCCAGCTGCACTTCAGCGGGCGCCAGGGTCGAGCGGATGAGTTGCAAAGGCGTTTTCCAACACGGGCCGGCCATGGATCAGGTGCTCCTGGATGATGGTTTCGAGGACGTCGGGAGTGCAGTGGTGATACCAGGTCCCCTCGGGATACACCACCGCGACGGGACCTTGGGCGCAGCATTGCAGGCAATTGGCCTTGGTGCGGAACACCGTGGCCCGCGGTCCCACCAGCCCCAGTTCCTTCAGCCGGCGTTTCAGGTATTCCCAGGACTCGAGGCTCGCCGCCAGATCGCAGCACTTGGGCTTGGAGGCGTCGGCGCAGAGGAGGATGTGCCGTTGGAGGGTCGGGATCCCGAGGTTCTCGGCGATCGCGCGCAACTCATCGGAGGGACAGGCCACAGCCCCAATGAACCACACCTCGGGGCTGCGGCAAAGGTTCTTGCCCGCCTTGCCCTCGGCCCGCCCCTGGCCGAGACTGCCGGTCATCATGGCCGTCGCGATCGCTCGCCAACCCCGGTCCGACCCGGTGCTCCAGTTCACGGTGTTCATCCCGAACCGCTTGGGCCGTCTGCACGAGGTGACCCGCCGGCTCTTCGAACGGTCGGTGCACATCCTGGCGCTGACCGTGCTCGACACGACCGACAGCACCATCCTGCGCATCATCGTCGACGACCCCGATCTGGCGCGCGGCCTTCTCCAGGAACACGGGTTCGCCTTCACAGAAACCGCCGTCGTCGTGGTGGAAATCGCCGGGGAGCGTCAGTTGCAGGATGTGCTGGCCGCGCTGGTCGAAGCCGAGTTGAACATCCACTATACCTACCCCTTCCTGAATCGGCCCGCCGGCAAGTCGGCCTTGGTGCTGAATGTCGAGCACCCCGAGGTGGCCATCGACAGCCTCCGCCGCCACTACTTCACCGTGCTCTATCAGGGAGACGTGTCGCGCTGATCCGGCTCCGAAATCCCAGGGTCAGCCGAGTCGGTTCACGACCTCGGCCACCAGAGCCTCGGGAGGCTGGGCGATGTCGAGAACGATGGCGTCGGCGGGCGATTCGAGGGTGGCGAATTGGCTGTCGAGCAGGCTCACCGGCATGAAGTGGCCCTCCCGCGCGCGCATCCGGCCCTCGATGAGTTCCCGCGAGCCGTTCAGATGCACGAACCGCACCCACGGCTCACCGCGCCCGAGGGTGTCGCGGTACGATTCCTTCAGGGCCGAGCAGGCGATGATCCCGCTGCGGCCGGCGGCGTGTTCCGACTCCATGTGGGCACGGATGGCCCGCAACCACGGCCATCGGTCTTCGTCCTGCAGGGGAGTGCCTGCCTTCATCTTGGCGATGTTGGCGGCCGGATGGAATCCGTCGGCATCGCGGAACTCCCAGCCGAGACGACGGCCCAAGGCCTGACCCAGCGTGGTCTTGCCGGAGCCGGCCACTCCCATGACGACGAGAAACATGGTGTTCGAAGCGTGAGCCCGAGCCCGAGCCCGGGCCATGGGGCCCTGAGGCCTTACATGCCCATGATCTGGTAGCCGCTATCCACGTACAGCACCTGACCGGTGATGGCCGCGGCCCCGTCGGAGGCCAGGAACACACCGGTATGGCCCAGTTCCGAAGGCTCCACGTTGCGCTTCAGCGGCGAGTGGGCCTCGTAGTGCTTGAGCATGTCGGTGAAGCCGGCGATGCCGCGGGCGGCCAAGGTATTCATCGGTCCGGCGCTGATGCAGTTCACTCGGATCTTCTTGGGTCCGAGGCTGTAGGCCAAATACCGGGTGGATGATTCCAGCGAGGCCTTGGCCACGCCCATCACGTTGTAGTGGGGGATGACCTTCTCGGCGCCGTAGTAGCTCATGGCCACGATGGATCCGCCCTGGTCCATCAGCGGAGCGGCCTCGCGGGCCAGAGCGATGAGCGAGTAGGCGCTCACGTCGTGGGACACGCGGAAGGCTTCCCGGCTGGTGTTCAAGAAATCGCCCTCGAGGGCCTCTTTCGGTGCGAAGGCCACGGCATGCAGCAGCAGGTCCAAGCGTCCAAACTTCTCCTTCACCGCGGTGAACACCGAGCGGATCTGGTCATCGCTGCTGACATCGCAGGGGAGGATCAGCGTGTCGGCCCCGAAGGTGCCGGCCAATTCCTCCACGTTGTCCTTCAGTCGCTCGCCCTGATAGGTGAAGGCGAGCTTTGCGCCCTCACGGTGCCAGGCCTGAGCGATGGCCCAGGCGATGGAGCGCTTGTTGGCGACGCCGAACACGATGCCGAGTTTGCCTTCGAGAAGTCCCATAAAGAGTCGGCAGTGTGGGAAAACCGCGGCCCGGGGGCAAGACCGGCCGAGGAGTGGGGCCACGCGTTGGTCGAGGAGGTGCTGGCCCTCTTCGCCGATCCGGATGCGGCGGGATCGTTTCCCGGGTCGCCCTCCCGGGCCATCGTCTCCCCCGACCGATACGCACCGATCAGCACGCCGTCGGCCGGCAGATACCGCAGGGCGCTGTCGGGACAGTCCCACGTGGCCCAGCCGAGGTTGAGGTTGCGGTAGAAGCCTTCGAAGGAGGTGATCTCGATCGACTCGACCTGGTACAGGTCGCCGGCGATGGCCTCGACGGAGACCCAGCGCGTCTCGTAATCGCCATACACGCTCGGGATCTTCCAGACATGGGTCTTGGGCCGACCGGATCGGGTCTTTCCGATCATCGTCACGAAGGTGCAGTCGTCACCGCAGCTGTCCTGGATCTCGAGGCTGACCCAGACCACCCGTTTTTTCGCGCTCGGGGGGCATCGGAAGACATGCCGGCCCCGTTCACCCCGGTTTGCATTGGGCGTCCATGACTCCACGATGCGGGATCCACCGGCCGGGTCGACCTCCGTCACGATGGAGCGATCGGCGGCCACCGAAGTGTCCGTGGTCGCCAACAGGGTCGTCTTCGGCGGCACGAGGGCGACCCGCACCGGAGACAGGCGGGTCTTCTCATCCGGGTCCTTCGGGCAATAGGCGAGGAACTGCACCGTGTCGCGGAGTCCGGCCATGAACGGCGGGGCGTAGTAGGACACCGCATTCGGTTCGCCGTTGGGGTGGAAGGGTTTTCCGTCCGAGGCGCTGGCCCACTCGAAGGTGGGCGCGCTGTCGTACCGGCGCCACGGCCAGGGGAATGCGGGCGACGGGGCCGCCAGCAACCACCCGTACCCGGAACGCACGGCCAACCGGGTCTTGGCGGCATCCACCGAATAGTACAGGCAGGTGCAGCCGCCGGCCTCCAGTTCGATCGACGGTCCTTCGCCGCGTCCCGGCAGTCGGAAGGGAACGGCCTTCTCGGGCACCGTTTGGCGGATCCAGGCGAGCATCGCCTCCTCGGAGGCGGGTTCCGTCGCCGCGAGGACCTCGCCACTGGTCACGTCCACCATGCGCATCACCGCCCCTCCGAGCGATGGATCGAAGAAGATCACGAACACCAGGTAATCGACCCCGGTTTCCATGGGGGAGCCCCATCGGTCCGATTCAGGAACACGAATCCGTGGATCGAGAGGCCCGCGACGATCCGGTCGGTCCAGGCCAGCGCATCGGGCCGTCCCTGGGCGAGGATGCCGACCCGCACGTCGCAGATGTCGGCCCGGAGGCACTGCATCGCCAACATCCAGAACAGCACGAGCATTCGGCCGAACAGCGGAAGCGAGAGCTTGCCTCGGTGCTCGTGAGGGTGCTCGTGAGGGTTGCGGGGGCTTCGGAGTTTCAGGCAAGGGGGAGTGATCATGAGGTCACAGGGGTCGGGCCAGGACGGGGCGGATGCCCAGATCCAGCCGTTGGGTCGGCTTGAGTCCGCTGCGGGCCGCCGAGCGACTGCGATTGAAACCGTCGAAATACCCGCCGCCCCGGATGGATCGACGGGTGGTGTCGGCGCTCCCTTGCGGATCGACGGTGATGGCCGGTGGGACATCCTGATACCCATCCCGGCACCATTCCCAGAGGTTGCCCGACATGTCGTAGAGTCCCCAGGGGTTGGGGAGTTTCAGCCGGACTTCATGGGCGGAGGAGCCGGAGGACAGCGTGGACCAGGCGTATTTGCCGATCTCCAGCCACTGCGGATCGTCGCCCCAGAAGTACCGGGTGGTGGTTCCGGCGCGGCAGGCGTTCTCCCATTCGGCCTCCGTCGGCAGCCGATACACGAATCCCTCCGGCAGCGTGCCGGCAGCCAGAGCCCGCGCCGTCAGTGCCTCGCAGTAACGCACGGCGTCGTTCCAGTCGGACTGGAAGGGATGATTGGGGCCGTCGACCACGGCGGCGGGGCGGCCCAAGACCGCTCCGAACTCCGATTGGGTCACCTCGTGGTCGCTCATCCAGTAGCCCTTCGTGAGGGTCACCGTGCGGAGCGTCTCGTTCGACCGGCGGCCGGCCTCGGTTTGCGGGCTGCCCATGCGGAAGGTCCCGGCCGGTATCCAGACGAATCCCGGAGGGCGACCGACCGCCGGTTCTCCGGGACCCGGCGTGAATCCTCCCCCTCCGCCCGGGTTTCCGCCTCCGCCCCCGCTTCCGCCCCCACCGGTTTCCCCGCCCGAACCGTTGTCGACGCGCACCGCCCGATACGACCAGTTTGGTGCATTTTCGGTGAGGTCGGTCCACACGCTCAGGGCCGGGGTGCCCAGTTCGAGTTCGACGGCCGTCGTCCACGAGTTCGTCGCGAGGAGGGACCGGGTCCGTTCGATGCGGTAGCGCGCGCCCGGGCTGCCGCTGAGGGTGAGTTCGGCGACCATCCTCAGCCGGAGCTCGGCCGCGCCGGCCGGGCCGACCGCCGCCAGAACCGGCCGGAATCCCGCGCAGTCGCCCGACCAGTCGGGGCGGAACGCCAATCGCGAGGCCGAACGGAGCCAGGCCGTGCCATCGAGGTGGGACCCTCCGCGGAGGATGCGCAGCGATCCGGCCTCGGGCCCCCGGGGTTCCAGGGTGTTGCCGGCATCCGGGATGGACAGCCAGTCCTGGCACCATTCCCAGACATTGCCCTGCATGTCATGGAGCCCCCAGCGATTGGGAGCCAGACCGCCCGCGGGGTGCGGAGTGAACCCGGCATTGGCCTCGTACCAGGCGTTGCGCGGAGCCTCGGTATCGGAGGTTCCCCAGGCGTAGGGCGTCTCGGTGCCGGCGCGCGCCGCGTATTCCCACTCGGCCTCCGTGGGCAGTCGGTAGGCGTGGCCCTGCGGCAGTTCTCCCCGTTCGCGCGCCTGTGCGGTCAATCGCTGGCAATAGGCGACCGCCTCCGCCCAGGAGACGGTCTCCACGGGGTGTTCGTCTCCGGGAAAACCGGACGGGTTGGTGCCCATCATCGAACGGTATTCCGACTGGCGGACCTCCCGCGCGCTCATCCAGTACCCCCGGGTCATCACCACGGTGCGGCGGACCTCATGGGTGGCGCGCCCCGGTTCCTCCGGAGCACTGCCCATCGTGAAGCGGCCCGGCGGGATCCAGACGTATCCCGGAGGTCGCTTCGAGCCGGAGGGCTCGTTCGAGGCCCCGGGCCGGAGCAGCGAGGCCGGATCCCAACCGACGGGCACCGCCCGGTACAGGCGGATCTGGCCTCCTGCGCCGGGATCGACGAAGCGGTATTCGTTGGTGATCGGGGGCGGGTTCGTGAGCGCCGTCCAGGAGGAGACCGGTGAGCCGCTCCACTCCAGACGCTCGGTCCAGCCCGAGGCCGGCAGCACCGTGATCTCCGGGATCTCGCGCACCGTCAGCACCTGGGCGACGAGCCCGGCCGGGGCGGTCATGAACCGGGCGACCAGGAACCACCCCATCAGCAGGAGCCACCGCCGGTGGGCGGCCCATCGTCCTTGGGCGACCCGTGTGGAACTCGTTCTGGGATTCATATCGGAGATGGATCCGATGGATCAGGGATGTGTCGTGGTCTCAGTGGGCGGAGCGGCGGTCGGGCGGTCCCCAGCCCACGGGCTGAGTCCAGGCCTGCTGGAACTCGTGTTCGGTGCTGGGGACCTCGGGTCGGCGCGACGAGGTCACCACCGCCCGGACATACAGCTCATCGCCCCGGAGTCGGTACGAGGGATGCGGTCCGCGGACCTCCGAAAGCACCTCGCCGATCTGCGGACCCGACTCCGAATGGTAATCGAGGGTGGTCTCGACGACCTGGCCCGCGCCGTCGAGGCGGGGTCGACCGGTCAGCGAGACGCCCCGGCGGGTGCCGATGAACCGGGTCACGAACCGTTCCCCGGGTCGCGCGTGGAGGCGCAGCGACAGGCGTCGGGCGTCGGCGTCGAAGGCCACGTCGTCGAGCACCACGCCGGTCGAGGCGTAGAAATCCCCCCGCTCGACCGCCCGGATCAGCGACTCCGGTGTCAGGTGCGTGGCCCGGACCTGGATCCACGCCCGGAACGGAGGAGACCGTCGTTCGTTGCCCTGGTAGTCGTGCGAATCGTCGGTCGCCACGCCGAAGAGCGGCGGGGCCCCGAGCCCGGCGATCCGTAGCGTGTTGGCGATGTCCCAGATCTGGTCGGTCGATGGATGCCGGGCATCGCCGGGATCGTTGTCGCCATCCACGCCGTTCCAGACCTCGAAGAAGCGTTCCCCGACGACCGCCGCCAGATCCTCCGCGGTCACCCCCCATTTGTAGTTGGGATGGTTCACGTGAACGAGGGTCGGTCGGCCGGAGCGCTGACGGGCTTCAGCGACCCGGTCCAGCGCCTTTTGGATGATCTCCGGCACGGTGGCGCCTTTCAGCGACGGCAAGGCCTCATGCAGGTTGATGGCGCCGATGTGGATCTGGCGTTTGTTTTCGGCGGCTTGGGTGATCTCTTCGGACTCGATGAGCAGGAATCGTCCCCGCTCCTCCACCAGCGCGCGGAATTCATCGTACGGCTTGAGCCGGACCTCCCGGACGCCGTTGGTGGGGTTGTCGCGGGTCTGCACCCAGGTCGGCCCATGCCGGCGCAGATACTCCGCGAAGGCATCCCGTGGCCGGAGACCCGCCCGCCAGGGTTCCCCCTTGGCCCGATCGGCCACGGACTTCAGGGACATCCATCGCTCACCCCGACTCAGGAGATTATGGTCAGACAGGGCCAGGAAGTGGTATCCGCGTTCGCGGTACGACTCGGCGATCATCTCCGGGAAGTCATCGCCGTCCGACCAGAGCGTGTGCGTGTGCAGGTTGCCTTTCCACCAGCGCAGAGGTTCCGCGGACGCCGAAAGGCAGGATAGGCAGGTCAGAAGTCCGAGGATCCCCAAGCCGGGTCGCCCCACATTCCGTGGTTGCTGTCGAAATCGATCCGAGTGCGCGCGCATGGTGTTTCAGTGGGCTTTGGGATCCGGGGAATCAACCCCGAAGCGGTTTGCCGGGCTGCAGTGCTTGGATTGTTGCAACGCTGTCACGGGGCCACGGCCGTATCCGATTCAAATGACCTCTGGCCATACGACTATAATTGTTGGCTTATCGACCCTGATCTGCCGTCAATCCGTCACCAAAACAGTTTTGGATCAAGAAATGTTTCGGAGCCTGATCCTCGCTTGCTGGGCGACCTCGTGTGCCTTCGCCCAACTGCCCGGCCCCACCAATGGTGCAACGTTGCTGCCCAATGGGTGGAGCATCTCGCCGGTCGGTCGGCACCTCTCGACCCCCGACTATGTTCTCGGCCTGTCCCCGTCACCCGATGGGCGCGTACTGGTGGGCCTTCACAGTGGTTTCAACCCGCATGGCCTAGTGGTGACCAAGCCCGACGGTTCGGCCATCCTCCAAAGAATTCCCCTGCGCTCCTCGTGGATGGGTTTGGCGTGGAGTCCGGAGGGTGGGCGCTTGTTCGTCTCGGGTGGCAATGCCGGTGGAGGCAAGAAGCCCGAGGTCGCACCGATTCACGTTTTTGAATACCGCGATGGTCGGCTGAGCGGATCACCCGTGGCCCAGTTTACGAATGGACTGCCTGCCGCATCCATCTACTGGGCTGGCTTGGCGCACCATCCGTCCCGTCCCGTCTTGTATGCCGCCAATCGGGGTACCGGGAGTGAGCCCGGCCATGTGGTGGCCTTTGATTCTCGCGATGGCACGGTTCTGGGGCAGGTCGAGGTGGAGATTACTCCGTGCGACCTCCAATCGAGTTCGGATGGCGGCACCTTGTTCGTTTCCAATTGGTCCAGCCGCTCGGTGAGCGTCATCGACACGGCCACCTTGAAGGTCAAGGCCACCATTCAGGTCGGTACCAATCCCAACGATTTGCTGCTCGCCCGAGATGGCCGCCTCTACGTGGCCTGCGGCAATGAGAACTCCGTCGTGGTGATCGACACCCAGGAGCTGCGGTCGATCGAGACACTCCGCACTTCCATCCATCCGCGTGCGCCCGTGGGCTCGACTCCCAATGCCTTGGCGCTGGACCCGTCGCAACGCCTGTTGTTTGTAGCCAATGCCGACAATCACTGTGTGGCGGTGATCCATGTCGGCGAACGGGAGGAGAGCCACGTTCTCGGGTTCATTCCCACGACCTGGTATCCCTCGTCGCTCTCCATCTCCAAGGACGGGAAGTTTCTACACATTGGTTCGGCCAAGGGATTGGGTGGATATTCCAATATCCGGGGGCCCTTGTCGCCCTTGAGCAAGGATGGCAAAACCGAAGGGTTGGGATCGGTCAAGTCGCTCCAGCAGGGCAGCATCACCGCCTTTCCACTGGCCAATCTCCGCAGCAAGATTCGTGGGTACACCCGGAAGGTCATTGCCAACACTCCCTACCACGATGCGCTCCTGAGTGCGGCCAAGCCGCCTGCGGTTCGAGGAACCATCCTTCCCAATCGGGTGGGGGTGGGTTCTCCGATCAAGCACGTCATTTACATCATCAAGGAGAACCGCACCTACGATCAGGTTTTTGGGGACTTGCCACAGGGCAACGGCGATCCGCGACTCACCATTTTCGGGCGATCGGTGACACCCAACCAGCACCGCTTGGCCGAAGAGTTTCTTCTTTTCGACAATTTGTACTGCGATGCCGAGGTTAGTGTGGACGGTCACTCGTGGTCCAATTCGGGCTATGCCACCGATTTCAATGAAAAGCTCTGGCCGCCCAATTACGGCGGTATCAGCAAGGCTTCGTCGGCCCCGGCCCAAGTGCCTTCGTCAGGTCACCTCTGGGATCTGGCTCGGCGCAAGGGGCTTACCTACCGCTCTTATGGTGAATATGCCGCCCGCACCAGTGAAGGGGGGCAGATGGATGCCGCCCCGGGGGTGGAGGGATTGGTGGGTCATGTCAGCCCGAACTTCCGAAAAACGGGCATGCGGGACACCGACAACGTGGCGGTCTTCAACGCCGAGTTCGATGGCTTCGTCGAGAACTACTCGTCGACCGATCCGAAGCGGCGTTTGCCCAACTTTGTGGTGATGAGCCTGGGCGAAGACCACACGCAAGGCACCCGGGTCGGTGCGCCCACCCCGGTGGCGGCTGTGGCCAACAACGACTGGGCGGTCGGCCAACTGGTCGATCGCGTCAGCCACAGCCCTTACTGGAAAGAGACGGCGATCTTCATCATCGAAGACGATGCTCAAAATGGTTCCGACCACGTCGATGCCCGTCGCACCATTGGTCTGGTTTTGAGCCCGTACAGCCGCCGCGGCGTGGTCGACAGCACCCTGTACACCACCAGTTCCATGCTGCGCAGCATGGAGTTGTTGCTGGGTCTGCCGCCCATGACTCAATTCGATGCGGCGGCCGCTCCGATGTACGCCGCCTTCGAGGGCGGTTTGGATCTCACGCCCTTCAGCCATTTGGCTCCGCAGGTCGATGTCAACGCCCGCAACGTCAAGGGCGCCCCCGGCTCCGCCGAATCGGCTTTGATGGATTTTTCGGACTACGACCTCACGCCGATGCTGGCTCTCAACGAGATTCTCTGGAAGAGCGTGAAGGGTGAAGGGGTTCCGATGCCGCTGCCGATCCGGGCATTCCACGTCCGTCCCTGAGGGGGCGAACCCAGGTTTTCGGCAATTGGATCCCGGGGAGCATTCGGAAGCTCCTTTTGGTGTCTTGGGGATCTCAGCGATCCTGGTCCCCGTTCTTTATCCGAATCTCGCTGAGGTCGGGGGTGACTTCTTTGCGGGTGATCCGTCCACCCGGCCGTCGGACCCAGACTTCCAAACAGGGTTCCGGGAGTGTCATCACCAAGGTGGTGGCGTTTTGGGAGTAGTGTCCGCCGCCGGCGTGGATTTCTGACATGGGGCCGAAGCCATTGCGCCCCCGCAGTCGCACTTGAGCGCCCACCCCGTCGGGGTTCCCTGCCCCACCTTCGAGGACAACCCGCAGGCCCGGTCGGCCCTGGTGGTTTCGAAACAGCATCAGGGGTCCTCCACGCTGTCCGGTGGCCACGTCCCAGCGACCGTCGTGGTCGTAGTCCGCAAGGGCGAGGCCTCGTCCCTCGCCGGGAATCCGCAGCCCGCTTTCACTGGCTGACAGGGCCCGGAAGGTGCCGCGGCCCTCACCCAGGCAAATCAACCCCAATCCGGCATGGTGACCACCGATGTCCGAGTCGGTAGGCCAGGAACCGTGGTTGAGTAGCAAATCGATTCGACCATCCCCATTCAGGTCGCCGGCTGCCACTCCGTAAACCGGGGCGAATTGGGCTTCAATGGGCAATACATGAGCTTCCCACGAGGAACCTCGATTGAGGAAGACCATGGAATCAAGAGTCGTGATCTTGAGCGATTTCATGGTTTGAAAACCCTCGCCCAGGATGTCCTGAAGCCTGGCCCGGCCATAGTCCTCGGCCCGGCGGAATCGCTGCAGCACGGATGGAAAGGCCATTCCCAGTTCATCCAAAGTCAACCATGGCACCAAATGCCCCGACGCCGGGTCTCGATATGCCTCGATGGATTCCACCGAACCGTCTCCGCGAAGGTCGCCAAAGAAGAGTTGGATGGGATTCTCGGCCGAGGCGCTCCAGCGGTGGTTGCGTCCCCGGTTGCCCATGGCCAGATCCATGCGGCCGTCGCCATCGAAGTCTCCGGCGACAATTCCGGTCCACAACCCGAAGAATGCGTTGAGATTCCAGTCAGGCGAGTTGCTTTCGAGACGACCGCGACGGTTTTTGAAGATCGCCGGCGGAGCCCACTCGCGAGCCAGCGCCAGTTCTGGAAATCCATCACCGTCAAGGTCGGACCATACGGCGCCATTCACCAGACCCACCCCCTTCAGCAAGCCTTCGTAATCCGGTGCCGGGGTCCACTGGCCGTTCTCATTCATGAAAAGGCACGATGCGGTGGCTTCCGGATAACGGCCTGGGACCGCCGTTCCGCCGACGAACAGATCGAGATCGCCATCCCCATCCAGATCGCCGAGGGCCATGGGGCCGGAATGGCCTGGCGATTCGGAATGCCCCGTCGGCGTGGGCCTTGGGGTGGATTTCCAATTCAGCATCGAGACATCCGGGGTTCGCTTGGGTCCCTCGCTCCTCCATGTCACTCCGTCCAAGAACTGAGGCTGTCCATCGGGCGTCCGCCAGCCCAATAGGCCGGACGTCCCGGAGCGCGATCCTTCGTCGTGGGGCTTGGAAACTGCCTGAAAACCACCGTTGCCGAGGTTGCGAAAAAGGCCGGGTGCGGCCCGGTTTCCTGCTCCGATGACGAGGTCTTCCCAGCCATCCCGGTCCCAATCAAACCAACCGACCCCCGGTGCTTGATTGCCCGAACGGCGAGGTAGCAGCAACTGAGCGGATTCTCCTTCGGCCGCTTCAACTGGATGGGTCCAACCCGGCGTCAGGGGAACTTCTCGTAGAAGGGGTTCTGGAGAGGGCTTGATCATCGGGCGTGCCGGTGCAGGGCCGACCGGTTCTTCGAGTTCAACGAGGGTATTGGGCTGCGCCTGATCGAATCGTGTGCGGTGCCCGCTGGGCCAATGGACTTCGAGCCTCAGACCGTTGGTGGGGCGGCCAGCGGCGAAGACGAGGAGGGCCTCGTCTGCAGAAAGGTATTTACCGCCGCAGGTGATGGACTGGCTCTGGGACACGGGCCCTCCCAGGCAGAAGACCTTTGCGCCGATACCTTGGCTGTTGCCCATCCGCCCTTTCAGCCGCACAGCCAGGCGCGGGGCCGGCGAATCGTTGCGTAACAAGAGAGCTGGTCCTTCGAGTTGGTTGAGCACCACATCGAGGTCGCCGTCGTCATCCAGGTCGGCCACCGCCATTCCAGGGCAGATTCCTGCCACATCGAACCCCCAGGCTTGGCCCACCTCTTCGAATCCCAATCGGCCTGTGTTTCGGAATGCGCAGTTTGGTGTGTCCAATCGGGGGAATCGGGCCCTCAGTTGGAGTCTCTCCAGGCGGGAGAGGCCCCGATTGCTTTTGAGGTTTTCCACCTCTCGGATGAAGTCCACATTCTGGGCATCCCGCAAATTGCCGTTGGAGACCAGCAGGTCTTCGTATCCGTCCAGATCCACGTCGAGAAACCGGGGAGTCCACGACCACTCTGAGGCGTGCACACCGGCCAGTTGGCCGATCTCGGCGTAGGATCCGTCACCTCGATTCAGCAGCAGGGTGTTGCGCATCACCTGGGCGCGGCCGGAATTGCCTTCGACCATCGGAGCCTTGCCACTGCCGGTCTGCGCCTGACGCCGGCGGTGATCGCGGCTGAGCATATCGAGGACGAGGATGTCGTCGTCGCCATCGCGGTCGACGTCCGCGATGTCGACGCCCATCGAGAATCGGCTCGTGGTCCGAATGGCCGCGTCTGGGATGGACCTGAACCGTCCATCGCCACGGTTCATCCACACCCGATCCGGTGACGCGAAGTCGTTGCAAACATAGAGATCGGGACTGCCGTCCCCGTCGAGATCGCGCAAGAGACCGCAAAGTCCCCAATCAAAAGGAACTGCCGAGGGCCGGCCTTGCGTGTCGACGAAGTCGCCTTGATCCCAGGGCACCCGACTGAAGACACCGCGACCGTTGTTCCGGTACAACACATCGGGTTCGCCGTGCTCAACGATTCCCGTCGAAGGGTCCAAGCTGAAGCGGCCCACCAAGTCGGGCTCGGTCAACGGGCGTTCGTTGACGGCGGTGATGATCGTAGCTGTGTCCTCGCGCTTCAGGCGGAAGCGGGTGTCGGGTTCATCGCGCAGCGTGGTGCTCCGGTAGTTGGCCACATAGAGGTCCAGGTCGCCGTCCCGGTCGATGTCGGCTAGGGAGATCGACATGGCTCCCGAGGGCCGCTCGAGCCCAGCCTGCTCGGTGGTGTCCCGGAATTGGCCGTGCCCGTCATTGACGAAGAGTCGAGTGCCGGAGCCGATCGTGTTGACCACCAAGTCCAGATCACCGTCGCCGTCGACATCGGCGAGGACCACTCCGGTGGTTGGTAACCCCCTGCAGCCCACGCCCGCGGTGGTCGTGATGTCTACGAATCGCCAATCCCCGAGGTTGCGATAGAGGCGATTGCCGCCCTCGATGTTTCCGAAGTAGAGATCGCAGAGTCCGTCACCGTCGACGTCGCCGGCCGCGACACCAGAGCCATTGTGGAAGATCTGGTTGGTGATGGCCCGCATCCCGTCGAGCGAGTTGGTGAACAGAATCCCGCTGCGTCCTGAGGGGACTGTTTTGAATCCTGTGCCACCTTCTGGAGCTACGACGAGTGGCCGTTGCCGTCCTCCTGGAATTGCTTGCCAAGTCCGAGCTTCCAGCCCGGATGCGCCCAGTATCCAAAACACCCAGAGCATTTGCCGAATCAGTCGGTGAATGGTTCGAGGGCAGTTCATGGCACTGGAGTTGAATGCTGAATTCGAAATCCGGAAAGCGTCGAAGGCGCAACCCTCGCGACGCAAGAAGGGCCGGGGTGGATGCCCCGGCCCTCGTGCTAACGGACACAGTCCTGATTCAAAGGAACCAATCAGGGTTTGCGCAACCGGAAGAACCGGCTGGCCGAATCAGCAGGGATGCTGACGGAGTTGCCGGAGACTCCAGTCACGTTCGACCACACCGACTGTGTGAGCGAGGTGGCTGATTCCAGCACATAGCCGGTGACCGAGCTCGGCCACGAGATGAGGTACTGGGCACCAGCGGCCTGGACCGAGAGGACCGGAGCGGTCGTGGGAACGGCCGCCGTGGGTGTGAGCGGGGTGACGAAGTCAACCCAGGCGAAGTAGAAGTTCGCGTCCCGCAGTGTCACACTGCCGGGCGTGGCTTCGGCAGCGGGATTCAAGGCACGGGCTTCGACCACGAAGCCATCGGCCGTCGCCTCATAGGCCAACGTGGTGTTATCCACGAGGCTGGCGTTGGCAGGATGCTGCCCCACGGATTGCAGGATGAGCATGCCATCCTTGCCGCTCTTGCCCGGAATCTGGATGCGGTACTTGCCGGCTGCCAGTCGGGTGGAGGTGAACTGCCCCGCCTTGCGAGTGGTTGCACCACTGGAACCGGCGATTTCGCCGCCAATCAGGTTGCCAGCACTCAAGGGGATGTAGACGAAGGAGAACTCGCACTTGTCGGTGGCCGCGTAGGTTGCGGGATCTTGTTTGTTCTCTTCGACCGAGCGGACGGCCACGGTCCAGCCCTTGCCGTCAGCGGTGGGCAAGCAGTTGACTTGGGGACCTCTGGCGGTTCCGTCGTCGTTGCCGGTCAGGAAGAGCAAACCGTCGTTCTTCGAGTTCACCTCAGGCAAGGTGAGCGTGGCCAGACCACCGAAGGTCTCGCCGCCGAGGTCTTCCCAGCGGAGGAGTGCCGCGGAGATCTGCCGGTCGATGACGAACGAACCTTCGCCCGCAGCAGCGCTGTGCGAGAAGGCCCGGCTCCAGCGGCCCTTGGCCCCTCCGGAGGCGTCGGCGAAATAGCCCGCCTTCCAACCCTGCGAGTAGGGGAACCAGGCTACCGAGTTGTCGAAGGCCGCGCGCTGGAAACCGCCGGCGCTATTGGCCTGGGCGTTGGGGTGGGCAGCTGTGTCAGCCAACTTGGCCATGCGCAGATAGAAGTCGCCGCCCCCGAAGGATCCGTCGTCCATGTTGAAGTGGCGGGTGCTCGAGCCGTCCACCGCCATGAAGGCGTGGGCGTAGAACGGAGCCGCACCGTCATTCCACTGAAGCGATCCCACCTTGCGGGTGGAGGTCACCAGAACGCCGTGTTTGGGCGAGGGGAACCAAGATTGCGCGGAAGGCACGCTCGCCTCGGGCGTAGCATAACGCTGGCGCGTGGGGTTCGAATAAGGCCCGAGGTTCTCCTGGGCCGCCGCTGCATCGCGCACGCCGATACCGAAGTCGAGAGCGCCTGCCGCATAGCGGGCGATGCCGAAGGCCAGGGGTCCTTGTTCTCCGTTGATGCTCAAGAGCAGGTCACGGGAAATGGTTCCGAAACCGCCCGTGTTCCAGACGATGGGTCCGCTCTGGGTCTTGTCGGCGGTGTAGCCAATGCCGTCGGTCGGGAGGCTGATGTGCCAGTTCACGGCCGTGACCGTGCGGTCCGGGTAGGTGCCAGGAGAATTGGTGCCGGCCGGTGCGCCTGACACCGTTGCCACGGGGGGCAGAGGAGTGTTTCCAAAGCCCTTGAAGCTGGCCCTGACGCGATTGGCCGCATCCTCGTTGCTGCTGATGTGGGCCACTGCGCCCAGACCGACATGGACATTGGTCGGGAAGTTGTCCATTTGGTATTCGGCGAGGACTTTCCATTGGATGCCGTCGGTGGACACGAAGGTTCGGAACAAATTGCGCTCGCGGCGGGCTCGGAGCCAGACCGGGAACAGGTCACCGTCATTCGGGCGGTAAGTGCCCTCGGAGGGACCGGCATCCACCTTGATGGAGCCGTTCGCAGGATCGTCGGTACCGCCGTCTTGGACCGGGCGGAAAATTGTCTCTACGTAATTGGCTCCAGCGATGGGACTGGCGTTCAGTTGGATGTTCGGGCTGCCCGGGGTGAGATTGGCCCGGATGTGCAAGGCGCCCTTGGCGTTCTTCTGAGTTGATGCGGCATCGTCGGCCTCGACCGACAGCACTTGGACGCGCACGTCGAAGTCACCGCTCCGCTGCTGATGCAGGTAGGAGAACGAGTCGGCATTGTCCCAAGTATCACCGCCTCCAGCCGTGAGGGTGAACGATCCGTCGGCGTTGGTGACCACGGTCGAGACCACCTTGTTGTTGATGTCCAGCAAGGCGAACGGCTTGGCCGGTTCGGACGGAGTGTTGGTGCTCGAAGCAGCGCCGGCGTAGAGACCGAAATCGTCGATACCCCAGTACCAGCTGTCGGTGCCGGCGTGGGTGAAGCGGAAGCGCACCTTGGATTGGTTGTCGGCACCGCTCACTCGGAAGAGCTCGTAGCGCTTGGACTCGACGCGGTTGTCATTGACGCGGCCCTGGATGAACGGGGCCAGGCTGGCGGTGATCGGAGCACCGATGAAGGCACCGTAAGTGCCGCCGATCACAGTTCCAGCGTCGTCGGTGTAGTTGGCCACGTCGCCGTGTTCCTTGTTAAGGGTCGCCTCGGCGTCCAAGGATCCGTCCTCGGCTTTGACCAGGTCCGCTTCATCGATGAGGTAAACCAACGGCAGCCAATCGGCGCCGCCATTGATGGAGTATTCCAAGGCTCCGATACTGTCCTGGTTCTGCTCCCAGAGGCTCTTGAAGGCCACTTGCACGTTGGTACGACCCGAGAAGTTGTAATCGGGCGTCGTGATGTGCATCACCTGGCTGCGGCCAATCGAGTATCCCGAGGTGCTGAAGAGGAAACGGCCCTTGGCCAGCGGTTCATTCAGGATTTGTCCGTTCACCACGTTGGCCGGATTGGGCACGTTCACGCGTTGGTAGTCCGTCCCCCAGTCAGCAGGGTTTTCCGGATTGTTGTAGGTGACGAAGCTGCCGTTGAATCGCGAGGCCTCCACGGTGGTCCAATCGGCATATGCCGCGGAGCCGAGGTTGCCGAAATCGAGCTCGGTGTTGACGATCTCGACGTAGGACTTGCGGGTCCAACCGGCGGGCACCTGTCCCTCAGGAATCGCATCGAAGTTCTCGAACACCAAAGGTGTGGGCAGTTCGATGTTGCGGTAGTTGGCCACCTGGAACGCATTGGTGACGTTGAAGGTCTTGGCCGGGACACTGGTGTCCGAGAAGGACAGCACATAGACGTTCGACGAGGCGGGGGCCAGCAACACCGCGTTGGTGAAGGTCACCGAGGCTTGCTGGGCGGTGCCGGTCACCGTCGCGGTCACGGGCTTGTTGTTCAGCGAGAGGCGGATGGACGCCAGTGCCACTCCATTGGTCAATTCGGCCCGGTAAGCGGCGTTCGGTGCCACTCCGGTCGCGTCGGCAGCCGGGCTTGTGGAGACCACGCCCGCTCCGCTGACGGTCGCCGCGCCGACCAGGATGCGCTCGCTGCTGAGCACTGTGTAGCCGTCGTTCTCGAGCAGGAAGGCCCGATAGGAACCGGTGGTCGCGAGGCCGTTCGGGAAGGTGACCGACCCGCTGGCAGTGCCTGAGCTGCCCGATTTGGTTCCATCCACGTAGAGCCAGAGGGTCGAGCCGACCGATCCCGGCTTCACGCCTTCGGGATAGATGCCGATCCAGTCCTTGGGGTTGGCGGGGCCATTGGTGAATCCGACGGTGATCGGCTCGCCCGGAGCGTAGCGATTGAGCGATGGGCGGACGGCCGGGGCTGTCGGCTCGATGACGTTGAAGGAGACGTTGGTCACCACGGTGTAGCCGTCGTTGACCAGCAAGTAGGCCGTCCAGACACCGGCGAGGTTCAGGCCCGAGCCGAAAGTCATGGAGCCCTCGCGGAGTCCGGTCCCCGCAGTGCGTGTGCCGTTGACGTAGTTCCAAAGGGTCGAGCCGGTCGAGCCCGGGGTCACGCCCTCGGGATAGATGCCGATCCAATCCTTGGGATTACCGGGACCTCCGGCGAAGGAGACCGAGATGGCCTCGCGCGGGAAGTAGTTCTCGAGGCTGGTGACGACGGATTGCGCCGTGAGGGCGTGGCTGGTGACGAAGCCGGCCAGAAGGGCTGTCAAGAGCCTTCCGGGGTGCTGTCGTGGGGAGGTGGGAGTTATTTTCATGGGTTCAGGTCGATGGCAGGTTCTGGGTCATGAGTTGGTCCGTGGAGAAAACGGGGGGGGATGAAGGGCAAGGGATGCGGAATCTCAGGGGGTCAAGGCCACCGGGGTGACGCCGTCGGGTCCAGGCTGCGCCCACTCTGTGACGATCCGCCCGCCGGCCTCGGAGGCGATTGGCACCCACTCGGTGTCGTTGGTTCGCCGCACCCAGCGGTGGGCCTGGGCTTCCGACCGGGGGATCGTGGGAGCGGGGCCTCCCTGACGGGCCTGCTCCATCTGCCGCTGCAACTCCGGCGAGTAGCGCTCCAGATAGGCCACACGCCATGCGGACCGCTCCTCGGGCTTGCCGCTCACCGAGATGACCACCGCTCGGTAGCCGTCGGCATCGGGACCATCGATGCCGGCGATCGGCGGGATGGCGTCGATCGGTCCCTCGAAGAGTCGACCGGCGCTCAGGTCATAGAAGAACCCACGGGGTCCGCCGGTGTCGGAGGACCAGGTCCGGTACAGCAACGCGAGGGCCGCGGCCGCGGCCACAGCGGCCCCGATGAGCCGGAGATTTTTCGGAGTGACCATGGGGCGTTTCAGTGGGGATCGGCCTTGGCCGACCACCAGCACTCGTTGGTGTTGCAGGGGATCCGGCCCGGATCGAGAGAGCGCGCGCTTCCGTCGGCGAAGGCGTAGTTCGAACGGCGCTGGTGTCGCACCGCCCCCTTGTCGCCCTGGGCCAGTCGGTTGAAGCCCGGTCGGTTGGCGTCGCCGAGTTCCTTCCAGATCCACCAGCGGTCCGAGGGCCATACCCCGTACACGTCGCTGTGGCCGTCGCCGAAAAGGATCAATTGCGAGGCCGCTTCCACCATACCCCACCGGCATAGGTTGTTTTCATACCCGGCCGGCCGGCCGAAGGGCGGCTGTGCTCCGCCCGAAAGCCAGTGGACGTTGACCGCTCCCAGGCCGCTGGGGATCTCGATCTCCCCGGGTACCAACTGCCCCAAGACCCAGGGGCTGGGCCTGGAGGTCGGCCGGGTCTTGGCGCTGGCATACACCTCGCTCTTTTCGGCCGGGCAGTCGTAGACCCGCGGGTTCTGGCCGACATTGGGGTAGAGGTAGGAGCGCCAGCTCGATTCGCCGTCGGGGATGCGCGCCTGGATCGGTGGAAACCCGTCGCCGTTGTCGTTGGTGTACAGGTGGAGTGCCACCCCCAACTGACGCAGGTGGTTCAGGCAGGCGATGCCCTGGGCCTTGGCTTTCGCTCCCGACAATGCCGGCAGGAGCATGGAGGCCAGCACGGCGATGATCGCGATCACCACCAGCAACTCGATCAGGGTGAATGCCGAACCGGGACCGTGGGGTTCTGGTTTCCTGCTCTGGTTGCCGCCGAGAATCACCCCGAGACCCTACCCCCGGTCGCCTCCCCGATTCAGCCGACGCTGTCGTGAGGATTGGGTTACGGACGTGTTTCCCGGACTCTGGAGGCCCGCGTTTCCCGGGATGCCGGCACGAAAAAGGCCGGGAAGCGTTGATCACTGGGGATCCCGCTTCCCGGCCCTCGAATCCAATCGGTCGTCCGGACTACGAGCAGCCGAGGCTCTCGCCGCAGTTGAGGCACTTGTAGCAGGCCCCGTTGCGCACCGCGATGTGGCCGCACTTCGGGCAGGGCGGCGCATCCTTCTGGTTCTGGATCGTCGCCGTCAGCGAGGCGGCGATGAGGTGACCGGCGGCCGCGGCCGAGGGGATCCCCTCGCTGGTGGTCGCCGTGGCGCTCACCTTGAGCATCAGGGACGCCTCGGCCTCGTCGGCCAGGGGCAGGTCACTGACCGGGCGGTTTATCTTTTTTTTTAGATCCGCCGCCACGGTGGGCATGGGCAGTTCGGCTTGTCCGGCATTGGGCGAGTTGGACTCGCGGTATCCCGGCACGAACTGGCAGGCCATCCAGCGGAACACGTAGTCGATGATGGAGCTGGCCTGGCGGATGTCCGGGTTGCGGGTGAAGCCGCTGGGCTCGAAGCGCTGGTGGGCGAACTTCTTGACCAGGGCCTCGAGCGGCACGCCGTACTGCAGCGACATGCTGGTCAGGGCGCCGACCGAGTCCATGAGGCCGCCGATGGTGGAGCCTTCCTTGGCCATGGTGACGAACAGTTCGCCCGGCTGGCCGTTGTCGAAGAGACCGACGGTCAGGTAGCCCTCGTGTCCGGCCACGTCGAACTTGTGGTTCACGGCCATGCGGGTGTCGGGCAGACGGCGACGGATCGGGTGTTGGGTGCTCTCGCGCAACGAGCCCAGTTCGGACTCCAGCTCGGCGATGCGGGCCTCGAGCGTCTTGACCTGCTCGGGCGTTCCAGCCGCGTCGGACTTGTCGCCACCCTCGTTGGTGCGCTTGGTGTTCAGCGGTTGCGAGCGCTTGGAGCCGTCGCGGTAGATGGCCACGCACTTGAGGCCCATCTTCCAGGCGTCGACATACGCGCTGCGGATGTCGGACGTGGTGGCGTCGTTGGGCATGTTCACCGTCTTGGAGATGGCTCCGGAGATGAACGGCTGGGCCGCACCCATCATGCTCAAGTGGGCCTTGTAATGGATGCTCCGCTTGCCCTTGAAGGGCTTGAAGGCGCAGTCGAACACCGACAGATGCTCGGCCTTGAGGCCCGAGGCGATCACGGCGCCGTCGTCGCCGACCACGTCTTCGATGGTGTCGTGCACCTCGATGTGCTTCTCGATGGCGGAGATCGCGCTGGCCGAGTAGCCCAGGCGTTGCAAGGCCTCGGGCACGGTGCGGTTGACGATCTTGAGCATGCCGCCGCCGGCCAGGAGCTTGTACTTCACCAGGGCGATGTCGGGCTCGACGCCGGTGGTGTCGCAGTCCATGAGGAAGGCGATGGTGCCGGTGGGCGCGAGCACGGTGACTTGCGCATTGCGGTAGCCGACCTCGCGGCCGCGGGCGATGGCGCGGTCCCAGGTGCGGCGGGCCTCGTCCTTCAGGTAGGCGAACTCGCGGCTGGCCTGGATGGTCTCCACGGCGTCGCGATGCTGCTGCACCACACCGAGGGTGCTGGCCACGTTGTCCTTGGCCACGGTCTTGGCCACACCGCCGCAGGCGGAGTCATGGTAACCCGGGAAGGCACCCTGGATGGCCGACATCTCGGCGCTCTGCTCGTAGGCGTGACCGGTCATGATGGCCGTGAGGGCGCCGGCCAGGGCGCGACCCTCGTCGGAATCGTAGGCCAGGCCGTAGCTCATGATGAGCGAGCCCAGGTTGGCGTAGCCCAGACCCAGCGTGCGGAACACGTGGGAGTTCTCGGCGATCATCTGGGTCGGATAGCTGGCGTTGTCCACCAGGATCTCCTGCGCCGTGATGTAGATGCGCACCGCCGCCTTGAAGCGCTCGACGTCGAACTGACCGTCGGCCTTCTTGAACTTCATGAGGTTCAGCGAGGCGAGGTTGCAGGCCGTGTTGTTGAGGAACACGTACTCGGAGCAGGGGTTGGTCGAGTGGATCGGCTCGGTGCCCTTGCAGGTGTGCCACTTCTGGATGGCCCCGTCGTACTGCAGGCCCGGGTCGCCGCACACCCAGGTGCCTTCGGCGATCAGGTCGAGCATCTTCGAGGCGTCCTTCTTCTCGAGGGGCTTGCCCGTCACGGTGGAGAGCGTCCACCACTCCTTGCCGTCGACGGCCGCCTGCATGAAGGCGTCGGACACGCGGACCGAGAGGTTCTCGTTCTGGTACATCACCGAGCCGTAGGCCTCGCCGTTGAACGAGCCGTCGTAGCCCTGTTCGATGAGGGCCCAGGCCTTTTTCTCCTCCTTGGCCTTGGCGGTGATGAACTCCTCCACGTCGCCGTGGGTGTCGCGGATGGTGTTCATCTTGGCGGCGCGACGGGTCTTGCCACCCGACTTCACCACGTTGGCCACCTGGTCATACACCTTGAGGAAGCTCATCGGGCCCGACGGCCGGCCGCCGCCGGAGAGCTTCTCGCGGCTGGAGCGGATCGGGGTCAGGTCGGTGCCGGTGCCGGAGCCGTACTTGAAGAGCATGGCCTCGGCGTAGGCCAGTTCCATGATGCTCTCCATGTTGTCCTGGACCGACTGGATGAAGCAGGCGCTGGCCTGAGGATACTCGTATTGGGTCGGGGCGCGGCGGGCCTGCTTGGCCTTGCGGTCCCAGAACCAGTTGCCCCGGTCGCTGCCCTTGCCGACCTCGTACTGGTGATAGAGACCCACATTGAACCACACCGGCGAATTGAACGCCCCGTACTGGTTGACGCACAACCAGGTCAACTCGTCGTAGAACACCTCGCCGTCTTCTTTGCTGAAGTAGCCATCGGCCACACCCCAGTCCGCGATGGTCCGGGTCACCCGATGGATGAGCTGCTTGACCGACTTCTCCCGCTCCGCCTTGGCCGGATCCCCGTAGAAATACTTCGAGCAGACCACCTTGGTGGCCAAGACCGACCAGTGCTTGGGAACCTCGACCCCTTCTTGTTTGAAGATGGTCTTGCCCGAATCATCGGTGATCTCGGCGGTGCGGCGGTCCCATTCGATCTGGTCGAAGGGCTTGACCTGGGCATCGCTGAACACCCGCTGGAGGGGCAGCTTACGGGTTGAGGAACCCTTGGACGAGGCCTTGGTGGAGGCACCTCGGGGGTTGGACTTGATCTTTGCCGACCGGCGGGTGGAAGCCGGGGCCGATGAAACGACGGAATCGCGGGCGTCGAGCATGGGCTGGATAGGGTATTCTAGGATTGACTGTCGGGTTGGATGTTTTCGGCCGAATCGCCCACTCCCACTCGGGGTGAGCTCTTCTGCTGAAAACGACTGATTTGAACCAAAAATCGGGCTTTCTTCAGTGGTTTCCGACCCAACGGGTTGGGGCGGAGGGAGAAGGTACCCCCATATCTTGTGGTTACAAGTCGGTTCTCCACAAAAAACTACGTTCTCGTTAAATCGGGCAAAACTTCAAAAAATGACACCTGTAAACCCCTCCGATCCGGAAAGGAATCCCCCTCCATCGGCCTGATCGGTCCGGCGTTCAAGGCCCAACGGGTTGGGTTCGGATTCCAGCGCCTTCCGACCGGTTCCCAACCGCCCCTGTTTCCCCGCTTTGCCGGGGGCTTCCGACGCGTTAGCGTCGCGGGCGACCGATATGATCCGCTCGTTCGCCTTCACCACCACCGGACGGCTCCATTCCCGGGACATCGACCTGTTCCTGATGCCGACCCTCTTGGCGGACACCAATCTCTTCCTGTGGGTCGATCTGGAGGACGCCACTCCCGAAGACACCCGCAAGCTGCTTGAGGGCGTGTTCCACTTCCACCCGCTGTCGGTGGAGGACTGTATCAACGAGAGCCCTTCGCCGAAGGTCGAGACCTACGAGCCGAAGGAGGACGACCGCTTCAATCCCTACTTGTTCATGGTCATCCACGCCGTGGACTACAGCCGCAAAGACGGGGCCTTCGCGACCAGCGAGCTCAACTTCTTCCTCGGGAAGAACTTCCTGGTCACCTACCACACGGTGCCGCTGCGGAGCATTTCGGTGATCGAAGAACGCTGCCTGCGCAGCACCGTGCACGTGGCCCGCGCGCCCGATCGCGTGGCCCACGCGCTGCTCGACTCGCTGGTCGACAACTACAAGCCGGCGCTCGAGGAGCTCAGCATGGAGATCGCCGACCTCGAGACCGAGGTGCTGGAGCGGCCCGATCCGGCCACGCTGCAGCAGATCCTCAAGGTAAAGAAGGAGGTGCTCCACCTGCGCCAGATCATCGGCCCGCAGCGCGAGGTGCTGCAGCGGTTCGCCCGCGGCGAGTTCAAGCTCATCCGGGGTCATCTGGTGCCCTATTACCGCGACGTGTACGACGGGCTTTTCCATATCGGTGAACTGGCTCACGGGTACATGGACTCGCTCTCGGGCATCCTCCAGATCTACCTCAACATGTCGGCCAACCGGACCAGCGAGATCGTCAAGGTGCTCACCATGATCACCATCATCACGACGCCGATGACCCTCATCGCCTCGTGGTACGGCATGAACTTCAAGGGCATGCCCGAGATCGATCATCAGCACGGCTATGTGTTCGCCATCGTGCTCACCCTCATCACCACCGGCCTGACCTTCATCTACTTCCGCCAAAAACGATGGCTCTGAACCGACGCAACCGGGTCAAATCCGGCTTCCTGGACAAGGCCCTGGGCCGCCTCGGGCGCTTCGATCCCAGTGGCCTCCAGAGCGTCGTCCAGCGGTTGGCCCAGGAACGCGAGTTCCTCGAGAGCCTCTTCAACACCATCGACTCGGGCATCATCGTCACTGACGACCAGGGGCGCATGGTGTACTTCAACCTCATGGCGACCCGCATGCTCGGCATCCCGCCGGAGACCGCCGAGGAGGAGCCTGTGACGCGCTACCTGCCCGATCTCGACTGGGCGCACATCGCCAGCCTCGATCAGGCCGGCGGCAACGGCATGTTCCGCACCGAGTTCGAGGTGGAATACCCGAGGCCGCGGCTGATCCGCCTGCATGTCCGCCCGCTCGACGGGGCGGCTCCGGGAAGCTCCGGTGTCGTCCTGGTGCTCAACGATGCGACCGAGGCTCGTCGGGCCACCTCCGAGGCGGTCGAGGCCGAGCGGGTGCATGCCCTGACCCTGCTGGCCGGCAGTCTGGCCCATGAGATCGGCAATCCCCTCAACGCCCTGCACATCCACCTGCAGCTCATGGCCCGCGAGCTGCGCAAACTGCAGCGCATCGAGGGGGTGCCCGAGCTGAAGGAGGCCACCGATCGCCTGGGAGGGTTCCTCGGGGTGGCCACCGGTGAGATCGATCGGCTCGACTACATCATCACCGAGTTCCTCCAGGCCCTGCGCCCCTCGGCCCCGAAGCTCCAGGCCGGCTCCCTCAACGACACCGGGGTGGAGACCCTCGCGCTGCTTCGGCCGGAGCTGGAAGACCGCGGGCTCACCGTGGTCACCGAACTGGCCTCGGGCCTGCCGCCGGTGCTCTTCGATCCGGCCCAGCTCAAGCAGGTGCTCGTCAACCTCATCAAGAACGCCATGCAGGCCACGCCCCCGCAGGGAACGCTCACCCTGCGCAGCGGGGCGACGCCGGAAGCGGTCTGGATGGCGGTGAGCGACACGGGCCCGGGCATCCCGCCCGAGCAGTTGGGCCGCATCTTCGAGCCCTTCTACACCACCAAGGCCAAGGGCACGGGCCTGGGCCTGCTCATCGTGCAGCGGATCATCCGCGACCACGGTGGCCGGATCGAACTCGAGAGCACCGTGGGCAAGGGTACGACCTTCAAGCTGTGGCTGCCCCTGCGGGACCGCCGTCCGCGCATGATCGCCTCGAGCACCTCGGCGCACTGACTCGAGCCCGCTGAACCCACGCAAGGGGCGGTGGCTGATCGAGCGCTGTTTCCATTGAAAAAGCCGGCATCCCCGTGGAGGGCGATGCCGGCCTGATTCAGAGACTCCCGGTCAGCGGGTCGGCCTCACTGGAAGGCGATGATCGAATCTCCCAGCTTGTGGATGGTGCCGATGATCTCCGAGCGCATCTCCGCGCCGTCGGCCGCATTGAGGGTGAACTTCACGCTGTACTGATCGGCCTTCGTGAGACCGTCGATTTCCAGGAAGACGCTCTTGCCGTCCACCGACAAGGTCGCCGACTTCACCTCCAGCTTGTCATGCCCGTCCTTGCCGGGGTTCTTGATCGACAGTTCCGGGGATCCGTAGCCGCCGCTGTAGCGGTAGTTCCACAGTTCCACCGCGTAGTTGGCGGCATCCTTGGCCACCTCGGGCTTGAGCGGCGTGCTGAAGGTGATCTTCAGGCCGTTCTTCGCGGCGTGCGCCTTGAGGGCCGTGTGGACCGGTTGGCCGGTGTAGCGGACGCGGAAGAAGCCGCCATCGCGGGTGGCTGCATTCTGCCAACCCTTGAGACCGGCCAGGTAGAGCTGCCCGTCCTTGGGGTTGAAGCGCCCACGCATGATGCCGCTCTGGAACTTGAGCCCGAAGGGCACCAGCGAGGCCTGTGTGGCGCCGCCGACGGTGTCCATGCCCACGCCATACAGCAGGCACTTGCCGTAGCTCATGAACAGCGGCGAACCCTTCCAGGGGCCCCACTTGTCGCTGGTGACATACACCTGCCCACCGCTCGAGTTGTCCCAGCGCATGGGCAACCACGCGATGGGCTCATTGTAACCGGTGGGGATGGGCATGGCGCTGTCCCAGCCCTTGAGCTTGTGGGCCTTGCGGGCCTCGGGGTCGCTCGGGTTGACGCGGATCTCGCGGCCATCCGGGTACTTGAGCGTGAGCTCGCGCTGGGCCGCAGGCACCATGCCCAAGAAGGAGCCGGGTCGGACGAGGTTGAGTTTCGAGGAGGGCATCCAATGGCCCTGATTGTCGCCCACCAGCACCGTATCGTCGGGGCCCACGGTCATGCCGTTCGGAGCGCGCAGGCCCGTCGCGAACACTTCCATCTGCTTTCCGTCGGGCGACACCTTGAGGATCGTTCCCTGATGGGGGGAACTCACACTGGGTTCCCACGGGGCGCCCTTGGCGTAGTAGAAGTTGCCCTGCGAGTCGGTGTGCAGATCGAGGACGAACTCGTGGTAGTTGGGCGTGACGACCGTGTCGTTGTTGAAGTTCTCGTACAGGTCGGCCTCGCCGTCCTTGTTCAGGTCCTTGAGCCGGGTGATCTGATCACGGCCGGCCACGTAGATGTCACCCTTCACGACCTTCAGCCCCAGCGGCTGGAACAGGCCGGTGGCGAAGCGCTTCCAGGTGAGCTTCTCAAGCTTCTCGTCGATGCCCGAGACGATCCACACGTCGCCGTGGAAGGTGCACACGGCCGCCCGCCCGTCGGGCAGGAAGTCGAAACCGCCCAAGAAGGTGCTGACCCGGTACGGGTTGGGGAAGGGCTCGGTGATCGTGTCGACCACGTAGCTGCCATCGCCACCGCCGGTGTTGAGCTTGCCCTGGGTGGAGACCGTCTCCGTCCAGTGAGCCGGCCCGCCCTGGGTGAGCTTGCGGAGGTCGGCAGCCTTGCCGGCCAGCTGGGGCAGGGTGTCGGTGGAGGCGATCGCGATGCGGAAGGCCGATCCGGCGCGGGCCTTGGCCAGCGTGAAGACCACCTGGCCGTCGCGCACCTGCAATGCGCCCTGAACTTCGGGGTCCACCGAGATCGCCAGCGACGTGCCCTTGGCGGCATCGCGCAGCACCATGCGGTTGTTGCCGGTGCTGGTTGCAACCGCGCCGGCCGGGGCCGAGGCGATGACGATCTGACCGCCGCGGAGCGATCCGAGCGGCTGGATCGTGCGCACGATGACCGGCTTTTCCGAAGAGCCCTCGAGCGAGGGGCTTTCCAGCACTTCGGTGCCGCCCACGGTGTATTTGAGCACCACCTGATTGCCGTGCAGGTACAGACCCTCGTAATGGGCCCAGTCCTTGGGCAGGGGTCCCTGATGGTCCTTGCGGGCGTCGGTCAGGCTGCCACCAGCATCGGCCCAGCCCGGACCCATGGCGGTGTCGAACACGATGTTCGTGCCCTTCACCGAGGGGGGCGGCGGCCACTCGATCTTGGTCAGGGTATTGCCGAATTCGAGGAATTCGCCGGTCCAGGCCACCGACAGGCGCAGCGTGTCGAGGTCGTAGACCACGTGGCTGCGTTGATCGGTGCCGAGGTTGATCGCCAGGCCTTTCATGGCCGCGGCGACGCCTTTGCCGCGCATGACCGTGCCGGACCAGAACGGCCCGCGAATGGGGCCCGTCGCCGGGGCCTGCGCCACAAGGCCCGAGGGCAGGAGCGGCAACGCCGCCGCGGCCACCAGGCTCCAGAATGCAGATGACTTCATGGGTGAGGAATCGTTGAGGACGATCGAAAGCGTCCGCCACCGCTCCCCGCAAGGCAAGGGATACGGTGAAGGGATACGGTGAAACCCCTTCGCTGGACCGATCCCGCGGAATCCTATCCGTTGGACAGCAGGGCCGCTTCGGACGACAACAGGGGCGTGGAAGTGCGCGAGTTTGCCGAGCGGATCCTCTGCGCGACGACGCTGGAGGAGAAGCTCATCGACCCGCCCGGAGACCGGCTCACCGACGAGCGGCCCGGGCCGGCGTGGGCGTTGGACGCCGAACCGGGCCGGCCGGCCGAACTGCGCTTCAAGCCCTCGGGTTCCGACAAGGCGGGCACCGCCGGCAAGGCCGAGTTCCCGGGCCTGCAGGGTCTCGACGACGAGGCGGGGCGCGGCCAGGTCCTGCACTTCTTCGCCAATCACGAACTCCTGGCCACCGAGTTGATGGCCTTGGTGCTTCTGCGTTTCCCCGACGCACCCCCGGCCTTTCGTCGGGGGGTGTTGCACACCTTGCGCGAGGAGCAGGAACACGTGCGCCTGTACCTCGACCGCATGAAGGCCTGCGGAGTCGCCTTTGGTTCGCTGCCCGTCAGCGGCTACTTCTGGCGGTCGGTGGCCCCGATGCGTCAGCCGATGGACTTCGTCACCGGGCTGAGCCTCACCTTCGAGCAGGCCAATCTCGATTTCGCTCGGGTCTTTTCCCGGGGGTTCGCCGAGGCGGGCGACCCTGAGACGGCCGCCTTGCTGCGCCGCATCCTGCACGACGAGATCGGCCACGTGGCCCACGGATTGAAGTGGTTCCGCCAGTGGAAGGATCCGAGCTCCAGCGATTGGGAGGCCTTCTGCGGCTCCCTGCGCTTTCCGCTCTCTCCGCAACGGGCCAAAGGCCTCGAATTCAACGAAGAAGCCCGCCGCGCGGCGGGTCTTGAGCCGGAGTTCATCGCCCAATTGGACCTCTTCGCCCGCTCCAAGGGTCGCACACCGCAGGTCTTTCTCTTCAATCCGCTGGCCGAGGGATACATCGCCCGCGGACCCGGATTCACCCCGGCCGCCCCGGCCCGGCAATTGGCCCGGGACCTAGCTCACCTGCCGCAGTTCCTGGCCCGCCGCGACGACGTGGTGGTGGTGCCTGAGGCCCCGGCCCCGGACTTCCTCGCCTCCCTGAAATTGGCCGGCTTCGAGTTGCCCGAGTTCGTGGTGGCCCCGGAGGGCGTCCGGCTGGACGGACCGCTCGGTGAACGCAAACTCGGCGGTCTGCGCCCCTGGGCCTGGGCCCCGGACAGCATGGAACGCCTGGGCCCACTGTTCCCGCAAGTGACCGGCGACGACCGGGGCCCCGACGACTGCTTCAACCCGCGCATCGCCGAGCTGTATTCCAAGGCTTGGAGTGCGCGGTTGTTGCGCGAAATCCACCCGGAACTCGCGGCCGTCTTTCCGGCCCTGTGCCCGATTGAAACCATCGGACTGACCGTCACAGATTTGCCCGCGGCGCTGGAGGCCGTCCGGGAGTTCCGGGCCCGGGGATTCCACCGGTTGGTCATGAAGCAAGCCCTCGGATTGGCCGGGGCCAACGCCATCCGACTCTGGGAACCGGAGCTCCTGGAATCCCAGCGCCGCTGGATGGCCGATGCGCTTGAAGCCGGTCAGACACTGGTGGTGGAACCGTGGCTCGAACGCTTGGCCGATTTTTCGGTGCAATTCGAGCGGGCCGCCGGCGGACTGCGGCGCATCGGCTTCACCGACCTCTTCAACGATCACCGTGGACAGTTCCTGGCCAATGGGGCGAGCCCGGGCTTTGAGCGACGTCCGCCAGCCCGGGCGGTGCGGGCCTTCAATTCCTGGCCGGACGCGCCTGGACTCCTGCGACGCGGGTACGAAGTCGTCGCCTCGGCGCTCGAAACGCGGTTGGCCGCGATCGGGTTCCAGGGTCCCCTCGGCATCGATGCCCTGGTGTGCCAAACCCCCGAAGGCCCCCGGCTCAAGCCCGTGGTGGAGATCAATCCGCGCTACACCATGGGCCGCTTGACCCTCGAGTTGATGCGGGTCGTGGCTCCTGGCAGCCACGGGCTCTTTCGTCTCGTCAATCGGGCTCAGCTCAAGGCCTCCGGGTTCGCCACCTTCGCCGACTACGCCCAAGACGTGGTGCGCCGGCACCCGCTTCACCGGGTCGGTTCGCCACAGCCCCGCCTCCGCGAGGGTGCGGTCTGCCTCAATGATCCCTCCCGGGTTCAAGTCTGCCTGGCCTTGTGGGTTGTGGGTCGAAGCGAAACGATCTTGTCAACAACCTGAAATTCATCGGCCACAAGCTGGGTTAAATTATTCAATCCCGTGACAGACGGATGGCGCTGTCACGGAATGTGATCGGCTTTTTCTCCCGTTGTGACCCGATGGCCGATTGTTCGTCACGCATCCATGAATGATCTGATGTCGTGCCCCGATCTTCATGGAATTCCCGTCGTTGTCTGCCTCTCCAGAGGCAATCCTGCGGATTCACTCTCATCGAGTTGCTGGTGGTCATCGCAATCATCGCGATCCTGGCCGGTTTGCTTCTGCCCGCCCTCGCGAGTGCCAAGCAGAAGGGAAATCAGGCCGTCTGTTTGAGCAATCTGCATCAAGTCTCCTTGGGCACGACGATGTATGCCCAGGACAATGCAGACTCGATGCATTACTACATCGATCCCGATGGAAAACCACAGGTCCCCAACCATGGGCAGTGGACGCTGACTCCGGGTCACAACGCGCTGCTCGATTTTCAGAATCCCAATCAGCGGGTCATCGCTTATTGGGGCGTTGCCTACGTCAATTACTTCGGTGGGGCGCGCCGGGCCTTTCGCTGTCCCAGCGCCAAGATTGTCGACGAGTGGCGAGAAACCGGTTTGGCCTATTCGAGCGAGTTTTGGCGCAATTCGACCTACGGCATCAATCGTTACGCGGCCCTGAACCCCGGGACGGTCTACACGGCCGATCCGACTCTTCCCCGGAAGATCAGCGAAATCCCCAGCCCCCAGACGACCGTGTTTGCCCAGGACTCGGCAGAGCAGCGGATGGAGGGACATGACGACAGTCTTGGGATCTTTCCGGGTTATCAGGAGGGCTTGATCCAGTGGAAAGTTCGGTTGGCCAGTCTCTATCCCGGAGTACGGATGGAGTTCGAGTGGTTCCGTCACAATCGCCAGTGCTCCACCCTTTGGCTTCCCGGCAACGTGTCCACCATCCGCCACAGCAAGGGGGTGGATTATCGCTGGTACACCGGCGATCTCCCGCAAGAAAGCACTCGATGATCTCTCCTCCGTATTCCAACTCAACCTCCACTCCATGAACCAGAAAACCACCCCCATCGCACTGGCGGTCCTGCTGTCGGCTCCTGTCCTGCAGGCAGCCATCACCGACCAATTGGTGACTCACCTCACCTTTGATTCCACGTTGCTGGACATCTCGGGCAAAAACCATCACGGCACCGCCGTGGGTAACATTCAGTATGGCCCCGGACAGGTCGGAACGGGCGCCGTTCAACTCTCATTCAAGAAGGACGGCACCAGTTTCAACTACGTCACGTTGGGGGCTCCTGCCGACCTCGACTTCGGCACCGGCACCGACTTCTCCGTGAGCTTCTGGTGCAAGTTCAAACAATTCGTCTTCGACCCGCCCTTCATCGGCAACAAGGATTGGCTGAGCGGTCAGTATCAGGGCTGGATGGTGGCCACCGGAACCGATGGTCGCCTTCAGTGGAACTACGGTGGAGCGCCCGGACAGCGGAAGGATTATGATGGCCCGGGTGGAACCCTGAGCGACGGGCTTTGGCACCATGTCGCCGTCACGGTCCTGCGTGCCGGCGAGGTGGTCACTTATCTGGATGGCGCGCTGGTCGACGAACGGGATGTCTCCGCAAGTCTCAACAATGTGGATACCCAGGCGGGCCTGGCGCTCAACATCGGTCAGGATGGCACGGGTCGCTACACCGACGGCAACAGTGTCGAGATCAACGACCTGATGATGGATGATGTGGGGATCTGGCGACGGGTTCTGACCGCGGCGGAAGCCAAGGCCATCCACCAAGCGGGCCTCGCCGGCAAGTCCTTGACCAGCGTGGTTTCGACGCCGGAACCCCCGGTGCTGGTTCGTCAGCCGGCCGGTGCCAATACCGTGGCGGGTGACGCGTTGACCCTTCGGGTGCTGCCCCGGGGAACCTCGCCGTTCACCTTCCAATGGCGTCGGGGTTCGGTGGTCTTGCCATCGGCCACCAACGCGCTGCTGGTGCTTCAGGATGCCCAGGCCAGGGATGCCGGAGTCTACACGTGTGTCGTGGGCAACAGCGTCGGGTCTGTCGTGAGTGAGCCGGCTGAAGTGACCGTGGATCTTCAGCAGGCGCCCACCCTCACCGAACAACCCCTGGCCGTCGCGGTCGGACCCAATGGTCGGGCCCAGTTCGCGGTGCGTGCGGCCGGTGTTGCTCCGCTGTCCTACCAGTGGTTGCGCAATGGCACACCCGTCGCCGGAGCCACCCAACCCATCCTGGTCCTGCCCCGTGTCCAGTCCGGTGAGGCCGGTCGTTACACAGTGCAGGTCCGGGCCGGCAACGGCCAGTCCACCCTGAGCCAGGAGGCTGTTCTGTCCATCATCGACGACATCCGCCAAGGTCTGGTGACCCACCTCACCTTCGACACGGATTATTCCGATGCCTCGGGTCGCAACAACAACGGCACCCCGGTCGGATCCCCATCCATCGTGGCGGGTCGGATCGGTGGCGGAGCCCTCAAGTTCTCCCAGAAGGCCGACGGGTCGGAATTCAATTACGTGACCCTCGGTACTGCGTCGGATCTCGAGTTCAGCGTCGACGGGGACTTCTCCTTCTCGATGTGGGTCAAGTTCAGCTCCTGGAAGCGCGACCCCCTCTTCATCTCCAACAAGAACTGGAACAGTGGCGGCAATGTCGGCTATGCGCTGGCGACCGGTGCCGACGGTCGGTTCCAATGGAACTATGCCGAGCAGGTGGGTGAGCGCCGCGATTACGACAGCGGTCCCGGATTGGTCGGCGATGGCGCGTGGCACCATGTGGCCGTGACCTTCCAACGCGGGGGGCAGGCGTTGACCTTTGTCGATGGCCGCGAGGTCAACCGGCAGCCCCTTCCCACCACCGGCACCACGATCAGCCCGGGTCTGCCGACCAACATCGGCCAGGACGGCCGTGGCAACTACACCGACAACGGCACCGTGAGCATGGAGGACGGCCTGATCGATGACGTGGCCATTTGGCGCCGGTCGATCACCCCCGAGGAAATCGTCGCCATCTTCCGCAAAGGGCAATTCGGCTCCAACGTCCAGGAGAAGTCCCTCAGCGAGGCTTTGGTCGCGTGGCTGCCCCTGGATTACGACACCTTGGATCGATCCGGCCGCGGCAACCATGGTGTCCGCGTGGGCAATCCCCGGTTTGTCGAGGGGCGCTCCGGTGGTTCGATCGCGGTGACTTCGATCACCAACGGTTCCTCGTTCAATTACGTCTCTCTGGGAGCCCCGGCCGACCTTCAATTCGGAAAGGACGTCAACTTCTCGGTCTCCCTTTGGACCGCGTTCACCAATTGGACCGGCGACCCGGTTTTGATCGGCAACAAGGATTGGCGCAGCGGCGGCAATCAGGGCTGGGTGATCGCCACGGCAGGCAACGGTCGTCTTCAGTGGAACCTGGGTGACGGCGATGCCGGAGGCCGCAGCCGCCGCGACTACGATGGACCCGGCGGCACTCTCAACAACGGTGCCTGGCATCACATCGCCACCGTCTTCGATCGTCTTCAAGGTGTCGCTCTCACTTACCTTGATGGCACCGCGGTGAGCACCAACTCGATCTCTGGTGACCTCGATTCCATCGACACGGCCGCCGCGCTCTCGGTCAACATCGGCCAGGATGGTCTGGGCTCCTACACCGACAACGGTGCGGTGGGAATCCGGGATGGTCGCATCGACGACGTCGCTGTCTGGCGACGATCGCTCGGTGCGGCCGAGGTTCAGGCCATTTTCCAGCGGGGCCAGCAGGGTCGCGATCTCTTCGGCCTTGAGCCGCGCCCCCAAGGTTTTCCCAGCCTCCAAGTACGGCGATCGAACGAAGGTCTGCGGGTCTTCTGGCCCAAGTCCGAGGTCGGATATCGTTTGGAACGGACCGCCAGCTTGAGTGCGACGGCTGATTGGGTTCCGGTGGCTTCGATTGTGGTCGGCGACGAGAATGTCAGCGCGGTCATCGAAGAAGCCGCGGCCTTCTATCGCCTCCGCAAACCCTGATCGGGTCGCCTGATCGGGTAGTTTGACTCAATCCTCGCGCAGCAGCGGTCGGAACTCAAAGGTCTGACCGCCGCTGCTTTTTCCCCCAACGGGAACCCCTGAGTCTGGCCTGCCATTACCATTTGATACGTACCCGTATCAATTTGGTTTGCCAGTCTTGGGGAGCCCCGCCACGTTGTTGCTTGTTCGGAAACGCCCCTCCGTCATGAACGCTTTCTCCGTTGCTGCCTTGTTTTCCGGTGTTGTTGCCCTGTCCCTGCAATTGTCGGCCGCCGATGGCTGGCTCACCTGGCGTGGCCCCTTGGGCACTTCGGTGTCCACCGAGAAGGGATTGCCCCAGAAACTCGATGCCAAGGCCCCTCTCTGGAGCGTGGACTTTCCGGGCCAAAGCACGCCGGTGATCGCGGGCGATCGCCTCTACATCAATGGCTACCAGGGTGACGGGCAGGACCTCCAGGAGTTCACGGCTTGCTTCGACGCTGCGACCGGCCAGGAACTGTGGCGTCACGGCGAGAGCGACTTCCTCAGCGATACGATTTACCTGCGCTACGCGACCTCGTCGCCCACGGTCGATCCCGAGACCGGCAACATCTACGCCCAGCACACGCAAGGCCTGCTCATGGCGTTCTCTCCCAAGGGCAAGCTGCTCTGGAAACACTCCATGATGGAGGAGTTCGGCCGGCTCACCTTCCCCAATTCGCGCACCGCCTCGCCGGTCATCGACCAGGAATTGGTGATCATCCGTGGCATCACGAGCGCTTGGGGGGCCCACGGTGCCGCCGGCGACCGCTTCTACGCTTTCGACAAGAAGACCGGTGAACTGGTCTGGTCGAGCGCCCCCGGTGACCGCCCGCAAGACAACACCTTCTCCCAGCCTTGGCTCGACCTCTGGGGCGGCAAGCGCGTGCTCTACAGCGCCGGCGGCGACAGCTCCATTTTGGCCATCAACGCCCGGACCGGCGAACCCCTCTGGCGCTTCCCCTTCGCCAAGGCCGGTGCCAAGGGCGGCATCAACGCCGCGCTCGTCCGCTGGAAGGACAACCTGGTGGCCTTGCACGAATCCGAGAACCTGGATTCGTCGGAAATCGGCCGCATGGCCCTCTTCCGCATCCCGACTCCCGCGGAGGTCCAGCCCACCAACTCGACCACGCCGCACGTCTTCGGGCCCAAGGCTTTCGAGCAGTGGCGCAACGGCATCGGCTCGCTGGCCAGTTCGCCGGTGGTGGTGGGCGACACGATCTATGAAGTCACCGGCACCGGCGACTTGGCGGCCATCGAGGCCCCCACGGGCAAGGTGCTCTGGAAGAAGAAGGTGGGCATCGAACAGCGCCAGAGCACGCCGTTCTTCGCCGACGGCCTGCTCTACTTGGGCATGTACGTCACCATGAAGGATGCCGCGGCGGCCGCCTCGTCCGATGCGGATAGTGTGGCCAATGGCGACTTGCTCGTGCTGCGACCCGGAGCCGACGGCGCCGAGGAAGTCAGCCGCACCCAAGTCACCGGCCGCGTCTTCGGCTCGCCGGTGGGCTACAACGGCAAGGTGTACCTGCAGACCGACAAGAAGCTCTACGCCTTCGGCAGGGCGGGTCGCGTTGTGGATCTGACAGCCGAACCCGCCGAGACCGGGTGGCCCAAGCCCGGACCGGCCGCTCAATTGCAGGCCATCCCCTACGAGGTGCTGCTGCGCCCCGGCCAGACCCAATCGTTCCGCGTGCGCGTGCTCGATGCCAACGGGTTCACCGTGGCCGAGAGCGTCGACCCCAAGTCCCTGAAGTGGGAGCCGTTCATTCCGCCCACCGCGCTGGTCAAGGCCACGCTCAAGGGATCCTTCAATGCGGCGGGCCAATTGGTCGCCGACCTGGCTCCAGCCGGCAGCGCCGGTCAGTTCAAAGCCACGCTGAAAGGACCCGATGGCAAGCCCATCTCGGGCTACATCAAGGGCCGCGTGTTGCCCGGCCTCCCGCTGGTCCAGAACTTCCAGACCTTCGCGATGACCAACATCACCACCAACACGGTGGAGTCGCCGACGCCCTTCGCCTATCCGCCGCTGCCTTGGAACTCGGCCCGCTTCCGCTTCGAGGTGCGCGGCAAGGACGCCGCCGGTGGAACCAACCAGGCCTTGGTCAAGACCATCGACAACAAGCTCTTCCAGCGCGGCCAGGTCTTCTTCGGATTCCCCGACATGAAGAACTACACCGTCGAAGCCGAGGTCCTGAGCGAGGGCAACAAGCGCAAGATGTCGGAGGTGGGCCTGATCAATCAGCGCTACGCCGTCATCCTCAAGGGCAACTCCCAGCAGATCGAGGTCAACAGCAACCAGGAGCGCATCAAAGTGGCCGTGCCCTTCAAGTGGGCCCCGGAGACCTGGTACTGCCTCAAGACCCGCGTCGATGTGGCCGCCGACGGTTCCGGCATCGTGCGCGGCAAGGCCTGGAAGAAGGGTGACCCGGAGCCCGAAGCCTGGACCATCGAGGTGCCGCACAAGAAGGCCCACGCCAACGGTTCCCCGGGCCTCTACGGATTCGCCCCGCAGGAGATGCGTGTGGCCATCGACAACATCCGGGTGACCGCGAACTGACCCTCTCCGTTGCGCCGAGCCATCGACCCCATTCGACAACCTTTGCCTGACCGAACGAAACCCCGTTCCATTCCCTCATCCATGAACGCACTTCCGCTTCTTTCCGCCGCATTGCTGAGCGCCGGCCTTCTGGCGCGCGCCGAAGATTGGCCCCAATGGGGCGGCAATGATCCGGGTCGCAACTTCTACTCGCCCGCCAAGGGGCTGCCCGATCGTTTCGAGCCGGGCAAGCTGAAGAGCGGTACCGAGGAGATCGACTTGGCCACCACCCAGGGAGTGAAGTGGGCCGTGAAGCTGGGCTCGCAGAGCTACGGCAATCCGGTGGTCGCCGGCGGCAAGGTGTACGTGGGCACCAACAACGAGTCGCCCCGCGACAAGAAGCACACGGGCGACCGCTCGATCCTGTACTGCTTCGACGAAAAGACCGGCGCCTTCCTGTGGCAGCTCGTGGTGCCCAAGCTCAAGTCGGGCAAGGTCAACGACTGGGAGAACCTGGGTCTCTTGGCCTCGCCGCTGGTGGTGGGCAATCGCCTCTGGATCGTGACCAGCCGCTGCGAAGTGCTGTGCCTCGACACCGAGGGCATGGCCAATGGCAACGAGGGCCCCTACACCGACGAGGCCAAGTACATGGTCAAGGACACGCCGAAGGAGTCCGCACCGGTGGATCCCTCCAAGCAGGACGCCGACATCCTTTGGCGCTACGACATGATGGATGAGTTGGGCGTCTTCCCGCACAACGCCTCCAACAGCTCGGTGCTCATGGTCGACGGTATCCTCTACATCTGCACGTCCAACGGCCAGGACTGGACCCACGTCAACATCCCGTCGCCGACTTCCCCGAGCTTCATCGCGCTCGATGCCAAGACCGGCAAGCTCGTGGGTGAAGACAACGTGGGCGTGGGCCCTCGGATTTTCCACGGCCAGTGGACCTCGCCTTCGACCGGCAAGGTGGGTGGCCAGAACCTCGTCTTCTTCGGCGGCGGCGACGGTGTGCTCTACGCCCTCGACGCCAAGCCGCAGAAGGGCGACGGCTCCAAGATCGTCCCCATCCTGCCGGGCGCGCCGCTCGACCGTGAGGAGGACAAGGACACCGACTACCTCAAGAAGGTGTTCTGGGCCGACCTCAACCCGCCCGAGTACAAGAACGACAAGTCGGGCAAGCCCTACAAGTATCCCGCCGCCGAAGGCCCCAGCGAGATCAACTCCACCCCGGTCTTCTACAAGAACCGCTTGTACGTGGCCACGGGTCAGGACCCCGAGCATGGCGAGGGTGTGGGTCGCTTGGTCTGCCTCGATGCCACCAAGAAGGGCGACCTGACCCAGTCCGGTATCCTGTGGGACTACAAGGGCATCAAGCGCTCGATCTCCAGCGTGAGCATTGACCCGGCCACGGGCCTGCTCTTCATCGGCGACTTCTCCGGCTTCGTGCACTGCCTCGACGCCGAGACCGGCAAGCTGCACTGGGTGTACGACATGAAGGCCCACATGTGGGGCTCGACCCTGGTGGCCGACGGCAAGGTGTACGTGGGTGACGAGGACGGCGACTTCGTGGTGTTGGCCGCCAAGGGCGGAGCCAAGGCGCAGGTCTTGAGCGAGACCAACCTGGGCGCCCCGGTGTACAGCACCCCCATCGTGGCCAACGGCACTATGTACGTGGCCAGCCAGACCCACCTCTTCGCCATCGGTGCCGACGCCAAGCCGGCCGCGACCGACGCCCCCAAGGGCATCCAGCCGAAGAATTGAGGAAGAACTGAGGGCCTGGTCTGCAAGGCAGGCTTGCGAAACGATCTTCCGCGGATGCGAGGGCCCCGTGTCCCGCATCCGCGGAATCCCCCAGAACCCCGCGGTCGGGTGGAGGCGTGGACGCTTGGACTTGGCCTGTGGATGTAGGTCGTTGGATGTAGGTCGTTGGATGTAGGTCGTTGGATGTAGGTCGGTTTGGGTTGTCCGCTGGGTGTCGGATGACAGCCCGGTGCGCCTGAAGTCACGCTGCCCCCTCGCACGACTCGCTCGCTGGGGTCGCACCAATTCCGCCGTTGCGTACGCGACCCTCTGCGATTACTTTTTCCCAGTTCGTTTTCCCGGTGCGGGTGTGGTTCAATGGTAGAATGTGGGCTTCCCAAGCCTGAGACGAGGGTTCGATTCCCTTCACCCGCTCCAATCCCATTTTCCTCGGTTTTCGTTAGATTCTCCGGTTTAGTGCTAACACCAGTGTTAACAAATCCTCCGGAGTCCACCCTCGTCCGCTGACTTCCATAGATAGTTTCTCGCCTTGGCTTGGCTGCCCGGGTACCGAGGCTTAGCACGCTGACTGCGTCGATCGGGGTTCACTGATCTGGGCCGCCACCGGCCTTCTGGTTTGATAGTCCCTGAAGCGTGGACACCCGGGGAGGGGGTTCGGAGATCGATGCCGACGGCCGAAGGAGACGGATTCCTATGGGGAAAAAAGTTAAAAAAAAATCCAAAAACGATCACGCCTGTTCGCCCAGTCAGGCGAGGCGGCACTCCTCAATCGGTCATCAGCAAGGTCAGCGCTCCAGAGTCAACCAAGCGGCGCCAATCGCCTCAGAGCAATAGGCCCAAAACGAGTCTTCCTCTTGGCGGGATTTGGACGACCAAGGCGGGATGGATTGAGGCGGCCTTGGAAGTCTATAAGTCCACCGATTCAGAATCCGTGAAGGCTGATGCGGCTGAATGGATTAGGGTCGTTCTCAATCACATCGAAGATCCAGAGCGCCACCAACCTCTGATCTACGGAGTGTCAGTGTTGAGTCAGCCTCGAATCGTGGTTCGTGGGTTGGAGTGGTATGCGCGATTTTTTCCAGACTTCTGGCGTTGGTACACGGCTCACGCCGAGTTCGCCTGTGAACTGATTGCAGCGATCATCCGGTGGGATTCCTGTCGAGGGGATAGCAGCGAGGAACGGATCAAGAAGTTCCTGATCAAAAGACCGGGCATAGCGGTTGGCGGTCAGACGTTCCTCGTTCACAGCGGCTTTTCCTCAGGGGAGGAGCCATTACCGCCAACAGCGACTGACCCGCAGATCTGTCAGGCGTTCAAGGAGTTTACCAAACAAGACGTGGCTCCCAAGTTGGTAGGCAATGCGAGGCAGCGTTGGTTTGGGAAGAACCAAAGGTACAAGGCTGACCTGATCCGGCGATTCAACCGTTGTTTGAGTCTGCATCCAATTCCTCAGATACCCCCTCGCTAGGAGGAATCGCGGATTTGGAAACCCGTCAGTGTGGGGATCGTGCAGAATACGTACGATACCCCTGAAGCGCTCCAGGGCACCGCGCAGCGCAACACCGCAACCGCCAGAGCCGAAGCTCTGCTCAACGACCGGATCGGACCCATCCCGGTTTGGATTCGCGCCCCAAAGACCGGCGCGGAGACCTACACCGGCCTCACCCGGTCATTTCTCTATCAGATTGCCTCGCAAGGGCTGATCCGGACCGTCTCGATTCGGGAGCCCGGCAAGGAACGGGGCTGCCGGCTGTTTCACCTCCAGAGTATCCTCGAGTTCATCTCCCGCCATGAGCTTGGCGCACAGCAGGAGACCAAATGAGGGTATTCAACGCCGCCAAATGCCGTCCTCGGCGAGAACCTGCCGAAGCCGAGCTCCGAGAGATCCTCGAGCACCTGGGCGCCGATACCGCAGCACCGCAGCACCCGGCCGACAAGGGGGCGGCCGCCGAGTGAAGGGCCGTCGACCACGCAAGCCGCGCCACGGCGTCAGCCGATCCGGCTGCCGAAAGATTGACCGCATCCTGGTCCTTGCCCCGATCCGTCGGGAGCCCGCCTGCCGGTGGGAGGCCGGTGAGCAATGACTCTTTTAGACGCCATCGACGCTGCTCGAGCCGGAAGGACCATCTCGCTCCGCTGTCCGGGACACGACGACAAGAACCCGTCCCTTTCGGTCCTGCCGCCCAAGGAAGACGGTTGGGTCCGACTAAATTGCCATGCCGGCTGCAGCCTCGACCAGATCCTAACCGGAGCAGGCCTGAGCCGGAAGGACCTCGCTCCGCCGAAGACATCGACCAACCCCGCCAATGCCGCGAGGCGCATCTGCGCGGAGTACGACTACCGCGATGAGGAGGGGACCTTGCTGTTCCAGGCTGTCCGCTACGACCCGAAGGACTTCCGCCAACGCCGCCCCGACGGAAATGGTGGCTGGATCTGGAACCTAAACGGTGTCCGGAAGATCCTGTTCAGACTCTCGGACGTGTTGCAGGCCATCGCCGACCAGCGCCCGGTCGTTATCACCGAGGGTGAAAAGGACGCCCTGTCGCTGATCCCGAAAGGATGGCAAGCCACCTGTAACCCCGGGGGCGCCGGCAAGTGGGATCCGGGTTACACCGAGACGCTCAGGGGTGCCGACGTGGTCGTGGTGCCGGACAACGACCCAGCCGGGGAGAAGCACCTCGCCGTAGTTGCAAAGGCGCTCACCGGCACCGCCGCCCGCCTTCGGGTCCTTCGTCTGCCGCAGACCGTCAACGGATCCAAGGTAAAGGACGCCTCCGACTTCTTTGCTGCCGGTGGAACCATCGACCAATTCCAGGAGCTCATCGACCAGGCACCGGACTGGACACCAGCCGAGGAAGAGTCGAAGGCACCCACCGAGACAATTCCTACAGAAAACCCTGCCGTTACGATCGCAAAAGAACTGTCCGGAAAGCGGCCCGACTTCGCCAAGATTGCCGGCATCGTTTGCGATCAACTGCTTTCCCGTGGGAGTTTCTATCGTCCGATCGAAGCCCCTTCGTTCAAGGGTGCGTTGTTCTTCGACCGTGAGACAAAGACCCTTGAAAACATTCAAGCCGACACGTTCAAGCGGACCGTTTCCGATCGTTTTGGAATCAATCGCGCTGCCACCTGCTGGAAACACGTTTGGGCGGCCGTTGAAAACCTTTCGATTGGACCAAACTCGACGCCGACCGAACCGGAGGCCTTCTGGGCCGCCCGGCCGGGGTCGGTCTACCTTTCCAATGGTCCCGGTGCGATCGTCCGAATCCGAGCCGAAGGCATCGACTTGTGCGACAACGGAACTGACGGCGTCCTCTTTCCACGGGGCCAAACGATTGCACCATGGATGCTCACCACACCCGTCGACCCGTTCGAAACGTGCAGTCTCTTTCGAGGCCTGAGCACCACGGCCGGACACGGACCGCTTCTCGCGAAGCTCTGGGCGCTATCGCTCCCAACCTGCCCGGCAAATAAGCCGCCGCTGGTGATGGCTGGACCGATCGGATCCGGGAAAACCCGTTTCGTGCTCGGACTCTTGCAGCTTTACGGGCTCGACCCGGCAGGTCGTGTGTTGGCCCTCGACGACAACCGGGAATCGGACTTCTGGCCGGTTCTGGATGCCGGCGGGGTGCTGATTGCGGACAACGCCGATACAAAGGTCCAATGGCTTCCGGACGCTCTGGCACAAGCCGCCACGGGGCTTGGTCGGGCCCAGCGCAAGCTCTACACCGAAAAGGACCTTGTCGCTCACCGCGCCCGAAGTTGGATCGCCTTGACGACCGCACGCCCCGAGGCCTTTGCCGGAGACCCGGGCCTGGCCGATCGCCTGTTGATCGTCCGCATGGATCGCCGACGTGGGGAAACCCGGGACGCAGACCTGTCGCGAGAGATTGCCGAGGCCCGCAACGCGGGATTGTCATGGATTGCTGAGACAATCGCGGCAGCGCTTGCCGACAACACCGAGCCTCCTGCTGGTTTGAATCAAAGGCACCCGGACTTTGCCCGATTCGCCTTCCGACTTGGTCGGGCGCTTGACAGAGAAGCCGAGGCCGTCGAAGCGCTCTCCGCCGCCGAAGCTGACAAGGCCATGTTCTGCCTCGAGAACGATCCTGTCGGAGCCGCCCTACTCGGATTCATTGCCGACCAGGTTGATTTCGAGGGGACCGCTCGGCAACTGCTCGAGGGACTCAAGGAGCGCGGGCAAATCGAGCCGGAGAGTCGCATCAGCCCCAAAGGGGTGGGTCGGAAGATTGAAGGCCTTTGGCCCCACATCGAAAAAGTCTTCGACGCCGATCGGACCCTGCTCCGAACCGGAACCAAGCAGTACCGGATCAAACAAAAGCTACCAATCGCAACCCGGCAACCAATCGAGCCAACCGATGACAGCAAACCGTTTTGACGCTACTGCAGGGTTTGCAGGGTTTGAAAGGCCGTTTTCCATAAACTCCCGATTTTTACGCGATAGGGGGTTTATCCAAAACAGGGGGTCCAAACCCAGCAAACCCAGCACGCCAGGGTTAGGAGGCTCCCGCCAGCGTCCATGAAACAGGTGAACGCGAGACCCCGTTGTCCTTGAGCGACTAAACTTGACCAACAATTGCTAAGCGCTCCGCCTCATGGCCTCGCTGCCAGCAGATCACCTTACCGTGCTGAGCACGGGGCGGAAGCCTACCCAACTGCTGTATAAAAAGCCGCTGGGGTTCCAACCCCGCCGAGCTGCAGAAGCAGCTTCGGCTTCGTCGGCGCGACTGCCCCCGCGGCGTACTCGGCTGGTGCCCGAACCGGGCCCCGTCGGATCGGTCAAAGAACCGGTCTGGTAAGTCCCGTACCAGTCGGCACACCATTCCCACACGTTTCCGAGCATGTCGTACAAGCCCCAAACTGTGGGCTGTTTCCCCTTAATTGGCTGGTTTTGCCCCCCAGCGTTTAAGTTATACCACGCGATTGCATCCAGTTGACCGTAGCGTGCTCCAGTCGTACCCGAACGTGCTGCATACTCCCATTCTGCTTCAGAAGGTAATCGGTAAACCTGTTGCGCCGTGATGCGCCCCGCTGCACGTTCCTGATCCGTCAATCTCTTGCAGTACGCCACAGCATCGTCCCAGCTCACCTGCTCTACGGGCAAATTGTCTCCTTTAAAATAAGAGGGATTCCTTCCCATCAACCCGCGATACTCTGCCTGCGTCACCTCATGGTCTGATAACCAGAAGCCCTGAGTTAGCGTCACGGTGTGTTGGGTTTCATCATCATTCCGCCCCTGCTCGCTCGCCGGGCTCCCCATTACGAATGTCCCGGGAGAAATCCAAACAAAGCCATTAGGGCCAACAGGCTTAAGCTCCTCCTTCGCCCGATAGAATCGACCTGCTGCTCCCGGCGTCAGATCCACCAGCACCGTTCCTTCGGCTCCCACCACAACGTTGCTCCATGCCGTCCATGGCCCAATGAGCTCGCTGGCCCATTCCACAATGGCGCTTTGGCCCACCGGGCCCTCCACCGTCAGTTTCGGAATTAGCTCGATCTTCAGTCCAAGGGACTTCGACGGGGCATCAATTGTGACCGTCGGCGTCCCTGTGTATCCGCTGCCAGAATTGAGGATAACAATCGCCACCACCCGCCCGTTCTCGATGAACGCCTTCGCCGTGGCTCCCGTCCCGCCCCCGCCACTGATAATGACGGTGGGCTCCGTGAAGTATCCGAGCCCTCCATCCGTTACGGCGACATTCGAGACCAAACCTCCCCGGATAACGGCAATTGCTGAGGCTTTGGAGGTTGTTTGGCTGCCTTCTATTGCCAGCTTGGCGATACTGCTGGTCACGCTCCCGGCCGCGTTGCTGACCACCACCCGATAATCACCAGCATTTACCGCCTGAGGTTGGTTGATCGTCAGCGTCGAGGCAGTTGCACCCGGCAGGTTGCCACCGTTCCGCTGCCATTGGTAGCCGAGGGGCTCGGTCCCAGTAGCCACCACCGTGAACACCGCCATCTGGCCCGCTGGCACCGTCACCGGTTGAGGATGCGCGACGATGCTGGGAGCAATCGCGACCGGATTGACCGTCAACTGGACTGTGGCGCTAACGACACTACCGACAAGGTTGCTGACGACTACCGAGTAAGCGCCAGCGTGAGCAGTCTGAACGGAGGCGAAAGACAGCGTCGCACTATTTGCACCGCTAACGCCGCCGCCATTCAAAACCGGCACCCCGTTCTTTCGCCACGAATAGGACAACACACCGCTCCCTGAGGCTTCGACCGTCAGAGACACTGCCTCTCCGACGTTTTTGGTCTGGCTGCCGGTTTGGACCGAGATCGTCGGCGGCGACTGAAGGACCGGTGGATCCGACAAATCAGGGACCCCATCGCCATCAGAATCGTTGGTATCCACAATCTCGAGCTGCCATGCCGTGTAATCGGGCCATGAGGTGCCTCTATAGGCATCTTCGAAATCCAAACGTCCAAGATATCGATTCCCAGTTCTTTTGAGAACAAAGGCCTTGGTGGAAGAGTCAGGCTGGTTTGAGGTGCTGAATTTGCTCGGCGGAAACGATATTGTGTTAGCGTCTGTAATATAGTAAACCAACGAGCTGCTATACTTTAGCACCACACCACCCTCACGCTCCATGTCGGCTTCAATGGTTGCTGTGCTGTTGGTTGTATTGTACTTAATTTTCCCAATCAGATTCACTAAATGGAAGTTTCCAGCATATGTAATATCCCCAATATCCGGGTCCCGACCGCCAATGCTGTAGGTCCCTTGCGAGTTCCCGGCAGATCTTACTATTTGACCAGATATCACGATCTCGGGCGCAACGGAGGGGAGTTGACGGAGCAGTTTTCCGGATACAGATACGTTGCCCTGTTTGCTTTTCTGAAGAAAATCAGCAATGCCATTTTGATCCGTGTCTGCTACGGGTAATGTCGCCGAAATGGTGCCTGCCGCATTGTATTTCTGATTCAAATAAAGAACATAATCCGTCCGATAAACGCCCGATTCACCAAAACTAGGCGAAACCTCGTCACTGAAAACAGCGTAGCCTAAAGAGCTTGTATCATATAGCGGGATAGAGGCTTTACCATCATAGGATGTGAAAAGCATATTCAAAACAAAGCCCGCATTGGATGAGGTCCCCTCAAGGAATCGGAACGAGTGACAATACCCATTAAACACTGCTTCTCTAGGTTGTGCTTTTAAAGAGAGATGCATGGCGATTGCAGTCAAAAGCAATATCAGATTGTGAAATATTAATGATCTGCTTTTCATCATAAATGACAGTGTTCAGGGTTTCAGTAGACAGGTCTTGCCGACTGCAGCTCGATCGCTTTCCCAGAGGTTTAGATCTCGGGTCGGATTGAGGGCTGGAGACGCCAATATCTCCGATGCTTGAAGCTCTTGTCCGACCTCCGGGTTGGCAAGGCAAGATGATTCCTCAGCACGAGTTGGTGTGACCGCGGCCACCAGGTCGATTGGGTGGTTATCCCGCCATAATGGATGGTGACCCTTCGGGAAACCGCCTCGCATCCGAAGGGGTTGGGTTGGAAAAAGGCACCCCCCTGTTTAGGGGTGGTCTCCCAGGGTGGTCACCTCGCTCGGAAGGCTCCCAAGAGGACCCCTGAAACAGACAGCGCTTTGTCGTCCCTCCCTGAGTGCTCGAGTTGCGGCCGTGCAGTGTAGTCCGAGGGGCGGATATCGGCTGGGGGCGGAATGTAGGGTGATGGAAAGACCTCGGCGTGCTTTTGCCGCCTTGCAGCGTTGGCCGTTGAAGTGGTCTGCGCCGGTTCCGGGGTGCATGGGTGGCGGGATGTCATGGCGCTCGGTGGCTCCGGTCGGGGTTGCCCTCGAGGAATCCTCTCCACCAGAGGTAGTCGTACGCATGGCGGAGCGCCGTATGCTCGGCTCCCGGGTCGTTCGCGCCGAAGAGTCCGGAATGGGTCCGAAACACCCACCGGCGGAGAGACTCCAAGAGGGGGCCCTCCGGGGCATCGGGAGTCACCGGGCCCGACTCCTCTGCGTAGAAGCGGCGAAGGGTGGCGATGGCCTCCGCCCCCGTTTCGTCGAGCAGGGCCTCCACCCACGGGCAGGCGCCAAGGGCGAAGCATCGCCCACGCTCGCGCGCGTCGATCAGAAAAGCCCGCAGCGTGCCGCCGGTCTTCACACTCCGGTCGAGGCTATTGGCCATGGAGGTCGAGAGCACCACTGCCTCGGCCTGGCCGCCATAGGTGCTGCGGATGAAGGCCTGCCAAAGCCCCTCCTCGGGGTGCGAGCCCATCGCAACGAGCGCACGACCGGCAAACCGTTGTTCGAATCGCGAGGCGTTGACCTCGGCGGTCAGCATCCCACAGAACAACGGGTTTTTCCCGGTGGCGTCGTGGCCCATGGACAGCCCCAGGCGCCAAGCTTGAGCGGGCACTTCCATGAACTCCCCGATGAGCCACGGGGCCACCCAACCCCGAAGCCGGCTCAAGCAAGCCGGTCCCTTGAGGGAACCCAACCCCGTCGCCGCCTCGGCTCCCTGAGCCAGCAGGGCGTCCGAGACGGGCTCCAGCAGGCCGTCGGGCAAGGGCTGATGGGACAGTGCCAGCTCGGCTCCCTGGGCGAAACCCAGGGCGAAGAACCTCGATGCCTCCGATGGACGGCCCGAAAGCCCCAGGAACCTCATCAGCCAGGCTAGCACGTCATCGAGGCCGGCCGATGGATCCGGCTGGCGATCCCGGAGCCAAGTCCAGTACGCCGCCGCCTCAAGCGGTCGGGACCAGAGACCACCAGGGGCGAGCTCGATCCCCAGCAGCGCCTCTGCAGCCCGCTCCTCGGGGCTCTTCTTGGGTGGGTCCACCGCCGGGCAGAAGCGGATATCGGAGGAAACGTCTTCAGACATGGGTTTGTCCGAAGCTGACCGATCGGCGCCGGCGCCGCTATCTCCGATCACGGCACCAGCCGGTAGAAGCTGCTGCCCGCCCCCGGCAGCACCTGGTAGCCGCTCACCGCGCCGGGAATCCCATTGAAGGGTCCGCTCACTGTCGGTGACCACGTCAAGCGGGCCGCCCCGGTCCAGGTGAAGGTCAGGCGTCCATTGGACTCCAGTTTCATATTCAGGTCGGGGACGGCGGCCGGGGTGACCGTAAGAACCGCCGGGAAGCTCATCGTTTCGCCGGCCTTGTTCCGCACTCCGGCCGTGTAGGCCCCAGCATCGGTCAGCGCGACGGCCGGAATCGTATGCGAGAAACTGTTGGCTCCAGCGATGGGAATGCCGTTGAAGTACCACTGGTAGCTCATGGGGCCGGAGCCCGATGCAGTGATGGAGAAGGTCACCGACTCCCCGACCGTTCGAGTCACTCCCACGGGCCGATTCACGATCGTCGGTGGTTGAACTGCCGGGTTGACGGTCAGGGTTGCGGCAGTGCTGGTGACGCTCCCGGCCGCATTGCTGATGATCACCCGATAGCTGCCCGCGTTGGCGCTCTGGGCATTGACCACCGAACAGTTCTCCGCAGTCGCTCCTGCGATGTTTACCCCGTTTCGCTGCCACTGGTAGGCCAAGGGCGCGGTTCCCGTCGCCGTCACGCTGAACTGGGCGGTCTGTCCCGCCGACACCGTCACCGGCTGGGGTTGCGCCGTGATGACCGGGGCGATGGGTGCCGGATTGACCGTCAGCAATGCCGCGCTGCTCAAGACCTCCCCCGACGCATTGCGCACCCCTGCGGTGTAGGTGCCGGCATCGGTCGCCTTCACGTTGGGCAACACCAGAGTCGTGGTGTTTGCCCCGGCGATCGGGCTTCCGTTCAGGTACCATTGGTAGCTCAGAGGGCCGGAGCCCGATGCGGCAATGGAGAAGGTCACTGACTGACCGACAGTTCGGGTTGCCCCGATGGGTTGAGTCACCACCACGGGTGGCGCTCCGTTTGGGGTTGAATCCGACAAGTTTGGTATTCCGTCGCCGTCGGTGTCGGCAGGATCCGTCAACTGCAGCGTCCACCTCCGGAAGTCGGGGTAGCCGGTGCTCAGGTTGCCGTCGACGAACTCGACGATGCTTCGGTAGGTCTTGCCGACCCGCGTGAAGGTGACCGGCGTTGCGGTCAAGCGGTTCCCGTTGTCCAACTGCAGGAGGATGTTGGACATCGTCACGCTGTCGTCCGAGTTCACCTGATAGGTGCCGGTGAAGTTTCCCGGTGCGAAAACCGATGAGGTTGCCCGGAGTTGGAGGGTGCGCTGACTGGCGTTGTACGATCCTGCCACATCCAGCAGCGGTAGAACCCAGGACCCTGAGAAGACGGCCCCGGATGTGAACCGGGTCACCGAGTTGCCGCTGATCTGGCCCGCGCTTCGGGTCAAAGTGATGGTCCCACCCGCAGAACCGCCCGTCACGGTCGAGATGGTGACCAGATTGGCGGAGACATTCGCTGCGAGGCTTCTCTCGGCAAAGTTAGGGATCCCATTCGCATCGGAATCCGGTAGGAGGCTGGAACCACCGATTCCAACCACTCCGAGGTCGGCCAACTGATTGCCCTGATACATCGCCCAGAAGGACTGGTAGAGGTTGATGTTGCCAGGGTAGTACTCGAATTCCCCATTCAACGGCAGTTGTGGGTTTCCACCGGCGGTAGAAGAAGGGGTGGTAAACCCTACAGCCAAATTATTCGGCCCTGTGGCGTAGTTGATGACGATGGATTGGCACTGAAACGTACCGCTGATGCTCTGGGCCGTTGTCGGTAAGACCAAGGAGGCGGCAGCGACCATTCCGAGGGTTTGGGTCCATTTCAGTGGGCGAGGTATCGAGACGACAGCCGCAAGAAACCGGTCAAGGAATTGCATGGGGTGATTGTTCCGAAATCAGAACCACAACATCCGGGGCGACGGGCATGGTCAAGTTCTGTTTTCGGAACAAATGGCGACCCAGCAAAACATGATCGGACCGGCGCTGAGGTCTCTGCGAGAGGCCGAGGGGCTGACGCAGGCCGAGTTGGCCGCGCGCCTTCAGTTGTCCGGCTGGGACATCAGCCGCGAGACGCTGGCCAAGGTGGAATCCCAGGTCCGATGCGTCACCGACCGGGAGTTGGTGCGGTTCGCCGAGGCTCTCGAGGTGGATCCTTCCGAGTTGCTGAAGCCGACGAGGTTCTGAAGGATCCGAGCCGGATGAGGTTGGCTCTTCCGCGATCGCTACTCCCTCGGACGGGGCGGCGTTGCGCCCGCTCCTGATCGGTCGATTGCTTGGGTGGTTGCATCCTGACCGGGTCAGTCGATGCGCGAGCTTCCGGTCTCCACGATGTAGTGGAAATTGCCTTCCCCAGACCGTCGCGCGAGGATCTCCACGATCCTTCGAGCCTCTGCGAGGGTTTCATTGGGTCCACTGATGTAGAGGGGCTTGCCGTCCCGACCGAACGTGAAGTGCTCTGTATTGGCAGACGCTGGGATTCGGCTGAACACCCTTGCGGCCTTCTCATAGCCGGCTGCCGGAGGCAAGCCGATCGACTTGGCGTATTGGACCGCTTGCTCCACCAATGCGCGGGCGCGAGCGGGCAAGATCTGCTCCATCGGGAATTCCGACAGGTAGTGGCCTCGGATCCGCTGACGGTATTATTCCGGATCGCAAACATCGTGGTAGACCCGCTTCACCCCGCGACAAAAGACATCGATCAGAAAGATTTCGGCCACGACTTTTCCTCCGCCTGCCTTGAAGCGGGCGATGATCACCCAGCCGATGCCCTTCTCGAACAGGTCTTTGGGCCAGAAGGCCTCGATGGTTTCTGGAGATGTCATGGTGGTTTTGGGGAGTTTCCGCGGGGCGTTCCGATGGTGCGACGGGTGACGATCTTGTCCGGGGTGCTAGGGCGGAAGGACGGACTTGAGTTCGAAGCCCATCTCTTCGTCGGCCAGCATCGATGAGACATCGCAATACCCATCCGTGGGATACCCCAGCTCAGGATCGAATCGCACCCGCAACACCTCGGGATGCTCCGCCAGTTTTCCTTCGATCCACTGGAACATCCCATCCACCGTCCTATGGCTCCAGCGGTCGGGAGGCAGGGCCTCGCCGTCGGTCAACCGGGTCACTCCGACGAGGACCCTGTCCCGGACGTCGACCCGGACCCACTCGCGGAGATCTGGCAGACAATAGCAGTTCCAGCGGAACTCGAAGCGGTAGGTGGCCGGTCCCCGTGTCCGCCAGAGTTCACGAGCCACCTTCAGTTCGGACCTCAACTCCTCCCAGTCGAATGCCGAGACCCGGTAGAACCGCGACGCCGAGGTCGACGCCTTGACCGAAACCGCCGCCGCCGACTCCCGCATCGCATCGGTAATCGTCGTTGTCTCCCATTGGAGCAGATTGGTGGAGGTCTCGATCCGGTAACGTCGGCCCCAGACGGTGGGAAACCTCAGGCGAAGTTCGACCTCCGAATCCCGTTGGACGAGCAATTCGGCCCGGAGGTTGGCGACACCTTGGGCCATCACCGCGTCCGCACCACTCACCAACGCCACCGCCAGCAGGAGTGATCGAAGAGGTGCCTGCAGGGCGGCGAAAGCCCTCCTGTGGGGGATCAAGCCGGCGTTGCTGTTGAGACCATGTCGGCGGTCGACCTCCATCGTTGATGGCGGATTGTTGCGCAGAGGCTTCATGACTTCGCGAAATGGTCGATGGCCGGAGGAACGCTTCATGGTTCGGCCTGCATGGGCAGGTCCCCCGGGCGTTGCAAGAATCGTCCGGCACCCCAGGCACCACCCAACCAAGGCAGGATCCAGACCCCCAGGGACAGAGGTAATCGGACGTCACTCGTCATTGGCCTCAGGAGCCAGGCCAAGACCGGACCGAGGATGGCTCCGATGGCGAAACCGGCCGCCACCGAGATTGCCGCTCGGAGGGAACGGAATGAGACATATCCCCCGATCATGCCGACAAACAGGTAGGTGACCGTGGGAACGCCTGTGGTCAGCAGGAAAAGGTCCACGGTTCCGTGTGCTCCTTGGGTTCCCATCATCGCGGTCGGAATCCAAAACCCGGGAAGCAGCGATGCCAATCCGAAAGAGGTGATGGATCTCCATCCGCGGCCACAACCCCAGCCAGCGAGCGATCAGCTATTGCGATTGGAAGTTGGCCAAGAGAACGGGCGGACTGCGGAACCAAGAGCCTGTCTGAAAGGTCGGTTTGACATGTGAAGGCAAGGAAAGCGAAGCGTTGTCGATCAAAAATCATGGCCCGCTACAAGGAGTCGGTTCTATGGCCTGAATGACATCCTATGATGCACTACTCAATAAAGCGGCCGAACGGTGTTTGATGCCGGCCCAGTCCACCCTGAAACCCGATCAGTGTTGGACCTCTGCCCGCCGTTTCGCATGGGTGAGCACCCGCTGCTGAAGATCCTTCACCACATGCCCGCACCACCAGGCCCAGTATTGCGCCGGCCATAGTCCGTGTTGATAGCGGGTGGTGCCGATCAGGCGGGTGCCTCCATCCACGGGTTCCAGGAGGAACTCCGCTGATTTCACCTCATAGAAACCCTTCAGGTGCGGCGCGTGGATATGCTCGTAGATCGAGAGCTCCTTCAACGGGGTGGGTGTTGTTTCCACCCGCAACTGGAGACGCCTTGGAGGATCCCAGACTTCGACCGGTTCGCGCGCCACGCCGGTGTCGAATTCGCAGTAGCGGATGGCTCCAACCCCATGTCCCTCGGTCCAGGCGCGACGGAATGTGGCCATCCCCAAACGGGACCAGAGGCGTTTGTCCGGTGGGATTCCGGCGACATCCACCACTAGAGGCCAGAGTCGGTCAGGTGCGGCGGCGACAAACACTTCGGACTGGACTGTGAACGTGGGCGCTTCAGGTCGGCCCAGCGGCTCACCCGCAAACAAGGCCGGAAGGGAGAGCACGACCACCCCCATTAGGGGAGCGTTGGATTTGTTGGAATGGGCCCTGTGGATCTGCCAGACGACAGACCCACCCATCGCCGCGAGCAGGAGGGCGATAGGGGTCGCCATGACCAGACAGACCAGTCCCTCGAGAGCCAGGCCAAACAGCAGCCCGCCGACGCAAAGCACGGCGAGATAACTCACCCGCTGGGCTTCCTTGAGCGTCGCCGGGTGACGTCGGAGGTAGAGCCAGGTGGAAAGAGCCCCAAGCGCGAAGGGCATGACGACAAACAAGGCCCACCCGTACTCCTCGAACACCTGGGTGCTCAGCAGGGTCAGACCAACGCCTGCCGCGCCGGCGTAGATGGACGATGCCAGAGCACACCCCCACTTGGTGGAGGGAAGCCATCGGTCCCAAATTGAACGTTGCTCCCCGGTCGCACCGGTCCGGCGGCTTGTCGAATCCCCGCTCGGGACGGCCCCCAAGATCAGGAGGAAAAGACCCCGAACACCGGGAATCAGGAACAGGAGGATCCAACGACGGGAAATCCGGGCATCCTGGAGACGCCCAACGGCAAGGCAGGATCCCACCCAGAGAAACGGGATCAAACTGAGCCATCTGGGCCAATCATTCGCCAGACTAACAAGTTGCGGGATGGGAACGATGCCAAAGACGAAGTTGTTGAGGATCGTAACGATCGACTGGGGGGGATTGTATCCCTGTCCTGAGAAGACGATCCGCTCGAGATTCAGCCGGACCAGGACGAGGGCCAAGGCAACCGCCATGAATCCGGCTCGACCGACGAGACGTCGTCCCGAAAGGAATTGAAAGAGGCGGTCGAACCTCGTGGAAAAAGTGCTGTAACCGTTTTTCGGCATTCCTTGGTGAGGTTGAGCACGGTTTCCAGAGCAGTCCATAGGATGTCTGGGCCGCTGTGACGATCGACCAGGTACGTCCAAGGCCGGCTGTCTGCGGGTTGACCCACCCTGTAACCGTTGAGGCCCAGATGGGTCGTTGGAAGAGACCCGATGAGAATCCCCCGCTTCTTGGCGTCGACCACGGTCGGCTTGGCGATGTGTGCCGCCCTTCACGCCCAACGCCCCGCTTCCCCACCCCCTGTGATCTCCCCGGAGGTCGCCACCGACCACCGCGTCACCTTCCGGATTGTCGCAAACAAGGCCCAGTCGGTGAAGCTGTCGGGCAGCGACCTGCCCGCGATCGGACAGGGGATGGAGATGAAGGCTGGAACGAACGGGGTCTGGGAGATCGCACTCGGACCCGTTGCGCCCGGCAGCTACCGATACAGCTTCAACGTTGATGGAGTGTCGGTGGTCGACCCACGAAACCCCAAGACCAGCGAGTCCAACGAAAATACCTGGAGTCTTGTTCACGTTCCCGGCGCGGATTGGCAGGACACCCGGGACGTCCCACATGGGGCCGTGGCCCAGGTCACCTACTGGTCGGGAACCCTCGGCAAGTTTCGCCGCTGCCACGTCTACACCCCACCCGGATACGAGTCCGGTTCAGCACGGTATCCCGTCTTCTACCTGCTCCATGGGGCCTTTGACTCGGACAACTCCTGGAGCACGGTCGGGCGCGCGGGTTTCATTCTGGACAACCTCATCGCTGCGGGTAAGGCCAAGCCCATGGTGGTGGTGATGCCGCATGGCCACACGGGGCCCTTCGGTGCGGGTCGTGGTTCCATGAGTGGCGAATTCGAGTCCGATTTCCTGAAGGATCTGATGCCTCTGGTGGAGAAGCGCTATCGAGTGCTTGGCGATCGTAAGAACCGTGCCATTGCCGGCCTCTCGATGGGTGGGGCACACACGTTGAACATCGGCGTGCCGAACTTGGAACGTTTCTCCTACCTGGGCGTCTTCAGCTCGGGGATCTTCGGCATCGTCCAGCGTCCGGGCGCGCCCGCCCCACAGGGCCAGCCGTTCGAGGAGCGTTACCGGGAGGTGCTCAACGATGCGCGGCTCAAGAAGGGTCTGAAACTCTTCTGGTTCGCTACCGGCAAAGACGACTTCCTCGTCGAGACCTCTCGCAAGACGGTGGAGATGTTCCGCGGGCACGGATTTGAAGTCGTTTACCGCGAGACCGACGGTGCGCACACCTGGGACAAGTGGCGCGAGTACCTCCTCGAGTTCACCCCGCAGTTGTTCCGGTGACGGACTGGCGTCGCCACGAGTCAAACGCCGCGCAATCATCTGGGGGTCTTCGACCATCGTGAGTTGCCGGATGAGCTCCGCACGCCTCGTCGTCGGGTCCGATCCTGCTGACATTGATCCTGTCCAAGTCTGGCCAATCAAGGAGCTCGTTCATAGCCCCCCAAGTGTCACTCGGCAGAGGGATTTGCATCTCTTCCGGTCGTTCAAAAGGAGATGCGATCGAGGTGCTCCGAGCCTTCAAGGCCGGCGACAGAACGAACCCTCCCGGCAACACGGCCATGCTCGTGATCACAACCAGCAGTTTGATTCCAGTGGAACCTGTTTATCGGAGTGCCAGCCGGGTGCACTGGGAAGTCCTCATCGCCCAGCTTTCCTTCCCAAGTCGGGAGCCAGGTGAAAGGTCCACAGTGACAGGGAGCCGATGCGCGTCTCCTCCAGCTCCCCAGAGGCCACCGGCGTGAAGAACGTGCCCGTCAGGATTGCCATGATCGCGATCACCACGAGCAGTTCGATGAGCGTGAAGACTGCAGCCCCCGGCCACCGGATGCTGCCCGTCTTACCGTGGGATCCATGCGGTCATTCGGAGGACCGACATTCGGTCGGAAAAACCAGCAGAGAGTTGATGGCTGATCGATACCACCTCGGGTCTTCAGCTCGCAATGCGGATCGACCGGGTGTGTTCCGAGAGCGCCCTTGATGTCCGGCAATGGCGAAGATTGCCTGAGGTTTACCCGATTCAACTTCCGTCAGGGGGAGCCATTGGCTGTAAGGGATGATCTACCCGTGGGATAAACAGTCGTTATCGATAAAGCAAACCCAGCATCTAGATCTTCACTTTTCTCAGCGCCTCGGCTAATTGACTGGTCTCGGTGTGGGTGTAGCCGCTGTGGCTCTTGAGGTCGGCATGACCGCTGAGCTTCATCCGGAGTTCGGCTGGGATGTCCGCGGCCGCCAGGGCCGAGATGAACGTGTGGCGCAGGGAATGGAACCCTCGCTCGTTCTGCTTGCGCCGGGTCCCGGAGGTGGTTTTGCCGGCGGACACACCGGCATCCCGCATGATTCCGGCGAACTGCAGGGACAGGCCGTGAGCACCTCCGGTCTCCGCCTCGGCAAGGGTCGGTGTCAGGAAGGTCGTGGGCCGGTCGCCGGCTCGTGATGCCAGAGCCTCCAGATGTTCCAACAGGGCAGGGTGGATCGGAATCTGGATTCGGGTCCCGGTCTTCAGTTGGTGAAGGCTGAGCGTGGCTTCAGTCAGGTCGATGTCCTCCCACAGGATGCGGCAGCAGTCCCGCAAACGTGCCCCGGTGTAGATGCCGATCAGCACCACGGTCTGCCAATCCTCGGACCGACCTTTGGCGGTCTCCAAAAGCATGCGCAGCTCTGCGGCAGTGAACACCCCGCGGCGGTGAGCCTTCACGGCGTTCTTGGCCGTCTTCGGAATGGCGGCGGCGAAGGGGTTGTTCGGGATCACTCCGTCAGTCACCGCTTGCTTGAAGGCTGAGCGCAACACCTTGCCGTACACCGAGACGGTCTTGTTCGCGTAGTTGGCGCTCTGAAGGCTGGCGATGTAGGCGCGGGCATCCTGCGGCTGGATGGCGGCGATGGGCATTGTGGCCTTCTTGCCGGCCCAAGTCAGGAAACCATCCACCGACTTCTGGTAGCTCCAAGCCGAGCCCTTGGCCAAGGCCGAGAGCTTCGAGGCCAGCCAGCCCTCTAGGAATGCCTTGAGCGCCGGCGTCTTGATGCTGTACGACTCGACGTTGGCCCGTTTCAGGATGCCGACGATGACCTCCCGGGTCTGCTGCTCGATGTGGGTGCCGGCCTCGGCCTGACGGGCTATTTGCTCCCACTCGTCGGCGATGCGGCGGGCGACAGCCTTGTCGGTCGAGCCTGTGGACCGGAGCACAAGCTTGCCGCCCTGGCGGAAGGCACCGTGCCAGTAGGGCGACCTGGGTCGGCGGTGGATGCTGGCCATGTCAGTGCTAACGTTAGTGCTAACATCTGAGGGTGTCCAGCGAGGTGTGATGTTGAAAAAAGCCAATAAAAACGCATCATTGGATACTCTGAACTTAGACGAGGGTTCGATTCCCTTCACCCGCTCCAACAGTTTCCTCAGCATTTTCGCAGTTTTCCAGGCCACTGTCATACGAGTGTCATACGACACCGCCCCGATCGGCCCGGTTTCTCGAGGTTTCCAGGCCCGGAATCGAACCTAAGGATCAGGGGCAAATCACCCACGTGGGGTGGGGGGTGGCGCTTTTCTTGATTCTTCGCTGACGCGAAAAAATCCTCACCGATAAGCCGCACGCGAAGATACCCGGTCCCATGATTCCTACCTTCGACCATTTTCTGCGCCCGATCCTGGCACTGGCCGCCGAAGGGCCGATCACTCGGCGTAGCATCCAGCCGTTGTTGGCCGAGCAGTTTAAAATGACGGAGGCGGTGCGTATTCCGACGCAAACCGGACACCCTTCCGATCCCATCGGAAAACTGTCCGACATCAGTCCGGACGACTGTCCGACTTCAATCGGAACACTGTCCGCTTTGAATCGGAACGCTGTCCGACTTCAAATCGGATTGGTGTCCGGTTTGCGTCGGAATACGCAACTCGTCCTTCAAGTGGTGAAGGCCATGGGCTATGGCGCAGACGATGCGGACGCCCTGAGCCATGTGGGCAAATCCGGGGACGAGGGAATCGACGGTCGAATCAACCAGGACCCTTTGGGCCTCGACCAGATCTGTGTTCAGGCCAAGCGGTATGCCGTTGATCGTCCCGTCGACCGAGTAGCCATTCAGGCATTCATCGGTTCACTGGCCGGGCAAGGGGTTACCAAGGGCATCTTCATCACCACCAGCTACTTCAAGGGGACCGCCGAGGAATTTGTCACACGTGGTTCATCAACGAAGATTGTCCTCGTTGATGGAGAGCAGTTGATTGACCTGATGCTGCGCCATCGCATCGGGACACGGGTCAAGGAGACCTACGAAGTCTTCGAAATCGATCAGAACTACTTCGACGAGGAAGGCTGTGTACGGCGACGATTATTTTTCCCGGTGACGACGATTAAAATTCCCCACTTGGGG
>VFQT010000428.1_pt1 | contig 62559 bp, 38 predicted proteins | sample 3512381 | NCBI WGS metagenome assembly VFQT01 (sample SAMN10412376, study PRJNA504923) | tailings metagenome | isolation source: Relicate 2 Philex TSF3 active mining site | place: Philippines: Tuba, Benguet | collected 2017-08-29
CACCGATCTTACCGGCTGTCCAGCTGCTGCCGCAGCCGAAACAGCTCCTGCAGTGCCTGCATCGGAGTCAGATGATCGACCTGAATGCGTCGCAGTTCGTCCACTAAAGGATCCTCAGGCAGTTCAAACAGTGCCTTCTGCTGACGCTTCTGAGGACTGGTTTCACGCTGAGGCACTTTGGGACGACCGTCCGCCTGCAAATGATCCTGCTCAAGAGTCTTCAGGATCGATGTCGCCCGCTCAGTCACACCCCGGGGAACGCCCGCAATCTTCGCCACGTGAATCCCGTAGCTGCGTCCCGCGGCCCCGGCGACGATCCGATGCAGAAACACCACGTCATCGTTGCTCTCCCGCACAGCCACGTTCCAGTTGGATGCCTGACTCAGTGTCGTCGTCAGATCGGTCAACTCGTGGTAATGCGTTGCGAACATCGTGCGACAGCCGATCTCGTCATGCAAATGCTCAGTGATGGCCCATGCCAGCGAAATGCCGTCGTAGGTGCTTGTGCCCCGCCCGATCTCGTCCAGAATCACCAGACTGCGCGACGTGGCGGAATTCAAAATGCGGGCTGTCTCGGTCATTTCGACCATGAATGTGCTCTGCCCCCGAGCCAGCTCGTCACTGGCCCCCACTCGTGCGAACACACGATCCGCCAAACCCACTTTGGCAGCTCGAGCGGGTACGAAGGAACCGATCTGCGCCATAATGGTGATCAGTGCCGCCTGCCGAATGTAAGTGCTTTTACCAGCCATGTTCGGTCCGGTTATAATCTGCACTCGCCCTGAAGATCCCCGACCATCAGCCTCCGCTGGTACCCCCAGCAGTACATCATTCGGTACGAACTGTCCGGGCGGCAGCAGTCGATCGAGCACCGGATGACGGCCATCCCGAATTTCCAGAGTGGCGGATTCCAGCAGCTGCGGTCGGCAATAGCGAGCCGTACCAGCCACTTCGGCCAGCCCCGCCAGCACGTCAATCTCGGCCAGTGCCTCGGCCGTTCGCAGCAGCTGCGGCACCCACCCCAGCACCTGCTCGCGCAGGGCGGAAAACAGTTCCAGCTCCAGTGCCAGCGCCCGATCCTCCGCCCGCAGCACCTTGTCCTCATATTCCTTCAGTTCCGGTGTGATGAACCGTTCCTGATTCTTCAGCGTCTGCTTGCGAATGTAGTCGGCCGGCACGCGATCCCGATTTGCCGCAGTCACTTCCAGATAAAAACCGAACACATTGTTGCGTCCGATCTTCAGACTGCTGATGCCTGTCCGCTCAATCTCCTTCGCCTGATAAGCAGCCATCCAGCGTTCACCACCACGCTTCAGATCGCGATATTCATCCAGCGCTGCATTGAAACCCTCCCGAATCACACCCCCTTCAATTGCTGTCGCCGGAGGATTTTCGACGATCGCCGCCGTGATCGCAGCGTGCACTTCCGGACACAGCTCGACACGCTGTTCCAGCATCTGCAGTCGCGTTGAGCGTCTGCCGACCAGTCGCGCCCGCAGCTTCGGCAACTGTTCGAGTGTCCTTGCCAGGCACACCAGATCACGCGGACTGCACCGCCCTGTCGCTACTCGCGATGTCAGCCGCTGCAGGTCCCACGTTTGCTTCAACTGCCCCCGCAAATCTTCACGCAGCGATAAATCTCCCAGCAGTTCTTCAACCGCGTCCTGTCGCTGACCAATGTGCTGCAGATCCAGCAACGGACTGGATAACCACTCCGCCAGCAGCCGCGAACCCATCGGCGTGCACGTCTCGTCAAGAACCCCCAGCAGCGTGTATTCGCGACGACCGTCCCGAATTGTCTGAGTGAGTTCCAGACTGCGACGAGTCGCCTCGTCAATCACCATGTGCCGACTGCGGCGGAAATATTCCAGCCGCACAATGTGCGGCAGCGCCGTGCGAGACGTCTCACGGACGTAATCCAGCAGAGCTCCGGCCGCCGTAACCGCCGGAGTCTCCTCTACGTCAAAACCCTCAAGGGTTGCCGTACCGAAATGTTCGTTGAGCAGCCGCCGAGCCTCATCGCGAGAAAAACACCAGTCCGGACGAGTCGTGATGACGAAACTCTGACCTTCCATGCGACGCGGAGACAGCAGGCCGTCCTCCGTCGCTGCGCTCTCCGGCAACAAACACTCCGCCGGACGAATCCTCGCCAGCTCGTCGGCCAGCTGAGACGGCTCAAGATCCGTCAGCTGAAATCGCCCCGTGGACAGTTCCAGCCACGCCAGCCCAATCCCCGTCTTTGAAGGAGCCACACTGGCCAGAAAATTGCTCTGACGTGGATCGAGCATCTGGTCATCGGTGAGAGTCCCGGGAGTGACTACCCGAGTGACCTCGCGACGCACCAGTCCCTTCGCCTTCTTCGGATCCTCCACCTGATCACAGATCGCCGCCCGAATTCCTGCCTGCACCAGCTTCTGCAGATAAGCATCCAGCTGCTGCCACGGGAACCCGGCCATCGGGATCGGGTTCTCAGAATTGCGGTCTCGAGTCGTCAGTGTCAGCCCCAGCACCCGGGCGGCATTCTGAGCATCCTCGTGAAACAATTCGTAAAAGTCACCCATGCGAAACAGCAGCATCGCACCAGGATGCTCGGCCTTCACGGCCTGATACCGCTCCATCATCGGAGACAGACGAGTCATGGATCAGCCCTACAGAGAACGTACGTCAGGGAACAGCATGCTGACACTGGTGCGGCGATGAATGGAATCGATCGCCTGAGCAAACAGTGGTGCCACCGAAATGACTTCGATGCGACTGCCCAGATTTTCGAGATGAGGTTCAATCGTATCGGTCATGAACATCCGCACGATTTCACTGTTCTCGATCTTCTGCACAGCGCCGCGTGACAGCACGCCGTGAGATACTGCTGCATAGATGTCCTGCGCGCCGCGAGACTTCAGTACCTGGGCCATGCTGACCAGCGATCCGCCGGTGATCGTGAAGTCATCAACCATCAGCACATTCCGGCCCGACACGTCTCCGATCACCTCCAGCACCTGAGCCGTCTCGGAGTGATCCTTCCGCTGCTTATTGCCAATCACCACCGGCACTCCCAGCAGATTGGCATACGCGGAGGCCGACTTGGCAAAACCCACATCGGGACTGCAGACCACAAGATCAGAGATCTGCAGTGACCGCACGTGATCGCAAATCACTTTGCGGGCGTAGAGATGGTCCACCGGAACACTGAAGAAGCCCTGAATCTGCGGACTGTGCAGATCCATGGTCAGAACCCGATCTGCGCCCGCCTTTTCAATCGCATCTGCACAGACTCGCGCCCGGATGGAAACTCGTGGTTCATCCTTCTTGTCACCCTTGGCATAGCTGAAGTACGGGATGACCGCCGTCACCTGAGCCGCACTGGCTCGCTTCAGAGCATCAATCCAGAACAGCAGTTCCACAAAATTGTCGTTGACCGGTCGATGCACACCCTGAATCACAAAGCAGTCCCGGCCGCGTACGTTCTCCAAAACTCGAACAAACACATTGCCCTCGCTGAAAACCTGTGCTTCACCGGGAGTCAGTGCCACTCCCAAACACTGGGCGATGCGATGAGCAAAAATCGGGTTGCCAGAACCCGCCAGAATTGCCAGTTGTCCCATGGGGCCTGACTGCGGCGAACAACTGTCCTGAGACGACGACGAAGGAATTGGCATCGGGACCGAGCTTTGAGGATGAGGGCCGGGCATCAGGAACGGGGGTCTTCCGCGGTCCCGGCAGGCAGAAAATTCGCAGATTGTTCACGAATGCGTGATCTTATCGGCAGGCCGTCCGAACACAACCCAGCCCCCCGAAACCGACAGGGCATTCCCGAGACCACCGGAAACCTACAGCTCCTGCAGCATCTCCGATACGGCGTTCTCAAACAGCTGCTGCCACTGCGGGGCCACGATCGAATCACAATCCTCCTGAGCATACCCGGGATTGCTGCGCTGCTGAGCCGTCGGCGTGTACCAGATGTACCCATTCGTGTAGCCCGCCACAAAGGTCAGGCGATGCGGTGATGCCTGCTTGATATTCAGTCCGATCTGCACCGTCACTTCGCCCGGGAATGTCGCCAGCACAAAATCCCCCACCCGCAAACCCCCAACTTCCGCCAGCAGCGGAGTGTCTCCGGCAGCTTCCGTTCGCTGCTGGTGCATCTTCAGCAGATTCAGATTTGTCTGCAGCTTCGTCAGCTTCTCCATCGTGCGGATGTTTTCCACATAGGCCTTCAGGCTGGCCTGGTTCTCTGCATCCAGTTGCCGCATGTCGGTGCGTCCCAGTCGTTCATCCAGCATGTAGCGGTGCGAATAATAACCCGGGTAGTCGGGATTCAGACTGTGCTGAATGTACAGCGGCACAAATGTGCGGAAGTTGATGTTGGTGCCCTTCAGCTGCCCCAGCATCCGCAATTGTTCCGCCTCGATCGCTCGAATCCGGTCTGCGTAGTCAGTGGCACGAGGTATCTGCAGACTTCGGTTACGCGCCTTCAGCCCCGCGTCCGCAGAAAATGTGGTGATGGTCCGCAGTCCGCGCAGCACATTCAGTCCCAGCATGTTGCCGAATGGCTCACAGTCATGCGGTGCAGCCACGTCTTTGTAGGTCGCCGGGTTGATGTCACCGGCACAGCCCTGCACGAAAAAGGCCAAAACGCCGTGCCCCAGAGTTTCCTCGATCACCGCTGAGGCATAGCCGGGAAAGTCGGCTGTGCTGACACCGGAGGGTACACCATGAATGGGATGGCAGGCAAAGTTGTAGACCACGGCGAGTGGCGTGCCGTCGGCTCGATTCAGTTGCAGCAGCCCGATTTCCGGATCCACAGGACCGATCCCGGTCACCTCATCGTCCCACGGCATGGAGTAGGCACGACGTACGTCTGCTTCGCTGCCGTCCGACAGCTGCAGTCGCCGATTCTCCATAATGCGGACTTCCTGGCCGACTCCGGATCCTGCCTGGACAGGCTGCAGCGACTTCCATGCGGCGGTCACTGCCTCCACAGTCCGCTCAAGCACGTCCTTACAGACCACACCGTGACAGTGACTGGCGTTGGCAAACACGCTGAGCGGTGGAATCCCAAGAGTCTGCTGCAGCGACTGTCGCACGGCGGGCAGCCAGGTGTCCGGGACATACCCGATGCCGCCGATCGAAACGGCATCCAGAGTAATCAGGACAGCGGTTTCGTCACCCTGCTTCAGTACGAGGGCCTTGACGTAGAGGGGGTCATTCTGAGGAACGGATTTTTCTGAGATTTCCACGCGGCCGGTGCCGGCGAGCAGTTGAGCATGGCAGGCGGAGCCGAAACAGGCAAGGCACAGCATCGTCAGAATATGGATCGCAGCTTTCATGGAAACGCTCCGGAACACTGGTGGGGCAGCTGAGGCAGGATTGGGCCGTTCAGAGCATATCAGGGGGGCAGCCAATGTGCAGCCTGCCGGCGGTAATTTGCGGTCGAAGCATCGGGGTTGGCTTGCTGAGGCTTGCGTCGCCACCGGTCTTCCGACGATTATGATGTCAGCGGATCGGTCGCGGCGGTACATCTGCGGCCGGCGGATTTTTCGTCAGACTCTGCGAACCTGAAGGGCCCGCATGTCATTCTTCCCATGTCATCAGACGCGTCGTGAGCTGGTCTGGCAGATGGGTGGTGGCTTTACCGGCGTCGCTCTGGCAGCTCAGCTGCAGCAGGACGGCTTTTTCAGCCGCGTGATGGCGGACAGCGGGAAACCGGAGACAGCATTCGGGCCACTTGCTCCACGCCCGGCACATTTTCCCGCCAGGGCCAGGGCCTGCATCTTTCTGATGATGAATGGTGCCCCCAGCCAGGTGGACACTTTTGATTACAAACCGGCGCTTGAAAAATACGCCGGACAGCCTCTGCCACCTGGACGCAGCTACATCAACTCGGGCGGACGTCGAGTCGGCTTTCTGACTCCGGCCTTCCGTCGTTTTCGGCCGGGCGGAGACAGTGGTCTGCTGATTTCCGATTACTTTCCGAATGTTCGTCAGCATGCCGACAAGCTGGCCGTGATTCGCTCGTGCCATACAGACAGCCACGCCCATGGTTCGGCACTTGTGGCGATGAACACGGGCAAGACGTTCATCGGCCTGCCCAGTCTCGGCTCATGGTGTGTTTACGGTATGGGGTCCGAGAATCAGAGCCTGCCGGGCTACGTGGTGATCCTTGATCGCCGTGGCGGACCGATCAGCGGCCAACCCAACTGGTCCAGTGGCTTTATGTCGGCCGCGTATCAGGGCACGCTGTTCCGGCCGGCGGGCAATCCGATTCTGGATCTGCAGGGACCACAGCACATCACGGATGATATCCAGCGATCACAACTGGCCATGCTGAGGAACCTGAACGAGCGACACATGGCAGCGCGGCCAGGCGGGTCGGAGCTGGCTGCCCGCATCACCTCCTATGAACTGGCCTACCGCATGCAGTCGGCAGCTCCTGAGGCCGTTGATCTGACCCAGGAAACTCAGCAGACACTGCAGCAGTACGGGGTCGGCAGCGAACCCACCGATGAATTCGGTCGCAACTGCCTCGTGGCGCGGCGGCTGGTGGAACGCGGAGTGCGGTTTGTGCAGCTGTATTCCGGCGGTGGGCACCTCGAGGAAACCTGGGATGCTCATGAAAGCATCGAGAAAAATCACGGACGACATGGTGCCGAAGTGGATCAACCCATCGCCGCTCTGCTGACTGATCTGGAGCAGCGCGGAATGCTGGACGAAACACTGATTGTCTGGGGCGGCGAATTCGGGCGGATGCCATTCAGCGAAGGCCAGAATGCACCAGGGCGAAATCACAACCCTTACGGCTTCTCGATGTGGATGGCAGGCGGCGGTGTCCGCGGTGGAATGACCTGGGGCGAGACTGACGAATTCGGGTTTGAAGCTGTGACGGATCGAGTGCACCTGCACGATCTGCATGCAACAATTCTGCATCTGCTGGGATTTGATCACACAAGACTCACCTGGTTTCATCAGGGTCGGGACGAACGGCTGACCGATGTTTTCGGAAACGTCGTCACCGGAATTCTGGCCTGATTGCTGAACGGAAAATCGGAACACTGCTGTTATGAACGGTAACACTGGTTTGAGACTGCTGTGCGGAATGCTGCTGCTGGGCTGTGGCGAAGTGCTGTTCGCGCAGCAATTGTCCTTCAACCGCGATATTCGGCCGCTGCTGTCTGACAACTGCTTTCAGTGCCACGGCCCGGATGCTGCCAAACGGCAGGGTGGTCTGCGTCTGGATGTGTCCGAAGCTGCCATTCGCGGGGGAGACTCAGGGCCGGCCGTTGTTCCCGGCAAGCCTGAGGACAGTCTGCTGATCCAGCGAATTCACTCCACGGATCCGGAACTGCAGATGCCTCCGCCGGAGTCCGGCCGAGCATTGACCTCCGCGCAGAAACAGGTGCTGCAGCAGTGGATCAGCAGCGGTGCCGAATATCAGCCGCACTGGGCCTTTGTTCCCGTACAGCGCCCCGCTGTGCCAGCGGAGGAACCGCCCTGCGGACCACTGGATGCGTTCCTGCGGCAGCGTCAGAAAATGGCCGGCCTGCAGCCCGCTCCTGAAGCCGACAGAGCGACGCTGCTGCGGCGAGTGACACTTGATCTGACCGGATTGCCCCCCACCCCGCAGGAGCTGGATGCCTTTCTCGCAGATCAATCCCCACAGGCATGGGAGAATGTCGTCGATCGGCTGCTGCAGTCACCGCGATACGGCGAACGCATGGCACAGCAGTGGCTGGACTTTGCCCGCTACGCCGACAGCAACGGGTTTCAGGTGGATTCGTCGAGACAAATGTGGGTGTGGCGTGACTGGGTGATCGATGCGTTCAACAGCAATCAGCCCTTCGATCAGTTCACCATTGAACAGCTGGCTGGAGATCTGCTGGACCAGCCCACGCAGGAACAAATCATCGCGACCGGCTTCAATCGCAATACGCGGCTGAATGGGGAGGGCGGACGGATTGCGGAAGAGTGGTTTGCCGAAACAGTGATCGACCGCGTGGAAACCGTTGGGCTCACCTGGCTGGGCCTCAGCCTGAACTGCTGTCGCTGCCATGATCACAAGTACGATCCGATCAGCCAGAAGGAGTTCTATCAGCTGTTTGCCTACTTCAATTCGATTGAGGAATCCGGTGTCCTGGACAGCGAAGGAGGCTCGCCGGGGCAGGGTAACAGTCAGCCGGTACTGCAGGTCAGCACTCGCGCGATTGCTGAGGAACTGCAGCACCTGCAGCTGGCTGTCGACGAGGCAAAGCAGCGACTGGCAGTCGCGAAGCAGTCAGCCGGTGAGCGCATGGCGGCGTGGGAAACCGAAACCCGCCAGCGACTGCAGTCAGAAGAACCTGCCTGGCGACAACTCGATGTACGCACGGCGGTCAGCAAAGGTGGTGCGGAACTGACCCGACAGCCTGACGGGTCATGGCTCGCCGGTGGTCGCAACCCTGAGTTTGACGAATATGTCTTTGAGGCTCCGCTGCAGGGAGACCGCATCACCGGTCTGCTGCTGGAATGTTTTCCGGACGAGCGTCTGCCGAATCGCAGCCTGGGGCGTTACAGCAACGGCAACTTCGTACTGACAGGTGTGCTGGCCGAACTGGTGGCTCCCGGAGTGACCGCACCGCTGCCGCTGGAATTTGTGCGGGCGGTCGCAGACTACGAACAGCAGGGCTACACGGCCGCTCAGATCCTGGAAGAAAAGGATGGCCGCAAACGCAATCGCCGCGGCTGGGCTGTGGATGGACCGACTCGTCGGGAAATCTGTCGGGCAGTGTTCGCAGCAGCGGCCCCGGTCACCATTCCTGCCGGTGCCAGTCTTCGCATCACACTCAGGCACGATGCCATCACCGGACACAATATCGGACGTCTGCGACTGTCGGCCTCGGCCTTGCCGCCGGAAACGCTGACTCCGACAGGAGCCGCCTTCCCGGACGCAATTCGCGGTATACTGCTGACCGCAGCGAACCAGCGATCAGCAGACCAGCAGCGGGAACTGGTGCAGTATTTTGCCAGCGTCGGTGATGCCGTGGTGCGCGAGGCTGAGCAGTCGCTGAAGTCCGCTGAGCAGGCGGTACAGCAGCGCCGGTCCACACTCCCAGTTGTGATGGTCATGAAGGAACGCCAGCAGCCACGGGAGGCTCGTGTGCTGGTGCGGGGACAATATGATCGTCCTGGTGACGTCGTCCCCCGCGGCGTTCCGGCGGCACTGCCACCCATGCCCGCTGATCAGCCGCAGAATCGGCTGGGATTTGCTCGCTGGCTGGTATCCGACAAACACCCGCTGACGGCTCGAGTCTGGGTCAACAGAGCGTGGGAACGGTTCTTCGGAATTGGCATCGTGCGAACCTCAGAGAACCTTGGGTCCCAGGCAGAGTGGCCGGTGCACCCGGAGCTGCTGGACTGGCTGGCAGCCGAATTCATGGAGCCCACTCAGATTCAGCAGGTTGCCGGTGAGGGTGCACACCGCTGGGATATCAAGGCGCTCGATAAACTGATCGTGATGAGCGCCGCATATCGCCAGAGTGCGCGGGTAGACAATGCTCTGGATCCGGAAAATCGGCTGGCAGCACGCGGCCCGCGATTCCGATTGTCCGCTGAAACTCTGCGCGACCAGATGCTGTTTGTCAGCGGACTGCTGGTAGAGCAGCAGGGAGGTCCGTCGGCACGCCCGTATATGCCGGAGGGTGTCTGGGATGAGACCAGTCGTTATGGTGACCTGCGGGGCTACCGCGCGGACGAGGGCAGGGGACTGTATCGCCGCAGCCTGTATACCATCTGGAAACGTACGGCTGCGCCACCCAACATGACACTGTTTGATGCCCCCAATCGGGAAGTCTGCACTGTCAAACGATCGCGCACCAACACTCCGCTCCAGGCGCTCTCGCTGCTCAATGAAACCACCGCGGTGGAAGCGGCCAGGAAACTTGCCGAACGCATGCTGCGGGAAGGTGGAGGCACAGATCAGCAGCGGCTGAAATGGGGCTTCCGGCTCGTGACGGCTCGACAGCCGCAGCCGGAGGAACTGAAGTTGCTGGAGACGGGGCTGCAGCAGGACCTGCAGGACTTTTCCCGGGCTCCGCAGGACGCTGCGAAACTGCTGACTGTGGGGGCGTCCCCCGCCGATGCTTCACTGCCCCCGGATCAACTGGCAGCATGGACTCTGACCGCAAATGTGCTGCTGAATCTTGATGAAGTGATCAGCCACTGACTCATGAGGAGTGTTGCCGGAATGCAACATTCCGGAACGCTCTGCGGACTTTTGCCAGCAATCCCGGACTCACCCGAAAAATTCTGGAATTCACCCGGTCGCAGTAGTAGGTTTTCTCTGCTTTCGTTCGCAACGGGCCTCAGGGCTCGTGACTCTGCTTGCCTGACCGGGGCTGACCATGAATTCGATGTCTATTGTAAATGTGCTGTGTGTGCTGGGATTTACAGCTGTTTCTGCCTATATGGATGTGCGGGAACGTCGAATTCCCAATAAGCTGACAGGCCTGTTCTTTGCTGCCGGCCTGCTGTTTCAGGTCCTCGTGTCCGTTCAGCAGGGGCCTCGCAGTCTGGTTTCACCGGTCCTGGCATCCATCGTCTCACTGGTGATTTTGGGGGGCATGTGGATCGCGGGTGGCGTTGGCGCCGGCGACGCCAAACTGATGGCGGGACTGGGGATGTGGCTTGGCCTGCAAAACACCCTGTACGTGATGCTGGGCAGCCTGGTGATGTCGCTGGTGCTGCTGCTGGGACTGCAGTTACTGAGAAAGATGCGTGTCCGCACCGGTGTTTTGCTCGTTCCGGTCAGAACTCCGGGAAAAGCCAGCGGAACAAAGGTTCACAAGGGACTGAAGCTGAAACGTGGCATCCCGTACGCAGTCGGTGTATGCCTGTCAACCTGGGCCTTTGTGGCAATTCGCGCTATCCTGCCGGTTCTCAGCCAGTGAAGTAACCCGGAATTTTCGGTAATCACGCTTTGCCCGCACACCTCGAAGCCACCCGGGGTTGACCTGCCTGCCTGATTTCAGCAAACTCCGCCGGTCTCAATGATTCCGGCGGCAGGTTCCGCCGGTCAACTCTCAAATCTCTCAGATTCCGGCGGTCGCAGCAGTGTTTTTTCTGCCTGCGGGCTGACATCGGCAGTGTGGCTCATGAATGCAGGTCCGAAACCTGACCGTCTGGAACAGGCGCGTCTGGAAAAGCTGGAGAAAATCCGTTCGCTGGGTTTTGACCCGTGGGGTCAGCGTTTTGACGGTCACAGCGCGATCGCAGTTGTTCGCGAGCAGTGTCCGTCTGAGTCTGGTACTGACGGCGCCACGGTGCGGGTTGCCGGGCGAATCATGGGTCGTCGCAAGGCGGGTAAGCTGCGTTTCATCGACCTGCAGGATCAGACCGGTTCGATCCAGCTGCTGTGTTCTCGTGGCGACCTGACAGAACTGCAGTGGGAACTGGTAAGTGCCCTCGACGATGGGGACCTGATCGGCGTGGACGGCCCATTGCGCCGCACAAACACCGGTGAAATCTCGATTTTTGTTCGCGAACTGACCGTTCTGTGCAAATCGCTGTCTCAGCCGCCTGAGAAATTCCATGGCCTGAAGGACGAGGAGATCCTGGTTCGTCAGCGCTATCTGGATCTGATTTACACACCGGGAGTTCTGCCGCGAATGCTGCAGAGGTCTCGCATTATTGACTCGGTTCGACAGACGCTCCGTGCTCACGCTTTCCACGAAGTGGAAACTCCTGTACTGCATTCTGTGGCCGGCGGTGCAGCGGCCCGCCCCTTCACGACTCACCACAACGCGCTTGATATGCCTTTGTATCTGCGGATTGCCCTTGAGCTGCATCTGAAGCGACTGCTGGTGGGTGGTATCGAGCGTGTGTATGAAATCGGCCGCGTGTTTCGCAACGAGGGCGTCGATGCGACTCACAATCCTGAATTCACCATGATCGAAATCTATCAGGCATACGGCGATTACCGCAGCATGATGGATCTGACCGAACAGATTGTGACGGACGCGTGTCGCGCGGTCTGTGGTTCCACAGTCATTCCCTGGGGCAGTGACGGTGATCAGATTGACCTGACGCCGCCGTGGCCGCGCAGGCGTTACGCTGATCTGTTCCGGGAGCATGCGGGCTGTGACATGTCGGATGCGGCAGCCGTTTCTGCGAAGGCCGGCAGTCTGGGAATAGAAACCGCCGGAGTGCATCCGGACGTTGTGATCAACGAGGTCTTTGAGCGTACAGTGGAAGATCACCTGAGTGGTCCGGTGTTTGTGATGGATTACCCGGCATCCATCTGTCCTCTGACAAAGCGCAGCCAGTCGAATCCGGAGATTGCCGAACGATTTGAGCTGTACATCCGGGGAATGGAACTGGCCAATGCCTACACTGAACTGAATGACCCGGGCCTGCAGGAACAGCTGTTCCGAACACAGCTTGCCGGACAGTCTGACGAAGACTCGATGGCGAAAATGGACCATGACTTCGTGCGTGCACTGAAAGTCGGAATGCCTCCTGCCGGCGGACTGGGAATCGGCATTGACCGTTTGGTGATGCTGCTGACAAACAGTCGCGCGATCAAGGATGTGATTTACTTTCCGCTGACGCGACATGAGCAGCCTGCTGCGGGCAGGCCCGAAGGCGAGGGTTGAGGCAAACGCGACGGACAGGATTGAAGTCGTTTGGGACGGGTGAGGGAGCACTGAAATGTACAAGCTGCTGCTGTGTCTGCGCTACCTGAGAACTCGCTATATCGCGCTGGCCTGCATCATCAGTGTGATGCTGGGAGTGGCCACGATGATCGTGGTCAACAGCGTGATGGCGGGCTTCACGACGGAAATGCGCGACCGTCTGCACAATTTTCTGGCTGACATTGTCATTGAATCGCGTGGCACGGCCGGCATTGAAGACGCGGCCATGCAGATGGACAGGGTGCAGGCAGCAGCGGGACAGTACATCGCTGCCATGACGCCGACGATCGAAATCCCCGGCATGATGACATTTACTGATCCGTGGAGTGGTGAAACCTACACGGCTCCGATTCAGATCCAGGGGATTGATCCGGCGGGCAAGGCTGAGGTCGGACCTCTGCAGGATTACCTCGACAGTTACAATCAGGTACTGGAGGATGGGGTAGAAGTCCGCCCGGCTCTGCGGGGTCGCGAGGAACCGCTGGGCTGGGAACTGACGGCTGAGGGAGAGAAGCATTTTCGGATGGTGCAGGAACGCAATCGGCTGTTTCTGGAGGATCGTCAGTCGGGACAGCCGGCTCCGCAGGCTCAGGAATCGATGCCGGAGACCGAGTCACCTGTATTCGACAGTGAACCTGCGCCGGTGGCCGACAATGACACACCTCAGCAGCAGACCGCCCCGGAGCTGATCTTTACCGATGACGACCCTCAAAAACATGAGCCTCAGGGTCCGCTTGCGGCACGAATCTACCTCGGAGAGGGCCTGGTCAGTTTCATGGCCCGCAACCCGGAGACCGGCAGACAGCAGAAAATCATGATGGTGCAGCCGGGCGATAATGTGATTCTCAGCACCATCACCGCCGGAACTCCTCCGGACGTCACCAAGTTTCAGGCGACGGTTGTTGACACATTTCGCAGTGGCATGAACGAATATGATTCCAGCATCGTCCTGATGAATCTGGACGCACTGCAGAAGTATCGCGGCATGCATCTGAAGAATGCCATATCCTCAATCCACATCCGGCTGACGGATTATTCGCATGCCCCCAAAGTTCTGGCAGCCCTTGAACAGGCCTTTCCGCCGGGAATGGTGAATATCCGAACGTGGGAGGAAAAGCAGGGTATGCTGCTGTCAGCCGTTGAAGTGGAAACAGCCATTCTGAATGTGCTGCTGTTTCTGATCATCGCTGTGGCCGGGTTCGGCATTCTGGCCATCTTCTACATGATCGTAGTCGAAAAAACTCGGGATATCGGCATTTTGAAATCGCTGGGAGCCAGTTCCGGGGGAGTGATGTCCATTTTTCTGTCGTACGGGCTGGGGCTGGGCATTACGGGCAGTGCGGCTGGAGTCTTCATCGGACTGTTGTTCGTTGAATACATCAACGAGATTGAGGATGTGCTGAGCTGGGTCACGGGGCGGAAGGTATTCGATGAAAAGATTTACTTCTTTCTCGAGATACCCACGCATGTGAACCCGTGGATGGTGTTTTGGGTGGCGACGGGCGCCATTGCCATCGCGGTACTGGCCAGCATTCTGCCGGCTCGACGCGCAGCTGCCCTGCATCCCGTGCGGGCATTGAGATTTGAATGACGGCTGCCAATGCAACCCCTCGTATCTGACATGCTGGTACCCGAACTTTCCGGAACTCTGTTATGGCTGAGATTCTGAAAATGACGCAGCCTTTGATTACTGCTGAAGCCGTATCGCGGTCCTATCTGAAGGGACAGCATCAGGTCCCGGTCCTGCGCGGCGTCTGTCTGTCGGCGGCCCGGGGAGAATTCGTTTCCGTGATCGGCCAGAGTGGCTCCGGAAAAAGCACCCTGCTGCACATCATGGGCCTGCTGGATTCGCCGGACGTCGGTGAAGTCCTGCTGGCCGGATCCCGCATCGACAATCTCAACCGAGCTGCCCGCGACCAGCTCCGCAACCACGTCTTCGGCTTCATTTTCCAGTTTTATCATCTGCTTCCGGAACTGTCGCTGCTGGAAAACGTGATGACGCCGCTGATGATTCGCCATTCCATCTTCGGCTTCCTGAAGCGTCGCCGGGAAATTCGGGAAGCAGCCCTCAGCATTCTGCAGCAGGTGGGACTGGACCATCGCCTGAAGCATCGTCCGTCCGAGCTGTCGGGTGGCGAAATGCAGCGTGGCGCGATCGCCCGAGCACTCGTGGGCAAACCGGAAATCCTGCTGGCGGATGAGCCGACAGGAAACCTCGATGCTGATACCGGAGCCGGCATCATGGAACTGCTCAATCGCCTGAATCAGGATCAGGGACTCACAATCATCATGGTCACGCACGATAATGCGATTGCCTCACAGGCCCATCGCACAGTGCAGCTGGTGCAGGGCAGGATTCAGCCAGCAGGACGAGATATCGCAACAGATCCCCAGCAGCGTCGTACAGCCTGACAGGAAATACCGGAGCTTACTGATGATTCACGTACTGGCGACCATCACCCTGCAACCCGGACGACGTGCCGAATTTCTTGAGCACTTCCACCGACTGATGCCATTGGTGCACGCGGAAGTCGGCTGCCTGGAATACGGACCTGCCGTCGACATTCCGATCGGACTGCCCAACCCCACACCATTTCGCGAAGATGTGGTGGTGATTATTGAGAAGTGGGAAACCCCCGACTCACTCAAGGACCACCTCGTGGCCCCGCACATGCACGACTATCGGGCCAAGGTCCGGGAACTGGTCGTCAGCACCGAACTGCAGGTGCTGGCTCCGGCATGAACTGTGCCGATCCGTACTGACAGCTCACTCTGCATCCGCCAGCAGGGCAGCAGCAGACTGCAATTCCCGACAGATTCTCTGCCCCAGCGATTCAGTTGTCGCAGCGGAATCTCCCGGCATGACCGGCCAGGTATAGGTTTCCACCTCGAGGTGCGGAGCGTAACTCAGCCGTGCGACCTGCCGCAGAGCCGCAGCCAGCTGGGCTCGCGTGGTCTTTAATGGGCCCAGCGACTCTGCAAAGATCGGCACGTGAAAGTGCACGCGCCACTCGTCCGCTTCCAGAAACTGATCCGGAGGATCCCTCAGCAGGTCCTGCCGCTGCAGATCAAGTCGCGACTGCACCGTACCATCAGCGAAACGTGCAAACGTCTGGTGCAGATAACGCGGTTCAGCGAAGGAACACAGCAGTTCACGCCCGGCCTGATTCGTGGCAGGATTCTCGAGCACGACCGCATTCGTAATGTGGACCTTGTTGATGCGAATGCCGGCCTGATCAAAGTCCCGAATGGACTGTGCCACATCCTCAAATTCCACAGCCTGGTGACACACATCAAAGCACAGGCCGATATATTCACGCACCAGCGGCTCACATCCCAGCGCGTCCGCCTGCTCGTACAGGCCTCGCATGACAGGGAGACTGCGGCTGCGAGTCCCGGACAGTTCACAATATGGCTCCGGTTCCAGCCCCAGACGGATCCGTCGGCCCGTCGTGTCATACAGTGCCTTAAGCCCTCGAGCCAACTGGATAAGCTGGGCATAACACTGAGCCCTGAATCCGGCCGACTGCGGATTCATCAGCCCCCCCAGCGGAACGGTCGAAAGACTGCCCTCGCCACCCGGAGGCAGCAGTTTGGCAAGAACCTCCGCACACAACTGCGTGTACCTCAGCCTTGAATGACTGGCCCAGTCCGGCAGATACACATGCTCCTTCACCCGCTCCCCGTGAAAGTCACCGAAGGGGAATGTATTCAGAGTAAAACATGTCAGGTCATGCTGCCACAGAGTCTGTGCCAGAGATTCCAGGGCCGCTTCGCTGGACGACACCTCGTCCACAACACTGCTGGCCAGCCACAGACCAGCTGCGACAGGGAATCCGGCTGAAGCCCGCGCTTCAGCGGCAAATTCTGATAGCCCCGCATTCACCTCGCTGACTGTGCGACCGGGATGAACGTTGGTGCAATAACTGAGCGGAAGACCCGAAATCGTCATGAAAAACCTCAGGAAATGATCTCATTCACCACTCGGCATTCCCGCTGATCCGTCAATGTCTGCAGCCGTGAATTGTGAAGAAACGTCACCTTCGAATGATCACAGCCAAACAGGTGCAGCAGCGTCGCCTGGTAATCGTTTGCAGTAACGCGGTTGACTACGGCAGAATGTCCCAGCGGATCCGTTTCTCCCCATGTCATGCCACCGCGTATCCCACCGCCGGCCAGCCACATGCTGAATCCCTGGCCATTGTGGTCACGCCCGCTCTCCTGCGGATTGCCATGATTCTCCGTCACCGGCAACCGACCGATTTCACCGCCCCAGTGCACAATTGTCGTATCCAGCAGTCCCCGCTGCTTCAGATCCTTCACCAGTGCTGCAGACGGCTGATCCGTTCTGCGGCAGACAGCCGGTAACTCGGAACGAATGCTGCGATGATTGTCCCACGGCTGCCCACCCAGAAATAACTGCACAAAGCGTACACCCCGTTCCACCAGCCGACGAGCAATCAGACAGCGAGTCCCGTATTCACGAGTGGCATCCTGATCCAGACCATACATCTGTCGGGTCGCCTGTGTTTCCTGAGACAGATCCAGAGCCTCTGCAGCTGCAACCTGCATTCGAGCAGCCAGCTCGTATGATGCAATTCGTGCTTCCAGATCCGTTTCACCAGGATACTTCCGCTGATGCAGTCGATTCAGACTGCCCAGCAGATTCAGATTCTGCCGCTGCGGTATACCCGACAGATGTGCCGGCGGCGCCAGATTCAGAATACGAGGCTCCTGCGGACGAAGCACCGTCCCCTGATACATCGCCGGCATCCAGCCACTGGACCAGTTCAATACACCGTCCACCGGATGACCACCCGGGTCCGTCAGGACCATGTATGCCGGCAGGTTCTGATTTTCTGTTCCCAGCGCGTATGTCACCCAGCTGCCGAGGGCAGGACGTCCTGTGACGGCAGGTATACCGGCATTCAGGTAACGAATTGACACTTCATGACCATTGAATCCCGTGTGCATCGAACGAATAACACACAGATCATCCACAACCTCCGCTGTGTGCGGCAGCAGTTCAGAAACTTCCGTGCCGCACTGCCCGTGCGGTCGGAATCTCCACGGACTGCCCATCAGCTTCCGGCTGGCCCGGTTGACAAAACTGTAGGTGATCTCGCCCTGATACTCAGTACCGCTGTACTTCGTCAGTTCCGGCCGCGGGTCCAGCAGGTCCATGTGAGATGGCCCGCCGTGCATGAACAGCGAAATCATGGCTTTGGCCCGGGGCGGAGCCGGGGGAACCCGCGGGAGCAGGTCCAGGGAGTTTTTTGCGGCAGCAACTTCCGGGGGAGCCCCCGTTGCTCTGTCGTCAGCAAGCAGCGTGGCCAGCGCCACACCACCCAAACCCAGAGCCTGATGACACAGGAAATCGCGACGCGAATGCTGTGCGGTCATCACTGCACTTCACCCTTCTTTGCCACAGCCTCATGCAGCGATCGAATCTCACGAATGATGTGCTCTTCCACATCCGGCGACCACTTTGTTGGCAGCCCGTAGTAAATCATCGCTGATTCACCCTCGTAACCGCCCTCCATCAGCACTCGGCGAGAAGGAATGTAGGCCATCACATCGTTACTGTAACCGGCCACCCACGACCGAGCCTGGGAAAGTTCCTGCTGAATTCGCAGGCTGTAATCCACAACCACTTCCCCCCCGAGAAAAGTCAGAGTCGCTGCGTCACCCAGAGACCAGACCTGAATCGGATAGGGGTAGGTCTGAGCCAGGCTGCCACGTTCCTCAAACTGGCGGATCAGTCCGCGCGCGCGGCGGGCAAGATACACATTCTCCGACTTCAGATCCTGCTCCACCTGCTCACGAGTCGGCAGAGTGTCCAGCGCCAGATCGATCTCACGATAAACCGTCGACAGACGGCCCTGCACCAAAGTCTGCTCACCGGACAGTGCCTGATCCACTGCAACCGCCGCCTGCCGACCATACTCCATCGCCAGCTCGACCGTGCGCCGGGGCAGCGGATTCTGGTCAGCACCGCAGCCGGCCCAGAACAGAGCGATCGTCCCAGGATGAGCCTTCTCGATTTCCAGTTGAGCAAAACCGGGCCAGTCTCCGCACCAGTCCATCCCGCTGAGCACCGTGGCATGACAGGCGTAACCGAACAGCACCGAGACCAGTTTGCCATCCGCAGCGCGAGCCGCCAGCACGGGGACACGATGATCGACCGGCCCTGCCAGCTTGCCCTCGGCACGCAGCATCGGAACATCCGGCTCGCGGTTGTTGCGACGGTTGACCGCAAACTTCGCCGTCCCTTCAGAAACCTGCAGTCGGACAGGCTGCAAAGCCGCCACTGCCTGATCAGCCGCACTCACACACCAGTCCGTCAGCAGACCCGTGTACTGCTGCACCAGCTGCTGCTGGGAAGGCTCAAGGGAATACATGCTGAGCAGATTGGTGCCCACAACGGGACCTGAATGAGTATGCGATGTGGCAATCGCCACCTGATCACGGGACAGCTGATGCCGTTCCTGGATCCTGCGACAGATCTGCTGCGATGTCGCTCGGTCGATACCCACCAGATCACAGGTCAGCAGCACGACAGTGCGTCCGGCAGGGTCACGCAGTGCGAGCGCCTTAACGAACAGGTCGTGAATCTTACCCTGTGCCGGTCGATCACGGGATGCATAACCCGACATCCACATGGCCTGCGGAGGAGTTATCACCACCGCAGCAGCACCAGCCTGCCACGTCTGTGCCCCGGACAGAGACTTCGGTGAACCGGCCTGTGCCGATGCTGTCGGCAGAAACAGACAACAGATAAGTGACAGCGTGAGCCACCGCATGGGACGCTCCGGCAGTTCTGGGTCGTGGGTGGGAAAAGGTCAGGGCAGGAGGCGATGCAGGCACCGCTCCTGGCATCTTCCCTGGTTTCTCAGCCTGAGGCAAGTGAATCCCAGGACTTCAACCCGACCCATCCTCGAATTCCGTCGCCAGTTCTTCGGCCAGCCGTTTGTGCACGTCCGCCATCTTGTCGTCATTCAGTGCCCTGTAGGTGGTTTCCAGAAGCTGATGAATCTCAGGATTGTTCTTCTGGTACTGAACTGATCGCACCAGATCCTTCAGTGCCGCATCCCAGCGTTCCAGCCGCACATTGATCTCGCCATGAGTCCCGAGAGCCTCAGGATTGTCAGGAATCAGGGCCAGTGCCTGCTCCGAAAGCTCCAGTGCTCTTCCCTTCTCTTCCGGACGGCCGCGCACCAGGGCCAGTGCCAGATTGTTCAACACCATCGGATCCCGGCTGCGGGAGAGAGCGTTGGCCTGCTCCAGCCAGCCGATTGCCCGATCATAGCGTTTCATCAGCAGGGCGTGCATTCCCAGCAGATTGAGGGCCAGAACCCCTGTCTGACCGTTCAGCCGCAACTGCTTCGTTGCTTCTTCTGCCATCAGAGCCGCCGGGTGCGGCGACAGACTGAGTCGACTGAGCCGTTCGACGGCCGAAAGAAGGCTCCTTTCACTGCGCGACGCCTCCTGCAGCAGTTTCAGCATCTCTTCGCCATCCGCATCACCAAAATCAATATCTTCCGCCTTCCTGACCTTCACCAGTGCCGCTGAGGAATAGCCGGTCATGGAGTCAAACTCCTCGAGACAGGCGCGGGCATACAACTGCAGTACCGACTCCTCCAGACTGCTCAGATTCTTCGGCAGTCCAGCAACCTTCTGAGCCAGCGACAGCTTTGAATCCCGGGGACGCTTCAGCAGCAGCAGCGACTCCGCTCGCTCAATAAGCACGAGACTGTCACCTGGATTGTCAGCCAGTTTGGTATCACACTCCTGAATCAGGTCCATCAGCATTTTTTCGCCGTCTGCGGCCATACCAGCCTCGAGCATCAGCCGAGCCAGTGATACCCGGAGTTCAGGTCGCGCCTCGGCGACCGGACGCATCGTTTCCACCGCTTCAGCATTCAGGCCTCCCAGAAACTGCAACTGACACAGCAGCAGTCTGGCATCCATGTTTTCAGGCTCTTTTTGCACCTGCTGCTGCCAGTGGTCGGTCGCCGCCTGCCACTGAGTCGGCTCAATGGCTGCGCCCAGGGAGCGCAGATTTGTCAGCAGCTGCACAGCCTGCCTGTTGCCAGGATTCAGACTGATCGCCTCCAGCACCAGCGGGATGCATCCGTCACGATTCAGCGGAGTCGCCCCCAAACGCTGCTCAGCCACCGTAATGCTGAGATCAGCGAGGGCTGCCCTGAGCGAAACATCTTCCGGTTTCTGATTCAGTCCTGACACCAGAACTTCACGCGCGCTGTTGAAATCCTGCAGCAGAATCCATGCGCGAGCAAGTGAAATGCGGACCGCGGAATTCGCACGATCCTTTTCCAGCAGATTGCTGAGTTCCGTCACAGCCTTGCGGGCAGCAGCGTCGACATCCTCGGTCGGACGCTGGTTTTCCCGTTTCAATATGGCAATGTCCAGATTGAGCTCAGGACGATTCCGCGAAGCAATGCTCAGATGCTTCTCCGCCAGCGACAGCTCGTTCGTCGTAATGTAAAAACCGGCAAGCAATTCGTGAGCCAGGCCATATTCGGGCGCCGCTTCTATCGCCTTCAGCAGTTGCTGCTCGATCTGTTCCTTCGACAGCCTTTGAATGGGCTCCGCAGTCAGTGACTGCTGCACAAGCCAGATGCGAGCCTCTGCGAAGCCGGGCAGGTCGTCTGGCGCCAAAGCCGCAATCTGCTGAAGCCCCTCGACCTTTCGACCGGCTTTTACCAGAAATTGCCCCAGACGCATCCGGTACTGATAATCACCGGGCTGCAGATTGCACAACGCTCTCAGGCATGTTTCCTGCAGTTCCAGGTTTTCCGCATTGATGGCGCTATTGTATCTCTCTTCGTACTGCCGCAGTACGTCCAACTGCGATGAATGTCGTACCCACCAGTAACACCCCGCCCCACCACCGGCAAACACCAAAAATGGCAGAGCTGCCAGGACGGCGACATAGTTGCGAGAAAAGATCCAGCACTCCACCATTCCATACAGAAACTGGATGGCATAAGACGGATTCAGAACCTGCAAAACGGATGGCAATGAGCGGCTGCCGTATGCGTTCTCGGCGCGATTTTTCAGAGGGCGGACCGGTTGATCTGACACGTTAACTCTCCAGCTTCACACACCTGAACCAGTGACACTCTCATCGCCCCAACGCGTTACATCAGTCCCGGAAGCCGGATGGCCTGACCAACCAGCGCCAACACTGTCACGACGGCAAACACCTTAACAGCCTTCGCAGCCAGAGGACGAGCAGGAATGCTGCTCGACTCAGAATTTGACCTGGAACTTGCGACGTATCGATTCCACGAGTAGATGAATGGATTGGCGTAGATTGCCATCGCACCGGGGCGCCGGATATCCGGAATCCATGCCGTCAGCAGATCCAGACCGGCGTCAGCACTCATCAGCATCAACGCGGCGATACCCAGCGTCAGGTATCCCAAAGCATCATGAATCCACCCCGTGGAAAGATCAAACTGATACTTCTCCCACACAATGATCACTGACAAAACTCTGACGGTATTCATCAGCCCCGCAGTTCCCATTCCCATCAGCACAAGTGTCAATCCATGCAGCATGGACCGACGCTTCATCGCAATCACCAACGACGCGATGAACATAATCGTAAACAGCGATTTCACACCGCTGCAGGCTTCGGCAATCAGAAATTTTTTCCCTGGCACAGTCAATGTGTTGCCGTCACTGAAGTGTACCAGACCAACCCTGTGACAGATCCCGCTGGCAAAGGCCGTCGTGCGTCCCTGCAACCACTGTATCAGTTGATTGTCACGATCATTCGGCAGACGCAGCGTCAGGATTACCAGCAGCGAAAGGCAAAGCAAAGATCCCCCGTAACCCCGTTCACGACTGGCACGGCACCAGGCGGTCAGTAAAGCCATCATGCCAGCCACCGCCAGCCACGGGCGCGACAACCAGACCGATGCCCCCAGCAGAAACAGGTCTGCACCAATCAGTGCCAGTGAAAACCAGCCCCAGCGTTCAAGTGACGGATCACGCCGCGTATGAAACAACCAGGCAAACATCCCCAGGGCAAAGGGGAAGAACTGATAATGTTCAAGCTTCCACGTCCCAACGTAATGCAAAACTGCAAACGGCAGGTGGGCCGCCAGCAGCAGCATCACAGGTAACGTGGCACCTCCCCAAACTCCTGCACTGACCGCGGAAGGTGCTGCCACCTCCAGCTGCCCCGTCGCAGTCTGCTGCTGTTCACTCATCTGCCATCACTCCCCTGCTGCTCCGGAAAACACCAGCCGAATCAGACGGCTCACCAGCACATCCGGATCAATCCCCATTCTTACTGATCCCGCACCCGCAGGCGGTGCAAATTGAACTACCTCAACAGAATCTGTGTGGAAACAGTTAGCCCAGTCGAAAGATTCGGAATTAACGGAACCGCAGCGGCCGAATCACTGCCTTTTCAACAGCCCGGCAAAGCGGATCATTCAGTCAACAATTTCCAGCCGCTGTCAAAAATTCCGGACCACTGGATCGCGGATTCCGCGTTTCCTGCGGCCCCGGACAACCGCAAAACCGCAGCATCACCGAGTCGCGGAAACAGCCAGGCATTCGATGCACGGAAGTCACGTTCATGAAAAGTATGACCTGAATTCAGCACCACATACTTCGACCGGTTCAGCGGATTCGGATGAATCAGCACCAAACCATGCTCCGCTGCACTCCACTCCCGCTGGCCAACCCGAATTCGCTCGGCATTCCACTCCACAGGCTGCCCATGCAGCTGCGGCAGAACCCGGGCCAGCACCGAGTTGGAACCGGGATCTCCGAACAAAATCAGATGATGCTCCGCGATCATCTGCTCTGTCAGTTCCTGATCAGTAACCACCCGGACATCCCCCCGAAACCATTTTGCGAACTCCTCACGGAAGTTCTGCAACGCTGCCTCTGACCACTCCCCCGCAGCCGGATGCAGCGGAACACCGGTTCCTTGTACACACAGAAAAGATCCCATAAAGGCGTCGTCAATCGGTCCCTGCAGCCCCGGACGCTTACGCACTCCCGGATTCCGTGATATCGCCCTCGACTCCTGATAACCCAGCACCGTCCACGAATCGTCCGACTCTCGTCGGAACCAGACGTCCGGCAGCAGTCCCTCAGCCGCTCCCCGCAACTCAAGTTCACTGCCGTCAATGACCACTGTGCCGGCAATCTCACGTGACAGTCGCAGCAGAGCAACGTTGCGCGTCGTCAGTCGCAGAGTATCCAGTTCGTCAATTTCACCCTCTGCGGTCGACGGCTGATAACTGACAAGCTGCTCCTCAATACGCAGCCAGTCGCAGCGACTGTAACGCAATGAGCGAGTCGAAAAGCGGAGCTTTTTTCGCTGGCCATACTGCGGTCTTCCGACCAGCGACCTCTCCAGGTGAAAGTCCATGAACTTCCGACGACTGTCCGCATCAAACTCATGCCCCATGCCGGCACCAATCAATACCTGCAGCGGAACCTGCAGTTCACCCGTCAGCTTCTGCATAGTCGTACTGGCCAGCAACTGCGGATCCCGCTCGCCACCATAGGTCACCACAGGAACATTGGCGGCGTTGAGCGCATAATCCACCGCGTCGTAAATCCCCAGCGTCACATGCTGGGCCCAGGGCAGACGGTCGGTCACAGGATCCTTTTTCTGATACTGATAAAAATCCACAAATCCGGCCCCCGCGCCCACCGAACACCACTGGTCCGGATGGTGCAGGCCAAGATGCCACGCACCCGCACCACCCATCGAAAACCCGTGCAGCACCACGCGGTTCTCATCGACTCGAAATCGCGTCTTCAGGTCCGCCAGAGCCTCAAACACATCCGTTTCACCAGCCCAGCGGTAAGCATTATTCCCGCGACCATACACATCCAGTTGCAGCCACTGACCTGGACGCTCATTCCGGGATGCCCCCGGACCGCGTCCATCCATCCGCTCAATGAAATTCACCTCGTTCATCTGATCTGCACGACCATGCAGCACGACATGAACAGGCCATCGCTTCGCTGTGACAGGATCCACACCCTCGGGCAGCGTCAATGCATACGGCTGCACAGATCCGTCCACAGCGCTGACGTACCCGCGAATGGTTGTACCAACCCGCAGATTCCAGTCCGGAGCACCCTCAAGAAGACGGCTGGCTCGCCGACGCCCCTCCGACAGCACTCGCTGCAACTGCCCTACCCACGGCTCTTTCGGAAACTCCGAAAAACGCAGCATCCAAGCGGCCGCTTTTTCGAAAACCTGCACGTCCGCCAGTAACTGGCGTCCCTGAGTCGTCTGCAGTTCAGGACGGTCACGCAGGCCCGCCAGCTCGGTCCGCAGCAACTGCAGCTGCTGTCCAGCCTCTGCCAGCTGTTCAGCCGACGGCTGAAATACCGATTCCTGACACAGACACTCCGCCGTCATCAGCAGCCATGACAACACAACAGCCAGACACCAGCCCAATTTCGGCATGGCATGCCCTGCACCACGCCCTGCAAAGCATGCTCCTGACATCACCGCGTCTCCCGCTACCAGCCTGTCACGCCAAAATCCCATCAACGATGTGCCCATGCACATCGGTCAGACGATAGTCTCGGCCCTGAAACCGCCAGGTCAGCCTGGTATGATCCAGCCCCAGCAGGTGCAGCAGCGTGGCATTCAGATCGTGCACATGCACCGGATTTTCAGCCACGTTGAACCCCAGATCGTCGGTTGCCCCCCACACCGTACCGCCACGTATCCCGCCACCCGCGAGCCACAGACTGTAACAGCGGTTGTGATGGTCGCGACCGTCACTGCCACCCTGCACCATCGGAGTCCGGCCAAACTCTCCGCCCCAGATCACCAGGGTGTCCTGCAGCAATCCACGCTCCTTCAGGTCCTGCACAAGCGCCGCGCTGGCACGATCCGTATCCTCTGCGTTCTTCCTGACACCCGCAGTCAGATTACCGTGCTGGTCCCAGACTTCGTGAAACAACTGCACAAATCGCACTCCGCGTTCCGCCAGGCGTCGCGCCAACAGGCAGTTTCTCGCAAAATTCGCTTCGTTCGGATCCCTGATGCCGTAACGCTCCAGCGTCTCCTTTGATTCGCTGCCAATGTCCATCAGTTCGGGCGCGCTGGACTGCAGGCGAAACGCCATCTCATAGCTCTGTACCCGAGCCGCAATCTCCGGATCACCCGCCGACTGCAACGCCAGCTGATTCAGCTTCTGCAGAGCATCCAGTGAGGCTCGCTGAGTTTCCGAGTCGATGCCGGCCGGATTCGACAGATACAGCACCGGATCGCCCTTGCTGCGAAACGGAATGCCGCCATACATCGTCGGCAGAAATCCGCAGCCGTAGTTGCTGGCCCCGCCACTGGTGCCCTTGGCACTGGTCAGTACCACAAATCCAGGCAGGTCCTGAGACTCACTGCCCAGTCCATACAGCGTCCACGATCCAAAACTGGGACGTCCAAACTGCTGAGAACCAGTGTTCATCATGATCTGCGCCGGAGCATGATTGACGGCATCCGTCTGCATCGACCGAATCAGGCAGATGTCATCCGCAATCGCTCCGGTGTGCGGCAGGACCTCGCTGAGCTCCATCCCGCACTGCCCATGCTTCACATACTGGAACTTTGGCCCCAGCAAAGCCGACTTTGGATTGATAAACGCCGCCCGGTATCCCTGCAGCAGTTCCGTTGGAGGCAACTGGCCGTTTCTGCGAGTCAGCTCGGGCTTGGGGTCAAATAACTCAAGATGACTGGGGGCACCGGCCTGAAACATGTAAATCACACGTTTGGCCTTAGGAGCAAAATGAGGGTGTCGCGGAGCCAGCGGGCCGGATGCCCCCGCCGACTCGTCCGCCAACAGGCCAGCTGAACCCTCGGCCGCCGCCAGAGAGGCCGCAGCCATCGCCCCCAAACCAATCCCGCATTCCCTCAGGAACCAGCGCCGCCGCAACTCTGCCGCCCGCTGCACTGCCATCGCACCTGTCTGCCCGTTCATGAGTGTGCCTCCCGATTGACGCTCAGCCCCACTGCTCGATTTCCACCGCCGGCGGCATCGCCGGCAAATTCACGATTTCCGCCTCACGCGTTTCCGTATCGTACACCGCCACTGTCGGACGACGAAACATCCAGCCCGCAACTTCCCCCGGATTCACAAACAGTCGCCCATGACGATCACGCGCTATACTGGGACGATGCGTGTGTGCGAAAATCACCACATCGGCAGATCCGATACAGTCCTTCACGTCCTGCAGCTGATGACACATCAGAAACCGGACACCATCCGGAGACTTCCAGCACAAAGGCGGCTGCCCCAGCACCCCCACAATCTTCATTCCCCCCGAAATTCCCGTCTGATTCCCGTCATTGTCGCCAAAGCAGGCGATCACCTGACCGTGCAGCTTCCGCATTGAAGGCACCACCAGCGGAGACACAAAATCGCCCGCAAGCAGCACCGCTCGGCAACCCACGGCATTGAACAATCCGATCGCATGCCGCAGATTGTCCACATTATCGTGGATATCCGCCATGATGCCAATTCTCATGTCTGCTCCGCAATCCACGCATCGCTGCACAAATCATCCGCCCGACTCAGCCAAACATCCCCGCAGCTCAGGGGGCTACCGGAGCCTCAGCAGCAACTGTCGGCAGCCGCGACCGCAGCCACTGCACCCGCAGTCGCTCCGGATTCCTGTCGGTATCAGCCTCCGCCAGCACCGCCGCAGCACCCGCCGGATCACCAAACTCCAGCAGACACTCCGCCTCATTCATCAGTGCCGACAAACTGTTTCGATCTTCCGGATACTGACGGCGATGATTTCTGAAAGTCTGCACGGCAGTGCCATATTCACCGCGGGAAAACTGACTCATCGCTGTCCAGTACAAAGTATCCCCGACAGCACTTCGCTGCACACTCAGAATTGATTCAGGCAGTGGCAATCGTCCGACCGCTTCCTTGCCATCGATCGAGAATGACAGCTCCACGACCTCCTGCAGACAGGCCACGCGAATCTGCTGCAGCTCCTGAATCATTGACAGCTCAAAATTGCCGCCGATCTGACTGATACGCGCCAGCAGCAGTCGTCGCGACGGCTTGCCAAACAGGGCATCGGACTTCTCCAGCAGCTTTGCGGCGGCCTCTGCCTTCATCTGCTGCAGCTGCTCCTTCGTCAGCTTGCTCTCGTCAATATTCGGGTCCGTCAGCATCTTGTCCAGATCGATCGATTCGCGTTCATAAGGACTGTCAAAGGGACGCAGCAGCTGAGTCAGTGCCTGTCGCTGTGACTCATCGAGCGTCGCAGCCGCGGCAACTCGCTGCTCAGGCACCGGCCAGACACGCAGGCCCTGCACCGGCCAGACACCACCGATCACACCCGCCACACGCTGTACGAACGGACGGATCTCACTGGTCCCGCCCGCCAGTTCTTCATACAGCACCAGTGCATCCGCAGCATCCAGACGCTGCTGCAGTACCAGCATTCGCGGTGCCGCAGCGGACGGATGAGACGGTATAAACACCGCAGCAGACTTCCAGCGTTCCACACCACTGATTTCACTCAGTCCGGCCGGCTGACCCGGCAACGCGGCAGTGTCGTCAGCACGCGGCACGGGGACACCACGAAACGGATCAAACAGCAGAACCTCCGAACCCACCAGGACCGCCACCAGCAGCTCTGCCGTTTCAACGAATGATCCGGATGCAGCTGCCGGCGTCGCGGGCTGCAGCACCAGCGAATCAATCTGCCGCTGCCGCAGGGCCTCGGTAAAAGCCCAGATGCGATCCTCCACACCGCCCCGCCCCGTCAGCAAAGCCTCGTACAGGCCCACAGGAACACGGTTTTCCTCTGCTGCAGCCAAAGCCACGTTGCGGATCAGGTGCCGAAACAGTGCCGTGATGCGACGAGATTCCGCATTCGCCTGATCAGTGCCCGATGGTATCTGCTTCCAAATGGATTCCGTCAGCCCCTTCAGCAACATGCTGTCGCGGATGTACAGCACATCGTTTTCGGAAAACCGCACCGCCCGCGCCGTCCGCAGCGACGTCTCTGATAACAGCGATGCATTGGCGTCGCTGATCGACAGAGCCTTGACGTCCGCTTCACCACAGGATGCCAGCCATGAATTCAGAGCATTCACAACGGAATCACGGCGCGTCTGCACTCCGAGAGACTCCGGAGAGACCCGCCGCACTGCCGCATTCAGCCGATCTCGACAATCATCCTTTGCTTCTGCCTCAGCCGCAGCCGCCACATCAGCAGCCTTCGCCGCTTCTTCCGCAGCCCGATCACCGGATCCGCCGCAGCCAGCCACCAGCAGCGCCAGCAGCAAACACTGCACAAAACGAACAGCAGCCGCACCAGTTTTCCAGGCAGTCATCGCCAGGCCCCTGAGTAATGTCAGTTCAGTGACAACACAACGTCTCGAAATCGAGTCAACTCGGACAACAACTGTTCCAGCTGGTCCAGCACAACCATGTTCGGACCGTCACTCAGCGCCGCATCAGGCTCGGGATGAGTTTCCAGGAAGACGGCATCACATCCCGCTGCCACCGCGGCACGCGACAATGTCGGTACCATCTGCCGCTGCCCCCCCGTGACGGCGCCCCCCGGCAGCTGCACACTGTGCGTCGCATCATAGACAACAGGCACCCCGAAAGACTGCATGATCGGCACAGAACGAAAATCGTTCACCAGCCGTCCGTAACCAAATGTTGACCCGCGTTCTGACAGCATAATGCTGTGCAATCCGCGAGCGCGACACTTCCTGACTGCATGCACCGTGTCCTCGGGAGCCACGAACTGGGGCTTTTTGACATTCACGCAGATATTTCGGGCAACTGCTGCATCCGCCGCTGCCACAATCAAATCCGTTTGCCGAGCCAAAAAGGCGGGAATCTGCAGAATCGAACAGACCTCCGCACACGCCGCAGCCTGCCCGCTCTCGTGGATATCCGTCGTCGTCGGCAGCCCGGTCTGCCGCCGGACCTGTTCCAGCATCAGCAAACCGTCCTGCAGACCAGGCCCACGATAGCTGTCAACACTGGTGCGGTTGGCCTTGTCAAAACTGGACTTAAAGACAATCTGGTAACCGTAACGATCACGCAGTTGCGCCAGTCGCTCAGCCACCCCCAGCACCAGCTGCTCTGACTCCATCACACACGGACCAAGAATAAACAGCAGCGGATGCCCTGTTCCACACTGGTAATCGCCGATGCTGACGGTATTCACGTTTTTTTCTGACATCAGATCTGTCCGTCCAGTGCCATCTGGTGGAAACAGTGCACAATCTGATCCTGGTTTTCCAGCAGCCAGTCAATCGAAGGCTCGTTCCGCAGCGCCTTCCCGATCGCCTTCGCCGTGGCTTCTCGGTGAGTCCTGAAGAGGATTTCATAATTGAGGTCTTCGGCCGTCAGCACCGCCGGATCCAGCCAGATCGAAATGATGATGCCGAGGTCATTCACTTTCTCCTTCGGAATTACTCCCGCACGCACTGCGTCAAGGACTCCGTTGGCCACCGCCGCCTGGACCGTGCCCATCAGGATATTCGTGTACTTCTCTTTGTTCACAGTGACCTTGCTGACCATCACAGTCACCGGACGAACCTGCACATCGCAGTTCAGCAGAGCAAACACTTTGGAATGTCCGCGAGCCTGATCGCCCATTAACTGGGCAATCGCTGTCCCCACAGGACCATCCAGCTCTCCGATCACAACCTCCGGTTCTGCTGCCGACCAGCCGGCTTCGTCTTCTACCAGAGCTTCCCCAGTTCGCAGAATAATCCTGTCCGCCATAGATCACTGTCCTGAATACATCAGTGTTTGGTCCTGAATTCCCGTTGGGCCTGACTTGTGAATACTATTCCTGATTGCCGGCCACTGCCAGGCTCAGGCTGCCTGCCGCAGCACACATACCGGGATTCTCGACCGAATTTTCCTGCAGACGGGACCGTGACGCCGATCCACACCCCATCCTGCAGGATTGAGTGATAGAGTGGCCCGGGACGTTTGGTGCCCGTGACCTCAGCCTGTATCATTTGCGAAATCTTCACAGGCCTCGCCGCCGCGCGAGCAGGAAATACCCCTTTCTCAGCAAGTGATTTCGTCGCTATGGACGAACTGATGCACGAGTGCGGCGTTGCGGCCGTGTACCACCTGAACAGCGCCGGACTCAGTCCGCTCATCCCGCGACTGAAACGTCCGGATCGCACCGTTGTCGATCCGGCCAGCGAAGATCCGCAGGCCGTCCGCAATCGCACCTCCAGACTGGTGCCCGGCATGCTGCTGGACATGCAGAATCGCGGGCAGCTGGCTGCCGGCATCACCAGCTTCAACTCCAGTCGCCTGCAGTTGCTGCATACGCACAAGGATGTCGGCGGTGTTGCTGAAGTGTTCAGCATGAATCACGAAGATCGCTACCGACTGCTGATGGCCGAACACGCCGGCCAGGCAGCCATCGGGCACGTCCGCTATGCCACCTGTGGCAAGGATGATCCCAGCTACGCCCAGCCCTTCGAACGGCAGCACATTGCCCGCTCCAAATGGTTCAGCTTCGCCTTCAACGGACAGCTGGCCAATTACATGGAGCTGCGTGACGAAATCCTGCAGACCACCGATTTTCATCTGACCCGCCAGACCGATACTGAAGTTCTGCATCACCTGATTTCGCACGAGCTGTCCGGTAACCCCGAAATCACTGCCGTCCAACTGCTGCAAACGCTGCACAAAAAGGTTGACGGGTCATGGAATATCGTGTTCCTTAATGCTCGCGGTCAGATGTTTGTCTCGCGTGATCCTCTGGGTATGCGCCCACTCTGCTACGCTCACGAAGGAGCTCTGTTCGCAGCCGCCAGCGAAAGCGTGGCACTCACGCACCTGGGATTCTCTGAACACAGCATTCACAATGTGGAACCCGGCCACGTGGTTGTCGTGGACGGACACGCCGTACAGGTGCACAAATACGCTGACAGTCCCCGCAAGGCGCACTGTTTTTTCGAGTGGATTTATTTCGCCAATGCCGGCAGCACCTTCGACAACGCCGGTGTGTACCTGTCACGCAAGCGACTGGGTGAAGAGCTGGCCAAACGCGAAACTCTGCCGATCGGTGAGGACGTGATCGTGGTGCCGGTGCCCGATACTGCCAAGGCCGCGGCGGACAGCATGGCCTTTCAACTGAAGGTTCCGTCACTCGAAGGACTGATCCGCAATCGCTACATCGGCCGCACTTTCATCGAAGGTAACAATCGCGCCGACAAAGTGCGGATGAAATACACTCCGCTGCCGGAAATCATGGAAGGCAAGCGAGTCCTGCTGGTGGATGATTCCATTGTGCGAGCCACCACGCTGCGCGAACTCCTCGCACTGCTGAAGGCTCGCGGTAAAGCCAGCGAAATCCACGTTCGAATCGCCTGCCCTCCCATCATTGCCCCCTGCTTCTACGGCATTGACATGTCGACCGTCAGCGAGCTGTTTGCACCCGGCTTCATGCAGGGCTCAGTCATCACAGCTGAAGAAGAACAGGCGATGGCCCGGTTTATCGGAGCCGACAGCCTGCACTACCTGCCCGTCGAGTCGCTGTCGTCGTGTGTGGGACTGCCCGCCGAATCGCTCTGCCGCGCCTGCGTCAATGGCGTCTACCCAACTCCGGCAGGCGAAGCCCTGTACCACAAAGCACTGCTTGAATGCGGCAAATCCGGCTCCGAGTGCCGCAGTGACGCAGTGCCACAGCAGCGAATTTTCCGCTGACTTCGTTCGCACATGGAATACGATCGTCTGAGAAAGGAAATTGCCTTCGCGGCAGCCAGACTGCTGGCCTGTCGCCAGTGCAGCACCTACCCGCAGGCTCGCTGGACCGCTGCCCGCGCCATCACGCGCAGCCACCTGCCACCGGAAGCCCTGCCCACAGATCTCGAAATCCGCATGGCACTCGATCAGCAGGTCGCAGCTGACAGCCGGCTGCACGCTGCTGATCAGACTCGACCCGATCAGCGCTGGCAGTACTTCCTGTCACTCCTGCTGCCCCTTGAAAAGGTCGTTCAGGATCGGGATTCGCACCCTGAAGGTGATGTTCTTTATCACAGCCTGCAGGTCTTTGAGCTGGCACGCGAACGCTGCCCCTGGGACGAGGACCTGCTGTTGGCCGCTCTGCTGCACGATGTCGGCAAAGGTATTGACCCCCGCGATCATGTGAATACCGGACTGGCCGTGCTGCGCGGACGTGTGTCCGAGCGGGTACTGTGGCTGATTGAAAACCACGGACTGGCACAGCGAGTCCTTGATGGAACGGCCGGCGCTCGCGCCCGCCGACGACTGGGAACGGCCGACGATGCCGAATCGCTCGATCTGCTGGCAGCCTGCGACCGCGAAGGAAGACTGCCAGGACGCAAGGTCTGCTCGCCCGAAGACGCACTCCGGTTTCTGCAGGATCTCGAATCCGAAAACTCAGACTGAAATTGCGTCAAACCGAATCGCTGTTGCTTCCCACGTGCCATGCACGCGAATGTTCACCAGCAGCCCGATCGCAGCGTACGTTGACAACAGACTGCTGCCGCCATAACTGCACAACGGCAGAGGTGTCCCGGTGATGGGCAGCAGTCCCACAGTCATAGCCGTGTTCAGTACCACCTGCACCCCGATCAGCGTTGTAATGCCGACAGCAGTCAGACGCGCCCACGGTTCCTGAGCACTTGCGGCAATCCCGAACCCTGACCAGATCAGCACCGCGTACAACAGCAGCACCAGCCCGCAGCCGGCCAGACCAAATCGTTCGCCGATCATCACGAAAATGAAATCGGTCCTCGACGCCGGCAGCTGCCACGCCGCCGGATCATCCACCAGCGACTGCGGCCTCAGCCAGCTGCCCTGCAAACCACCCAGAGCAAGCACCTGCTTCGACTGATGCAGATGAAACCCGTCACCCGTCGGAGCCGTGCCGCCGTCCTGCTGCACCATCACAGACACAATCCGCGACCGCTGCTCAGCCGACATCTGCTGCCACAACAGCGGCAGACTGATCAGCACCAGCAGGCCGGCCGCGGAAAGATGCGACAGTCGCGTCCCGGCCGCATACAACATGCACCCCAGCACCGGTACAAACAACAGAGCTGTATCCAGGTCAGGCTCGCGAATGATCAGCAGCATCGGCAACAGCGTCAGCAATGCCGGCATCAGCAGCCCACGCACCGTCGTCTGACTGCTGCGATGCATCAGCCACGCCGCCAGCGCCATAATAAATGCCAGTCGCGCCGGTTCACTGGCCTGCAAATCAAACAGTCCCAAAGGTATCCACCGACGCGCACCGTTGATCGGCGGCATAAACAATGTCACCAGCAGCAGCAGCAGACTGGCACCGTACGCCGGATAACTCCACAATCGCAGCAGACGCCACGGAATCCACGCAACCAGACACATCACCGGCAGGGCCAGCATCAGCCAGATCAGCTGTCGCTCCACCAGCTGAGTCCTGCCATACAACTCATCAGCACGCAGCAGCCCCGCCAGACCCGCCACCGTCAGCAGCAGACAGGCCAGCACCAGCAGCCACGGTACCCTCCCTGGCTCCCGAAACATGCTCCGCATTCCCCCCCTGAACCACGCTCAGCCTTCACACGCCAGCACACAGCTTTAATGATACCGTGCGAAGCCAGCAGGGTGCCAGATCAGTCCCATGCGCCCGCACACCCTCAACGGCTCATCCTCGCCCCGGGAAACACCAGCTCATTAAATCGATCCACCGGCTCATTCGCGGTCCAGGCAATTCCCCGCAACAGCAGCACCCGAAACAGCGGATCGTCAAAAGTCCAGCTGTAATGGCCTGGAATACTCACAAATACTCGCCCCGGCTGATGGTCACGCACCCACATCTGCGGCGTCGCCATGCCGTCCTCCACACTGGTCGCCAGCAAGGTCACATCACCCGGGTCTCCCGTCAGCTTCCAGTAACTCTCGTCGTACAACTGCAGTCGCTGATAATTGCGGACAATCGGGTGATCCTGATTATGAATATCCAGCGTCAGGGGACCATGCCGGAACGCAATCCGCCCACCCCACGACGCAATACCAATCCGCTTCGCAAAATCCCTGACTTTGTCATTCCCGTTCACTGCCCAGTGAATATACACCGCTCCACCACCGCGCTGCAGAAATGCATCCATACGATCGGGACGCGGATCTTCGAAACTGCCCTTCTGAAAGAACACCAGAATGTCGGCAGTCGCCAGCAGCTCGTCATCCGGAAACTCACGCACCACCCGCACGTTCACAGCCTCCGCCGAACTCAGAAGTTCCTGCCAGGCTGTCCGCCATGCCGGATAATCATGTTCCCCCGGACCATGGTCCTTCACACCGTCCACCAGCACGATCTGCAAAGGCCGCAGCGGCCGCAGCTCGTCCACACCGCGACTGCCCGCCAGCACCGCTGCAACCTCGGACTGCGTGCGCAACGGTGGAGCAGGCAATGGGGAATCCAGCGGCATTCGCGGAGCCGGCGTCATCAAATAGGTCAGCAGGTCCCGCAGATCCTCAGCACTCAGCTTCTCGACAATCCCCTGAGGCATCACAGACGTCGTTGCCGGCTGCATCTGCTCAATCTCGTCGGTACGCAGCTCCGTCTGCCGCCCCTGAGCATCCCCCAGCAGCATTCGGTCACCACGAGTCTGCAGCACACCAGTCAGTACCCTGCCGTCCTTCAATACCACTGTCTGCCCCACATAATCCGGATTGATGGCAAATCCCGGATTCCGCAGGTCACGCAGCACCGAAGCATAATCGCGGTGAATCAGATTGCCCAGATCCGGCCCGATCGCAGCACCCCGCCCCTGCATCGCATGACAGCGATAACACCCCGCAGCATCGCTGTGAAATACACGTCGCCCACGTCCCCAGCTGCCGCCCTGCAGCTCGGCTGCCACTGCCACCGGCCCGGCAACAGCACCGGCAGACTGCTGCTCCGGCAGCCACGGCATCACAAATCGATGCAGCGGAAACGGACGAGCCCTCGCATCTTCATTGGTGTGCCATAACCCTGTCAGCTCAGGCACCCCGACACCAGGGCCCAGCTCAATCTCCAGATCCAGCAGCTGAGTCACATCCGCCGGTGCAGAAAATACCGCCAGCCAATGCTCACCGGATTTCAGCCCCTGCACCTCCAGCAGCCGTCCCGCCACACCAGCACGCAGCTGCAATGGCCGATTCGTTCGAACCGTGACGACCGCAGTCTCAGCTGGCCACGCGTAGTCCAGCACCGCTCCTGGTTGCACCGCAGGACGCAGCATGCTGCGCAGATCCAGCTTCGTTCGCAGCTGCAGACCTGCCCCGTCGCCAATCACCGACCACAGCGCGTCGTGAGACTGTGAACCGGCCGTCAGCTTTCGAGAAACTGCCAGATCCAGATGCGGAATCCACCGCGAAACGTCCAGCGAATTACCGGCACCCGACACCCGCAGCTCCAGACCATGCGGCTGCAGATCCACATCCACCTGCGGATGCTGTATCGGCAAATCGCCCGCAGTCGCGGAAGCTGCAACTGATCCGGACCAGGGCAGAGATATTGCATAAGTCCCGCGCTGCGGCAACGGTTCCGTATTCAGCAGCACCGTGCGACGATCGGCCGACAACGCTGCCGAGCCCACGGGCAGGCGGAACCTTGGCCTCATCTGCTGTGCCCGCACCACCGCATAGGGCGGCACCAGAGTCTCAAAACGATCACCCGCCCGCACATGCTCGCCATACTCCACACGCACCCGCTCCGCCAGCCCCGACAGCAGACCGGGATCCACCGGACGATCAAAGGCAATCCGCAATTCACGAGGCCCCTCGGGCCATGCCAGCAGCGGCTGCGGCTGCTCAGTGCCCGCATATCGCACACGAAACAGTCGGCCCACTCCCGTCGGACCTGTGCCCCAGTCCGGAGGCCCGCTGTGACAGGCCACCACCAGATCACCCGCGGGTGACACACACACATCCACCGTCAGCATCTGCAGACAGGCAATCAGCGTCGCCGCAGCCACATATCCGGAGTCCGTTGCCACGAGCTGCGTTCTCCAGATTTTGCCCCGCGACTCACCCGTGACAAGCGCCTGACCACGCCACGCCGCCGGACCAAACACTCGACCACCATGCACCGGCTCGTTGAACACCATCCCGCACGTCGACTGATGCTGCGGACCAAAATCAAATGTCGATGGCTCATCAATCACACCCGGATTGTGCCGCGGATGCCGCGGTGGAAAACCAAAATGCTGCCGCCCCGTCGGATTCACACGCCCCGCAGCCGCATCCAGACGAATGTGCAGAAGCTCGTCCAGTGGATTACCGTTCGACAGCCACGTCGCACCCTCCTGATCCGTACAGAACAAATCACCTCGCGTATTGAATGCAAAGGCAATCGGAAATCGTATGCCCGTACAAATCGTCTCTCGACGACTGAAATCCGGTGACACCCGCTGCACCGTTCCACGCACACTGTTGATGTCATACGCCGCTTTACCGCTCTCATCAATCAGCCAGGCGTTGGCGAAATTCGCCGTCCCCAGTCCAAAATACAAACTGCCGTCGGGCCCCATCGCCAGACCCGTGGCATCGACATTCTGAGCAATCTCCTGCCAGCCCGTCGCCACCACAATCTCTTTGTCCGCTCGGTCGTCACCATCAGTGTCAGCCAGCAGCACCACCTTGCCCTTCGCTGCGACAAATACACCGGTTCCATGAGCATACTGCGGCGGAGTCGGCAGCAGACCTATCGGACCCCGCAGACTGCCCGCATTGCGGTAGAACACCTGAGCCTGATCCTCCAGCCCGTCGCCGTCTGTGTCCCGCAGCAGATGCACATCGCCGTTGTATCCCAGCGTCACCAGCACACCGTCGTGCCGATAACGCACGTTGTTGACATTGGTCAGCACCACCGGTAGCTCCGCCAGTTCAAATCCCGGAGCCAGCAACTGCACGGGTGGAGGATTCTCGGCCAGTACCAGCGGTTCCCCAATCGTCAGCAGCTGCGGCACGGTGGCCGGCAACGCTGCCGCCAGATTCGCATGCCGCGCCTGCAGCCACGCTCGCACCGCCAGCTGCTCCTCAACTGACAGCACCCGATCATACAGCAGCACCTCGGCAATATCACCCGCCAGACTGCCACGCACCTGCTGAGCTCCCGGACCATTCGTGTAGAACCGGGCCCCCAGAGTCAGCTCGTCCAGCGACAGCAACGCCTTCCGACACGGCCTTGTCCCCTCATCACGTCCGTCCACAACCAGACGCACTTCGCCCGCCAGCGCATCCACTGCCACCTCAAACACCCGCACCTGACCAAAGGGCTGCTGCGAATTCAACAGATCGGCTGCACCGCCAAAACCCTGCCCCTCAACGTTCAGCTGATCCAGAGATCCGCCAGGCCCTGGCCCCAGATCCACAGTCAGACCCGTTTCATAATCCCGCCGGTCCGGAGCATTCCCGGCCAGCAATCCTCGAAAATCACCCGCATTCGAATGCGGCGCAGCCACAATAAACACAGTGACTGACTCTGCGGAAAGCCCCGTTCCCACAGCCCGCAGATTGTCATTCTCACCATCAAATCTCAGCACCCAACCGTCACCCACCTGCACCGCCCGCGGTTGCTGCAGCCGATCGCTCTGCCCGAAACTGACACTGCCATCGACCAGGCTGGGCAACTGCGAGACCGCCGCATCGGACTTCCAGGCAGCCAGGCGCGCTGTCTCGCCGGCATCCAGTCGCAGCTTCAGCCCCGCCGTCACAGGCGGACCTGCCACTTCGGCCGCTGCTGTCAGCTGACCACAAAAAACACAGCAGAAACAAAGGCAACACAGCGCAGCCAGAATCCGATTTTCCATGCTCACAATGCCAGCCCTCCCGCAGTGATCTCAGCAGGAAAATATGGTGTCTTATTCGAGGATCGTCTCGGGCAGGCAGGCCCGAGCTGCCGTGAGTCCCTGCGGAGGCCGTGGTTTACTGCGGCCGCACTGCCGGCGCAGGCTCCGCCGGCACCAGACGCACATAATCCACACCAACCATGTGATTCTTCACGGCCGCCGGATTGCTGCCCACAATCTCCACGCTCAGACGATGTGCCCCCTCCGCCAGCTGCACACCACGATATGTCAGCACTCCTGTGGTAATTACCTCAGGAGTATTGTACAGGTCGAGCTGCGGGTCCAGCACCACCTGATCCAGCTGCAGTCGGACAACTCCGTAATCACGCGCCTTCGTCAGCACAATCTCCACGTCATACAGGCCAGCCGCTGCCGCCTGCACTTCCAGCCCCAGGCGATCACCCGGCCTGCCTCCCGTCCACCACAGATGATCACTGCCGCTCCAGCGATCCGCCGCGAAACCTCCCATCGGCTGACTCACAGCATTCCCACCGGTCTTCTCCACAATCTTCAATGCCTCGCCCTCCTGAGCACCCGGCACCTTCTTCGTCTGCGGATCAATCGGAGCTTTGGGGCCCGAGAAAGCCACCTGAGTCGGACTGGCCAGATACGCAATCAGATCCCGCACCTCGTCCTTCGTCAGCGAATCCAGCTGTCGCTCAGGCATCATCGAAGTATTCGACAGACTGCGTTCCTCAATCTCTGCTTTCGGCACCACCACCGCATCGTTGATCGTCTGAATCGTCAATGCACTGTCCGTCTCCTTCCGCAGCAGACCCTGAACGACACGACCATCACTCAGTGCCAGAACCGTTACCTGATAGTCCCGCCCCACAACCGCACCGGGGTCCAGAATGTTCTCCAGAATATAATCCAGATTGGCCCGATTCGATCCGGTAATATCCGGTCCGATCTCGCCGCCCGTGCCAAACAGCTTGTGACAGTTCTGACACGTTTTCGCGAACACCCGGCGACCATTCCCGGTACTGGCCTTCGCCAGCACTCGCGGACCCAGCTGCTTTTTCCAGTCTGCCAGTTGCGCCTGTCGATCCGCCGCTGCCTCCCGAATCTCACCCCAGTTTTGCTTCAGCAGGTCATTCAGCTCAGAATTGCCGAATGCCAGAATCTGCCGCACGTGATACGCATGCAGATCACCGGATGGCACCTGACCGGCACCAATCGCCTGCAGCAGCAGTTTTGTCCACGCGGGTCGTGCCACCAGAGTTCCTATCACGTCAGCTTTTGCAGCGATGGGCAGTTGTGCATACCGCTGCAGCAGGATCTGCGGAGTCTTCTCGCTGCCGATCGCTGCCAGTGCCCGAATCGCCGGCCCCTGCAGATCCGCCTGATCCAGCACCGCCGCACTCAGAAAGACTTCAGCGGAATCCCGGTCCTGCCCGCGCACCAGCACATCCAGTGCCCGCCGCCGCCGCGCAGGCTCGGCCCGCTCATCCGCCAGCAGACGACGCATGACTGAAAAGACCCGCTGATCACCGAACAGCACAGCCACCTGATCCGCCCGATCCCGCACCGCCTGCTGATCACTCTTCTGCAAAACTTCGTAAGCCGACTTCCATTCCTCCGGCATCGCCAGGCCCACACGCCCCTCAAACGACGCCAGCATCTCCTCCAGAATCAGAGACTGCTCGCCCGCCGTTTGCACCCGCCCCAGCAGTCCCACCACAGCAGGCAGCGACTTCGCTTCGGCCGCAGCCCGACGGATAATGAATCGCCGCAGCTTCTCAATCTTCGTCTGCTCAGCAATCCGCAGCGCAGCAGCCGGATCATCCGCCACCACAGGCTCAATTCCGTACCACAGCAGCAACGGCAGATTGTGATCCCCCGCGTCTTCCTCATGCATCGCGAGGGCAGCAGCGATCGGCCCGCGTGACTGCAGCGGCAGTCGCTGCAGCGCAGAACACAGATACAGCCGCACCACCGCCGACTCGTCCTCAACTGCCAGCTTTGCCAGCTTCTGCAGTACCTCTTCGTCCGCCTGCTGATCCTCCAGCTCCAGCTGAATCGCCCAGCTGCGGACCCACGCATCACCGTCGCCCAGCAGCTGCAGAGTCTGCTCCGCCGTCAGGCCTCGCGAGGCATGCAGCGACCACAAAAATCGCAATCGCTGCTCCACCGGTCGACCAGCGTCCACAGCCGCAGCCCACAGTCGGGCATGCAGCGCATCCGAACAGCCACGCTCCATCAGCTGCCGACGAGCCATCCGCGAGTGCCACTCATTGCGATGCTCGTGCGCCGCAAACAACTGCTGCTCATCCCACTTCGATGCATCCACAGTCACCCGCGCAGGCTGACCATACACAATCCGATAAATCCGACCGCTGCTGCGGTCCCAAATCTCCGGATTCGTGCGATGACACGCGTTCTTGTCATACCAGTCCAGCAGATACACTGTGCCGTCCGGACCATACCGCAGGTTGATGCCGCGAAAGTAATGATCGTTCGCCAGCAGCAGGTCGCGACCATGATGACCCACCCACGCTGAAGTCCCGGCAACAGGCTCCAGAATGTCACAATTCACCCGATTCCCGTGAACATTGTTGAAGAAGATCTGATTGCGATACTGCTCAGGCCAGTTGTCACCCAGATAAATCATGGCACCGCAGTGAGCATGACCGCCGCCGGCGTCCAGCGTTCCCCCGGCTGCCTTTGGTTCCTGCCCCCACCACGCATGATCAGCAATGTCACCGACGTAGTGCGCGTGATCGGCAATGGTGCGGATATCCTCATAAGTATACGGGTTGAAGTGCTGGCCACCCTGGCGATGATAGCGAGCCCCCTGGATCACATGCCACAAATGCGGAATCACACACGCCGTAATAAACGCCTGACCGCGATCATTGAAGTCCACTCCCCACGGATTACTGGTCCCGTTCATGAAGGCTTCAAACACGTCCTTCTGCGGGTGATAACGCCAGACCGCCGCGTTCAGCGGCAGCCGTTTGTCATCAGCAGCACCAGGATGTCCAACCTTCGAATGAGTAAAGACGCCATGACAGCCGTACAACCAGCCGTCCGGCCCCCAAATGAAGGCATTCAGAGTTTCATGTGTGTCCTGCCAGCCGAAACCATCACGCAGGACCACCGCGCCCGGCGGAACATCGCCCGGAAACTGCAAGCCCTGCTGAGCAATCCTTGACATGGCTCCGGACTGCGGCGCACTGCCATCCGGCACGTCATCACCATCCGCATCCGGTATGAACAGCAGATAAGGCGCAGCACCGACAAACACACCACCAAAACCCACCTCCAGTCCGCTGACCAGATTCAGGCCCTCAATGAACGTCTTCGAACTGTCAAACGTCCCGTCACCGTCCTGATCCTCAAAGATCACAATCCGATCACGCCCGCCACCCTCCTTCGCACGCAGCGGATAGGTATAAGCCTCGGCCACCCACACCCGACCACGATGATCAAAACACATGGCTATCGGCTGATGCACCTGCGGTTCCCCCGCCGCCAGCTGCACCCTGAATCCGGCAGGCACCGTCATGTGCGCTGCAGCCTCGACCGGCTGCAGCCCCTCAGCCATCTCCTTCCGCTTCTGCGGCTGAGCAGCACGGAATTCTGCCTCCGTCACCGGCGTCGCAACATGCGTCAGCACACTGGCACCCACCATTCCGCCGGCCGCAATATCCACCAGCCCATCAGCATTGAGATCCTGCACCGCCAGGCCGCGACCAATCCCGGAATCACCATCAGCCAGATGCGGCACCCAGTCCACCTGCACCTGACCGTCGGCCGATTTCTGACGCCGCAGCTCAAACCAGTACACCACAGCTCCGGCATCCCACAGCGGACTGGAACGATGATGAGACCAGTAAGTCTTGCCGGTGATGATGTCCTGCAGACCGTCGCCGTTGACATCCGCCAGCTTCACCGCATGCGGCTCAGTAAACAGCACCCCATACGGACTGTCAGCACTGGTCTTCCCCATGATCAGGTGCTGAGTAAATGTGACCTCCCCGTCCGTGGTACCTGTGTTTTCAAACCACGCCAGCCCGTATTCATGAGCATGCAGGGCAGTGATCACATCCGCGTCGCCATCACCGTCAGCATCCAGAGCAAACATGTCGGCAGCCGCCGGGGCAAACGGATACTTGTGAAACTTCCACAGCGGAGCTGCCACATCCTCAGGATGCTCCAGCCAGCCGTCCGTCGCAATCATGTCCAGACGCCCGTCACTGTTCACATCACCCACGCCAAGACCATGACCAAACGGCGTCGGAGCCACCTTTTCGGAGATCGAACGGAACTGCCAGGCTCCCAGAGGATCCTGAGCACTGCGGACGTAATAGCCGTAATGCCCCTGTCGAGTGCAGATGAGTTCGGGCTGACCATCACCCGTGATGTCGGTGAACTGCGGAGCCTCGTTGCTGACGGAATCTGCCACCTGCAGCTTTTCCCACAGACCCGTCAGACCATCACGACCCGGATTGCGATAGACAAACGCCGGAGTCCCCGGGAAGCCCACCACCAAAATGTCGTTCCAGCCGTCCCCGTTGAAGTCATACACCCAGTTAAAGAAATTGTCCGCGTACCGTTCACGCGGCTGAGGCACCGCCGGGTACAGCTCCTGACGCTGCGAATAGTCGGGACCCGCGTACCAGTGCGGGCCGTAAATCACGTCCGAAACACCGTCGTTGTTGAGGTCACCCGCAGAGATGCCTTCCGAGTAATACACGTCCGTCAGCTGCTTGCGCTGAAACGTGTGCAGCTGGAACTGCTGAGCCGCAGCGGTACGGTCAGCAAATGAGAATCCGGCCACCAGCAGCAGCAACCGCAGGACAATCAGACGGGCCGACGAGGATTGACACATGGCAAATGTTCCATCCGGCAGAAAAAATGCAGACCGGCGGAAGTACCCGCTGGCTGCAGTGGGCAGGGATCGCGATTCTAAGCGACCGGACAGCGGCATCCCAGCACAACAGCGTATTACGTGGGGAATTTTCAGCGAGCCGAGACTCACCCCAAACGCAAAATCACGGCACTATCTCCCTGAACACCTCGACTGCGAAACGTCTGCTGAGTAAGATCTTCCGAGCTGCATGCAGGAGCCTGCCAATGAAGAAAGATCGCGATCAGTATCGCCTCGCGGATATCCTCATCGCCGCGATTTTGGGTGGTGTACTGGCACTGTCCGTGTCCCTGCTGTGGGGGCAGCTGCAGCTGCTGCTGTTTCCCGGTGATATCTGCGTGGCCGGACTGATCGCCGGTGCCTGCTTTGGGATCTTCGCCGGCCGCAGGGCCACCCGCCTGCTCGAGGACGTCATGGCGGCAGTTAGTAATAAGACTGATCGGTGGTAAAACCGCTGGCAGGCATTGAGATTAGCCGCACCCAACAAAAAAACGGGAGACTCAGTTTCCTGAGTCTCCCGCTTCAATGGATCTGGGCAGAGGGGGAATCGAACCCCCGACACCAGGATTTTCAGTCCTGTGCTCTACCAACTGAGCTATCTGCCCGACGTGTACGCAGTCTACATCGAATTCCGGCAGAAGCAAGGTAACTGGCCACAGAGACGCAAAATCGAGACCAGAGCAGTCATACGGCCGGATTCTCCGGCACAGCCGGAGCAGTCCGCCGCAGTCAGAATTCACACACCGAAATCACTTTGCAGCCGCAGCACCGGCAGCAGCTTCCGGCTGAGGATCAGCGATTTCCACAATCACGACCTCAATCACGTAATTGCCCCCCGCTCCGCCACCCATCGCACCACCGCCGGCAAATTCTCCACCCGTCGGACCAGCCATCCCGCCCATGCGACCGCCATCCGCACCGCCACCCGGAGTTCCCACAGTGCCTTCGCGAATGATCACATCCATCGAACGACGAGTCCCGCTGCCGCCCGCCTTGCCACCATCCAGCCACGTCAATCCTCGCGTCTGATCCGATCGCTGAACACCACTCACCGCCGACTTGTAATGCTTCATCACGTCTTCGGAATCACGAGCCTTCTTTGGCGAAAACGAGGCTCGAGCATAGTACACGCGAGTCTCTGCAATCGATGCCTCAGCCGGATTCGCAGGATTCGGAGTCAACCGGATCATGCCCGTGAAATCAAACTCCGCATTCCGATGCGGACGCACCGGAAATCCCTTCTGGTTCGGCGACAGCCGGCTGCCCGGAGCCTGTGACATCGCTCGCAGCTGGTCCACATACGTCAGCACCATCTGCTGACTGGACAATGCCCACGAATCCATCGCCGACTGACCCTCGTCATCACGCGATGCCCGCGCACGCGGCAACGATTTCAACACCGCCAGCAAACCCGGGTCGTGAGCCGCTGTCAAAAAGAAACCACTGGTGTTCAGACTGTCTGAACCCGTGCTGTGAATCTTCTGGAAAAATGCAAACTCCGCATCACGCACCGCTTCAGCCGGAATACCGGCCGCCAGCTTCAGCAATCCGTCAGCCGCCGTCAGATCACCAGCCTGCTGCAGGGCACCCGCCACCGCATCAATACACGGCTTGCTCCACAGCAACAGCCGCGCCTTCGTCACAATCGCGTCGGTCACCGCCTGCAAACCCACGGCCTGAGCAGGACCCGTCTGGATCGCCGGCTGCCCCAGCCCCTGCTGTCCCAGGCCCTGCTGCCCCAGGCCCATACCGGGCATACCCATTCCCATACCCGGCATTCCCATGCCGGACATCGGACCACCGCCAGCACTCATCTCGCCGCCAGGCATTCCCGGAGCACCGCCCATCGATGACATCCCCGGAGCACCGCTGACAGGGCCAGCCCCCGAAACGCCGGGCATCGACGGCATTCCCGGAGGACCCATTCCCGGAGCCCCGCTGACAGGCCCTGCACCGGCTACACCCGGCATCTGCGGCATGCCCGGCATCGAACCGCCCCGCATGCCCGCCATGCTGCTCATGCCGCCAGGCATCCCGCCAGCTATCCCGCCAGCCATGCCCTCGGACATCCCAGGCATCCCCGGCATACCGCCGTTCATCATGCCACCCATCATCCCGGCCATGCCACCAGCCATCCCGCCGAGGCCACCACCGGAACCAAATTCGCCACCCCCGAGTCCCCCGGCGGCCGCCGGCGAAAGACCCGTCAGCTTGTCCAGCGAACGCCCGGCCAGATCAGCCATCGTATTCAGGCTGGAAATACGGCTTTCCGTCGGCAGCGGAGCCGTTCCATCGATGATTGCCACAATCACCTGCGCAACCTGCTGCGGATCCGCATCCAGGTTTTTCAGCAGTGACACCGTAACAATCTCGGCATTCTCTTCCAGCGACACCGGACTTTTCGCAGAGCCTGACACAATCGCAAACAGCGCCTGCCAGGCGTCCTCGGAACCATTCAGGATCAACCCGTCAGCCACGGCACTGACCAGCTCACGCGACAATGTCGCAGCAGGAGCCGCTGCGGCGCCACCCCCCGCTCCGCTGAACAGATCACCGCCCGCCATCTCACCGCCCAAACCACCACCGCCCATTCCCGGAGGCATCCCAATACCCCCCGGCACGATGCCGTCACCACCCATCCCCGGTGGCATACCCACACCGCCAGGCACAATGCCGTCGCCCGGTGGACCCGACAGAGCACCATCACCCGCCGGAGCCCCGGCACCCGGCCCCGGCACCTTGAAACCACCACGCATCGCACCCACGGCCGGATTGGCCTGGTACGCCGTCGCATACTCCGCCAACATGGCTCCAATCGAGTCCTGTGGCGGACGCCGACGAATTGAAGACTGCGGCGGAGCCAGTCCCGGAGGTGCCGATGCCCCCCCGCCCGACGACGGCACGACCCCCGGAGGTGCACTGGAGTTCTGACCGCCGGCAGCCGCACCCGCCGACGTTTCCGTTAATCCCGGCGGAGCCCCGCCACCCGAACTGGGCACTCCCGAAAACCCGGCCGCTGATGAACCACCCAGCATGCCAGGCATGCCACCCGGGGCCATCCCCTGCATGCCCGGATAACCGGCCCCCGCCGCCGATCCGGCCGGCATCACCGGGGTCGGCGGTGGTTCAGTACTGACCGCCAGCAGCTCCAGCAGCAGTGCTGCCACTGCCGGATCACCCGGCTTCGCCTTGACCCGCGCATCAATCGCCTGAAACACACGACGATCCGACTGACGGACCGCGTTCTTCATGTCCTCATCGGACCACTTTGAAACATCACTGCCACGGGCAGCAATCGCCGCACCACCCGGAGCCTGAAAACCAGCGGCACCAGCCGCGAAGCCGCCAGCACCAGCCGCCATTTCTCCCGGCGGGCCACCCGGGCCAGCGGCCGCACCACCCGCCGTCATCTCGTCCGGCGGACCACCCATCGCCCCCATCGGCATGCCGCCCGGGGGACCCGATTGCATCCCGCCGGCCATTGCACCACCGGCGTCCGATGATTCACTGCCGTCCGGCGGCGGAGCCATTGCCATGCCGCCACCGCCGCCAGCCGCCGGCTCAGCACTGGCAGTCGCCCCGGCTCCGGCGTCCGCAGCAGGTTCTTCACCGCCGCCACAACCCATCAGGGTTCCGCTGGTCAACAGCAAAAACATCGCCAGACCGTGGCGAGCAGAAGTCCCAGGAGTGCCATGGCACGAGGAAAACCAGCGGAACGGAGCCACCTTGAGATTCTCCGAAACAAACTTCGAGGCTTGCGGTGAGCACGACAAACCCTGCAAATTACGCTGAATACCGTTGCGATGCAAGCAGGGAACCACCCCGGCACCCGCCGATTTTACTGCTCGCAGCCGCAGAATCGGTCAGGTCCCCCCAGCCTGCTGCCTGTTTTCTTCCCGCACACCTCGTTCAGTTCCGGAATTCCCCACATTTTCCCCGAAATTGCCTCCTGCACTTCCAGCGGTTCGTCGTAAGATCCTGCAGAGGCTCTGCCCACCGTCCGGAATCCTCGAAATGCTGCGTTCACCCACAATTCTCCGCATTTTGCTGGCATTCGCGCTGCACTCAGCAGCGATTGCCGGATGCTTGTGCGCGGTGGCTCAGGCCGGTTGCGGTGATTACCTGCACACAAAAATGGGGCCGCCCCCCGGCATCAGCACCGCGCTGCCCGCGTTACAACTCCTGCAACTCGATGCTGCCCCGGCCGTCAGTCACCTGCGGCTGAACCGGTCGGACGCACAGAATGTCCATTCCGGCACCCGGATCGCTCAGCCGGCCCCCGGACCTGCTCGTCCCCGGCCCTGCACCGGCTGGCAGTGCCGACAGCAGAAAACACCCTGGCTGCCGCTGCCACGACCGGCAGTCCAGGCGGCAGCCTCCGTCGACGCGATGCTGGCCTCCGGACTGCACTGCCCCGCAAACTCTCGGGACACGTCTCCGCTGTGGATCCTGCAGCCAATGCCGGCACGGTCTGCACCCAACAGCCCGATCGACTACCCCCCGAAAATTTCGACGCTGCCCGGCTGAGTTGCCAGCCGCCCCCCAACGCTCGCAGGGATCCCCTGCCACCGCGCCCGCATCAGTCAGTCACTCTGAGCAGCGCGAACAACGCTCGCCGGCTTTGCATCTGCCGGCCCCGCTCCGTTGCCGCCGCGTACTCGAATTCACTCACAGTCATCGGAAAGTGCCGTCATGTCTGCTGTCTCCGCCGAACCTCGGGCCGAACGACGCCAGGTGAAAAAAGCCATCGGCCCGCGTCTCAGAATTGTCTTTTTCGGCGTTCTCGCCCTGCTGGCCATGATCGCTGCCAACAGTCTGTACCTGGCCGGAGTCACATTCCTCGAGTTCTGGACCAAACGGACTTTTCAGGACTACTTCTACCAGTGGATGTTTCTTGTCCACATCGTACTGGGCCTGCTGATCGTCACGCCCTTCCTGGTCTTCGGCGTCATCCATATGCGGAACACGAAGGACCGCAAAATCCGCCGCACCGTGATGATCGGCTACGCCCTCTTCGGCGTCTGCATCGTTGTCCTGACCACCGGCTTCCTGCTGTTCCGCAGCTTTGTTGATCTGAAACAGCCAGCCGTGCGCTCCATCGTCTACTGGCTGCACGTTGCCGGCCCCCTGGCTGGTGGCTGGCTGTACTGGATGCACAGGCTCGTCGGACCGAAGATTCGCTGGCGCTCAGGCCTGGTCTGGGCCGCAGTCGCCGCAGCGTCTGCAGCCGGCATGGTTTGGTGGCAGTCCACGGACCCGCGGGAATGGAACGTGGCCGGACCGCAGGAAGGCGAACAATACTATTTCCCCTCACTGGCACGCACGTCCACCGGCAACTTCATCGCCGCCAAAACACTGCAGATGGACAGCTACTGTCAGAAATGTCACCAGGATGCCCACGATGACTGGGTCGCCAGTGCCCATCACTTCAGCTCATTCAATAACCCGGCCTACCTCGCCAGCGTCGCTGAAACCCGCGAAGTCAGCCTGAAACGCGACGGCAACGTGCAGGGCTCAAGATTCTGCGCAGGCTGCCACGATCCCGTGCCATTTTTCAGCGGAGCATTCGATGACCCCAAATTCGATATGCTCAATCATCCCACATCACAGGCCGGCATCACATGCACCGTCTGCCACGCCATCACACACGTCAACAGCAACCTCGGCAACGCCGACTACACCATCGAAGAACCGGAACATTACCCCTTTGCCAGCAGCGACAATGCCGTGCTGCAGTGGATCAACAATCAACTGGTAAAGGCCAAACCGTCCTTCCACAAAAAAACATTCCTGAAGCCGCTGCATAAGTCAGCCGAATTCTGCGGCGCCTGTCACAAGGTGCACCTGCCGTTTGCACTCAACCACTACAAGGAATGGCTCCGCGGCCAGAATCATTACGACAGCTGGCTGCTCAGCGGTGTCTCAGGTCACGGTGCCCGCAGTTTCTACTTTCCCGAAACCGCCCAGACCGACTGCAACGGCTGCCATATGGCCCTCAAGGAATCTGATGATTTCGGAGCCCGGATCCTCGATGACTCCGGAAAACTCAAAACCCACGACCACTTCTTCCCGTCAGCCAATTCCGCCATCAACTGGATGACCGGCAATGATCGACACATCGAACGCCACAAGGCGATGCTGAAGGGAACGATGCGAGTGGACGTTTTTGGGGTCCGCGAAGGCGGCACTCTTGAAGGTCAGCTCACAGCACCACTCAGCCCCCAGGTCCCCGCACTCAAGCCCGGTTCCTCCTATCTGCTGGAAACCGTCATTCGCACTCTGAAAGTGGGGCATCACTTCACGCAGGGCACCACCGACTCCAACGAAGTCTGGCTGGAAGTCACTCTCACCAGCGGTGACCGCACGCTGGGAGCCAGCGGGCTGATCGGCCCGGACGGGTCAGTCGATGAATGGTCGCACTTTGTGAACAACTTCATGCTGGACAAAAACGGCAATCGCATCGATCGTCGCAATGCTCAGGACATTTTTGTACCGCTTTACCAGCACCAGATTCCACCGGGGTCCGGGCAAACAGTGCATTACAGTTTCAAACTGCCGGAAGACGTCTCGCAGCCGCTGCAGGTGAAAGTGCGACTGCTGTACCGCAAGTTTGATTCGATCTACATGAATTTTGTGGATCAGAAAACAGCAGATCTGGGACGCCCGATTCGCGGCCACCAGCAGGACCAGCCGTATCGCAACGAACTGCCAATTCTGGTGGTGGCAGAAGACTCGGTGGTGTTCCCCATTGAGGGCGGTGCGGCCGTCGAGAATGCCCCGCGGGAAATTCCCGAATGGCAGCGCTGGAACGACTACGGCATCGGGATGCTGCTGAAGGGCAAGGCCGAGCTGCGGCAGGCCATGGAGGCCTTCCGCCGGGTGGAAGAACTGGGGCGCTATGACGGCCCGCTGAACCTGGCCCGCGCACTCGTGGAAGAAGCCGGACCGGGACAGCTTGACGAAGCTGCAGCCGCACTGCAGCGAGCGGCCGCATACAGCGAGCCGGCCGCACCGCCATGGACCATCGCATGGCTCAGCGGAGTCATCAATCGACAGCAGGGCAGACTGGCCGATGCCGAAGACAATTTCCGCCAGGTTGTTGAACAGAAAACCGAAGAAATGGTCCGCCGGAAGTTCGACTTCAGCCGCGACTACATCGTCAATAATCTGCTCGGACAAACCATCTTTGACCGCGCCCAGCAGATCCGCGGCAGCGATGACGATGCCAAAACCAGACGGCAGGCACGCCTGCAGGAAGCTGTGCAGGTCTTCAGCCGCACGCTGGAAATCGACAGCGAAAATGTGGATGCCCACTACAACCTCGCTCAGTTGCATCAGCAGCTGGGAAATGCCGAACAGGCGGCCGTGCATCAGGCGGCACACGAGAAGTATAAGGTTGATGATACGGCACGGGGTGAAGCAGTCGCGGCAGCCCGCAAAAAATATCCGGCTGCCGACTTCGCATCGGAACCACTGGTCGTTTACGATCTGCAAAGATCCCGGCAAACGCAGCAGCAGGCCGCCGATGCCCAACCCGTCGCCTCCAATGGCAGTGCAGAGGAATAACAGAGACAGTCCCCGGTGAAAGTCTTCCGATGGCAGATCGCAGAACTCAGGACAGTGACCAGACCGAAGAAATCCAAAACGACGAAATCGTCGGTCGCGCCATCCGTATGTCGCTGGCTGTGTTTGTCCTGCTGGCTGCCGGTGCCGGTGCCGCATGGTGGCTGACTCGCCCGCCGGCCGCACCGGTCGCCGGACCCGCCACCAAAACCGCTCTGCCCGCAGCGCGTACCGGACCGCGGATCGAAATTCCCACTATCCCCTTTACTGACATCACCGCAACAGCCGGCATCGACTTCGTGCACGAAAACGGCGCGGCAGGTGAAAAACTGCTGCCCGAAACCATGGGTGGCGGTGGAGCTTTCTTTGATTTCGACAACGATGGCGATCAGGACCTGCTCTGCGTCAACTCCAGCCTCTGGCCCTGGGCCACCGAAAAACCAGCTCAGCCACCCACCTCAGCACTCTACGCCAATGATGGCAAAGGCCGCTTCACCAATGTCACGGCCGGGTCCGGCATCGATGTGCCCATGTACGGGAACGGCGTCGCCTGCGGCGATGTGGAAAACGACGGAGACGTCGATCTGTTCATCAGCTGCCTCGGCGCCAACCACCTGTTCCTCAATCAGGGGCAGGGCAGATTCCTCGACGCCACGGCAACAGCCGGTGTCGCCGGAGACAGCACAGCATGGAGCACCAGCTGCGGGTTCTTCGACGTGGAAAACGACGGAGACCTCGACCTGTTCGTCTGCAACTACATTCAATGGGATCGCGAAACCGACAAAGGCATGAACTTCACCCTCGACGGACAGCTCCGCGCCTACGGACGCCCCACAGACTTCAAAGGCGCATTCCCCGTTCTGTACCTGAATGACGGCAAAGGTGTCTTCACCGATGCCTCAGTGCAGCTGGGAGTGCAGGTTCGCGATCCGAATACCGGTGCCCCGCTGTCAAAGTCGCTCGGAGTCACTTTCCCGGACCTCAATGCCGATGGACGCCCCGATATCATGGTGGCCAATGACACCGTCCAGAACCTGCTGTTCCTCAGTCAGCCAAACGGCGGCTTCCAGGAAGCTGCCGCCAGCTCGGGTGTCGCCTTCGATAACGCCGGAGCCGCTCGCGGAGCCATGGGACTCGATTTCGCCAGCTTTCGAAACTCGGCCGCCGTCGGTATCGCCATCGGCAATTTCGCCACCGAAATGACCGCCCTCTACGTCTGCCAGAATCCCGGTATGGACATGCCCGTGTTCCGCGATGAAGCCGTCTCAAACGGCATCGGACCAGTCACTCGCACTGACCTCAAGTTCGGAGTCCTGTTCCTCGATGCCGATCTCGATGGCCGACTGGACCTGTTCGAAAATAACGGACACCTCGAAGAAGACATCAGCATCGTCCAGTCCAGCCAGCAGTACGAACAGCCACCACACCTGCTGTGGAACTGCGGACCGGAGGAAGAAACCGAATTTGTCATGCTCGGAGAAAACAAAACCAGTGCGGATTTCGCCAAAAGAATGGTCGGGCGAGGAGCTGCCATGGCTGACATCGATGCCGACGGCGACCTCGACCTCGTGCTCTTCGCCTCCGGAGCACGACCGCGACTGCTGCGAAACGATCAGGCCTCCGGACACCACTGGCTGCGAGTTCGACTGCAGGGAGTTTCCAGCAACCGCGATGGCATCGGAGCACAGCTCGAACTCCTGCTCGCCGACGGAACCCGGCAGTTCCGGACCGTCATGCCCACTCGCAGCTACCAGTCCCAGGTGGAACTGCCCGTAACCTTCGGACTGGGTAAAAACACCACCATCCGGGAACTGAAAGTGACCTGGCCGGGTGGCCGGCAGCAGATGGTGGTTCCGGAGTCAGTGGACCGGCAAATTGACGTCGTTCAGGCGGAAACCCAGGCTCCCTGATGCCACGGCGGGCTCGCCGCCTGCTGCCTTTTGTCCACACCGTTGCATTTGGGCACAGGCCACTGGGGTTTTCCCGCACATGTCGTGCATCCAGAGAATAACAATCGCCTTAGGACTCATCGTTTTCCCAGGTACTTTTTGAGTTTGACCGGCAAAAATGACCGGAGTTCCCCGCACCTGACCTGTCGGCGAAGTGGGATTCTACCGATACTCCTGAAGATCGAACCTTTGCTTCAAAGGCTCCGTTTGAAGGAATATCCCGATGTCTTCGGTCACCGCTGCAGGTCTCAGACAGCGCACCTGGGTCCAGGAACCCATGCTCTGGTTTCTGCTTGCCCAGGCACCGGCGCTGCTGCTTTACGGGTACCAAAGCTGGCCCAGTGCTCAGTTTCGCGCCTTTCCGCTGTTTATTCCGGGACTGCTCTGGATTGCGATCAGCGAATGTGGTGGTCGTCGGGAACGCTGGCGTCCCGAATGTTTTCTGCTGATCATGGCCAACCTGGCGGCCTTTTGTCTGGGCGCCGTCAAGGGTTCAGCGTGGCTGCTTTCGTTTGGCGTGGCCTGCGGGGCATTTGCCTGGATTCTGGCCCGACGACGTCACGTGGCGGGGCGAGTTGTGTTTTCGCTGGCTCTGCTGCTGCTGCTGCTGGTCCGCCTGCCGCCGTCGCTCAGCAAACCTCTGGAATCGCGTTTTGACGCCACAGTCAGTCGCCTGGCAGGGTCCGTGCTGATCGCCTCAGAGGTGCTGCACTACTCCGACAACGGCGGACTGCACGTTGAACAGAAAGTGCTGAACGAATCCGGCCTGCGCGGAGGACTGGCGGGCTGTTATTCACTGATCGTGCTCAGTCTGATTATGGGGACCCTGATGCACCGGTCGGCTTTGCACCTGCTGCTGCTGCTTGCCGCCAGCGCCTGGTGCGGAGTCATGATGTCGGTGGGTGGCACTGTACTGGGCGTGTATTTTTATCTGTGGACAGGGATCGACGTATCTTCAGGCATCGCCGGGATCATCTGGCGATTTGATGTGATGCTGCTGGGACTGGCATTTGTCTGGAGTGCTGATCAGGCGATTCTGGTGCTGACGCACGCCATCCCTGTGATGGATGAAGTGGTTTCGGGCCGGCGAGTGATTCGGCGGATGGACGATGAAGACGACGAAATGCTGGAGCGACCCATGTTTCGCTCCAACGGAATAACTCGGTTCTTTAACACGTGGATCGCCCCGGCTCGTCCCGGCCGGCCATTGCTGGCGGGTGTGCCTGCGGGTGCCGTGCTGTCCCCGATTCGCGGCTCCGCAAATGATAGCCGTCCGGAGCAGCCTCCCCGCCCGACGGAAGAGTCGGAAGGGTCGGGTATCGAAGAACTGAGACTGCGTGGGGCTGGCCCATGGCTGCTGGCACTCACCGCGGCAGCCATCATGCTGATCGTCCAGGCGTTGCGATTTATCCGGATCTGAGGTTGAAAGATGAGCAGCGAGAACTTGCCCGAGAATGAATCGCCGAAACGCGACTGGAATCGTCGCAGAGTCAGCTACCTGCGCATGGGTCGGTCGTTCATCGACGGCATCAATCCCAGTCGCAGCCTGAATCCGCTGAGGGGCCTGATTCGACGCCGACGCGAACTCGTCGAGACGGCCATGAACTGGTTCTATTCACGCAATTGGGAACTGGGCTACTCAGCCGCTCCCGTCGCTCTCGTCTCACTGCTGGCGCTGCTGACAGCAGTCTGGGCCGGCACACATGCCGACTTCAGCACCCATCGTGCTTTTCTGCTGCGATCACTGCAAAAATCCGCGGCAGCCGAACAGACTCCCCGCCGTGAACTCAGCCTCCGCGCCCTCCGAGATCTTGAACCGCTCAACGCAGATCACGCTCTGCAGCTGGCAGATCTGCTGAAGAGCAATAACCGGATCAGCGAGGCCATCGATGTACTCCGCCCCTATGCCCCGGCAGACGGTGCCGGCAGCCCCGCGGTGCGAATGTGGCTGCTGGACCTCGCAGAATCTGACAGTGCCGCTCTGCCACTGACCGAAGACGAAAAAGTCAGCCAGCTGCAGCGGGTCCTGCTGGAAAATGAAGGCCATCCAAAGGCCGCCATCCAGCTCGCGGAAATCTGGTTTCAGCGGCAGGAATGGCAACTGGCCGAACGCTGCCTGGAGACTGCCGCCGCCGTGAATCCCGAAGTCAACCTGCAGCTGCTCGAAATGCGGCTGCGACGACAGCAGAATCCCGAAGATCGGGTCCAGACAGCGCAGGCCGCCGTCAAGGCACTCCGCGACAAACTGAAGGCTCAGCCCGGTGATGTCGATCTCACCTGCGCCCTCGCCGAAGCCCTGTTCCTTGCCGGACTGACCAGCGAAGCCCGGGATACCCTGGAAGAACTGCTGGAACGGCGTGATGATGAACGCGTTAAGAAAACGCTCAGTCAGCTGGAAACCCTCGTCGCACAGTCCCGACTGCTGCAGTCCTTCGAAAACAAGGATGCCTGCACCGTTCTGCTGGTTCGAGCACTGGAACTGAATCCGGCCAATTCTGACGCCATTGCACTGCTCCGTCGCCTCGATCGGGCCGGCGCACTCATCACTCCCAAATCCCTGCAGGGCTGTCTGGATTACTGGCGTGATCGGATGCGTAATGATCCCAGGGATCGTGGCTCCGTCCGCGCCATGGCCATTCTGCTGGAAATTGTCCGCGAACCACGCGCTGCTGCCGATCTGATCAGCAACGGGATTGATCAGCATCCCCAGGACCGCCTGTTCCTCGTCGACCTGCTCGTCAAAGCTCAGCACCCTGAGCAGGCTCGCGAAATGGCCGAAATCGCCGTCGGGGAGCAGCGCTCTCTGCTGCTGCAGGATCCCGCCAACCGCGAAGCTCGCGTCGCTGTCGCCCGCTGCCTGCTCATTCTGCAGCGTCCCGAAGAAGCCCGCCAATTCCTCGTCGATGGCACCCCACAACTGCTGCTGGAATGGAAACAGGATCCGGAATGGCAGTACATGTTTGGGGCCGCCAGCCTGGCTGTCTTCGACAACCGCACAGATCTCACAGACCGCGTCCGCACCCTCGATTCGCCCGCCATGCCGGTCATTCGGGACAAGGCCGAAGTTCGTGAACTGCTGAAGTTCCTCGATGACGCCGTTCGCTCAGGCCCCATCACCGATGCCACCTCGATTCCGCTGGCCGCCATCGACCGCATTGTCCGCATCGCCCTGTCCGGACAGCTCGGAGCACGCGAAGCAGACAAACTGCTCACCAACCTGCGCGCCGAAGGAGTTCACCAGCTGGAAATCCTCTCGCTCCTCGCCGCCAGGGCACTCGCGATGGAACAGTACGAAAAAGCTGTCCAGTGGCTGGAAGTTGCCAACAGCATGACCAGCGGAAGCAATCCGCTGATTCTCAATAACCTCGCTATCGCCGAAGTACGCAGCAAACCCTCACGACCCTGGGAAGCCCTCAAACACGTTCAGGCCAGCCTCGAGATTCTGGATGAAAACCCGGAAATCCTGTCCACCCGGGGCGAAGTCCACCTCGCACTCAACTCACTCAACGATGCCGAAAAGGATCTGCGGCAGTCACTGCGGATCCGCGGCGATCGCCCTAAAGTGCATCGCATGCTGGCCGATGTCCTGAAACGTACCGGACACAACGAAGAAGCCCTCGTGCATCTCAATGAAGCGGACAAACTGGAACGACAGCAGCTGGCCACCTCCCGCTCACTGCCCTGACTGCTGTTCCGGCTGCGTCCGCACCAGAAAATCAAACAGGTCCCCGTGACGCTGTCCGTCCAGAGTGATGTCAAACAGCACCATCGACTGAGCCTGCTCGCACACACCCCGGTCCACTCGCAGCTTCACCGGAATTCTGACCCGACCACGGGCGGGAACTTCACCCTCCAGCAGCTCCGTGTCAGCACTGATCCCAACCGGCAACTGCAGACGCACACTGTGCCGCTGCGGACGATCACGGAAATTTCGCACTGTCACAAACACTTCCGCCTCATCCGCCTCCGACAAATCCACTCGGTACGGATACGCTGATACCCAATACGGATCAAACGCGTACTCATAGGCGTCTGTCGGCAGTATCTCACGATACAGACCAATCATCGCCTGCGCCCAGCGATGATAACGCTCAACAAACGCCGCCGGATCCTGCATCACGTAGCTGTGACTGCCCATGATGATATCGGGCTTCAGCTTCCGCAGATACTCGGCTGCATACAGATAACCCTCCTCCAGAATACAACTGTTCCGCGCCACCACCGCCTCGTGCCCGTCCTGCTCAGGAGACTGCGAATTGCCGAACAGATTGTCCCCCGTGAACGCGATCCGCTGACCATCCAGATCCAGCCACAAACAGCAGCCAAACTCGGTCTGCCCCGGCATCCAGTCCACCTGCAGCGTCAATCCCTCCCACTCAATCCGCTCGCCCGGTTTGATGGCCCGGTCAATCTGCATACCGTCAAAACCATCACTGTAGGCTGAAACCATGGCCGCATAATCATAGGCCCGCGGGTTCTCACACCGGTCCACGATGCTGTCCAGCGTCCACGCCTCGGCACCATACTTTTCCTTCAGCACCGGCCCCAGCAGAAAATGGTCCCCGTGCATGTGCGAAATCCAGAACGCATCAATTTCCTTCAATCCCAGATGCGCCCGCATCCCGACAATGATCTCCTCAAGCTGTGCGGCCGGCAGCAGACCACAGTCCAGCACCAGACCCCGACCATTGTCCGACACGATGATCGCGAAATTGCGTCCCTGAGTCTGATGGCTGAGTTTGTACAGGTGCGGAGTCACCTGGCTGATCAGCGGCACCGCTGTCGGCGTGGAAATCGAATCGCGTTCCGCCGGAGTCGAATCGAAGACCGGATAACCTCGCACATAACTGGCTCGAAACTTCACCAGCCGCTGCTGAAATTCAGACAGCTGCCGACCAGCCTCGCGAATCACCGGCCCCTGCACCGGCAGCAGCACGTCCGGCCTGGCATTCTGCAGCCGGGCTGCCGAGGTCAGCAGAGTATCAATGCCCTTGCCGAACCCATAATCCCATTCCGAATCATACCACCGCGACAGCCTCGCCCCGTCGTGCATCAGCCCGCCGCAAAACGCAAACTTGCGGCCGCCACTGGTCACCAGAAATGTCATGCCGCCTGGGGAATGTCCTGGAGTCGCGAGGCAGCGAATTTCATGACCACGCCACTGCAGCACCGCATTATCCGCCACAGGCTCCACCGCCAGAGCCCGCGGAGCCGGTCGCACGTAACTGGCACCATACACCGAAAATTCGTCACCCAGAGTCGGACGCCAGCGTCGATATTTTCCCGGATCCGTAAACAACGCCTGCTCCGCCTGCGGCACCGTCACCGCCGCCGGCAACGCTGACATCCGATACAGCCCCTGATACTGCTCTCGATGATGATCGGGCAGCAAAATTCGCTCAATCGTGCGAATTCCCAAAGCTTCCAGGCCCGGCATCACAGTGCCGTCTCCGAAACATATCAGCAGCGCCGCATCCTGCTCACGCAGCACCCACACGTTGCACACGTCCCGCCACTGCAGCAGCTGCGGAAACTCAGCCGGAAACGGCTGCAACCAACCCTGCGGCAGCTCCGGTTCAGCACCCGCCACCCTGCGTCCGCTGTCCAACACCAGGAACAGCAGCAGCAAAACCCACACACCCGATTTTCGATGACCAGCTCGCATCATGTCAGCAACCCCTGCATGCCCCTGGTCAGTTCATCGTCCACCTCGGGACTGCAGAACGCCACACTCACCTCATAACCACCAGCCGGATACTCTTCCTTCACCGGAATATACCACGGTCCGCCATCACCATAGGCGGCAGTGGCCACAAATCTGCCGCCAGCCAGCTTCTGAGCCCTCAGCTGATACTCCAGAAAACTCTCACCCGGCAGATGCAGCAGACAGATGTCATTGATCTGCAGGCTGCTGAGCACAATCGGGATCTTCTGCTCCACTCGCTGCAGCCATGCCAGTTCGAATGCCGGACGATTGCGTCCCACCACCGCTCGAGTTTTATCCGCGATCAGGGCCGCCAGCGCATCAGCATTCAGATCCGCACGCGGCTGCGGCAGTATCTCTGCCGTCTTCCAAATGGCGCTGCCCACAGGTTCCCTTTTCAGATTGGCAGCGGCCGCCGCAATCCCGTCCCGGATTCGCTGCGCCAGAATCGGACGCATCTCTTTTGAACCGTCATTGTACTTGCCAGCCGAAATGTTGCCCGCACATCCGGTGAAGTAGATGTGAGTCGTTCCGGGCTCTTCCGCCTGACGCTGCTTGCGAGCCAGACCCGGAAAATCGCTGCTGGCCCGACCGTCCCCGTAATAGCTCATCGGATGCACCGCATAGTAGTGACAGCAGACCACCGCACGATCACCACTGTAGAACGCCACCGTCCGCAGCTCAGGGTCCACCAAACCTTCGGTCATGTCCCGCAGTTTGGGGTCCGCACAGGCACTGCCCCGCATGCTGAGAATTCGTCCGTCAGGACCACGATTGATCCGGCGGTTCGAAGCCACCTGCTCCACACGCCCCAGTCCCTGACCCACGTGCGTCACCGGTACAGCCTGCGGAATCGCTGCGGTGATGGCCTGCCGCAGACGGTCCAGACACACAGCGAAAAAATCCGGCAGCATGATGTTGGGCAGGTCACCCTGAGCATCCACCAGTTTCTGAGCATCCAGGCAGGCGAACGGAGCATTGTGCTGATGCACACACTGCACAGCACAGCGCTCCGCAGTCGTCCCGGCAGCCTCAGCCATCGCGGTTCGCCACGCCACATGCGCACTGTTCAGAATGCCGGTCCAGTCGACCGCACAGACCACAATCGGTGCCCCGGCACCCAGCAGCACGTAACCAATGGCCTCCTGAGCATCATCAACGGCCTCGATCGGCTTGATCCAGCCACCACAGCAGCCATGTCCCGTGGGCGCAGTGACATCGAAGCGGAACGGGGCAATGCTGAGCCCTGAAGAAGCAGCCGGAATGGCCCCCGGAATCCCTGTCAGCAGCAACCCACCCGCTGAAGCCTGCAGAAAATCACGCCTTGAACTCCGCCCCATCACTGCACTCCCCTGAACTCACACAGAACACCAAACTCGACCGCAGCCGACAGCATTCTGCAAAGTCCGGCGATATTCGGCAAACCAGCCGCGCCCTCACACTCGGCCGCATGACGGAATGTGCGGGTAAAAACTCGGAGTCGACAGATCATCACTCCCGACAACCCTCTCCGAGCTCGCTGCCCAGCCGATCCTGCCGCAGCCGCATCCCTTGCATTTTGCGGTTCGATCGGGGACTCTTTGGGATTACATATGGCAGGTTCTCGGGCGTCACGGTGTGTCTGACACCAGCATCATGCCCGAACCACGGAACGCCGTCTTCCCGGCAGGCACCATGAAACAGTCTTATCCGCTGAATCCTTTTGACGATGCACAGCCTGACGCCACGTCAGAAGACTCGTCAGGGCGTATTGTCTGCCGGAACGCTCGTGGCCACGAGCGTGTGGAAGTGGATTTCAATCAGCGGACAGTGCTGTTTGCAAACTGTCATCAGTCACGATCGGGCCTGGGATTAACAGAGCGTGAGCTGATCTGCGGGTTTGAGGACATTTGTGGAGTACGTGATTTTTTGGTGGGGCAGCACAGCGACTGGCCGAGCCCGGATCTTTGCAGGCTGGACTGGGTTTGCTGAAATGCGGGAGGCACTGCTGCAGATCTCAGCAACCAGTGCTCATCGGCCGCCGTGGTCCGATCAGGCCTGGGTGGGACCGGTCGTCGCTGCGCTCGCGCTGCTGGCCACCGCAGTCATTGTCTGGCTGCTGTTGTCATCTGGTGTGCCTCTTCGTCGGGCCTTCCATCCGAATCGCGCCTGTCCATCCCGACGACACACATACCGGCATTCGCACTGGGAAAGCCCTGGGGCAATTCGCAACACTCGAAGGCTTTCAGGAATTTTGCGGAATACCGGCCCGTGGGGTTCCTCGCCCTGAACGACAACCACGAATCTCATCTCAACCAAATCAGTACCCTGCGCGTTAGTCACGGCCTCCGCAAACCGGCCCCCGCGACACTCCTCTGCTGGGGACGGCAACTTTGACCTGCCATTCTTGCACACTCACACCGCCACCACTCTGCCGTGCAGCCCAGCGCCTGACGACAATCGAATTTGGTCAGAACTCCGCGCGCAAAAAAGGCTGCTCCGAGCCCATGGGAGTTCCGTCAACATCCTGACGCCGCCGTTCTGCTGACCTCGAACCTGCTGATTCCGGCAGCAACGAATGTGCTGTTTCCAGCAGGCACGCGCGGTCCGCAGACTGCGACTCCTGCCGACCCGCATCGTCGCTTCCAGACGCCCTCAGCCCGGTCTGCAGCCCGGCTGCTGACACCAGGCCAACGCAAGCTTAGCTCCGCACGCATCCGTTGGCTGCGGCGAGCCCGGGGACCTGCGTACACGATGGGCGCTGATCACAGTGCTGACAGGCAGAGCGATGAAAATGCGGGCGGCGCAGCCGTAACCGAGCCACTGCTGTTTGTTCACTGGAAAGGTGCGATCAACCCAGAGTGGTATCGACAGGCCGAGGCGGCTGCGGCGAAAGCGCCGGAAACGCGAGAAAGCCAGTCCTGTTGAATCAACCGATCCGTGCTTCACCCCTGAAAATCGCTTTGAAGCGACATCATCATTGAAGTGGAAAGCGTTTCAGCCCTGCAATGAGATCGAAGTGCGGATCGGTGGTGAGGACAAAGCAGTCGTTTCTAAGAGCGACAGCTGCGATTGCAAGATCGGTCAGTGGTAAGCGGTGTCCGCTGGCAATAAGCTGGCGCCCCAGTTTGGCGACAAATCGCCAGTCATCCCAAGTGGGTTCAAGGGCATGCAGGCCCTTCAGTGATGAAGCAACCCAATCGGCCTGATCATCGCGGCGAAATCCTTGCAGGATTTCGGCCAGGATCATTCCAGTGATTGCCGCTCGATCGTCATCAAGCAATGGATCGACTGTCATGCGTTCCGTAGACTTAGCACGATTGAAGAAACCGACCCAAATACAAGTGTCGATCAGAACCAGATCAGCTGGAGGAATCGTCATTGAGATCGCCAACCTCGGACTGTTCTAATTCAATCCAATTATCGATCATTTCAACTTGACCAGAAAGTTGCTTGAGCCGCATTCGGCGAGCATAGCGAATATAATCGCGCATCGCTACCCGAATCGCCTCCGTCGAATCACTCTGCTCAGTCAGATCGCGCAGATCAGCCAATTCCTGTTCTGACAGTTCAATCGATGTGACCATGACTACCTCATCCATTCTTCTCAAGCCCAGCCAGACTGGAACACAATAGTTTCATCGGTTCATTTCTGAGTCAAGCTGCATTCGTCATTTCCAGCCGAATCACGACAACATTGGACAAACAGGAAACAACACATTCATTGCTGCCAGAATCAGCGGGTTCAAGGTCAGGAGCGGCGGCGTCAGGGTGTTGATACAGTTCCCACGGGCTCGGCGCAGCCTTTTTTGGTCCATCCGGGTTTCGTATGGATTTGGTATGATTTCGTTTTTTGAATGCGGTTGCGATTCAGGACTGAGTGCGGTACAAGAAAACTCAAGGGTTGAACTGTCCGTGGTCGGTGTCGAAGTTGAAGCCAGGTTTTGAGC
>VFQT010000429.1_pt1 | contig 62488 bp, 60 predicted proteins | sample 3512381 | NCBI WGS metagenome assembly VFQT01 (sample SAMN10412376, study PRJNA504923) | tailings metagenome | isolation source: Relicate 2 Philex TSF3 active mining site | place: Philippines: Tuba, Benguet | collected 2017-08-29
GACGCCGACGTGGTGGTGGCCGGGGGCATGGAGAGCATGAGCCGCGCCCCGCACGTGGCCTACCTGCGCGAGGGCGTGAGGATGGGCGATGCGCCCCTTCGCGACACCCTCATCGCCGACGGCCTGTGGTGCGTGCTCACCGACCAGCACATGGGCGGCACGGCCGAGGTGGTGGCCGAGCGGTCCGGCGTGAGCCGGGAGGACCAGGACGCCTTCGCCGCCGAGAGCCAGCGGCTGGCCCGGCTCGCGATGGAGCGTGACCACTTCCGCGACCAGGTGGTTCCGGTGCCGGTTCCGCAGCGGCGGGGCGACCCGGTGCTGGTGGATACGGATGAGCACCCGCGGCCCGACACCACCGCCGAGGGGCTGGCCGCGCTGCGCCCGGCGTTCCGCGAGGGCGGCACCGTGACGGCCGGCAACGCATCGGGCATCAACGACGGCGCTGCCGCGATGGTGGTGCTGTCGGAGGATCGCGCCCATCAGCTTGGCGTGCAGCCCATGGCCCGCATCCTGGGCTACGCCTGGACCGGCATCGCCCCCGAGATCATGGGCTTCGCCCCCGTGGAGGCCGTGCGCAAGGCCCTGGACCGCGCCGGGATGGGCATCGAGAGGGTGGAGCTGTTCGAGGTGAACGAGGCATTCGCCGCGCAGGCGGTGGCCGTGCAGCGCGAGCTGGGCATCGGCCGGGAGATCCTCAACGTCAATGGCGGTGCCATCGCACTCGGGCATCCGGTGGGAGCATCGGGCGCGCGCATCCTGGTGACCCTGCTGCACGAGATGGCCCACCGCGAGGCACGGATCGGCGTGGCGGCGCTGTGCGTGGGCGGGGGCCAGGGCGTGGCCATGGTGGTGGAGTCGCTCGCCTGACATGACCGCCCGGCACGCCCAGGTGTGGCGGCCGCTCCACGACGTCGCGCGGCCCTGGGTGCTGGCCTGGGCCCGCATGGTGAACGGGCTGCAGGTGGCGGGCAGGGACAACCTGCCGGATGACCGTGGCTGCCTGGTGGTGTGCAACCACCTGGCCGATCCGGACGGGATGTTCGTGGCCGCGGCGCTTCCGCCGGGGCGCGATGCCATCCACCTGGTGACGGCCCGCCACCACCAGGGCTCGCCCCTGGTGCGGGAACTGCTGCTGCGGCTGGGCCTCGAGCCCGTGCGCACGGATGGCACCGAGATGGCGGCCCTGCGCCATGCGCGCCGCGTGATGGAACGGGGTGGCGTGGTGGTGATCTACCCCGAGGGGGTCCCGGGGTATTCGTCCCGGGTGCAGCCCTTCGCCCCGGGGGCGGGGTGGCTGGCGCTCACCCCGGGCATCGAGGTGGTTCCCGCGGCCGTGTGGGGAACCCAGCACGTGATGCGCCATGGGCTGCCCGTGGGATGGGGCCCGGTGCGCGTGGCGTTCGGCCTGCCGGTGGCGCCGGACGGCGCATCCGGAAGCCGGGCACACCGCGTGGATGCGGCCACCCGGCTGCTGCGGCAGCGCGTGCAGGGGCTGGTCTCGGCGCTGGCGCGCACGCCCCGCCCGGGCGCGTAGCCGCCGCGCGGGTCAGCGCCGACCGCGGGCGAAGTGCTGCGCGGGGGGTGCTGCGGCACGCACGCGGGCGTCGTCGGGGCGCTCCAGGGGGATGGGGTCGCGCGCGGGCAGTCGCGCGGCCTGGATGTCGCGTGCCAGCACGTTCACCACGCGCTCGCGGCGCTCCAGGCGACCGGTCACCACCAGCAGGGGGTCGGCGCGCACCAGGGCGCGGCGGGCCTCGTACAGCTCCGGCCTCACGATCACGTTCACCGGCCCGGTCTCGTCCTCCAGCAGCAGGAACACGATGCCGCCGGCCGTGGCCGGGCGCTGGCGGGCCACCACCATGCCCGCCACCGTCAACTGCGTGCCGTGCCGCGCGCGCTTCAGGGCATCCGACGTGAGGGTGCCCGCCGGCAGGGCGGGGCGCACCAGGGTCATCAGGTGCCAGCCGGTGGACACCCCGGTGGCCTCGTACTCGGAGATGACCCTGTCGATGCGATCGGGCATCGGGAGGTCCGGCGCATCGGCCGGGTCGAGGGGCAGGGGCAGTTGCTCGCCCGCGCCATGCGGCACGGCCCGCGGGCGGGCCAGGGTTCCCGCCTGCCACAGCATCTGGCGCTCGGGCACGCCGAATGCGTCCAGCGTGCCGGCCCGCGCCATGGCGGCCACCTGCTCGGGGCGCAGCGCGGTGCGGGATGCCAGGTCGGCCAGGCCGGCGAAGTGGCCATTGGCCTGTCGTTCGGCCACCACGCGTGTGGCCGCGTCGGCGCCCAGGCCGCGCACCATCCCCAGGCCCAGCCGCACGGCCCCCTGCTCCACGGTGCAGGCCACCTCCGACCTGCGGATGCAGGTGCGAAGCGTGCGCACGCCACGCCTGCCGGCGTCGCGCACCAGGCTGGCGGGCGGGTAGAAGCCCATGGGCTGGGCGTTGATGAGCGCGGCCAGGAACTCGGCGGGGTGGTGACGCCTGAGCCATGCGCTCTGGTAGGCCAGCACGGCGAAGGCCGCGGAGTGGGCCTTGGGGAAACCGAAGTTGGAGAACCCGATGAGCTTGGTGAACACCGTGCGGGTGACCTCATCGGGCACGTCGCGCCGGCGGGCGCCCTGCAGGAACCGCTCCCACATGCGCAGCATGGCCTGGCGGCTGCGCTTGCGGCTCATGGCCCGGCGCAGGTCCTCGGCCTCGCCCGCGCTGAACCCCGCCAGCGCCATGGCCACCTCCAGCACCTGCTCCTGGAACACCACCACGCCCAGCGTCTCCTCCAGCACGGGTTCCAGGAGCGGGTGGTCGTACGGCGGGCGGAATGAGGGGTCATGGCGTCGCGCCCGCCGGTGGCGCACGTAGGGGTGCACCGCACCCCCGCTCACCGGGCCGGGGCGGATGAGCGCAACCTGCACCGTGAGGTCGTCCAGGTTCTCGGGGCGGGTCTGCAGCAGGCTCTGCATCTGGGCGCGGCTCTCGATCTGGAACACCCCCACGGTGTCGGCGTCCTGGATCTCGGCGTACACCGCGGGGTCGTCGAACCCGATGCGCGAGAGGTCGGGGGCTCGTCCATGGCCGCGGGCGATGAGGTCCAGGCAGTCCTCCACGGCGCTCAGCATCCCCAGGCCCAGCAGGTCGATCTTCACGAACCCGGCGTCGGCGCAGGAGTCCTTGTCCCACTGGCAGACCTGCCGTCCGGGGAACGCCGCGGGCACCACGGGCACCAGCTCCACCAGGGGGGTGGCGCTCACGATCATGCCGCCGGAGTGCTGCGACAGGTGGCGCGGAAGGCCCGCGGCCTCCTTGGCCAGCATGGCAAGCGCTCGCCAGCGCCGGGACCCCAGGCGATCCTCGCCGCCCGGCATGCGGCGGATCTCATCCTCCACCGCATCGGCGGATGACCAGCCGTCCGACAGGCGGGCCAGGCGCTCGATGTCGGCGGGGGGCAACGCCAGCGCACCCCCGATCTCGCGGATCGCCATGCGCGCGCGGAACGTGGGGAAGGCCGCCACCAGGGCGGCGTTCTCGCGGCCGTAGCGGCGGATGATCTCCTCGATCAGGCGTTCGCGCACGTCGCGGGGGAAGTCCAGGTCGATGTCGGGCACCGACCGGATGTCGCGGTTGAGGAACCGGCCCAGGAACAGGCCGCTGCCAATGGGGTCGATGTGCGAGAGGCCGGTCAGGTAGCACACGATGGATCCCACCGATGACCCGCGCCCGCGCCCCGGGGGCAGGGCGCGGCGGGCCGATCCGGCGGGCCGCACCTGCAGGGCCACCTCGCGGGCGATCTCCAGGATGTCGCACCTGCAGGGCCACCTCCCGGGCGATCTCCAGGATGTCGCGGTGCAGCAGGAAGAACCCCGACAGGCCGTGGTGGCGGATGAGCCCCAGCTCCTCGTCCAGGCGGTCCAGGGCCTCGCGGCGCGCGGGGTCGTCGGGGTAGCGGCGCCGTGCCTCGTCCGCGCATATCCGCGCCAGCGCGGCGTCGGCGTCCTCCCCGGGGTGGCCCGAGGCGAAGTCGGGGAAGCGGTAGCCCAGGTCGCGGGTCAGGTCGAACTCGGCCATCTCGGCCAGCCGCACGGTGCCGGCCACGGCCTCGGGGTGGTCGCGCAGCCGGTCGGCCATCTCGGACGGGGGGCGCAGCACCGCCTGGCGGTTGCCGCGGCGTACCTCCTCCGATGCATCCAGCGTGAGGCCGTGGCGTATCGCCACCAGGGCATCCTGCAGGAACGCCCGGCGCGGGGAGTGGGCGTGCACGTCGCCGGTGGCCACCACGGGCACGCCCACGTGGGCGGCCAGGTTCTCCAGCGCGCGTGCCAGTGCCAGGTCGCCCCGAAGCCCGGGGCGCTGGATCTCCACCCAGGTGCGACCGGGGCCGAAGATGCGCACCAGCGCGCGCAGCGCCTGTTCGGCATCCCCGCGACGCCCCGCGGCCAGCGGACGGGCCACCAGCCCGTGCCGGGCGCACCCCGACAGGCAGGCGAGGCCCTGGTGATGCAGCGCGAGGGCGTCCAAGGGCACCATTGGCTGCCCCGCGCGTCGGTCGCGCGAATCGCGCGTATGTGAATGCCCGATGGTGATGAGCCGGCACAGGTTGGAGTACCCGCGCGCATCCAGCGCGAGGAGCGTGACATGACCGTCCCCGATCGTCAGCTCGGCTCCGGTCATGGGGCGCACTCCCGCCGCCGCGGCCGCGGCGGCGAACTCCAGGGCGCCCGAGAGGGTGTCGTGGTCGGTCAGCGCCAGCGTGGCGTGGCCCATGGCCGCGGCGGCGTCAGCCAGCTCAGCGGGAAGGGAGGCGCCATCGAGGAAGCTGAAGGCCGAGTGGGCGTGCAGCTCCACGTAGGGCGGGCTAGCCATGGATGAACCACTCACCTGACGACTCGCGGTAGAGCAGGGCGGGCCGCCCGGGCTCCAGGACCACGTCGAAGTAGGAGCGGTCCACCGGATTGTCGGTCCACCAGCGGTCCTGCACGCGCCAGGAGTCGCGCACGGCTACCACCAGGCGGCGCCTGCCACCCGTGATGACCGCGTGGGGTGCCCCGCCGGGGGATGCCACCACGCGCGCCGGTTCGGGCCCGGCTAGGCCTCGTAGGGCCCGAGTGCCCATCGCCGCTCCGGGAGCCGGCTCCAGGGCTCCACCTCCACCAACCGCATCACGCGCGCGTCGCCTGCCGCGGCGCGCACCTGCGCCAGCGCCGCCCGCGCCCGCCGCCGCCGCTCGTCGTCGGGGCGTGCCACCAGCGACATCTGGCCCGCGCCGGGCGGTCCGCCGGCATCCGCCTCGATCCCCAGCGCGGTCACCGGCGCACCGATGCGCGCGAGGCGCGGGATGCATGCCATGCCGATGCGCACGGCATCGGCCGTTGCCTCGCGCAGCGCCACGGTGCTCGTCCAGGACCCCCCGTCCCAGGTGCGCGCGCGCAGCACCAGCGACCGCACCGATCGCCCCCGCGCCAGCACCCGGTCGCAGATGCGCGCGATGAGCATGCGCGCTGCCGACTCGATGGCCATCAGCGCGCCCACCGACTCCGCGAACTCCATGTGCTCCTCCACGGCCTCGGGAGGGGTGCGCGGCGAGAGGCGCTCATGGTCCTCGCCGCGGGCCATGCGCCATGCGCGCTCGCCGTCCCTCCCCAGGCGGTCCAGCACCGATGCGTGCGGCAGGGCGGCCACCTGGCCCATCTGCCGCAGCCCCAGCGATGCCAGCAGCCGGTGTGCGCGGGCATCCAGCGGCAGCCGGGATGCGGGGAGGGGGGAGAGGAAATCCCTCACGTCCCCCGTCGTCACCACCACGCCCGCGCGGGCGGCCTGGCGCGACGAGAACGGCGTGGGCCCGGCGCCCACCCGTCCATCGCATCCCACGGGCAGGGTGGCGCGTGCACGCCGCAGGATCGCCGGCAGCCCCCCGTGCAGGCGCAGCAGGCCATCGGCATCGAATGCCCATTCGCCGTCCTGGTGCGGCTGCACCGCGGCGCCCAGGTCCTCCAGGCGCTCGGTCACCCGCTCCGCCGCCATGCGCACGGAGTCGGGGTCGGGCACCACCAGGTCCAGGCCTGGGCACCGGGCAAGCGCCTCGCCCACCGCCAGCCCCGGGCGCACGCCCTGGTCCCATGCGGCGGGGGTGCACTGCCCGATGACCTGCGGGTCGCCCGGCGCGGGGCCGAGCGCGATGGGGCGGTCCCACGCCACGTGCGCCTCGAGCACCGCGATGCGCAGGGGGAAGAGCGGAGTGAGTGCCGTCACGATCATGCGAACACATGTTCGCATGATGTGACCATGCCCGGCAAGTGTCCCGACGACCCGGTGCGTGGCACCGGGTCGTCGGAATGTGGCTACATGCGAACCGCGACTAGTTCGAGGAGCCGCCCAGGTTGGCCAGGGCCTCCAGGTCCACCACGTCGGTGGGGGCCGTGACGTTGACCGGCTCGTTCCAGTTGGTGAAGTCGATCTGGCCCGAGCTGCTGCTGTCGGCGCCCTTGATCTGGATGGGGTAGGGCTCGCCCACCGTCTGGATAGCCAGGGTGCCCTCGCCGCCCGAACTGTCGAGGAACACCACCGGGGTGCCGTTCACCTCGCCCGTGCCCTTGATCGTGACGTCGCCGTCCGCCTCGAGGATGCCCTCGAGCAGGGAGTCCTTGTCGCCGAACTCGCCGAGGCCGGCCAGGTCGTCCCCTCCCGAGCCTGCCGGCACGGCGATCCACTTGTCGCCGAGCAGGGCGGAGATCGCCTGGGCGACCTCGGGGCTCTCGCCCTGGCCGGCGATCTTGGCGAAGTCCTCGCCGCTCAGCTTGAAGTAGCTCTTGCCATCCACCACGCGGATCTCGGCGTTGATGCCCTGCGCGCTGAACGTGCCGTCCGCGGCATCCGTGCCCAGGGCCAGGTCGAGCTTGATCGTCTGCCCTTCCTGGGTGATGGAACCCGTGACGGTGACCGACGACGCGGCGTTGGCCGCCTTGATGCTGGCGTCGAGGATCTCCTTCGCCGAGAGCTTCTCCACGCCGTTGGCGGGGAGGGTGGAGGTGTCGGCGGCCGCGGTGGTGGCCGCGCCGCTGCTAGACGAGTCGGATCCGCAGCCGGCAAGCACGCCGCCTCCGGCCAGCAGTGCCAGCGCGGCGGCACCCGCCGCCACCCTGCGCCTGTTGATCTGGTTCATCGTGGTCCCTTCGTGGTGGTGATAGCGGGGGTCATGACCGCGGGTTTCCCCAGTGGTCGTCGTGCACCAGCGTACGCCAGGGGCGCCGCTTGGCCGCCATGGCGGGCGGCAGGCCCACCGGAAATTCCGTGGGATACCCGAGCGGAGTGATGGCGGGGATCTCGAAGTCTGCCGGGATGTCCAGCAGCGCCCGGAAGTCGTCCTCGGCGTACCAGTGGAACACGGTGGGCACGGTGCCCAGGCCCCGGGCGCGGGCGGCCACGAACAGGTTCTCCATGGCGAAGCCCACCGACACCAGGTCGGCCACGCGCTCCCATTCGGCCTGGTCCTCGGGGAACACGTGCCGGGGCACCACCATGCCCACGATCCACACGGGCACATGGCGGTAGTTGCCCAGCACCTGCTCGGCGTAGCCACGCGCCCATTCGGCGTGCTCGTCGGCGCTCACGTCCGGGCCCGCGGGCCGGACGGTCTCGAAGTACTTCGCGCCGCCGCGGATCACGATCTCGGCGACGGCCTCGCGCAACTCCTTGTCGCGCACCACGATGAAGCTCCAGGCCTGGGCCATGCCGCCGGTGGGGGCGAGCAGGGCGAGCCGGAGGATGGCGTCGATGTCCGCGTCGCTCACCGGCTGGTCGGTGTAGGACCGGACGCTGCGCCTCAGGCGGATTGCCTCATCGGCATCCATGGCACCCTCCCGTTCAGGGCGGGGACCGAACGCCCCGCCGCCGGGATGATGTCAGGCGGCGGCGCCCACCGTGGGGCGTGACGATGGCGCGAGTGCCTTGCGGATGCGGTCCTGCAGCCTGCGCTCCAGCGTGGCGCGGGCGGCGGCGGCACCGTCATCGGTCACCTTGCACCAGAGCTTGAGGGGCTTGGAGCGGAGGCCGAGGCCGTGCCCCAGGCCTGCCACCACCTCGGAGTCGAGCCCGCGATGGGCGCCCTTTGGGATCTCCAGCGTGACCTTGTCGCCGCCATCCAGCCCGGTCCAGACGGCCTTGCGCAGGAGGTGGGCCACGATGGCGCCGTCGGCGTCCACCGACCCCCGCGTGGTGCGGGCGCCCTTGGACGCGCGGCCACCGATGACGGGCTCCAGGCCCGCTGCGTCGGGGTCGGCGCGGTCGGCCTCGATCCTCGCCTTGGCCTCCTCCACGGTGACGTCCTGCTCGGAGCCCCGCGGGCGCTTCCAGAGGACGTATCCGCAGCCACGATTGCGCGGGCTCTTCCAGGAATTGCAGCCGTAGGTCTTGGGGCGCTCCACCACCATGCCGCCGCACCCGGGCACCGGGCAGGGCGCTATGGGTTCACGAGGAGGGGTGGCGTTGGTCTCCCCGCGGGCCACCATGGCCTTGGCCTCGTCCAGCGACACCTCGTCGCGCCGCCCGCGCACGCGCTTCCAGATGACGTACCCGCAGCCGGTCTCGGTCTTGCTCTTCCACGACGTGCAGCCGTAGGAGCGCCCGCGCTCCACGATCTCGCCGTCGCAGCCGTCGGTGGGGCAGGGGCCCAGGACCTCGCGCTCGCCCTGCAGGTCCTTCGACTGGATGCCCTTGGCGATGTACTCCTTCGCCTCGTCCAGCGTGATGGTGCGGTTGTCCATCTGCTTCCACAGCGTGTAGCCGCAGCCGGGGTCGTCCTTGCCGTGGTAGCTGTCGCACGAGTAGCTCTTGCGCTGCTCCACGATGTTGCCCTGGCACTTGGTGCCGTCGGGCAGGTTGATGGGGCAGGGCGCGATGACGGTGCGCTGCACGCGCAGGTCGTCACGGCTCTTGTCGGCGAACCACTGCACAACCTGGCGCGTGAAGTCCTTGATCTCGCGCTCGAACTCCGCGCGGCTCTCGCCGCCGGCCTGGATCTGGTTGAGCTTCTGCTCCCACCGGCCGGTGAGCTCGGGGCTGGTGAGCAGGTGGTCGCCCAGCATGGTGATGAGGCCGATGGCCTTGTCGGTGGCGCGCAGTTGCTTGCCCTCGCGCTCCACGTACTCGCGGTCGATGAGGCTCTCGATGATGTTGGCGCGCGTGGCCGGGGTGCCCAGCCCGCCGTCCTTCATGGCCTCGGCGGCGTCGTCGTCGTCCACCAGCTTGCCGGCCGTCTCCATGGCCTTGAGCAGGCTGCCCTCGTTGAAGCGCGCGGGCGGCTTGGTGCTCTTGGCCAGCGATTCGGCGCGGGCGCACACCAGCGACTGCCCCACGGTGACCGATGGCAGGGTGCGATCCTTCGCCTCCGCCTCGCCATCCTCGTTCACCGCCTGCTCGGCCTGCGCCTGCTTCTCCACGCGGTGGCGGCGCATGGCGTCGACGGCGTACCAGCCGGGCTCCACGATGACCGTGCCGCTGCTGCGGAACGTGTGGCCCTGCACGTCGGTGACGATGGTGGTGTCCTCGAGGCGCGCGGGCGGCAGGAACACCGACAGGAACCGGCGGGCCACCATGTCGTAGATGCGCCGGGCGTCGCTGCCCAGGCGACTCAGGTCGTGGTCGCCGTCGGTGGGGATGATGGCGTGGTGGTCGGTGACCTTCTCGTCGTTCACCACGCGGCCCAGCGGCAGCTTCTGGAGGGCCAGCACCTGCCGCGCCGCGTCGGCGTACTGCGGGTCGGCGGACCCCACGCGCGACACCACGCCCTTGAGGCTGCCCACCATGTCGCCGCTGAGGTAGCGGCTGTTGGTGCGCGGGTAGGTGAGCACCTTGTGCTCGTCGTAGCAGCTCTGCGCCGCGGCCAGCGTGCGCGATGCCGAGAACCCGTAGCGCTGGTTGGCGTCGCGCTGCAGCGCAGTGAGGTCGTAGAGCAGCTGGGGGTTCTCGGTGCGCGGCTTGGTCTCCACCGAGGTCACCGTGCCCGTGGCGCCCGTGACGAGTTCCACGATGCCCGCGGCGGCGTCGGCGGCGTTGATGCGGTCCTTGAACGTCTTGCCGTCGCCGTCGGTGAACAGCATGTCGCGGTGCGTGCCCGCCACGTCGTTCCACATCGCCGGCAGGTCCGAGTCGGCCCCCGTGAACGTGGCATCCACCTGCCAGTAGTCCAGCGGCTCGAACGCGGCGATCTCCAGGTCGCGGCGCACGATCATCGCCAGGGTGGGGGTCTGCACGCGGCCCAGGGACAGCACGCGGCGGATGGACCCCGCCTTGGTGGTGGCCGCGCGCGTGCCGTTCATGCCCACCAGCCAGTCGGCCTCGCTGCGGGCGCGGGCCGCATCCTCCAGGCTGCGCATGTCGCTGTCGGGCCGCAGGTTCTGGAAGGCATCCTGGATGGCGGCCTTGGTCATGGACGAGAACCAGGCGCGCTCCACGGGCTTCGCGCGGGCCTTCTCGGACGCGCTCTGGAGGATGAGCTTGAAGATGAGCTCGCCCTCGCGCCCGGCGTCGCACGCGTTGACGATGGTGGACACGTCGTCGCGCGCCATGAGCTTGTGCAGGGAGCCCAGCTGCTTGGCGGCCCGTGCGTCACGGGCCTGGTACCGGAACTCCTGGGGGATGATGGGCAGGTCCTCATACGTCCACTTGCGGAAGCGGGCGTCGTAGGCATCCGGGTCCACCTGCTCCAGCAGGTGACCCACCGCGTATGAGATGACCCAGTGGTCGCTCTCGTAGGCATCACCCTTCTGCGTGAAGGTCTCCGGCAGGGCCACGGATACGTCCCTGGCCACCGACGGCTTCTCGCAGATGATGAGTTTCTTGCTCACGGGGCGGGCACCATAGCACCGGCCCTCGCGCGGAAATCAAGCGCCTCGGTCACGCGGAGTGCCTGTAACGTGCGCCCCATGAGGAACCCCGTGGCCCTTGCCCTGGCCCTTGTGGTGGCCGCATCGGCGCTGCTCGTCGGCTGCGGCGGGGGCACGTCGGCCGACGACGCCAAGGCCGACCCGGTGGCCGCGTTCGCCGATCGCGAGGCCAGCGGCGAGGCACTGGCCAACGCCTGGCCGTCGCTGGTGGGGAGGACGGGCAGCGACGACGGGGTGCGCACCGCCACGCCCCAGCAGGTGGAGGAGGGCATCGCCTTCGTGCGGCCCTACCTCGACCCGGCCTTCCAGCTGCAGCGCGCGGGCGGCGAGCGCTACGTGCGCGATGACTACGTGCCCCCGGACTTCGATGCCGTCGAGGTGTCCAACGTGGTCACCACGCAGCCGCGTCCGGACGTGAAGGTGGTGCGCTACGTGCTCAGCACGCCCGGCGCCACCGTGCCCGATGCCGGTGCGGTGCTCACCGATGAGGCCACGCCGCAGCTGGCGGTGTTCCGCTGGGACGAGCAGCAAGGTCACTGGGTGGTGGTGAGCCACGCCAACTTCGTCACGCCGGTGGCGGCCATCTGCGAGCAGGACCCCATTCCCGTGGCCAAGGTACGCCCGGACACCTCGGCGGCCGATACCCGGCTGGGCGAATCGCTCATCGCCGAGTGGCGGGACATCACCACCGGCAAGGCGAGGAACCCCGGCGCGCGCAGCCCCGAGGGGCAGATCCAGCTGGCCGACGGCCGGGGATGGCCGAGCGCCGATGGCGACGACACCATCGAGTGGAAGCCGGCCAAGGCATATGAGGTACGCAACCCGGCCATCACCCGCAACGGCGACGTCCTGGTGGCCTCGTACGACGCCGTGGCATCGGACATCACCATCGAGGGCAAGCGGTACCGCACGCTCGCCACCCCGCGCCTGCTCACCTACCTGCGTGACGCCGACGGGGCGTGGAAGCAGGTGGGCCTGGCCAACTTCACGGTGCCCACGGGCGTTCCCGCGGGCGTGGACTGCGTGGCCGCGGCGCGCTGAGCGCCCGGTGCCCGCGCGCTACCCGAAGAAGGGCGTGGCCAGGTCGTAGTACCCGGGCGGCACGGTCTTGAGCGTGCCCACGGCCTCGGCCAGCGGCACGTCGGCCACCAGGTCGCCCCGCAGCGATGCCATGCGGCCGAACAGCCCCTCCTGCACCATCTCGGCCGCGCGGGTGCCGAAGCGGGTGGCCAGCACGCGGTCGCGGGCCGTGGGCGTGCCGCCGCGCTGCACGTGCCCCAGCACGGTCACGCGCGTGTCGTACCCGGTGGCCTCGCGCAGGATCACCCCGAGGCGATCGCCCACGCCCTGCTGGGCGAGGCGCGCATGGCCGAACTCGTCCAGGTCGCCGCTGGGTCCCTGGTCGCCCAGGTCCACGCCCTCGCTCACGACCACGATCGAGTAGTCGAGGCCGCGCGTGTGGCGCGTGCCCACCGACTCCAGCAGCGCGGGGATGTCCGGCGCCTTCTCGGGGATGAGGATGTAGTCGGCTCCGCCGGCGAGCCCCGAGTACAGCGCGATCCACCCGGCATGGCGGCCCATCACCTCCACCACCATCACGCGGTCGTGGCTCTCGGCCGTGGTGTGCAGGCGGTCGATGGACTCGGTGGCGATCTGCACCGCGGTGTCGAACCCGAAGGTGAAGTCGGTGCCCGAGAGGTCGTTGTCGATGGTCTTGGGCACGCCCACCACCGGCACGCCGTGCTCGGCGTGCAGCCGGTTGGCCGCGCCCAGGGTGTCCTCCCCGCCGATCGCCACCAGGGCGTCGATCCCGATGCGCCGGAATCCGTCCAGGGCGGCCGCGGTGGCGTCATCGTCGCGGAAGGGATTGGTGCGCGAGCTCTTCAGCATGGTGCCGCCGCGGGCCAGAACGCCGCTCACGTCGCTGGGCGCGAGGGGCATGGTGTCCCCTTCGATCAGCCCCCTCCAGCCCCGCAGGATCCCCACGTGCTCGTGGCCGAAGCGGCGCGCGCCCACCTTCACCACCGCGCGGATGACCGCGTTGAGCCCGGGGCAGTCGCCCCCTCCGGTGAGGATGCCCACGCGCATGGGACGACCGTAGTGCCTGCGGCGCACCCACGGCAAGGTCGCTGTTACCGTCCCGCCATGGCGTACCGCGACCTCCCCGGCGCCCGGGTGGCATATGACGTGGCGGGAGAGGGCCCGCCCGTGGTGCTGATCCACGGCTGGGCCTGCCGGCGGTCGGACTTCGCGCCGGTCATGGCCGACCTCGCGCGCGATCACCGCGTGCTCGCGCTCGACCTCCCGTGGCACGGGGACTCCACGTCCGACCTGGAGTACTGGCCCATCGACGACCTCGCCGCGGTCGTGCGGGCCATCGCGGCCGACGAGGGCATGCGCGACTGCGCGCTGGTGGGGCACTCGGCCGGCGCGGCGGTGGCCGTGGAGGCCGTGCTGGCCGGCGCCGGGCACAGGGTGGTGGCCCTCGACGGCCTCACGTTCATGCACATGTACCCGCGCATCCCGCCCGACGCGGCCGAGCGGGTGCTCGCGCCATTCCGCGAGGACTTCGCAGGGGCGGTGCGCGCCCTGTGCGAGCGAGCGGCGGGCCCCGGCACGGATCCGGCGCTCACGCAGCAGGTGGCCGACGAGATGGCGCAGATGGACCCCGTGGTGGGCGTGCGGATGCTGGCGGGGCTCCTGGCCTGGGACATGGACGCCGCGCTGGGTCGCGCAGAGGCGCTCGGGCTGTCGGTCACCGCATGCGCCGCGCGCTGCCTGCTCGCACCCGAGGCGGTGGACGCCTACGGGCACCGCTTCGAGATCGTGCCCGTGGACCTCGGCGGGCACTTCTTCCTCCGCGAGGACCCCGCGGGCACGGCCGCGCTCATCCGCGAGGCCCTCGCCGCCTGACGCACGGGCGCGGGCCCCCCGGGGGGTCAGGCGTCGGGGTCCCGAGCCGGGGTGATGTCCTCGAAGCGGTCGATCTTCCTGAGGCCCGGGAAGAACAGGCCCCAGAGGCCGGCGGCGCCGATGGACACCCCGCCGCCCACCACGATGGCGGGAACCGTGCCGATGTACTGCGCCAGCAGGCCGCTCTCGAACGCGCCCAGCTCGTTGGACGCGCCAACGAACACCCGCTCCACGGCCACCACGCGCCCGCGCAGGTGCGCGGGGGTGAGCAGCGGGGTGAGCGTGGACCGCACGTACACGCTCACCATGTCGCTTCCCGACAGCAGCACCAGGGCGGCGAACGAGAGCCAGTACGACGTGGACACCCCCATGAGGATGGTGAAGGCCCCGAAGCCCGCCACCGACAGCAGCAGCACGGGCCCCACCTGCCGCCGAATGGGGCGCCCGGCCAGCACCAGGCCCACGATCACCGCGCCGATGCCCGGTGCCGCGCGCAGCACGCCGTAGCCCACCGCGCCCACCCCCAGGATGTCGCTGGCGATGATGGGCAGCAGGGCCGTGGCGCCGCCGAACAGCACTGCCACCAGGTCCAGGCTGATGGCCCCAAGCAGCGCCGGGGTGTGGCGGATGAGTCGCAGCCCGGCGGTGGCGTCGCGCATGGTGGGCGGCCCGGTCACCGACGCCCGGTGCTCGGTGCCCACCCGCCGGGTGACGGTGAGCACCAGTGCGATCGCCACCAGGTCCAGCGCGGCCGCGAAGAGATACGGGGGGACGTTCCCCCACGCCTGCAGCAGGCCGCCGATGAAGGGCCCGAAGATGAGGGCCCCCTGCCACGTGGACGACGACATGGCCATGGTGCGCGGCAGCGCCGCCGACGGCACGGCGGCGGCCAGCATGGGCGTGAACGCGGCGCTGGCGAACGACCGGCCCACCCCCAGGCCCGCCGCCATGAGGTAGAGGGGCATGGCGGAGGTGTCGCCCGACGCCGCGTTCAGCGCCAGCGCGATGGACACCACCACCACGATGCCCATGCCCGTGGCCGACACCAGTCGCCGGTCCAGGCGGTCGGCCATCTGGCCGGCCGGGAGCGCGAACACCAGAGCGGGCAGGAACTCGGCCAGCCCGATGATGCCCAGGGTCAGCGCGCTGCCGGTGCGCTCGTATGCCTGCCAGCCCAGCGCGGCCGCCACCACGCCGAACGTGAGGGTGCTCAGCAGCTGCGCGCCCAGCAGTCGCGACACGTCGCGGTTGCGGAGCAGGCGGAGGGCGGCGTGTGGTGTGTTGGCCATGAAACGACTGACGCGGCCGGTTGGCCGCGTCAGTGGTGAGGTAGCGCATACGGGATTTGAACCCGTGTTACCGCCGTGAGAGGGCGGCGTCCTAGGCCCCTAGACGAATGCGCCACGAGGTCCTGCGGGGTACTTCATGGGCCCTGCTGGCAGCCATTATTGCGAATGGCGTGCCGGTCGTGAAGTGACTGGGGGAGGAGGACTCGAACCCCCGCTCCTGGGACCAGAACCCAGTGTCCTACCAGCTAGACGATCCCCCACCGCCTCACGGCCGCGGGGAAGGTAGCAAACCCGGGGCTCAGCCCATCAGTTCCGCGAGGCCCTCGCCCAGGGCCTTCAGGCCGCGGGGCACGTCCGCCTTGTCCAGGTCCACCTCGATGATGTACGCCGTGTCGCGGTCCTCCCGCGCGCGTGCCAGGGCGTCGTCCAGTTCGGCGGGGGTCGTGGCCTTCAGGCCCACGGCGCCCACCACGGCGCCCACCGCGGCGTAGTCCCACTGCGCGATGTCGTTGAAGTCGCCGTCGTGGATGCTGCGCTCCGCGCCGTAGCCGTGGTTGTCGAGCACGAGCACGATGGGCGCCACGCCCTCGCGGATGGCCGTGGACAGGTCGAAGCCCGTCATCTGGAACGAGCCGTCGCCCACCAGCACGATGGGCCGGCCCTTGCCACGGGCCAGGGCCGCGCCGTACCCGGCCGGCACCGCGAAGCCCATCCCCACGTAGAGGCGGGCGATGTGGAACTGGCCGGCGCGGTTCAGGCGTGCGTCCATGGCCAGGTGGGCGCCCACGCCCACGTCGCACACCACGATGTCCGACGGCTGGACGAAGCGCTGGAGGCGGTCGGCCACGACGTCGGTGGTGATGCGCGTGGCGTCGGTCACCTCGTGGGCCCACGCATGGGGCAGGTCCTCCGGCACCGTGTTGGGGGTGATCTCGCCGATGCGGCGCTCCAGCGCGTGGGCGATGCCCGCCAGGTCCACGCCCTCGTAGAAGCGGTGCTCCACCGTGGTGCCGAGGGCGCTCATGTGGATGCGGTTCTCCGGGGGGATGGATGCCGTGAACGCCCCGGTGGTGATGTCGTTGATGCTCACGCCCACCTCCACCACCAGGTCCACCGACTCCACGTACGCGCGGAGGTCGGCCGAGGACCCGGCGCCCACGTACACGCCCAGCACCAGGGGGTCGCTCTCGTCGACCGCGCCCTTGCCCATGACCGACTCCACCATGGGCAGCCCGGTGGCGTGGGCGAACGCCATGAGCCTCTCGCCGTAGTTCATGCTGCGGGCGCCATGGCCCACCCAGATGATGGGCCGCTTCGCCGCGTTGATGCGCGCGATCACGTCGGTGGCGGCGGCCTGGATGCGCTCCATGGGCACCAGTGACTCGGCGGCACGCGTGACCGGGTGCGGCGCCACCGGGACGGCGTTGATCATGTCGCGGGGCAGCTCGATGTACCCGGGCAGCATGTCCTCCTGCACGTTCAGCAGGAGCCAGTCGATCTGGTCGTAGGCCTCGTCCGGGTCGTCCAGCAGCACGTGGTAGGGCGCCACCTCGCGCATCATGCGGTAGGGCGACTCCATGTCGGCCGACGGCATGTGGTGGATGCGCCGGCCATCGCGCTCGGCCATGCCCGGGGCGCCGCCGATCACCACCACCGGCACGCGCTCGGCATTGGCGCTGCCGAGCGCCGCCATGGTGGCCAGGGTGCCCACGCCGTAGGTCACCGCAACCGCTCCCAGCCCCTTCTCGCGGGCGTAGCCGTCGGCGGCGTAGGTGGCGGCCTCCTCGCGCGTGCAGTTGACCATGCGCATGCCGCGCTGGTCGCCGATCACGTGCAGCCCCAGGATGAAGTCGCCCGGCACCCCGAACACGTGGTGCACGCCGCGGTTCGCGAGGGCGTCGATGAGGTATGCGCCGATCGGGAGGTTCGCGGGGTCCGGCATGGGGCTCAGGTTACGCCGCCGGCCTGCTCCCAGTCGGAGTAGAGGGCGGCGTAGCGCCCGCCTGCGGCCATCAGCTGGTCGTGCGATCCCTGCTCGGCGATGCGCCCGTCCTCCACCACCACGATCAGGTCGGCGCGGCGGATGGTGGACAGCCGGTGGGCGATGATGACGGCGGTGCGGCCCTCCAGCAGGCGGTCCAGGGCGTCCTCGATGCGCTTCTCCGTGCCGATGTCGATGGACGACGTGGCCTCGTCGAGGATCACCAGGCGGGGGTCGGGCACCAGCGCCCGGGCGAAGCAGATGAGCTGGCGCTGGCCGGCCGACAGGCGCGCCCCCCGCTCCTGCACGTCGGTCTCCATGCCCTCCGGCAGGGACTCCACGAACTCCCGCGCGCCCACGGCGTCGAGCGCCCGCTCCACGTCGTCGTCGGTGGCCAGCGGGTGCCCGAACTTCACGTTGTCGGCCACCGAGCCGCTGAACAGGTGGCCCTCCTGCGGCACGATGCCCATGGCGGCGCGCAGCGACTCCTCGCGCACCGTGCGGAGGTCGTTGCCATCCAGGCGCACGGCCCCCTCATCGGGGTCGTACAGCCGCGCGATGAGCTTGGCCAGGGTGGACTTCCCCGCGCCGGTGGCGCCCACGAGCGCCACGGTGGTGCCCGCGGGGATGTGCAGGTCCACGTCGCGGATCACGTACTCGCGCCCGTACCCGAACGACACGTGGTCCAGGTCGATGCGGCCCGCCACGTCGGGCAGGTCACGGGCGTCGGGGGCATCGGTGATGCGCGGGTCGGTCTCCAGCACCCCGAAGATCTTCTCGAGCGCCGCCATGGCCGACTGGAAGGTGTTGTACAGCTGCGAGAGCTGCTGGATGGGGTCGAAGAACGAGGCCAGGTACCCGATGAAGGCCACCATCACCCCCACCGACAGCGCCTCGTTCAGCACCAGCGTGCCACCGAACCACAGGATCAGCGCGGTGCCCAGGGCCGCCAGCAGCTCCACCCCGGGGAAGTAGATGCCGCTCACCGTCACCGTGCGCATGTTGGCCTGCCGGTACTCGCGGTTGGCCTCGCGGAAGCGCGCGCGGGCTTCGTCCTGGCGGCCGTGGGCCTGCACCACGCGGATGCCCGAGAGGTTCTCCTGCAGCACGGACAGCACCACGGCCACGCGCTCGCGGGTGGAGCGGTAGGCGCGCGTGGCGCGCACGCGGAACCACCACGTGCCCAGCGCCAGGAACGGGAAGATGACGAATGCGGCCAGGGCCAGGCGCCAGTCGTAGAACATGAGGATGACCACCACGCCGATGAGCGTGAGCCCGTTGATCACCAGCGAGGTGGCCCCCTCCACCACCAGCTGGTTCACGGCCTCGATGTCGGCGGTGAGCCGGCTGACGCTGCGTCCGGTGGGCGTGCGCTCGTGATGCCCGAGCTCCAGGCGCATGAGGTGCCGGAACACCTGGCGGCGCAGGTCCAGCAGCACGCGCTGGCCCACCCACGACGACAGCACCGACTGCCAGTACTGGGCGATCCACCCGATCAGGCCGATCACCACGAACACCGCCACGATGACGATGAGCGTCGTCACGCTGCCGGCCTGGATGCCGTCGTCGATCGCCACCTGCGCCAGCGCCGGCGCCGCCAGGGTGGAGGCCGTGACCAGCAGCATCAGCACGATCGTCACGGCCACGCGGCCCCGGTATGGACGGAAGTACGGCAGCAGGCGCCGCATGTTGCGGCGCGGCCTGCGCACCACGCGCTCCTCGCCCTCCTCCGAGAGCGGCCCCAGCATCCCGCCCGCGTGCCCGCTCCCCACGGGGCGCGTGCCCATCAGGCGTCCCTCGCCACGAGCTCGTCCGGCCGCGCCAGGCCCTGGTCGTGGATGTCGCGGTAGAGGGCGCTGGTGGCGTAGAGGACGTCGTGCGCGCCGCGGGCGGCCACGTGTCCGTCGTCCACCAGCACGATCTCATCGGCGAGGCTGATGGTGGACAGCCGATGGGCGATGATGATCGTGGTGCGCCCGGTCATCACCGTGGCCAGTGCACGCGAGATCTCGCGCTCGGTGGAAGCGTCCACCGACGCGGTGGCCTCGTCCAGCACGAGCACGCGCGGGTCCACCAGGATGGCCCGGGCGATGGCGATGCGCTGGCGCTGGCCGCCCGACAGCGTGAACCCGCGCTCGCCCACCACGGTGTCGTAGCCCTCGGGCAGCGCCCGGATGAAGGTGTCGGCCTGCGCCATGCGCGCGGCGCGGGCGATGTCGTCGTCCGACGCGTCGGGCCTGCCGAACGCGATGTTGGCCCGCACGGTGTCGGAGAACAGGAAGGGGTCCTGGGTCACCATTCCCACGGCGCCGCGGATGTCCTCGAGTCGCACGTCGCGCACGTCCACGCCGTCCAGCAGCACCCGCCCGGCCTGCGGGTCGTAGAAGCGCGGGATGAGCTGCGTGATGGTGCTCTTGCCGGACCCCGTGGGGCCGATCAGCGCCACGGTGCGCCCGGCGGGGATGTCCAGCTGCAGGTCGCGCAGCACGGGGGAGCCGGGGTCGTAGCCGAACGTCACGCCCTCCAGCCGCACGTGGCCGCCGCCCGGGGGCAGGGGCACGGGGTGCGGGGGCTGGGCCAGCTGTGGCTCGGTGTCCAGGATCTCGAACACCCGCTGGCCGCTGGCAGCCGCGCGCTGCGCGCTGCCGATGAGGTTGCCGATGGACCGGAAGGGGAACGTGAGGATGGCCAGGTACAGGTAGAACTGCACGAACTCGCCCAGGGTGAGCGCGCCGTTGATGGTCATCACCCCGCCGGCCGCGATCACCACCGAGATCCCCAGCACGGGCAGGAAGCCCATGAGGCCCTGGTAGAAGCTCTGCAGGCGGGCCGCGTCCATGCTGCGCGAGAAGGCCTGCTCGGCGCGCACCCCGAAGCGCTCGTCCTGGGCCGTCTCCTGCCCGAACGCCTTCACCACGCGGATGCCCGCGATGCTCTCCTCGGCCATCTGGGTGACATCGGCCACCTTCTGCTGCACGTCCACCAGCACGGGGTGCGAGCGCTTGCTGGCGCGCGCGGCCACCAGCACCAGCGCGGGGCCCATGAGCAGCGCCAGCACGGTGAGCGGCACGTTGATGAGCAGCAGCACGATGGTGATGAAGACCAGGGTGAAGGCGTGCATGAAGAGGAAGATCAGCCCGTACCCGAGGAAGAACCGGACGGTCTGCAGGTCGCTGGTGGCCCGCGACATCAACTGGCCCACGGGCATGCGGTCGAAGTACCCGAACGACAACTGCTGGAGGTGCGCGAAGAGCCTGTCCCTCAGGTCGAACTCCACGCCCAGGCTCACGTGGCCGGCCAGGATCCGTCGCATCACCGCGAAGATGGCGCGGATCACGCCCACCACCACCACGATCAGCACCAGCGGCAGCAGGGCGTCCTCCTGCTGCCCGTTCAGCACGTCGTCGATGACCCTGCGCGTGAGGTATGGCAGGGTGATCGTGCAGGCCATCAGCGCCAGGGCCGAGAAGGCGGTGACGGCGACCGACCACCTGTAGGGCCGGAGGAATGTGAGCAGCCTGAGAAGCGTGCGCAGCGGCGGATCCGATCGCGTGGGCGGCCTGCGTGCGGTGCCCAACTGTAGTGAGGGCCGCGACCCCGACCGCATCGCGCGGCTGGTGCAGAGCACGCGGGTGTCGGGTGTCCGGGTGGACGACGTGCATTCCGACCCCGACCACGACCGCACGGTCATCACCCTTTCCGGGGAACCGGATGCGCTGGTGGATGCCGGGGTGGCCCTGGCCGCCGCCTGCCGCGACCTCATCGACCTGCGCGGGCACGACGGGGTGCACCCGTTCGTGGGCGCGCTCGACGTGCTGCCGTTCGTCGCCATGCGCGAGGAGCTCATGCCCCAGGCCGTGGAGTGCGCGCGCGAGGCGGCGCGGCGCATCGGGGACGAGGTGGGGGTGCCCTGCGTGCTGTACGGCCGCGCCGGCGGGGAGGGGCGCGATCGCCCCGCGCGCCTGCGCCGGGGCGGGCTCCAGGAGCTCGGCCGCCGCATGGCCGCGGGCGAGGTGGTGGCCGATGCCGGCCCGGCCGCGCCGCACCCCTCGGCGGGAGTGGTGCTGGTGGGTGCCCGGGGCCCGCTGGTGGCGTGGAACGTGTGGCTGCCCGGCGCGTCGCTGGACCAGGCCCGTGCCGTGGCCGCGGCCGTGCGCGAGGGGGGCGACGGGGGAGGGCTGCCCTCCGTCCGCGCGTTGGGACTCATGTGCGCCCGCTCGGGCCTTGCGCAGGTGTCGATGAACGTGGAGGATTACCGCCGCACGCCGCTGCCCGCGGTGGTGGAGAGGGTGCGGCGCGAGGCCGCGGCTCGGGGCCTGGTCGCCGGGGAGTCCGAGCTGGTGGGGATGATTCCCCGCGAGGCCCTCGCCGGGGCATCCCCCCGCGACCTTGGGCTGAAGGCGCTGCCGTCCGCGCAGGTCATCGAATCAACGGAGGACTGAGGAATCGCCCCCAAGCGTCGCCGCAGGCCCAAGGCCGGGCCGCCGCCCGTCAAGAACCCGCGCTACGAGGCCAAGGTGCAGGCCGAGGAGTCGGCGGCCGACGAGCCCCGTCGCCATGCCGGGCTGCCCAAGGGCGCTCCCCGTCGCGCCGGAATGCGCAGCGTGCTCATCCGCGCCGGCCTGGCCGCGCTGCTGTTCTTCGCCTTCATGTACTACCTCAACGGCGACACGGCCACCACGGCGTTCACCTATGCCCTCATCATGGGAGTGCTCATGATCCCGCTGGGCATGCTGCTCGACCGGTTCGCGCATCGCATGGCGCTGCGTCGCTGGGAGAAGCAGACGGGCAGGCGGTAGGGGTGGCGCCGCGGGCCCCCAAGGGCACGCGTGACGTGCTGCCGGCCGAGGGCAGGGTGCGTGCCCTCATCGAGCAGGTGGCCGGCCAGGTGCTGGCCGCCGGCGGCTTCGGCCGCGTTGTCACCCCCACGTTCGAGGAGACCGAGGTCTTCGTGCGGGGGGTGGGCACGGCCACCGACATCGTGCGCAAGGAGATGTACACCTTCGATGACCGCGGCGGGCGCAGCATCACGCTGCGTCCCGAGGGCACCGCCCCCGTGGCCCGGGCGTACGCCGAGCACGGCATGCACAAGCTGCCGCAGCCGGTGAAGCTGTGGTACCTGGCGCCCATGTTCCGGTACGAGGCGCCCCAGAGCGGGCGCTTCCGCGAGCACTGGCAGGTGGGGGCCGAGGCCTTCGGCAGCGAGGACCCGCTGCTCGATGCCGAGATGATCGCCCTCCTGGCCGACATCTACGACCGGCTGGGCGTGCCCGGCGTGCGCCTGCGCATCTCCAGCATGGGCGACCCCGCGGGCCGCGAGCCCTATCGCGAGAAGCTGCTCGCGCACCTGGCCGCGCATGAGGACGCGCTGCCGCGCGACGCGCGCGAGCGCATGCACGAGAACCCGCTGCGCCTGTTCGACATGAAGGACGACGCCGTGCAGGCCGCCATGGCGGGCGCCCCGCGCCTGCTCGACAATCTCACCGACGACGCGCGCCAGCACCACGAGCGGGTGCTGGAGGCGCTGCGCCTCATGGGCATCCCGTACGAGGAGGACCCCACACTGGTGCGGGGCCTCGATTACTACACCCGCACCGTGTTCGAGTTCACGTGCGACCGCCTGGGCGCCCAGAGCGGCATCGGCGGCGGCGGCCGCTACGACGGCCTGGTGGCGTCGCTGGGCGGCCCCGAGGTGCCCGGCGTGGGGTTCGGCACGGGCGTGGAGCGCATCACGCTGGCCCTGGGCGAGGACGCCGCGGGCGACGCCGTGGTGGACGCCTACCTGGCCATCCCCGATGCGGACATCCGCCTCGAGCTCATGCCGGTGCTTCGGGGGCTCCGGGCCTCGGGGCTGCGCGTGGAGGCCGGGACGTCGGGCAAGGGCCTCAAGGCCATGATGCGCCACGCCTCGGGATTGGGGGCCCGGCACGTCATCATCGTGGGGCCGCGCGAGCACGCCGATGGGCTCGCGACCATCAGGGACATGCAGACAGGAGACCAGGTGGAGGTACCCGTGGGGGACATCGCCCAGCACGTCGCAGGGGCCGGGGGGCACGCGTGATCGGGGCGGCCCGTTACCGCACCCATGACGCCGTGGGCGCCGCCGGCGCCACGGGGCAGCCCGTGCGCGTGTCGGGCTGGGTGCACCGGCGCCGCGACCACGGCGGGGTCATCTTCATCGACCTGCGCGATCGCAGCGGCATCCTGCAGCTGGTCTTCCACCCCGAGCAGGCGCCGGAGGCCCACGCCGCGGCCGAGCGCCTGCACCTGGAGGACGTCATCTGCGTGGACGGCACCGTGGTGGAGCGCTCCGCCGACACCGTGAACCCGCGCATCCCCACCGGCACGGTGGAGCTGGCGGTCGCGGGGCTCGAGCGGCTGTCGGAGACCGAGCCCGTGCCGTTCTCGGTGGAGGACGAGAGCACCGAGCCGTCGGAGGAGCTCAGGCTCACCTACCGCTACATCGACATGCGTCGCCCGCGCAGGCTCGCCGCGCTGGAGCTTCGCGCCCGGGTGGTGCGCGCCATGCGCCGGGTGCTGGACGACGAGGGCTTCCTCGAGGTGGAGACCCCGGTGCTCACGCGATCCACGCCCGAGGGTGCCCGTGACTTCCTGGTGCCGTCCCGCCTCAGCCAGGGCGAGTGGTACGCCCTGCCCCAGAGCCCGCAGCTGTTCAAGCAGTTGCTCATGGTGGGCGGGCTGGAGCGCTACTACCAGGTGGCGCGCTGCTTCCGTGACGAGGACCTGCGCGCCGACCGCCAGCCGGAGTTCACGCAGCTCGACGTGGAGGCGTCGTTCGTGGAGCCGGGCGACATCGAGGACCTCACCGAGAAGGTGCTGGTGGCCTGCTTCGCCGAGGCGGGCATCGACCTGCCCACCCCGTTCCCGCGCATGGCGTACGCGGATGCCATGCGGAGGTTCGGCACCGACCGGCCCGACCTGCGGTTCGGCATGGAGATCCAGGACTGGACCGCGCAGGCCGGCGGCACGGACTTCGCCGTGTTCACGGCGGTGGTGGACGGCGGCGGCGTGGTGCGCGGCCTGCTGGTGCCGGCGGCGGGTGCGGGCATGTCGCGCAAGGACGGCGACGAGCTCATGGCCGAGGCCCAGGCGCTGGGGGCCAAGGGCCTGGTGTGGGCCGTCGTGCAGGACGACGGCACCCTCCGGTCGCCGGTGGCCAAGTTCCTCGACGGCCTGGCCGCCGACTTCGGTGCCGCGCCCGGCGACCTCATCACCCTGGTGGCCGACCAGGAGCAGGTGGCCTCCGAGGTGCTGGGCACCCTGCGCAGCCGGTTCGCCGAGCGCCACGGGCTCATCCCCGAGGGGCAGTGGGCCCCGGTGTGGGTGGAGGACTTCCCGCTGGTGGGCTGGAACGCCGACGAGGAGCGGTGGGATCCGCTGCACCACCCGTTCACCGCCCCGCACCCGGATGACGTGCACCTGATCGCCGACGACACCGGCGCGGTGCGCAGCCTCGCCTATGACGTGGTGCTGAACGGGCTCGAGATCGGTGGCGGCAGCATCCGAATCCACGACCAGGCGGTGCAGGCCGCCGTCTTCCAGGCCATCGGCATCACGCCCGACGACGCCGAGGACCGCTTCGGGTTCCTGCTCCGGGCACTCAAGCTCGGCGCGCCACCGCACGGGGGCATCGCCCTGGGCCTTGACCGCCTGGTCATGCTGCTCGCCGGCGAGCGGTCCATCCGCGACGTCATCGCCTTCCCCAAGACCGCCACCGGCGCGGATCCCCTCACGGGCGCGCCGGCCGGCGTGGATGACGGCCAGTTGGCTGAGCTCGCGGTGCGCTCCGTGGCACCCCCGCAGGCCACCGATGGGTAGCGCGGCGTACTAACGTCCCCGGAGCACCCGACCGTGTGCGCGACCGGACTTTGTTCCGAGCCGTATTTCGTGACCAGGGTGGTGGAGTCGGGGCCGCACAACGCGAGGTCCCGCCCGTCGCCCGACCTGTGTGAAGCAGGTTCGGATCACGCCCCGGAGCGGCACGGTGGGGGCAATCAGGACCTTCGGTGCCCCGCCCCGGGGGAGCGGGGCACCAGATCCCGGGGGCCTCGGTACGCACAATATTGCCCTTTGGACGCCACCACCTCAATGCGTGCCACCGGATGCGGGTTCTCGAGGAACGTGATCGGGGCGCTACCGTCACGCCATGCGCCTGCCCGTGGATGACCCCGTGACCCATCTCGCGTCGGCCGATGCATGGGGCGAGGGCGGATCGCCGTCGTGCGGCGACCTCGTCGCCATCCAGGTGCGCATCCACCACGGCCGGGTGGCTGATGCCGGTTTCCGGGCCAGCGGATGCCCCGCCACGCACGCGGCGGCCCGGGCGGCATGCGGGATCCTCCGCGGCGCGCCGATGGACGACGCCCTGCGGGTGTCCTCGGCGTCCATCGAGGCCGCGCTTGGCGGCATGCGGGACGACGAGCGGCACGCGGCGGCCATCGTGGCCGACGCCGTGGCGGAGGCGCTCGAGAAGTGGCACGGGGCGCGGCTGGGCACCGCCGGACCCCCCCTGCGCACGGAGCGCGTGGCCGTGGCCATGAGCGGCGGGGTGGACAGCGCCGTGGCGGCGCTGCTGCTGGCGGAGCAGGGGCACGACGTGGTGGGCGTGACCATGCGCCTGTGGCACGACCCGGGCGCCGCGATGGCCGAGAGGTCGTGCTGCGCCCCGGAGACCGTGCGCATGGCGCGCGACACCTGCGCGGCGATCGGCATCCCGCACCTCACCATCGACGCCGCCGAGAGGTTCCGCCGCGAGGTGGTGGAGGAGTTCACCCGCGGCTATGCCGAGGGTCGCACCCCCAACCCCTGCATCACCTGCAACGGCGAGGTGCGCTTCCGGATCCTGTCGGAGGCGGCTGCCCTGCTGGGAGCGGGTTCCCTGGCCAGCGGCCACTACGCCCGCACGGGCACGGTCACCGACGACGGGACGGTCCCGGTCGTGGCCGCCGCCGCCGATGGCTCCAAGGACCAGTCGTACATGCTCGCCCGGCTGGGGCCGGAGATCCTCGGGCGCCTGCTGCTCCCCCTGGGGGGGCTCACCAAGGACCAGGTGCGGGCCATCGCGGCCGAGCGCGGGCTCCCGGCCGCGGACGCGGTGGAGAGCCAGGACGTGTGCTTCGTGGGCGCGGGTGGCTACGAGGCCTTCCTCGCCCGGAACGCGGGCCTCGACGCCCGCCCCGGCGACATCGTCGACCCCACCGGCGCGGTGCTGGGTCGCCATGACGGCTACTGGCGCTACACGGTGGGGCAGAGGCGGGGGCTCGGGGTGGCCGCGGCCGTGCCCCTGTACGTGCTGGCCACCCGCGCCGACCGGAACGAGGTGGTGGTGGGGCCGCGCGAGGCGCTGGGCCGCCAGCGCATCGAGCTGGGGGACATGGTGGTGCATGCGGCGCCCGACCGCGCACTCGACGTGCGAATCCGGCATCATGGGCGACCCCTCCGGGGACATCTGCTCGTCACGGGCGATGCAACCGGCGAGGTGGTGCTCGAGGATGTCGCCGAGGCGGTCGCCCCGGGGCAGACCGCGGCCCTCTACGACGAGGGCCGTCTCGTCGCCGCAGGAACCATCACCCGCGCGCATCCCGGGCGGGTCGGCATGGAGGACTGAATGAGTTGGTCGGACGTCGCCAGCCTCGCGCTGGCCATCTTCCTGGTCCTGGTGGGAGTGGGACTCTTCTACCTGTTCTTCCGCCTGGGCGGCCTGTTCGGCCAGTTGGACACCTCGGTGGAGGAGATCACGGACGAGACCGTGCCGATCCTCACGCGGGTGCAGGTGACGGTGGACGAGGTCAACGCCCAGCTGGGGCACGTGGACGAGATCATGACCACGGCCGTCACGGCCACCAAGAGCGCCGAGCAGGCCGCCACGGCCGTGAGCAAGGCCGTCACGGCACCGGCGCGCGCCCTGGGCGGCGTGACCGCGTCGGCATCCGAGGCCGTGCGCTCGTTCAAGGCGCGCCGCGCCGCGGGCCAGGCCGACGAGAAGCCCCCGGTCAAGCACGAGAGCCCGTATTGAGGCGCATCCCCGCCCCGGTGCTGCTGGTGGTGGGCGCCGTCGCCTGGATGACCACCCGCGAGCGCAACCCCGCGCGGTGGCCGTCGCTCCTCCGGGGCGACGCCGAGGGGCTGGTGCGCGATGCCCGCGAGGCGCTGGTGGATGGGGCCCGCGCGGGGCTGCGCGCGGAGCAGGCGTTCGACCACGACCTGGACGAGGCGCGCCGGCGCGCGCGCACCTGGTAGCGCCCCGACGCACCGGCCGGTCGGCCAGGGGGCCGCTGGTACATTGCCGCCCGTGACGACCGCCGAGATCCGGGAGGGCTTCCTCCGCTACTTCGAGCGCGAGGGGCATCTGCGGATCCCCTCGGCATCGCTCGTGCCGTTCGAGGACGACCCCTCGGTGCTGCTCACCATCGCGGGCATGCAGCCGCTCAAGTCGTACTTCCTGGGCCAGGCGCAGCCGCCCGCCGTGCGCATGACCAGCGCGCAGAAGTGCTTCCGCACGCTCGACATCGACCAGGTGGGCCGCACCGCGCGCCACCTCACGTTCTTCGAGATGCTCGGCAACTTCTCGATCGGGGACTACTTCAAGGACGACGCCATCCGGTTCGGCTTCGAGCTGTCCACCGAGGTACTGGGCTTCGACCCGGAGCAGATCTGGATCACCGTCTTCGAGGGCATGGAGGGCGTGCCGGCGGACGACGAGGCCCTGGAGAAGTGGGTGGAGATGGGCATCCCGCGCGAGCGCATCCAGCGCCTGGGGGAGGCCGACAACTTCTGGAAGGCCGGGCCCACCGGGCCGTGCGGCCCCAACACGGAGCTCTACCTGGATCGCGGTCCCGCGTTCGGCCCCGAGGGCGGCCCCGTCACCGGCACCGACCGGTTCCTCGAGTTCTGGAACCTGGTCTTCATGCAGTACGACCGTGCGTCGGATGGCTCCCTCACCGACCTGCCCGCCCAGAACATCGACACGGGCGCCGGGCTGGAGAGGCTCGCCGCCATCCTCCAGGGCAAGGACACCGTGTTCGAGACCGATGGCTTCCGCCCACTGGTGGCGTGGGCCGAGCAGGCATCGGGGCGCGCCTACGGCACCGACCCGCGGGTGGACCGCGCCATGCGCGTGCTGGCGGACCATGGCCGGGCCATGACCTTCCTGGCCGCCGACGGCGTGCGCCCCGGGAACGAGGGCCGCGACTACATCCTGCGCCGCATCATCCGCCGCGCCGTGAGCGAGGGCGCCTACCTGGGCCTGGCGCCCGCCAGCCTGGTGGGCCTGGTGGACGTGGTGGCCGATGGCTACGGCGATGCCTATCCGGAGCTGGTGCAGGAGCGCTCCGAGGTGCTGGACACCGTGGGCGCCGAGGCCGAGCAGTTCGCCCGCACCCTCGAGCAGGGCACGCGCCTCCTGGAGGAGGTGCTGGACCGCTCGCGCGCCGCGGGCGTGATCCCGGGTGATGACGCCTTCCGCCTGCATGACACCTACGGCTTCCCGCTGGACCTCACCCGCGACGCCGCGGAGGAGCACGGCCTGCGCGTGGACGAGGAGGGGTTCGACCGACTCATGGGCGAGCAGCGCGAGCGCGCGCGGGCTGCCGGCCGCAAGGGCGGCGGCGTGGACCGCCAGGCCGCCGAGGCCCTGGCGGCATCCTGCGCCGCGACGCAGTTCGTGGGGTACGACCAGATGGAGGTGGCCACCACCATCACCGCCATCCAGCCGCTGGAGGGCGGTGAGGCACTCGCCAAGCTGGCCACCAGCCCGTTCTACGCCGAGGGCGGCGGACAGGTGTCCGACCACGGGTGGATCACCGGCAACGCCGGCAGCGCCGAGGTGCTCGACGTCCTGCGCCTGGGCGACGACCAGGTGCTGCGCGTGGCCGTGCAGGGCGACCTCCCGGCCGGGGCGCAGGTGACCGCCCGCGTGGACTCCGCGCTGCGCCACGCCACGCAGGCCAACCACACGGCGACCCACGTGCTCAACTGGGCGCTGCGTCGCGCGCTGGGGGAGGGCGTGCGCCAGGCGGGTTCGTACGTGGGCCCCGACAAGCTGCGGTTCGACTTCACGCATCGCGGCAAGATCGAGCCCGATGCCCTGGCGGCCATCGAGGCCGACGTCAACGCCCGCGTGGCCGAGGATGCGCCCGTGAGCGCGGAGGTGATGCCGCGCGCCCAGGCCGATTCCATGGGGGCCATCGGCCTGTTCGAGGAGAAGTACGGCGAGGTGGTGCGCGTGGTGCGGGCCGGGGACTTCTCGGCCGAGCTCTGCGGCGGGTGCCACGTGTCGCGTACCGGTGAGATCGGCCCCCTGGTCATCGTGTCGGAAGGCAGCACCGGCGCCGCCACCCGGCGCATCGAGGCGGTCACCGGCCTGGCGGCCGTGGAGCACCTGCGTGCCCGCGAGCGCGCCCTGTCGGAGGAGCTCGCGCAGCGCGACGAGCGCATCCGGGCCCTGGAGGGCGACCTCAAGCGGGCCCGCGCGGGCAGGGTGGACGTGGCGCAGGTGGCGGCGGCGGCCGAGGAGGTCGGCACCGCCCGCCTGCTGGCCGCGCAGGTGGAGGCCGCCGACATGGACGACCTGCTGCAGCTCACCGACCGCGTCAAGCAGGCCGTGGGCCCGGGCGCCGCGGTGGTGCTGGGTGCCGTGGCCGATGGCAAGGCCATGCTGGTGGCCAACTTCGACGACGCCGCCGTCGAGGCGGGGCTCTCGGCCGCCGACCTCATGCGCGAGGTCGCGCCCGTGGTGGGCGGCGGCGGAGGCGGGAAGCCCGGCATGGCGCGCGCCGGCGGCAAGGACCCCGCGCGCATGCCGGAGGCCATCGAGCACGCCAAGGGCGTGCTGAGGTCGGCGGCCGGATGAAGGCCCTCGCGCTCGACCTCGGGCGCGCACGGACCGGGGTGGCGGTCACCGACCCCTCGGGCACCATCGTGCGCCCGCTGCCGGTGATCCACGAGATCGACCGCCCGGAGGGGGCCGCCGCGCTCGACGCGGTGCTGGCAGAGCATGCCCCGGAGGTCATCGTCATCGGCAAGCCGCTCCTGATGTCCGGCGAGGCCGGCGAGCAGGCCCACCACGCGTCGTCGTTCGCGGGCCGGCTCAGGGCGCGCGTGGATGCCCGCGTGGAGCTGGCGGACGAGCGCCTGTCCACCGCGGAGGCGGAGCGCCGGGCCCGCGAGGCCGGGTCGGACGCCGCCATCGACAGCGTGGCCGCGTGCGTCATCCTCGAAGCCTGGCTGCGCGGGCGGGCGGCCGCCGCGTGAGCACCCGGCGCCCCCGGCCGCAGCGTGCCACCCCCGCCGGCCGCACGGTGGTTGCCGTGCTCGTCTCGCTGGCCGTGGTGGTGGCCCTGGCCGTGGGCGGGTTCATCTGGCTGTCCGGCGGCAGTGGGGGAGATGAGTCGGCGTCGACGCCCACCTCCACGTCGGCCACGGTGGACGTGCTGTTCATCGAGGGGCTGCGCCGCAGCGAGATGGCGGACATCCTGCAGGAGAAGACCGGCATCCCGGCGTCGGAGTACATGCAGGCCACCGACCCGTCGCGTCGCGGCCAGTTGCTGGCGGGGACGAAGAAGCCCACCTCGCTCGAGGGCTTCCTGTTCCCGGCCACCTACCCCGTGGACCCCTCCAAGCCCGTCGAGGAGCTGGTGGACTACCAGGTGTCCACGTACGAGCAGCGCACGGCGGGCATCAACTACGCGGCGGCGAAGCGCAAGAACCTCACCAAGTACGACGTGCTCATCATCGCGTCGCTGGTGGAGCGCGAGACCAGCGATCCCCGGGAGCGGCGCCTCGTGGCGGGGGTCATCGAGAACCGCCTGCGGGCGCGCATGCGCCTGGACATCGACGCCACCGTGCAGTACGCCCTGGGATCGTGGAAGCCCGAGCTCACCAAGGCCGACCTCGACATCGACTCCCCGTACAACACGCGCAAGTTCCCGGGCCTGCCGCCCGGCCCCATCTGCAACCCCAGCGAGGAGTCCATCCGGGCGGCGGCCAACCCGCTGCCGTCGAAGTACCTCTTCTACGTGTCGAAGAACGACGGCACGGGCCTGCACTGGTTCGCCCGCACCGAGGCCGAGCACATCGCCAACATCAAGCGCGCGGCCGCGAACGGCGGGGGATGATGGACGCCCCCTGGCCCACGTCGCGCACGCGGTTCGCCGGGGTCATCGGCTGGCCGGTGGAGCACTCGCTCTCGCCATCCATGCACAACGCGGCCTTCCGTGAGCTGGGGCTCGACTGGGCCTACCTGGCGTTCCCCATCCACCCCGATCACCTGGTGCCGGCGGTCACGGGGCTCTTCCGCGCGGGGTGCGGCGGGCTCAGCGTCACCATCCCGCACAAGCAGGCCGTGCTGGAGTGCTGCGACGAGGTCACCCCGGCCGTGGAGGCCATCGGGGCCGCCAACACCCTGGTGCCGCTCGGGGATGGTCGCCTGCGTGGCGACAACACCGACGCCGAGGGCTTCCTCCGTGCGCTGGACGAGGCGGCACCCGTGCAGCTGGACGGCGCCCCCGTGCTCATGATCGGCGCCGGTGGCGCCGCCCGGGCCATCGCATTCGCCCTGGCCGGGCGCGGGGCCCGGCTGCGGGTGGCCAACCGCACCGCCGCCAGGGCCGCCGCACTGGGCGAGCCGGTGGGGATGACCCGCGATGAGGTGGAGCGGGCCGCGGCCGATGCCGTGCTGGTGGTCAACGCCACCAGCCTGGGCATGGGCTCGGATGAGGTGCCCCCGGAGCTGCCCCTCGATGCGCTGGGCCCGGCCACCGTTGCCTACGACATCGTGTACCGGCAGGAGCCCACCCCGTGGCTGCGCGCTGCCGCCGCCCGCGGGGCACGCACGGTGGACGGGCTGGGGATGCTGCTCCACCAGGGCGCCGCGGCGTTCGCGCAGTGGACCGGCACCGAGCCCCCGCTCGCTGCCATGCGTGCGGGGCTCGTGGCCCGATGAGGTAAGCGGCAGGCGTCCGGGACCCGACCTAACCTCGTGGGTCCGATGCGCTTCCTCCATACCGCCGACTGGCACCTGGGCATGACCCGGCGCTTCCTCGAGCCGGAGGCCCAGGCGCGCTTCGCCGACGACCGCATCCAGGCGGTGCGCCGCATGGCCGCCCTCGCGGCCGACGAGGGCTGCGCCTTCGTGGTGGCGTGCGGCGACCTGTTCGACTCCAACCACGTGGACCGCCGCGCCGTGGCGCGCGCGCTGGACGCGCTGGCGGCGTTCGAGGTGCCGGTGTACCTGCTGCCCGGCAACCACGACCCCCTTGATGCCGCCTCGGTGTACCGCAGCCACCTGTTCCGCGACCGCTGCCCGCCGCAGGTCACGGTCATCGCCGACAGCTCGCCCATTCCGGTGGCGCCCGGGGTGCAGCTGGTGGGTGCGCCCTGGCATACGCGGCGTCCCGGGCGCGACCTGGCCGCCGATGCGCTCCAGGGGCTGGCCGTCGATCCCGGCACCCTGCGGGTGCTGGCGGCGCACGGCGCCGTGGACGCGCTTGCCCCTGACCCCACCGATCCATCCCTCATCCGCCTCGATCCCCTGCGCCACGCCCTCTTCTCGGGGGCCATCGCCTACGTGGCGCTGGGGGACCGCCATTCGGCGGGGGAGGTGGCCGGCGAACCGCGCATCCGCTACCCGGGGGCGCCGGTGGCCACCGGGCATGACCAGGTGAACCCGGGCACCGCCCTGGTGGTGGACGTGGATGCCTCCGGCGCGTCGGTGGCCGAGCATCGCGTGGGCGGCTGGGAGTTCCGCCGCATCGAGGCCCGCCTGGACGGGCTGGACGACGTGGAACGACTGGACGCCGAGCTGGACGCCGTGGCCGACAAGGCCCGCGCGGTGGTGCGCCTGTCGCTCGTGGGGTCGCTGTCGGTGGCAGAGGATGCCCGCCTGCAGGAGGTCCTCCACCACCACGGCGACGTCCTGGCGAGCCTCACGGTGTCGGAGGGGCGCAGCGACCTCGCGGTGTTCGCGGACGACCAGGCGCTGCGCGCGCTGGGCCTCACGGGCTACGCCCACGACGCCGCCGCCGAGCTGGCCGCGCTGGCGGCCCAGGATGGCCCGCGGCAGCAGGATGCGCGCGACGCCCTGCGCCTGCTCAACCGCTTGGCGCGCCCCGCATGAGGATCCACCGCATCGCCCTGCGGGACTTCCGCGGCGTGGGCAGTGCCGACGTGCGCCTTGCGCCCCGCGGCGTCACCGTGGTGCAGGGACCCAACGAGGCCGGCAAGTCGAGCATCGTGGATGCCATCGACATGCTGCTGGCCGACCCCGACTCCTCCACGCGGGCCCGGGTGAAGGCCGCCCAGCCGGTGGGACGCGACGTGGGTCCGTGGGTGGAGATGGAGTTCGAGACCGGGCCCTATCGCCTCACCTACTCCAAGCAGTGGGTCAAGGGCGTGGCCACCGAGTTGCGCGTGCATGCCCCGGCACCCGAGCAGCTCACCGGCCGCGCGGCGCACGACCGGGTGGTGGAGATCCTGGGCGAGACCATGGACGCCGCCCTGTTCGCCGCGCTGCGCCACCAGCAGGGGATGCCCCTCGACCAGGCCGACCTGGGCCCCAGCAGCAGCCTGGCCCGCGCGCTCGACCTCGCCGCCGGGGGCAGCGGTGCCGGTGACGAGGACACGGCCCTGATGGACGCCGTGGATGCCGAGCGCCAGCGCTGGACCACCCCCGGGGGCTCGCCCAACAAGGCGCTCCTCCACCTGCGTGAGGCCGCGGCACGGGCCCGCGAGCACGCGTCCGCGCAGCAGGCACGGCTCGCCGCCCTCGAGGCCCGCATCGACGAGCACCGCGGACTGGAGCGCGACATCCGGGCGTCGCAGGAGCAGGAGCCCGACCTGGTGCGCCGCCGCGACGCCTGCGATGCCGACCTGGCAGCGGTGGCGGAGCGCGAGCAGTTGGTGCGTGACCTCGACCACGCGGCCGGGGCGGCCGAGCAGGCCGCGCAGGCGGCCGGGCACGCCCTGGCGGCGCGCCGGGCGCTGTTGCAGGCCGTGGCGGATGACGAGGGCCGCCTGGCCACGCTGGAGGAGGCGCTGCAGGCGGCAGGTGCGCAGGTGGACGCCGCAGAGCACCAGCTTCACGATGCGCAGGGGGCCGTGGCCGATGCGGTCTCCGCGGTGCGCGAGGCCGAGACGCGGCTGGCCACGGCCTCGGCGGCCGCGGACCGGCTGCGGGACGACTTCGACCTGGAGTTCCTGCTGGAGCGGCGCCAGGCCGTGAATGAGGCGGAGGAGCGCCTGGCCGCCGCCGAGGAGTTCCTGGCCGGCTGCACCATCGACGCCGAGTTGATGCAGGCCATCGAGGACGCCGCGGTGGCCCAGGCCGTGGCCGCCGGCAGGCTGGCCGACTCCGGGGCCCCGCTGCGCCTGGCGGCCGACGGCGACGTGGTGGTGGAGGCCGGTGACCAGCACCACGCGCTGAATGCGGGCGAGGAGGTGGACCTGCACCTCGTGCCGGGCGAGGAACTGCGGCTGCCGGGGGTGGCGCGAATCCGCCTGCGCGACCACGCCGCGGCGGCGGTGGAGGAGGAGCGCCTGGCCGCCGCCCACCTGGCGTCGCTGCTGGCTCGTGCGGGCCTCGGCGCCGGTGAGGGCGTGGCCCACGCACGCGCCCTGGAGCGCGCGCGCATCGATCACGAGCGCGCCGCCGAGGAGGCCCGGCAGTCGCGCGGGCGCGCGCTGTACGACCTGACCCCCGATGAGATGGACGCCAAGATCGCCCGGGCACGCGAGCGGGCGCAGGCCCACGGCCCCGAGGTCGCAGGCGGGGCACCGGAGTCGCTCGACCAGGCCACGGCGCAGGTGGCCCGATGCGAGGCCGCGCGCGACGACGCGCGGCGGGCGGAGGACACGGCCCGCGGTCGCCAGCAGCAGGCCGAGGCCCGCGTGGGCGGCGCGCGCGCGGCCCTGGCCGAGCAGCAGGGGCGCATGCAGGCCGAGCAGGCGCGACTGGATGACGACCGCGCGGCCCTGCAGGCGGCGCGCGCGCTCCAGCCCGATCACTCCCTGCAGCAGGCTGCCGATGGCCGCGCGGCCGAGGCCCGTGATGCACGGGCCCGGCACCGCGAGCAGGCGGACGCACTGGCGGGCGAGGACCCCGACACGCTGCGCGAGCTGGCCCACAATGCCCGCACGGCCCTGGCGCGCCTGCAGGACGACCGCGCCACGCTGGCGCTGGCGGCGGAGCGCCTGCTCGGCGAGATCGGCCAGGCCGGGGAGGAGGGGCTGGCCGACCAGGTGGCGGTGGCCGACGAGGCCGCCCGCGCGGCCGAGGCGGAGCTGGCCCGGGCCGAGCGCCAGGCCGCGGCCGCCAACCTGCTGCACGAGGTGATGTCACGCCACCTCGACCAGGCGCGGCGCGCCTACGTGGGTCCGTTCCGGGAACGCGTGGAGCGCCTGGCGCGCATGGTGTTCGGGGCCGGGACCACGGTCGAGATCGACCACGCCAGCCTGCGCGTGGCCAGCCGCACGCAGGACGGCGTCACCGTGCCGTACGACGCCCTCTCGGGGGGCGCGCGCGAGCAGCTGGCGGTCATCGGGCGCCTGGCCGCGGCATCGCTCGCATCGGCCGACGGGGGCGCGCCGGTGATCATCGACGATGCGATGGGGTATTCCGATGCCTCGCGCCTGCAGGGCCTGGGCGCGGCACTGGCCACCGCGGGGCGCGATGCCCAGGTGATCGTGCTCACGTGCATGCCGGATCGCCAGGCCGGCATCGGCGCGGCCACCGTGGTGCGCCTGCCGGGCGCGGGCGCACCCCCGGTGGAGGGCGCCGCGGGGGACGAGGTGGCGTGAGCCGGCCCGCCTATCGCGGGCTGGGCGACATCATCGTCACCGCCCGCCCCTTCGATGAGTACCGGGCCATGTTCGACCTCGAGGACCACGACCTGCGGGACGGGCCCGTGCTGGACTGCCCCGCCGGGGCCAGCGGGTTCGCCGCGGGCGCGCGGGCCATGGGGTGCCAGGTCACGGCCGTCGACCCGCAGTACGCCGGGCACCCTGAGTCGCTGGTGCAGCGCGCCCGCGCCGACACTGCCTACGGCAACCGGTACGTGCGGGACAACCCGGACACCTACGCGTGGGGCTTCTTCCGCGACGTGGACGACCACCTGCGTCGGCGCATGGACGCCGTGGACGCATTCGCGCGTGATCGTGCGGCCCACCCGGCGGACTACGTGGCGGCTGCGCTCCCCGGGCTGCCGTTCGACGACGGCGCGTTCCGCCTGGTGGTGTCGTCGCACCTGCTCTTCGTGTACCCGGATCATTTCGGCTACGCCGAGCACCTGGCCGCCGCCCGCGAGCTGGCGCGCGTCACGCATCATGAGGCGCGGATCTTCCCGCTGGTGGACACCACCATGCAGCTGTGGCCGCATCTGGATCGGCTGCGGGCCGAGTTGGAGGCAGGGGGCGTGCATTCGGAGGTGCGCCCGGTCCCCTACGAGTTCATACGCGGCGGCGACCACATGTTGGTTCTCCGCCCATCCTGACCGGGGCGGTCCTATCATCAGCGCCATGGACGAGAACCCGAACCCCGACGTGATCGGCGTGATCGTGGTGGACCACGGCAGCCGCCGTGCCGCGAGCAATGAGATGCTCGAGGAGCTCACCCGCACGTCCATCTCCGAGCGCCTCGAGTACGACATCGTGGAGCCGGCCCACATGGAGCTGGCCGAGCCCTCCATCGCCACCGCCTTCGACAGGTGCGTGGAGCGCGGTGCCACCTCGGTGGTCATCCAGCCGTACTTCCTGTTGCCGGGCAAGCACTGGAACCAGGACATCCCCGAGTTGGCGGCGGAGGCGGCATCACGCCACCCGGGCATCACCTACCTGGTGGCCGCCCCGTTCGGCGTGCACCCGCTCATGGCCGACGTGGTGAGCGCCCGCGTGGAGTACTGCCTTGCCCACGTGAGGGGCGAGGTCCCCGAGTGCGAGGCCTGCGCCGGCACCGGCACGTGCCGCATGCGCACCGGCGACCAGGTGGCCGCGGAGGCCGCGGCCTCGTAGTACCGCTCCATGGGCCGACCGGGGGAGCGCCCCGGTCGGCCCATGGCGGGATTACTTGCGCTTCTTCGGCGCGGCCTTCTTCACGGCCTTTTTCGCCGTGGTGGTGGCCTTCTTCTCCACCTTCTTGGCGGCGGTGGTGGCCTTCTTCACGTCCTTCTTGGCCGTGGCCACGACCTTCTTCTCGGCCTTCTTGGCCGCGGCGATCGGCTTGAACTTGCCGTTCGCGGCCTCCTTCAGCGACGTGCCGGGGGTGAAGCGCACCACGTTGCGGGCCGGGATCTTCACCTTCTGGGTGGGGTTGCGCGGGTTCACGCCGGTACGGGCGGGACGACGTGCAACGGAGAAGGTGCCGAAGCCGAGGAACGCGATCCGCTCGCCCTTGTTGACGCCCTCCTTGAGGAGGTCGAGGAAGTGCTTGGTGACGTTGGTGGCCTCGGCCACGGTCATGTCGGTGCGGGTGGCAAGTGCCTTCGCGAACTCGGTCGTGTTCATGCATACCCCTTCCGGGTGCTGGCGAGAGTAGGTGCCACGCCCGGCGTGGCGCGGCGACACTACCAGCGCCTTCTGATGCGGCCTGAGGGGGGGAACCCCACGGTCATGACGAAACATGACCATGGACATGGACGCTCCCGGACAGATGAGCCTGGCCCATCCGGACCTCGTGCCGGGTGACCAGGTGCGCTACCCCCACCGCGGCGGGTGGAGGTTCGGCGTGCTGGTGGGGTTCGACGGCCGCGACGCCCTGGTCACCGGTCCGGAGGGGCAGGAGCCGCGGCGGGTGCCCGCCGGCATCGTCACGCCGTGGCAGCCGCGCTCCTAGGGGGCGGCGTCGGCGTCCAGCACCACCACCTGTGACGGCGCCGTAACGCGCCCGGCCGGGATGGAGGGGTCCCCATCCAGCAGCCGTGCGGCCATGGGCCGCTTGGCGCGCCCGGTCACCAGCCACACCACGTCGCCCGCGGCGTCGAGCGCGGGGTAGGTGAGGGTCACCCGCACGGTTCCGTTGAACGGCGCGGCCGTGGCCGCCACCGGCGAGTCCACCACCTCCAGCACGGGGTCCCCCGGGGCCAGCGAGGCCGTGTGGCCGTCCTCTCCCAGGCCCAGCTGGACCACGTCGATGGGGCCGCCCAGGTGGCGCAGCAGGGCGCAGTAGGCCTGCACGGCGGGCTGCGCGCCGGCCGCCACGGGCATGGGGTGGAGCCGCGCCGCACGCGCGGGGGTGCCGGCCAGCAGGTCATCGATGCGCGTGATGTTGCGCTGCGCATCGCCGTCGGGCGCCACGCGTTCATCCACCTGCAGGATGTCCACCAGGTCCCACGGCAGGTCCCGGGCGAACAGGTGCTCCATCATCACCCATGGCGACCGGCCCCCCGACAGCGCCAGGCTCGCACGCCCACGGGCTCCGGCGGCGGCCGAGAGCCCATCGGCGATTCGCCCCGCGGCCCACTGCGCGGCCGAATCGGCATCCCTGAGGACCATGCGCTGCAGCACGGGGGTGAGGGTAGCCTTGGCGCCATGCGAATCGGAATGGTGGGGCTGGGGCGCATGGGCGCCAACATGTCGGAACGCCTCGTGCGGGCGGGCCACCAGGTGGTGGGCTACGACCGCTCGGCGGATGCCGTGGCGGGGGTGGCCGCGCGCGGCGCCGCGCCCGCCACCAGCCTCGCGGGGCTGGTGGATGCGCTCGACGCCCCCCGGGTGGTGTGGTTCATGCTGCCCGCCGCCGTCACCTCGGCGGCCATCGACGAGGTGGCGGGCTTGCTCCAGCCGGGCGACATCGTGGTGGACGGCGGCAATGGCCACTACCACGAGGACATCCGGCGCGCGCAGCACCTTGCCCGGCGCGGCATCCACCACGTGGATGCCGGCGTGAGCGGCGGGGTATGGGGGCTGGACCGCGGGTACTGCCTGATGGTGGGCGGGGACGACGAGGCGGTGGGGGTGCTGGAACCGGTGCTGGAGGCGCTTGCCCCCGGCGTGGACGCCGCTCCGCGCACCCCGGGGCTCACGGGTCCGCCGGCCACGTTCGAGCGCGGGTGGCTGCACTGCGGCCCCGCCGGGGCCGGGCACTTCGTGAAGATGGTGCACAACGGCATCGAGTACGGCCTCATGGCCGCCTATGCCGAGGGCCTCAACGTGCTGCACCACGCCAACGCCGGATCGAAGGAGCGCGCGGCCGATGCCGAGACGGCGCCGTTGGCCGACCCCTCGCTGTACCGGTACGACATCGACGTGCCCGCAGTGGCCGAGCTGTGGCGCCGGGGCAGCGTGGTGGAGTCGTGGCTGCTCGACCTCACCGCCCAGGAGCTGGCCCGCGACCCGGGCCTCGAGGGGTTCTCGGGGAGGGTCTCCGACTCGGGGGAGGGGCGCTGGACGGTGCAGGCGGCGGTGGACGAGGGCGTGCCGGCTCCGGTGCTGTCGGCCGCCCTGTTCAGCCGGTTCGCCAGCCGCGGCAATGATGACTACGCCAACAAGGTGCTCTCGGCCATGCGCAAGGGCTTCGGCGGCCACGCGGAGGGCGGGTCATGAGCGAGCGCGCCGACTGCCTGGTGCTGTTCGGCGCCACGGGCGACCTGGCCTACAAGAAGCTCTTCCCGGCGCTGCACGCCCTGCAGTCGCGGGGCCAGCTGGGGATCCCCGTGGTGGGCATCGCGCGGGAGGGCTGGACGCTGGAGCGGCTGTGCCAGCGGATACGTGACTCCCTGCGCGATGCCGGGGTGCCCGACGGTGATCCGGCCACCGAGGACCTCATCGCGTCGATGCGGTACGTGCACGGCGAGTACTCCGACCCGGCCACGTTCGACGCGCTGGCGCAGGTGCTCTCCGACGTATCGCGCCCGGTGTTCTACCTGGCGATCCCTCCGGGGCTGTTCGGTGACGTCGTGGATGCGCTGGCGCACCACGGCCTCACGGCGCACTGCCGGGTGGTGGTGGAGAAGCCCCTGGGCCGCGACCTGGCCTCGGCCCGGGAGCTCAACCGCACCCTGTCGTCCGAGCTGCGCGAGGACCAGATCTTCCGCATCGACCACTTCCTGGGCTACGAGCAGGTGCAGAACCTCCTGGTGGCCCGCTTCGGCAACACCATGCTGGAGCCCCTGTGGAACCGCCGGTACGTGAGCCACGTGCACGTGGAGATGACCGAGTCGTTCGGGGTGGAGGGCCGCGGCGCCTTCTACGAGACCGTGGGGTGCCTGCGCGACGTGGTGCAGAACCACCTGCTCCAGCTGGTGTGCATGCTGGCCATGGACCCGCCGGTGTCGATGGACGCCGACGCCATCGCCGACGAGAAGATGAAGGTGCTGCGGTCCATCAAGCCGCTCTCGGCCGACTCCATCGTGCGGGGCCAGTACGACGGCTACCGCGAGGAGCCGGGGGTGGCGCCGGACAGCGACGTGGACACCTACTGCGCGCTCAGGTTCGAGATCGACTCCTGGCGGTGGGCCGGGGTGCCCTTCACCATCCGCGCGGGCAAGGGCATGGCCCGCACCCTCACCGAGGCGGTGGTGGAGTACGTGGCCCCGCCGCGGCAGCTGTTCCCCGATGCCGATGGCACCTTCGAGCCCAACCGGATGCGCTTTCGGATGAAGCCCGACGACCTCATCGAGTTGAGCATGCAGGTCAAGCAGCCCGGCGACAGGGTGGTGATGGAGACGGTGGACCTGTCCGTGCACTACTCCCAGCGCCTCGGGCTGCCCGGCGCCGCCGCCTACGAGCGACTCCTGGGCGACGCCATCGACGGCGAGCGCCGGCTGTTCGCGCGCGGCGACCTGGTGGAGGAGCAGTGGAGGGTCATCGAGCCGTTGCTGGACGACCCGCCGCCGGTGCAGCCCTACTGGCGCGGCAGCATGGGCCCCGCCGCCGCGGATCGCCTGCTGCCCCCGGACCTTCCGGAGATGCTCAGCAGCCCGCACGTCCCCGCCGCCACCTGATGCAGGCAATCGGCGTGGACGTGGGGGGCAGCGGGGTCAAGGCCGCGCTGGTCGACCTTGCCACGGGTGAGTTCGTGGGCGAGCGGCTCCGCGTGGACACCCCGCAGCCGGCCACGCCGGAGGCCGTGGTGGCCGCAACCCGCGAGCTGATCGCGGGCTTTCCCGCGCATCTTCCCGTGGGCATCGGGTTCCCGGCGCCCGTGGTGGACGGCGTCACCACCACCGCGGCGCACGTGGACGGCGCGTGGGTGGATGCGCCGGCAGGGCGTCTGTTCGCGCAGGGGCTGGGGCGTGACGTGGCGGTGCTGAACGACGCCGACGCCGCCGGGCTCGCCGAGGCCCGCTACGGCGCGGCGGCCGGCCAGCCGGGCGTGGTGGTGCTGCTCACCCTGGGCACCGGCATCGGGTCGGCCATCCTGAGCCAGGGCGTGCTCGTGCCCAACACCGAACTCGGCCACCTGCCGGTGCGCGGGGTGGCGGCCGAGGAGCGCGCGTCCGCGCGCATCCGCGAGGAGCACGATCTCTCGTGGGAGCAGTGGGCCGAGGCGCTTGGCGAGGTGATCACGGCCATCGACGCGCTGTTCTGGCCCGACCTGGTGCTGCTGGGCGGGGGGGTGTCGCGCAAGGCCGGGAAGTTCGTGCCGCTGCTGGATGTCCGTCCGCAGGTCCGCGCGGCGGCCCTGCAGAACCGGGCGGGGATCGTGGGGGCGGCGGTGCGCGCCGCGGGCGCATGATCGTGACCCGGGTAGAGGGCCGCCTGAGGGTGGTCACCCAGGTGGCGCACCAGGACCAATGCGGACTGCTCATGCGGGCATGGGGCAATGCCGGGTTCACGTGCCCCCAGCCGTGGGACCCGGTGGTGGCCGCGGCCGCCGTGCATGACGAGGGATGGCGCGAGTGGGAGCGGCACCCGGGGGTGCTGCCGGACGGCGCCCCCCAGGGGTTCGTGCAGATGGACGTGGCCGAGCACGTGGCCATCCACCGCGCCAGCGCCCGGGCCGCCGTGCCGCAGGGCGATCATGCCGCCCTGCTGGTGGGCATGCACGGGGCCGGCCTGGTGATGCGCCGCATGGGGCTGGATGCGCCCGCCCCGCCACTGGACCAGCGGCCGGAGCCGTCGCGGGCGCTGGTGATGGACCATGCCCGTACGGCCCGCCGGCTGCGGGCACGCCTCGGGGAGGGCGCCGCGGTGGCGGGCTGGGCCTGGGCCGCATACCGCGTGCTGCAGGCCATCGACCTGCTCAGCCTCTACCTCACGTGGAGGGGCCTGGCCAACCGGGAGCAGTGGACGCTCGGCCGCGTGCCCCGGGCGCAGGGCGACGAGGCCGGGGTGGACATCGCCGTGTCACCCGCCGGGCATCGCGAATGCCTGCTCCACCCATGGCCCTTCGCCCTGCCGCAGGTGGCGGCACCGGTGGAGGCCCGGTTCATCGATGACCGGCCGTACGGTGACGCCGACGACCTGGCGGCCGCGCTGGCGGCCGCCCCCGGGGAGGTCCTCGACTTCGCCGTGCTCCCGGCTAGTGCTCGTACTTGAAGCTGATCAGCAGGCGCACCCGGAAGCGGTCGACGGTGCCGTCCTTCACGGTGACGTCCTGCTTCACCACCTCGGCCACGCGCAGGTCGCGCAGGGTGCTGGATGCCGTCTCCACCGCGAGGCGGGTTGCGGCCTCCCACGACTCGCTGCTGGTGCCGACGATCTCGATGACCTTGTAGACGCTGTCTGTGGACACGGGGTGCCTCCCGTTCGTATGCCCGCGGGCCTCCGCGGCTCACCATGATTGTGGCGGCCCGAGGGCGGAACCCGCAACCTCCGGGCCGATGCCGATCGTCCCCTCCGCGCGCAGGCGCGCGATGTTGATGCCCGCGCGCTCGATCATCTCGGGACAGGCGGCCAGCGCGATACGCCCGGCGCCCGGGTCGCCCACCACGGCCCAGCGGTCGCCGGGGGCGTCGAGGCACCGGCGTGCCAGCAGGCCGCAGGCCACCGCGTCGATGGCCGCGGCCTCGTCCAGCGCCGCCAGGTCGCCCTGGCGCTCCGGCTCCGGCCACTGCCACCCGGCAAGCGCGCCCTCGAGGATCTCCCGCGCGGGCGCCAGGCCGTCGTGCCGCGCGCGTCCGCCCCGCGGCCGGAATGACGGCGGCCGCACGCCCAGCCACTCCGCGCGGTAGCGCGCCAGGTCCAGCGGCGGGTCGTGGGCGGGATGGGCGCGCTCCCACATGAGCTGGCGCAGCACCTGGTCGGGCAGCGCCTCGGCCACCACGTGGCCCCGTGCGGCCAGGGCGCCGGCAAGGGCGGGTCCGCGCGCGCCGCCGTGCACGGTGCGCATGCGGTCGGGGGTCACGGGAAAGGCCGGGATGTCGAGCCAGGCCAGCACGTGCTCCACGTCCCGCCGACCGCGCACCTCGGGAACCGCCAGGGGCGCATCCACCAGCACCAGTGCGGGGCCGTGCCCCACGGCATCCACGATCTCCTCATCGGAACGGCACATCCGGACCCCTGACAGCGTGGTGTCAGGGGTCACCTCGGCCACGGCGGAGCGCGCCGGGGCATCGCCGGCACGCGCGTCCTGCACCAGGTGGATCCCCACGGCCCGCACGCGGCCAGAGTACCGCCGCATGCCCTGCACGCGGGATTTCGCCCCGCTCCGCTAGCCTCTCGCGCTGGAAACGGCCGCGTCCCTCGCGGCGGCCCCGAGTCCGGTTGGAGACATGAGCTCGATCCTGCTCCTCATCATCTCGCTGGTTGCGCCCTGGGTGGTGCAGTTGTCGCCGCCCCGGCAGCGGCTCGTCGCCCTGGTGGGCGTCATCGCCGTCCTCCTGCTGTTCGGCATCTTCAGCGGCAACCCGCTGATGATGTGGCAGTTCTGGATCGGCCTCATCATCGGCATCATCAGCGTGGTGCTGTTCGTGCAGATGGGGTCGGGCACCCCCGGCCGCCGTCGCTGGGAGGACGAGGAGGAAGCGGACCCGACCGGGGAGCTCTAGCCCCCCGGTCAACGCCGGATCAGGCGTTCGGGTCCAGGTTCTCGGTGATCAGCTGGTCGGCCCGCTTCTGGTCCGACATGAAGAGCAGGCCCTTCTTCAGCTGCGCCACGCCCCGCGCCTTGTCGCCCGAGGCGATGAGCGCCAGCCCCAGTGCGATGGGCCCGTCCTCGTAGTTGGGGTCGAGCGCGGACGCCTGCGTGGCCGCTGCGATGGCCGGCTCGTACTGCTTGGCCGTGATCAGGGCGTAGGCCAGGAAGGCCTGTGCCACGGCGTTGCCGGGGTCGGCAGTGACGGCCGCCTGGAACACCGGCACGGCGTCCGTGGTCCGGTCGAGCCGCGACAGCGACAGGCCCTGGCACAGGAGGGCCGGTGCGAGGTTCTGGTCCTTGGCCGCTGCCTTCTCGCACGCCGCAAGGGCGCCCTTGAGGTCGTTGCGGGCCAGCATCACCTCGCCCTGGGCCATGTGGCCGATGGCGGTCTGGCGAAGGGCGCGCGGCCACTTGTCGAGCAGGGCCTGGGCCTGGTCGGCCTTGCCCACGTCGATCCGGTCCCGCACCGATGCCAGCAGGTAGCCCAGCTTGGGCTGCTTGGCATCGCGCTTGAGGAGGGTGGTGAACACCTTCGCGTAGTCCGGGGCCGGGTTCCAGTCCGGCGGCACCTGGATGGTGCCCGTGCGCGCCTCGGCTCCGCGGCGGAACTCGATGGGCACGGCGGTGTCGGCCGGCAGGGCCTTGAGCGCCGCCGTCCACTGGCCCGGCGTGGTGACGTCGAGGTTGTTGACCTTGGTGATCACGTCACCGCGGCGCAGGCCGGCGGTGACCATGATGCCCTTGGGCGCGAGGGCCACCACCAGCTGTCCGCCCTCGGGGATCTTCAGCTGTCGCGCGATGGCCGGCAGGTTGGGCACGGTGAAGCCGTCCAAGCGGCCGCGCGGGGCGGTGAGCTGCAGCCGGAAGGCCTTCTGCAGGGTGTTGGAGGTGCGCCCCTGGGAGTCCTTGGCCGTCATGGCCACCCGGTAGCGGCCGCTCGGCAGCTGGTAGCCCTGGTCGTTGACGGCCTGCACCAGGAACCAGGCCGCGCCCTGCGCGCGGTCCTTGTTGGCGGTGATGGTGCGCACCACCTTCTTGTCCTTCAGGCTCGTGATCCTGATGGTCACGGTGGCCGGGCCCGCGGTGTTGACGCCCAGCATGAAGCGGGCGTGGCCCTGCTGCGCCTTCACGGTGGACCGCACGGTGAGCCGCGACAGGCGCGGCGGCCCGGCGTACGTGGGCGCGGTGGTGGTCGTGGACCCCGCTGCCGGGGTCGTACTCCCTGTCGTGGTCCCCTGCGAGGGCTGCGCGGCGGCCCATGCGGGCAACGAGAGCGCAGCGATTGAAAGGGGGACCGCCAGCACGGCTGATCGGCGCATGTGATGAACCTAGCACCCCTTGCTAGCGTCGCCGCAAGTGGATGTTCCGTTGCCCACACTCGAGGTACTGGAGCGAACCCGGCGCGGCGAGGTCGTGGATCCGGGGGATATCTCGGCCCTCGTGAACGCATGGATGAGCGGGGCGGCGTCGGATGCCCAAATGGCGTCCTGGTGCGCCACTGCGGGCTTTCGGGGGGTGCCGTACGAGGCGTCACTGGCGGTGGTGAGGGCGCTCCTGGGCAGCGGCGACCGCCTTGAGCTGGCCAGCCTGGGCAATACGGTGGATATCCGCAGCGCGGGCGGGGTGGGGGATTCGGCCCTGGTGGTGACGGCCTCGTGCATCGCGGCCGCATCCGGCGCCATCGTGGCCTCCACCGGCAGCCGTGCCATCGCCCATGTGGGGGGCGTCCTGCAGGCCGTGGCGGCCATTCCGGGCATTAGGCCCGAGATGACCGTGGCCGACTGGGTGCAGCAGGCACGGGATGCCGGGATGGTCATCGCCGAGCCAGGTGACCGGTTGGTTCCCGCGGAACGGCGCCTCGCGGCCCTGCGCGACGCCACGGCCACGGCCGAGGGCGACGTGGTGGTGGCGGTGGGCGCGGCGGCCCGCGGCATCAGTGGCGGCGCCGGCGCGATCGCCGTGGAGATCCCCGGCGGGTCGGGCGGCCTGCTCCCGGACGTCGATCACGCGCGCGCGGCGTGCGACCTGGTGGAGGCCCTGGCCGGCGAGTGGCACCGCCGGGTGGTGGCCCGACCCGCACTCCGCGCCGAGCCCCTGGCGGGGGTTGCCGGTCATGCGCTGGAGATGCAGGCGGCGCTCGCGGTGCTGTCCGGGGGCGGCGACCCCTCGCTCGCCGAGGAGTCCGCGGCGTTGGCCGCTGCCGCGCTGGGCGCCGCGGGAATCGAGGGCGGGGTCGAGGCGGCGCGTGCGACCCTGGCCGAGGGCCGCGCGGCGGCCGCTGCGGAGCGATGGATCGCGGCGCAGGGCGGCGACCCCGCGGTGGTGGGGCGCCCGGAACTGGTGCCGCGGGGACAGGTGCGCGTGCAGGTGCGGGCCGGGGAGGCCGGGGTGGTGCGCGCCGTGGACGCCGCGGTGGTGGGCGCGGCCGCGCGGTGGCTGGGCGCCGGCCGCCTGGACCCCGGGCAGGTCATCGACCCCACCGTGGGCGTGCGGGTGGTGGCGCGCCCCGGCACGCGCGTGGGCGCCGGGGACGTGCTGGCCGAGCTCGACGCCATGGACCAGTGGATGGCCGACCGAGCGCGGGCGATGCTGGCCGGGGCATTCGCGCTGGGGGACTGATGCCCGAGCTGCCCGAGGTGGAGACCATCCGTCGCCAGCTGCAGGAGCATGCCGCCGGCCGCGCCATCCGGTCGGCCACGATCATCGACCCCCTCCTGGTGGACCCCGAGGACCCTGCCGACGTGGAGCGGCGCCTCACCGGCCGACGCGTGCGGGAATTCCGGCGCACGGGCAAGTACCTCATCGCCGAACTCGACCACGGCGAGGGGCTGGCCCTGCACCTGCGCATGACCGGACAACTGCTGTGGACCGCCGCGGAGCCCGACGAGCTGGCGCCCTATGCCCGCGCGATCCTGCGCATGGACGACGGGTCGGTGATCACCTTCACCGATCCGCGCCGGTTCGGGCGGGCCTGGTTCCTGCCGCCGGGGCGCGCGGAGCGCGCGCGGGCCTGGGGCGGCCGCACCGGGGTGGACGCCATGTCACCGGCCTTCACCGCCCGGTCGCTGGCGCAGGCCCTGCAGGGGCGCACCGCCGCCGTGAAGGGGCTCATCCTCGACCAGCGCATCGTGGCGGGGGTGGGCAACATCTACGCCGACGAGGCCCTGTTCCGGGCGCGGGTGCACCCGCGCACGCCCGGTGGCGCGCTGTCGGCTGCCGACGTGCGCCGGCTGCACCGGGCCATCCGCGACCGCCTGCGCATGGGCATATCGGTGGGCGGGGCATCGTTCGACCGGTACCGTGATGCCCACGGAGGGCGCGGCGGGATGCAGGATCTCTTCCTGGTGCACCGCAGGCGCGGCGAGCCGTGTCCCCGATGCCGGACCACCATCGAGAAGGGCGTCGTGGCACAGCGCGGCACCTACTGGTGCCCGCGGTGCCAGCCGGAACGGGAAGGGGACCCATGCTGACCGACGTGCCGGGCATCCGGGTGGGGCATTGGACCGACGCCGAGGCCGGCACCGGCTGCACCGCGATCATCCTGCCCCCGGGCACCTGCGGGGGCGTTGACGTGCGCGGCGGCGGTCCCGCCAGCCGCGAGACCGATCTCCTGCGGCCCGAGGCCACCGTGCCCGTGGTGTCGGCCATCGTGCTGTCGGGGGGCAGCGCCTTCGGCCTCGACGCCGCCGGCGGGGTGATGGCCTGGTGCGAGGAACAGGGCCTGGGCGTGGACACCGGCATCGCGCTGGTGCCCATCGTGGCCGCGGCGTGCCTGTTCGACCTGGGGATCACCGGCAACGCGCGGCGTCCCGGGGCGGCGGAGGGGCGGCTCGCCGCCCAGGCGGCCAGCGGGGCGCCCCATGCCGTGGGCAGCGTGGGAGCGGGCACCGGCGCCACGGTGGGCAAGTGCCACGGCCGGGAACACATGTGCAAGGGGGGCCTCGGGGCGGCCAGCGTGCGCCTGCCGAACGGGGCCACCGTGGCCGCCCTGGCGGTGGTGAACGCCTTCGGCGACGTGCTCGACGAGCAGGGACGGGTGCTCGCGGGGGCCTGGGAGGATGACCGCGGGTTCGTGGACGCACGGCGCGAGCTGCTGGATGGCGGCGCCCGTCATGCGCGCCTGGCCGACATGTCCAACACCACGCTGTGCGTGGTGGCCACGGACGCCCGCATCGACAAGCCGGGGTGCACGCACCTGGCCCGCCAGGCCCATGCGGGGCTGGCGCGGGCCATCGCGCCCTACGGAACGGCGCTCGATGGCGACATCGCCTTCGGGGTGGCCACGGGCAAGGTGGATGCCAATCCCATCGTGGTGGGCAACGCGGTGGCCGAGATGGCCTCCGCCGCGGTCCGCGACGCCGTGCGGAGCGCCACGTCGGTGCGCGGGGTGCCCACCGCGGCGGAGCGGCGGGGCTCCGCCTAGGCCGCTAGGCCAGCATGGGGTCCAGCTCGCCGCGCTGGTCGAGCGCGGACAGCTGGTCCCAGCCACCCACCACGGTGCCGTTGATGACCACCTGCGGGAAGGTGTAGCCGCCGGTCTCCTCCACCAGGCGCTCGCGGGCCCCGTGGTCGGATCGGGAGATGAACACCTCCTCGTATGCGGCGCCCTTCTGGTCGAGCAGCGCCTTGGCGCGCATGCAGAAGGGGCAGCTCTCGGTGGTGTAGACGGTGATGTCGGCCATGCTCATGAGGCTAGGCGATCCGCCGCTGCTGCGAGACTTGAACCGTGGCCACCATCGAGACCGAGGCCGTGGTGCTGAGGACGCTCCGCTACGGGGAGGCCGACGCCATCCTGGCGTTGCTCACGCCGGGCATGGGCCGCGTGTCGGCCATCGCCAAGGGCGCGCGCTCGGCGCGCTCGAAGCAGGGCGGCCGGCTGCAGCCGGGCGTGCGGCTGCACGCGTCGCTGGCGGAGGGTCGCGGTGACCTGATGGGCCTCAGGTCCACCCAGGTGGTGGATGCCGGGGCCGGCCTCTGGATGGACGGCTACCGGCTGCGCGCGGCCGGGTGCGTGCTGGAGGCCGCCCTGCGCGTGGTGCCCGAGCACGAGGAGGCCGAGGCGGCCTTCAACCTGGTCACGCGCGCGCTGTCGCTCATCGCGCACGCACCACCGCGCGAGGGCCCGCCACGACTCGACCCGTTCGTGCTGGGCACCCAGGCCAAGCTGCTCGCCACGTCGGGGCTGGTGCCCCACCTGGCGTCGTGCGCCGCCTGCGGTGCCGCCCCGCCCCTGTCGGGCTTCTCGGCCTCCGCCGGTGGCGGGGTGTGCGCTGCGTGCCTGGTGGGGTCGGGCGCCGAGCGGCTCGACCCCGCGGCGGCGGATGCCCTGGTGGCCCTGCTCGCGCGCCCCCTGGCGGATGCCCCCGCGTGCGTGGATCCGGTGGCGGCGCCGGGAGCGGAGCGCCTCGTCGCCCTGATGCTGCGCGAGCACCTGGGCGTGACGCTCCGCTCCGGCACCCCCCTCTAGGTCACCAGCCCACCGCGATCACCGCGACGGCCACCAGGATGGCGCCCTCGGCGCCGTCGTCGCCGATCAGCCCGTTGGGCTGGCGGTGCCCGCCCTCCACGGCACGCACGGTCACCTGGCCATAGGGAAACCTCTCGCGCACGGCGTCCAGCCGCACGCGGTCCGGCCCGGGAACGGCGATGGTGGCCTCCACCCGCATGTTGGACCGGTCCCCGTCCGGCAGCAGGTCGCGCATGCGGGGGAACAGCACGCGGCGGATGGTGTCATCCACCGCGCGCACGGCCGCCTTGGTGGCGTCGTCGCCGGTCAGGTCCACCCCGATGCCCGTCTCCAGGATGAGCGGGAACACGCCGTCGCTCACCGGGAGGCCTCCGGCAGGAGCGAGGCGTCCACGGCGCCCGATCCCGAGACATCCCCCTTCACCAGCCCGTTGTCCTTCATCCACGTGGCCAGGGCGTCCCACTGCGCCACGTCCATGCGCAGCGGCGCGCTTCCCTCGGGCACCAGCGCGGGAATGGTGTCGGCCACCTGCGCGGGCAGCACCTTCTTGGCGATGTCGGGGTTGGCCTTCTCCAGCGCCGTCACCGCGCCGCCGGCATCCGCCACCGCGGCCGCCTGCCCCTGGGCGATGCCGGCCAATGCCGCGCGGATGGCCTGTGGCCGGTCGCGGATGGCGTCCTCGGACGTCACCAGCACCAGTTCGTCGTAGCGGGGCACCCCGTGGTCGTCCAGCTTCATCACGGTGATCGGCACGTCCTTCATGCGCAGGTCCGGGCCCTCGATGTTCCAGTAGGCGCCGATGATGGCGTCCACGTTGCCCGATGCCAGCGCGGGGGACAGGCTGTAGCCCACCACCTTGGTCCGCACCTTCGCGGGATCGCCGCCGTCGGCCTTCACCACGGTGTCCAGCAGCGCGCGGTCGCTGGGCACGCCCGCGATGCCCACCACCTTGCCCTCGAGGTCGCGGGGGCGCGTGATGTCGCGGTCGGCCCGGGCGATGATGGAGTTCAGGGGCACCTGCGCGATGGCGCCCACGGCCTTCACCGGGATGCCCTTGGAGCGGGCGATCAGCAGCTCGGGGGCATAGGTGATGCCCAGGTCCTGCTTGCCCGCGGCCACGGCGGTGAGGGTGGTGGTGGGGTCGCTCGGCACCGATGGGCGGATGTCCGCGCCCTGCGCGCGGTCGAGGCCCCGCGAGGTGGCCATGTAGATGCCCGCGTGGTCTGCGTTGGGGAACCAGTCGAGCACCAGTGACACCTTCTCCGGGGGCGCCGTGGAGGTGGGCGTGGTCGTCGCCGACTCCGAGCCGCCGCAGCCGGCCAGGACGGCAGGGACCAGGGCGATGGAGGCGGTGACTGCGGCGATCGCGCGCATCGGGCGCATGGATCTCCCTTCGTGGTGGTTGGTCATGAGCCGCGCCGGGTGGCGCGTCGGGTCCAGGGCAGGGCCATGCGCTCGGCCAGCGCCACGGCCCCGAAGAGGGCGAGGCCGATGATGGCCAGCAGGGCCACCCCCGCGAAGGTGACCGCGGTCTCGAACTGACCGGCGCTGAGCCGCGTGAGGGCGCCCAGGCCGCGGTCGCTGGCCACCAGTTCGCCCACGACGGCGCCCGACACCACGAACACCGCGGCCATGCGGATGCCCGTGAACAGGCGCGGTAGTGCCGCGGGCACGCGCACATGCGTCCAGGTCCACCCCTCCGCGGCGCCAAGGCCGCGGGCGGCGCGCACCAGGTCGGGGTCGGCCCCGCGCAGGCCGTCCACGCCGGCCACGATCACCGGGAAGATGCTCATCAGCACCGCCAGCACCACGATGGCCACGAACGGCGGGAACCACAGCACCAGTAGCGGTGCCAGCGCCACGAGCGGGATCACCTGGCTCACGATCACCCATGGGTAGAGGGCGAGCCATGCCACGCGGCTGCGCGCGATGAGGTAGGCGAGCCCGGCCCCGATGGCCACGGCCAGCGCCAGGCCGATCACGGCGATGAGCACGGTCCACTGCGCGTGGAACCACAGGCGGTCGCGGGCGTCCCATCCGGCCGATGCCACGGCGGCGGGCGACGGCAGCATCCACTCGCGCGGCGCGGCGATCAGCACGGCGGCCTGCCAGGCCACGATCACCAGCAGGGGCAGCGCGATGGCCAGGGCCACCCGCGCGGGGCGCACGCGGCGGCGCCGCGCAGGTGGTGCCTGCGCGGCGGCCTCGCGCGGCGGGGCCGGGCGGGTGCCGACGGTGGTCATGCCAGCGCCCCGGCGGCGCGCAGGGAGTCGAGCACGGCGGCCTGCGCGCCCGCGTGGTCGGCGGGGTGCACCTCGACTTCGTCGACGATGCGCATGGGCCCCGGTCCGGCCACCAGCACGCGGTTCGACAGGGCCACGGCCTCGGCGATGTCATGGGTGACCAGCAGGATCGTTGGGCCGGCCTGGGCGTGCAGGTCGCGCAGCACGTCGTGCATGCCGGCCCGGGTGAGGGCGTCGAGGGCGCCGAAGGGCTCGTCGAGCAACCAGGTGGACCTGCCCGACAGCAGCGTGCGCGCGAGGGCACCGCGCTGGCGCATGCCGCCCGAGAGCGCGTGCGGGTAGTGGGCGCCGAAGCCCTCGAGCCCGAGGCGCGCGATCGCCCCGGCGGCGTCGGCCGCGGCATCGGCGGCAGGACGCCCGGCGAGCCTGGCCCCCACCTGGATGTTCTCCTCGAGCGTGAGCCAGGGCATGAGGGCGTCGCGCTGGGGCATGAGCGCCACGTCGTTGCCCACGTCGATCACGCCCTCGTCGGGCGCGATGAGGCCCGCGATGGCATCGAGCAGGGTGCTCTTGCCGCACCCGGACGGCCCCACGATGGCGGTGATGCGGCCGGCGGGCGCCAGCAGGTCGACCCCGCCGAGCACCTGCACGGGTGGGTCGTCACCCCGCCAGAGGCTCACTCCCGAAACACGTAGGTCGTGCCCCTGGGGCACATCCACTCCCTTCGCTGGCATTACCCAGATCAGGTTCATAGGGTCGAGGCGGGTGGCCTCCTCTCAGCCGCGGTGCGGCTCCCCTGTTGGCGCGAGCGTATCAGCCGCGCGGCATCAGCCGGCGCCCACCTCCACGAGCTCGATCCGGTAGCCGTCCGGGTCGCGGATGAAGCAGATGGTGGACCCACCGGGGCGCGACTGGTAGGGCGGCTTCTCCGGGGTGATGCCCTTGGAGGCGAGGTCCTCAAGCTCCGCCTGCATGTCGTCCACGGACAGGGCGATGTGGCCGTAGGCCTCGCCCAGGTCGTAGGGCTCGGTGCGGCCGTCGTTCAGCGTGAGCTCCAGGCGCTCGCCGTCGCCGGGCAGGGCGAGGAAGATGACCGTGGCGGTGTCGCCGCCCACGCGCTTGCGGCTGGTCTCCCGGAATCCGAGTGCCTGGTAGAAGGCCAGCGAGCGGTCCTCGTCGAGGATCCTCAGCATGGTGTGGATGAGCGCCCTCGGCATGTTCCGCCTCCCGTTCGCATGGTCGCCTCGCGCAAGGCTAGCCCTACTATTGAGCGTGATGGAGCCCGCGAACTACACGATCTCGGACGCCCATCCGCCCACGGGGGACCAGCCCAAGGCCATCGAGGCCATCGAGGAGGGGCTCGCGGCCGGTGAGCGCTTCCAGACCCTGCTGGGGGTCACCGGGTCGGGCAAGACCTTCACCATGGCCAACATCATCGCCCGCTCCGGCCGGCCCGCGCTGGTGATCGCGCACAACAAGACCCTGGCCGCGCAGCTGTGCAACGAGTTCCGGGAGTACCTGCCGGGCGCCGCGGTGGAGTACTTCGTCTCGTACTACGACTACTACCAGCCCGAGGCGTACATCGCGTCCAGCGATACGTACATCGAGAAGGACGCCTCGATCAACGACGAGATCGACCGCCTGCGGCACGCCGCCACGGCCGCGCTCCTCACCCGGCGCGACGTGGTGATCGTGGCCTCGGTGTCGTGCATCTACGGCATGGGCTCGCCCGAGCGCTATGCCGAGCGGCTGGTCATGCTGGAGGCGGGTGCGCAGGCCTCGCGCGAGGACATCTTCCGGCGGCTGGTGGAGGTGCAGTACCAGCGCAACGACATGGTGCTGGAACGCGGTCGGTTCCGGGCCCGGGGCGACGTGTTCGAGATCCAGCCGGTCAACGCCGAGACCGCCTATCGCGTGTCCATGTTCGGGGACGAGATCGAGAGCATCACGCACTTCCACCCGGTCACCGGAGAGGTGTTCGGCGACCTGCAGTACGTCGCCATCTACCCGGCCACCCACTACGTCACCCCCCAGGACACCCTGGAGCGGGCGGTCAGCGAGATCCGGGCCGAACTGGAGGAGCGGTGCGCCCTGTTCGACGCCCAGGGCAAGCTGGTGGAGGCCCACCGGCTGCGCCAGCGCACCGAGTACGACATGGAGATGCTGCGCGAGGTGGGCTTCTGCTCGGGCATCGAGAACTACTCGCGCATCCTCGACGGCCGTTCCCCCGGGGAGCCCCCGGCCACGCTGCTCGACTTCTTCCCGCCGGACTTCCTGTGCTTCATCGACGAGTCGCACAACACGGTGCCGCAGCTCCGCGGCATGTACGAGGGGGATCGCTCGAGGAAGATGGCGCTGATCGAGCATGGCTTCCGGCTGCCCTCGGCGGCCGACAACCGGCCCATCCGCCTGGAGGAGTTCCTCGAGCGGGTGGGGCAGGTGGTGTTCGTGTCGGCCACCCCCGGGCAGTTCGAGAAGTCCAACTCGTCGCGCGTGGTGGAGCAGATCATCCGCCCCACGGGGCTGGTGGACCCCGAGGTGGACGTGCGCCCCACGCAGAACCAGGTGGACGACCTCATCGCCGAGATCCGCGCCCGCGTGGAGGTGGACGAGCGTGTGCTGGTGACCACCCTCACCAAGCGCATGGCCGAGGACCTCACCGACTACCTCGTGGACGCCGGCATCACGGCCCGGTACCTGCACTCGGACATCGATGCCATCGAGCGCATCCGGGTGGTGCGCGAGCTGAGGCTGGGCGAGTTCGACGTGCTGGTGGGGGTCAACCTGCTCCGCGAGGGGCTGGACCTCCCCGAGGTCACGCTGGTGGCCATCCTCGACGCCGACAAGGAGGGCTTCCTGCGCGGGCAGACGGCCCTCATCCAGACCATCGGCCGCGCGGCGCGCAACGTGAACGGGCGGGTGCTCATGTACGCCGACCGCGAGACCGAGGCCATGCGCGTGGCCATGGAGGAGACGGGGCGCCGGCGCGAGATCCAGCGTCGCCACAACGAGGAGCACGGCATCACGCCCGCCAGCATCAGCAAGGGCGTGTCGGACATCGTGGAGTTCCTGGGCCTCACGGGCGGCGGGGGCGGGCGCCGGAAGGGCAAGAAGGCGCACCAGGTGCCCGAAGGGGCCACGCCCGATGAGATCCGGCGCGTGATGGTGGAGGTGGAGCAGGAGATGATGGTCGCCGCCGAGGAGCTGCGCTTCGAGCAGGCGGCGGAGTTGCGCGACCGCCTCGCCGTGCTGCGCGCCGAGCTGGGCGAGGAGCCGGTGGCCGCGGGGAGCGGTGGCTGATGGCCGACGACGAGCGCATCCCGCCCGACCCGGACATGGTGTTCCGGTCCCTCGCCGCCCCGGGGCTGGAGGAGGATGAGATCTTCGCCGCGCTCCTCGGCCTGCCGGGTCGGGGCGCCTTCTGGGGCGACGCGCACCCGTCGCCGTACGGGCCCGCGACGGACGAGTGGACCGAGGACGACGAGAACCGGAGGCGGCGCGAGGAGATCCTGCGCCGGTGGGACCCCGACCAGACCTGATGGTGAGAACCATTCTCATTTAGTGTAGGATCGTCGCCATGGACGTGAGGCGAGGTCTTCGTGCCGCCACGGCGGCGATGGTGTTGATGGTCCCGGTGCTGGTGGCGGCCTGTGGGGGCGACGGCGGGGATGCCACGACCGGGGCGGCAGCCGACGCGCCGGTGATCGTGGCCACCACCCCCGTGCTGGGGGCGATCGTGCGTGACGCGGTGGGCGATGCCGCGCGGGTGGAGGTGGTCATGCCCAACGGCAGCGACCCGCATGAGTGGCGGCCATCCGCGAAGGACGTGGCCACCCTCGAGTCGGCGGACCTGGTGGTGCGGAACGGCCTCGGCCTGGAGCAGGGGCTCACGGAGGCCATCGACCGGGCGCGCGAGGGCGGCACCCCGGTGTTCACGGCCACGGATCACGTGGACGTGCGCACGGTGAAGGACGCCGGCGAGGAGCACGGGGATGATGGCCATGCCCACGCGGACGAGGAGCACGACCACGGGGCGGGTGATCCCCACTTCTGGACCGACCCCACGCAGGTGCGGTCGGTGGTGGCCGCGTTGCCCGCGGCCGTGAAGAAGGCCACGGGGGCCGACGTGGCGGCGCCATCCGCCGAGGCGCGGAAGCAACTGGCGGCGCTGGACGCCCAGGCGAGGGCGGCGTTCGCCGCCGTCCCCCGGCAGGACCGGCGCCTGGTCACCGGCCACGAGTCGCTGGGGTACCTGGCGGATCGGTACGGCCTCGCGCTCGTGGGGGCGGTGACGCCCAGCCTGTCATCGGAGGGGCAGGTGTCCGCGTCGCACCTGAAGGAACTCGAGGACGCCATGCGCGAGGCCGGGGTGCGCGTGGTGTTCACGGAGACGGGCACCCCGAACGCGGTGGCCGATGCCATCGTGTCCGAGACCGGCGCCACCGTGGTGCAGGTGGGCACCGAGGCCATGCCGTCGGACGGCTCCTACTCCACCTACATCCGGGAGCTGACGCGTCGCATATCCTCGGCGCTCGCAAACTCCGGGGGCTGACGACATCGACATCCTGTGGGACCCCTTCGTCCAGAGCGCCTTCATGCAGCGCGCCCTGGTGGCGGGAATCGTGGTGGCCATCGCCACCGGCGTGGTGGGCACGCTCATGGTGCTGCGCGGCATGGCGTTCCTGGGTGACGCCCTGGCGCACGGGGTGCTGCCGGGCATCGCGGTGGCCCTGCTCCTGGGCATACCGTCCGTGCTGGGCGCGCTGGCCGGCGCCGCGGTGATGGTGGGGGGCGTCACGGCCGTCACGCGGCGCACGCGGCTGTCCAGCGACGTGGCCATCGGCCTGCTGTTCGTGGGGATGCTGGCCCTGGGCGTGGTGATCATCTCCCGATCCTCCGACTTCGCGGGCAGCCTCACCGACATCCTGTTCGGCGAGGTCCTCGGGGTCACGTGGGCGCAGATCGCCTGGCAGGCGGGGGTGGCCGTGGTGGTGGTGGCCCTGGCATGGCTCCTGCGACGGCCCCTCCTGCTGATGGCCATGGACCCGGACCAGGCGCGGGTGGCGGGCTACCGCGTGGGCCTGTTGGAGGCGGTGCTGCTGGCCATGATCGCGGTCACGGTGGTGGCCTCGTTCATCGTGGTGGGGGCGCTGCTGGTCTTCGGCATGCTGCTGGCGCCGGCAGGCGCCGCGGCGCTGCTCACCCGCAGGATCGGCTCGATGATGGCCATGGCCGCCGGCATCGGCGTGGTCAGCGCCTACGTGGGACTGCTGCTCTCGTGGCACCTCGACCTCGCGGCCGGCGCCATGGTGGTGCTCACCGCCACGGTCATCTTCTTCGTGGTCCTGGTGGCGCAGGGGCTCATGCCCTCGCGCCGGCCGCATCCGGAGCATGCCTCATGAGCGCGGCGGTGGAGTGCAGCGACCTGTCCGTGGGGTACCAGGGGCATGCCGTCGTGCGCGGCATCGACCTGTCGCTCCAGCCCGGCCAGTGGCTGGCGATCATCGGCACCAACGGATCCGGCAAGAGCACGCTGCTCAAGACCCTCGCCGGGCTCATCCCCGCCATCGACGGCGCGGTGACGGTGGGAGGCGCGCCCCCTGCCGGGCGGCGCGCGGTGGTGTCATACCTCTCGCAGTCACATGAGCAGGGATTCCTGTTGCCCATCCGGTCGCGTGACGTGGTGCGGATGGGCCGCTGGCCCGCGCGCGGCCTGACCGGCCGCCTGCGGGGACACGACGAGGCACTGGTGGACCAGGCCATGGACGCGTTGGGCATCGCCGACCTCGCCGACCGTCCGCTGGGCACGCTCTCGGGTGGCCAGTGCCAGAGGGTGCACCTGGCACAGGCCGCGTGCCGCGACGCCGACCTGCTGTTGCTCGATGAGCCCACCTCGGGGCTGGACGCCGCCAGCCAGGAGCGCTACCTGGCCCTCATGGACTCCCAGCGCGCACGCGGCGCCGCGATCGCCAGCGCCACCCACGACGTGCGCGAGGCCCGGCGGGCCGACCTGGTGCTGGTGGTGGCCGGCCGCGTGGTGGCCTGCGGCCGGCCGGCCGACGTGCTCACCGCCGAGGTGCTGGCCGAGGCCTTCGGCGTGGTCATCGCCGACGCCGCCGGGCCCGTGGTCATCGACCCCCACCACGGGCACGGGCATCACCATGGACCGGGTGCCCCGCACGTGCACGGGCATGCCCCGGGGCACGATCACGACCACTGATCCCGCCCGGATAGGGCAGGATCCCCCTATGGCCACCGCAGCGCCCCCCGCAGCCACCACCGCGCCCACGCCCCCCGTGTGGACGCGCGTGCTCCGGGTGCTGCTGGGGGTGATCCTGGTGATGGTGCTGCCCATCGTGATCGCCGGCCTCGTGGCCGGGCCGCTGGCGGCCGGGGCCGTGGGCACGGGCATCATCGCGGGCCTCTCGGGCTCGGTGCGCGCGGGATGGAGGCGCGCGGCGATGACCGTGCCGCTGGTCGGGGTGCTGGGGCTGGCCTCTGCCCTGGTGGGCTACGGCTGGGGCTGGGTGGTGGTGATCGGCTTCGTGGGCCTGCTCGCCGGCGTCGGGCTGCCCGCGGGGTACGCCCCGGCGGTGCTCTACGCCGGGTTCGTGCCCGCGATGGTGCATACCTCGGCGGGGGTGCGCGAGGCAGTGGTGGCCGCCGTGTTCGCCATGCTCGGCGGGGTGGTGGGCGTGGCCGCGGGGCGGCGGATGGGCGCGGTGCCCGCCACTCCGGCGCCCACCAAGTGGCGGGGGCAGGAGGCGACCGCGGCCATCGTGGGGATGATCCTGTTCGCGGGCGGCGCGGCGATCGCCATCGGCACGGGCATGCCCCACGGCTACTGGATCCCGCTCACGCTGGTGGTGGTGATCCCCCCGATGCTGCAGGAGGACACCCATCGCGGGCGCAAGCGGCTGCTGGGCACGGTGATGGGCGTGGTGCTGGTGATCCCGCTGTCGCTCATCCCCATGCCGCCGTGGACGTTCTACGTGGTGGGCTTTGCGCTGCTGGTGCCCGCGCTGGTCATCATGAAGCGCAGCTACACCTTCTACGCATTCCTCGAGAGCGCGGCGGTGGTGATGCTGGTGTCCGCCGGCGACGACGTGCTGGGCACCGAGGAGGCCCGCCTGGCGGGCACGGCCATCGCCATCGGCCTGGTGGCGGTGACCGCGGTGGTGGTGAGCGTGCTGGCGCGGCGGCTGCCACCCGAGGACGTGCCGCCCCAGGTGCTGGCCGCCTAGGTCGCGCGGGCGGCACGGGCGCAGCTCCGGCAGCGCCCGTGCAGCGTGATGTCGTGCCCGTCCACGTGGAAGGCGATGCGGTCGGCCACGGCATGCAGCGCCTGCTCGAGGGCGTCATCCTCGATGCGCATCACGGCGCCGCACTCCCGGCACACCGCGTGGTGGTGGTGATCGCCGCCCGGGTGCGCCGGCTCGAACTTGGCGGCGGCGTCGCCCAGGTCCACCTTGTGCACCAGGTGCAGGTCGGTGAGCGTGTCGAGGGCCCGATACACGCTGGCCATGCCGGGGGTGGGTCCCGGCTCGGCGGCGAGGGCGTCGCGGATCTCCTGCGCGCTCAGGCAGCAGTCCTGTCGCGCGAGCAGGTCCACCACGGCCTGGCGCGCCCCCCCGGAGCGAAGTCCGGCGTCGCGCATGGCGGCGTCGCAGTGGCGCGCCCAATCGGCGCGTGCGCGTGCGGTGGTCACGGAGCGCATGTTCGCAGGCCGGGGCGGCGGAGGAGCGGGTTACGATGACCCGAGTGAGTTCGATCAGCGTCGTCGGTGCCCGGGAGCACAACCTCAAGGACGTCTCCGTCGAGATCCCCCGGGACCGCCTGGTGGTGATCACGGGCCTGTCCGGATCCGGCAAGTCGAGCCTTGCGTTCGACACGCTCTACGCCGAGGGCCAGCGGCGCTACGTGGAGAGCCTGTCGGCCTACGCGCGGCAGTTCCTGGGGCAGATGGACAAGCCCGACGTGGACGACATCGAGGGGCTGTCGCCGGCCATCTCGATCGACCAGAAGACCACCAGCCGCAATCCGCGCTCCACGGTGGCCACCGTCACCGAGGTGTACGACTACCTCCGCGTGCTCTATGCCCGCATCGGCACGCCCCACTGCCCGGTGTGCGGCGTGCAGATCGCCGGGCAGAGCGTGGAGCAGATCGCCGACCGCGTGCTGGCCCTGCCCGAGGGCACGCGCTTCCTGGTGCTGGCACCGGTGGTGCGCGATCGCAAGGGCGAGCACCGCGACGTGCTGGATCACATCCGCGACGAGGGCTTCGCCCGCGTGGCCGTGGACGGCGAGGTGCACGGCATCGACGACGTGCCCGCGCTGGCCAAGACCAAGCGACACACGATCGAGGTGGTGGTGGACCGCCTGGTCATGCGGGCCGACCTGCGACGGCGCCTCACCGAGAGCCTCGAGACCGCTACCCGGCTGTCCGACGGCCTGGTGCGCATCCAGGACGCCGACGACCCCGCCCAGTCGTGGACGTACTCCGAGAAGCTGGCGTGCCCCGAGCACGGTGCCTCGCTGCCCGAGCTCGCCCCCCGCGTGTTCTCGTTCAACGCCCCGCAGGGGGCGTGCGACGAGTGCCAGGGGCTGGGCTTCATGCCGGTGGTCGACCCCGAGCTGGTCATCGACCCCGAGCGCACCCTCGCGGGTGGGGCCATCCTGCCGTGGGCCGATCGCACCACCGACTTCTACGACCTGCTGCTCCGCTCGGCGTGCGCGCACTGGGACATCGCCATGGACGTGCCGTGGAAGGACCTGCCGCAGGAGGACCGCGACCTCCTGCTGTTCGGCCCGGACCGCGTGGAGCGCCTCGACCTCGGCACGCGCAAGCGGCGCGGCTACTCCAGCACCGCGCGGTTCGAGGGGGTCATCCCCCAGATGCGGCGCCGCTACGCCACCAGCGGGTCCAACCTGGTGCGCGAGCGCATCGAGCAGTACATGTCGCCCAACGCCTGCGGGTCGTGCAAGGGCGCGCGCCTGCGCCCCGAGATCCTGGCCGTGACGGTGGGGGGCAGCAGCATCCACGCGCTCACCGAGCTCTCCATCGAGGACGCCCTCGCCTTCCTCGAGTCGCTCGAGCTCACCCCGACCGAGGCCTTCATCGCCGAGCGCGCGGTGGCCGAGATCTGCGCCCGGCTCAGGTTCCTGGTGGACGTGGGCGTGGGGTACCTCAACCTGGCGCGCGCCGCGGGCACCCTGTCCGGCGGGGAGGCCCAGCGCATCCGGTTGGCCACGCAGATCGGCGCCGGCCTGGTGGGGGTGCTGTACATCCTCGACGAGCCGTCCATCGGCCTTCACCAGCGCGACAACCGCAAGCTCATCAGCACGCTCGAGCGCCTGCGGGACATCGGCAACACCGTGCTGGTGGTGGAGCACGACGAGGACATGATGCGGTCATCCGACCACCTCATCGACATGGGCCCGGGCGCCGGCGAGCACGGCGGGCACGTGGTGGCGGCCGGCACCGCCGCCGAGGTGGAGGCCACGGATGGGTCGGTGACCGGGGCCTACCTGTCGGGGGCGCGGTCGATCCCCGTGCCGGCCACGCGCCGCGAGCCCCAGGGCTGGCTCTCGGTCGAGGGCGCTCGCGAGAACAACCTGAAGGACATCGACGTGGAGGTGCCGGTGGGCGTGCTCACGTGCGTCACCGGCGTGTCGGGGTCGGGCAAGAGCACGCTGGTCAACGAGATCATCCTCAAGGCCATGGCGGGGCGGCTCAACCGCAAGCCCATCCGGCCCGGTCGCCACCGCCGCATCGAGGGCATGGACCAGTTCGACAAGGTCATCGCCATCGACCAGTCACCCATCGGGCGCACGCCACGCTCCAACCCCGCCACCTACACCGGGGTGTTCGACCACGTGCGCGAGCTCTTCTCCATGACGGCCGACGCCCGCGCGCGCGGCTGGGCCCCGGGCCGGTTCTCGTTCAACGTCAAGGGCGGCCGGTGCGAGGCCTGCAAGGGCGACGGCACGATCACGATCGAGATGCACTTCCTGCCCGACGTGTACGTGCCATGCGAGGTGTGCGGGGGGAAGCGGTACAACCGCGAGACCCTCGACGTGTACTACAAGGGCAAGACCATCCACGACGTCCTCGAGATGAGCGTGGAGGAGGCGGTGGAGTTCTTCGCGCCGGTGGAGCGCCTGCGCCGGCGCCTGCAGACCCTGCACGACGTGGGGCTGGACTACATCCGGCTGGGGCAGCCGGCCACCACGTTGTCGGGCGGGGAGGCCCAGCGCGTGAAGCTGGCCACCGAACTGGCCAAGGTGGCCACCGGGCGCACGCTGTACGTGCTGGACGAGCCCACCACGGGCCTGCACTTCGCCGACATCGAGAAGCTGCTGGAGGTGCTGCAGCGCCTGGTGGATGCCGGCAACACCGTGCTGGTCATCGAGCACAACCTCGACGTCATCCGCGCGGCCGACTGGATCGTGGACCTGGGCCCCGAGGGCGGCGCCGGGGGTGGGCAGGTGATCGCCGCCGGCACGCCGGAGCAGGTGGCCGCAACCCCGGGGTCGCACACGGGCGAGTTCCTGGCGCAGGTGCTGCCCGGAGCGGGTCCGCCCGCGCCCGCCCCCAAGCGGCGGTCGAAGGCGAAGGCCAAGGCGGCCGCCTAGCTGTCCTACCCACGCACGTTGTGAACACCTGAAGGCGCATCCGGTTCCCCGGCGCC
>VFQT010000430.1_pt1 | contig 62465 bp, 48 predicted proteins | sample 3512381 | NCBI WGS metagenome assembly VFQT01 (sample SAMN10412376, study PRJNA504923) | tailings metagenome | isolation source: Relicate 2 Philex TSF3 active mining site | place: Philippines: Tuba, Benguet | collected 2017-08-29
TTCGGCACTCCGGAGCAAAAGGCCGACTACGTGGGTCGGTTCCTCGCCACGCGCGACCTCTGCTGTCAGCTGTTCTCCGAACCCGGTGCCGGCAGCGACCTCGCGTCGCTCGGCTGTCGCGCCGACCGCGACGGCGACGAGTGGGTGCTGAACGGTCAGAAGGTCTGGAGTTCGGGTGCGCAGTTCTCGGCCTTCGGCGAACTCATCGCCCGCAGCAACGTCGACGTGGTGAAGCACAAGGGAATGACCGCCTTCATCATTCCGATGGATCTTCCCGGTATCGAGATCCGACCGATCAAGCAGATGAGCGGTGGATCGTCGTTCAACGAAGTCTTCTTCAACGACGTGCGCATCCCCGACTCCATGCGTCTCGGACCCGAAGGCGAAGGCTGGAAAGTGGCCCTCACCACTCTCGGTTTCGAACGCGACCACAGTGGTGACGGCGGTGGTGGTGGATCTCGCGTGGGCGGATCCTGGCGTCAACTGATCGCCACCGCGCGAGCGATGGGCGTCACCAACGATCCGGTCATGCGTCAGGAACTCGTGAAGGCCTACACCCACTTCCGGGTCGAGGGATTCGTCAACCGCCGCGCCGCCGACATCCGCCGGTCGGGCGCCGCGCCCGGACCCGAGGGTTCGCTCGGCAAGTTGGTCTGGACCGAGGGCATGCGCTTGGTCACCGACGTCGTGTCGAAGATCCTCGGTCCCACCTTGATCGCCGATACCGGCGAGTGGGGCACCTACGCCTGGGGCGAGCACGTCCTCGGCGCCCCTGGTTATCGCATCGCCGGTGGATCCGACGAGACTCAGCGCAACATCATCGGCGAACGAGTTCTCGGATTGCCTGGTGACGTGCGGGTCGACAAGGACCTACCGTGGAAGGACACCCGGCGCTGAGCGTCGGGCCGCACACCGACCACATCAGCCAGTCACACAAGACAGTCACATAAACAGGGGGAAACATGGATCTCGGACTTTCGGGAAAGAAGGCTCTGGTCACCGGCTCGACCAAGGGTCTCGGACGAGCGATCGTGGAAACACTTCTCGCCGAGGGAGCATCGGTGGCGATCTGCGCTCGCAACGCCGATGACGTCGCTTCGGCGATCGCCGCGTTGTCGAAGTCGGGCAAGGTCGTCGGTAGCGCCGTCGATGCCGGTGACTCGGCATCTCTTCGTGCCTGGGTCGATTCGTCGGCCGAACAACTGGGTGGCATCGACATCTACGTGCACAACACTTCGGGGAAGCCGGCGCGCAAACTCGACGGCTGGATCAACAACTTCAACATCGACCTCATGGCTCTCGTGCACGGTGTCGAAGCGGCGACCCCGCACCTCGCCAACGGTGGCGGGTCCGTGATCAGCATCGGAACCACGGCCACGGCCGAACACTTCGGCGGCGGATCGGGCAGCTACAGCGCACTGAAGTCGGCCGTCACCAACTGGACGCTCGGCCAGGCGCAGGTACTCGGCGCCCAAGGAATCCGCTGCAACGTCGTCTCGCCCGGACCGATCTTCGTCGAGGGTGGCGACTGGGACATGATCAAGCAGCACATGACCCCGTTCTTCGAGTCGACCGAGAAGAACCATCCCGGCGGGCACATGGGACTCCCCGCTGATGTCGCCGATGCGGTGGCGTTCCTGGCCAGCGCTCGCGCCAAGCACATCAACGGCGTGAACCTCACGGTCGACGGCGGCTTCCTGAAGCGCGTCGACTTCTGACCCCGTCGGACCACGATCGATCATGAGCGCTCCCGGAAAGCGCATCGACGTCACCCTCGTCGCCGGTGGCAAGTACCACGACATCGACTTCGCGCGACGCGAACTGCTCGCCCTCCTCGGCGAGCACGACGAGTTCCGAGTGCGCGTGCAGCCCGATTACGAGGACACCTCGGGGATCGCTGCATCGTCGATTCTCGTGTCGTACACCTGCGACGTTCGCCCCTCCGAGCCGGCTCAGCGGGCCATTCGAGACTGGGTCGAGAACGGCGGACGTTGGGTGGCCCTACACGGAACGAATTCGGCCCTCACCCTCGGTGGACCGAACGGGGTCGACTCACCGCGTGTTTTCCCGCTCTGGGCCGACACCTTGGGCAGCCAGTTCGTGGCCCATCCGCCGATCCAGCCGTATCGAGTGCAGGTGTCGGACCCGAATCACTGGCTCGTCGCCGGCGTCGATGCGTTCGAGACCGACGACGAGCTCTACCTGAGCGAATACGCGAATCGCGATGCACTCCACGTGCTCATGCACACCGAGTGGAGCGGCGATGCGGCCGGATTCGTCGAGCACGATTGGACGGAACGCGACTCGATTCATCCCGTGATGTATCTACGCGACCTGGGTTCGGGTTCGGTGCTCTACAACACGCTCGGGCACTGCCGCGGTCACTACGACATGGCACCCGTCCTCGACTACTACCCGCGCATCGAGCGGTGCTCGTGGGAGAAGCCGGCCTACTACGAACTTCTGCGACGTTCCCTGCGGTGGGCCCGAGGGCTCACCGCCTGATCCACGAGGACCCACATGAACATCTCTCCCGACGTGCAGTTCGATCTGCATCGCCGCATGGTTCGCATTCGTCTCTTCGAAGAAGCGGCCGGTCGACTCGCCGAAGCGGCAAAACTTCCCGGCTTCCTTCATCTCTACGTGGGCGAGGAAGCCGTGGCGGCCGGTGTGTGCGGTGCACTCAACGACGACGACCACATCACGTCGACTCACCGCGGCCACGGCCACCTCGTCGCCAAGGGTGGCGACCTGAATCGGATGATGGCCGAGCTCATGGGCAAGTCGACCGGATACTGCAAGGGCAAGGGCGGGTCGATGCACATCAGCGACTTGTCGCTCGGCATGCTCGGTGCGAACGGCATCGTCGGGGCGGGTTCGCCGATCGCCGTCGGCGCGGCCTTCGCCAACAAGTACCGCGGCCGCGGCCAGGTCGCCGTCGCATTCTTCGGTGACGGAGCGACCAACATCGGTGCGTTCCATGAAGCGGCCAACATGGCCTGCGCCCTCCATCTGCCCATCGTGTTCGCCTGCGAGAACAACGAATACGGCGAGTTCACCCCGCGCGATCAGACAATGGCGATCACCGACATCGTCGACCGGGCCGCCGGGTACGGGATGCCCGGTGTCATCGTCGACGGCATGGACGCCATCGCCGTTCACGAAGCGGCCCTCGAAGCCGTCGAACGAGCGCGAACCGGTGGCGGCCCCTCCCTCATCGAGGCCAAGACCTACCGCTTCTACAACCACCACGGCGTGCAGAACCTCGGCCTCAAGTATCGCTCCGACGACGAAGTGGCCCGTTGGAAGGAACGCGATCCGATCTTCTCCCTCGAAGACCGGATGATCGAGAACAAGGTGGCCACTCGTCAGCAATTCGACGACATCTGGGCCGATTGGCGAGCGGCCATCGATCGAGCCATCACCTTCGCGGAAGACAGCCCCCTCCCCTCACCCGATCAGGTTCTGGTCGACGTCTACACCACCGGAGGCTCACGATGAGCGACGTCCGCAAGCTTCCCTACGTCATGGCGTTCAACGAAGCGGTCAGTCAGGCCATGGAGGCCGACCCCAACGTCTTTTGCGCCGGTGAGGACATCGGCGCATTCGGTGGCGTGTTCGGAACATTCGGCGGACTCCAGGCCAAATTCGGGGTCGAGCGAGTGGTCGACACTCCCATCAGCGAGCAGGCGATCGTCGGACTCGGCGTCGGCGCGGCCGCGACCGGCCTGCGACCCATCGTCGACTTGATGTTCATGGACTTCATCTGTGTCGCGTTCGACCAGATCGTGAATCAGGCCGCCAAGTTGAAGTACATGTTCGGAGGCGAGGCGACTCTTCCGCTGACCATCACCACCGCTGGTGGCGGTGGACTGTCGGCTGCGGCGCAGCACAGTCAGTCGCTCGAAGCGATCCTGTGCCACATCCCCGGCCTGAAAGTCGTCTATCCCTCCACCCCCTACGACATGAAGGGGCTGATGATGGCGTGCATCCAGGAGGACAATCCGACCGTCATGGTCAAGCACAAGCGACTGCTCGGCATGTCGGGACACGTGCCCGTCGAGCCGTATTCGATTCCTCTCGGCACGGCCCATGTCGTGCGACCGGGTCGAGACGTCACCATCGTGTCGTACGGTCGCATGCTGCACGAGTCGCTCGCCGCCGCCGAAAAGTTGGCCGCCGACGGAATCGAGTGCGAGATCATCGACCCCCGAACACTCCAGCCCCTCGACACCGACACCATCGTCGCCTCGGCCAAGCGCACCAATCGCGTGGTCGTCGTGCACGAAGCGGTTCGGTTCGGAGGACTGGGAGCCGAGATCGCCGCGCAGATCCAGGAGGCCGCGTTCGACTACCTCGACGCACCAGTCGGACGTATCGGTGCCCCGTTCTCGCCCGTTCCGTTCTCGCCGGCACTCGAGCAGCACTACATCCCCTCGGCCGCCAGCATCGAGGCCGGCGTTCGGGCGGCGATGTTCCGGAGCAAGGTCGGAGCCTGATCAGTTCGTGTCGACCGTCGGCATCATCGTCAACCCCCACGCGGGGAAGGACATCCGTCGTCTGGTGACCCCGGCGACGCACACGTCCGACGTCACCAAGGTCGGAATCGTCCGTCGAGCGATCGTCGCCGCGGCCGAATCGGGTGCCGAACGAATCCTGTTGGCGCCCGACCGACATCGACTCGCCGAGCGGGCCGCCGACGGGCTCGACGCCTGCGTCGCCATCGTCGACGAACCGGTCACCGGATCCCGATTCGACACCATCGCCGCCGCGCGACACTTCTGGAAGGAACAGGTCGGCGTCGTCATCGCCCTGGGTGGCGACGGAACGTCGCGAGACGTCGCGCTCGGCTGGCCCGATGCTCCACTCATCGCAGTGTCGACCGGAACGAACAACGTGTATCCCTCGGCAATCGACGGAACGTCGGCCGGCGCAGCAGCCGGTTTCGTCGCGTCGGGGGCGATCGAACTCGCCGACGTCGCCCGCCGCAGCAAGCGAATCCTGGTACGAATCGACGACGACGCATCGTCGATCGACGATGTTGCTCTGGTCGATCTCGCCTTCGTCGACGCCGACTTCATCGGCGCACGAGCGGTCCGGGACCCGCACAGCGTTCGTTCCGTGGTGGCCGCCATCGCCACACCTTCGTCGACCGGACTGTCGAGTATCGCCGGTCGCCTGCACCCCGTCGATCGCCAACAGCCGGGCGGAGTTCTCGTCTCACTCGGCACCGGTGGACGCTCGGTGCGGGTTCCTCTCGCCCCGGGCTCGTTCACCACCATGGAGGTGTCCGAGGTTCGTCCACTCCGCGACGGAGACGAGATCGTTTTCACCGGTCGGACCGTTCTCGCATTCGATGGCGAGCGCGACCGAACCGTCGGCGAGAACGGGCGGGTGACCGTTCGTATCGAATCGAGCGGACCTTTACTCGTCGACGTGGATCGCACTCTCGTCCTCGCGGCAGAACGCCGTCTCTTCGATTCCCCCACGGAGAATTCACATGGCTCTTGATTTCCTCATGCCCAAACTCGGACTCACCATGGAAGAGGGCACCATTCTCGAATGGCTCCTCGACGACGGTGCCGCGGTCGAGCCCGGAACGCCCGTCCTGCGCATCGAAACCGACAAAGTCGAGAGCGATGTCGAGGCGGCCGGAGCGGGTCGACTTCATCGTCTGGCCGAAGTCGGATCGACACACCCGTGCGGTGCCGTGATCGCCCTGCTCCTCGGCGCGGACGAACGACCGCCGACGACATACTCATCCTCACCGGCTTCGGCATCGTCGAACACCGCGACCCCCGACGTGCCGACGTCGGTCGCACCCATGGCAACGTCCGCGTCGTCGTCGGCCCCGGCGGCGACTCGTCGTGCCGACGGCCGCATCGTCGCCTCCCCCAACGCCCGGAGGGTGGCCGCCGAACTCGGAATCGATCTGGCGACCGTGCTCGGCACCGGCCCCGACGGTCGCATCGTGTCCGAGGACGTCGAGGAAGCATCACGACGACCGCGACCGAATCCGGTCACGTCGGCTGCTCCCGTTTCGACGGGTTCACACGTTCTCGCCACTGCGGCGGCCCGCCAACTCGCCGATCTCCTCGGGATCGATCTCGGTCTGGTCGCCCCCGATTCGACCGATGGTCGCGTGTCCCGTGACGGAGTTGCCGCTCATGTTCGACAACTCCTGTCGGCCGCCCGTCCCGCTGCGGGTTCGAGCGGCTCGACTGCCGCGGAACTGGCACCGGCCTCCCAGACTCCGACATCGACCAAGCGAATGAGCGGAATGCGCGGCACCATCGCCAAGCGCATGCATGCGTCGTTGCAGACCATGGCTCAACTCACTCTCACGATGGACGCCGACATGGACGCCGTCGTCGCGGACCGCGAGAGCCGCAAGGATCGAGCCGTCGTTCCGGGGTTCACCGACTACGTCATCGCGGCGTGCGCACGTGCGCTACGGGAGCACGGCATCGTCAATTCTCAGGTCACCACGGACGGCATCGCTCTGCTTCCCGATGTGCACGTGGGAATGGCGGTCGCCCTCGACGAAGGCCTCGTGGTACCCGTCGTTCGCAATGCCGATCGTTTGAGTCTCGAGAGTCTCGCCACCGAGACGAAGAGATTGGCCACGGCCGCCCGTGACGGAGCGCTCGCGCTCGGGGATCTCGAAGGTGGCACGTTCTCGGTGAGTGCACTCGGAATGTTCGGCGTCGATGCGTTCACTCCGGTGATCAATCCGCCCAATACGGCGATCATGGGAGTCGGACGTCTGCGCGACGACGTCGTGCTGGACGGGACGAAGGTCGCCACTCGAACTCGATTGACCCTCAGCTTCACGTGGGATCACCGCGTGTTCGACGGTGCACCGGCGGCTGAATTCACCCGAACCGTGTGCCGCCTCCTGTCGTCCCCCACCCAACTCGACCGCTGACCGGTGTTCTGGTGAGGGTTCTTCACCTCTGAGGTGAAGAACCCTCACCAGAACACCCAGGACGATCAGCCGCGGGCGGCGTGGACCACGGGCAGGTAGCGATCGAGGAGATCGAGCCAGTCCGCGGGCGACTCGATGCCGTCCCAGAAGTTGTGCTCGAGGGTCAACTCGACGTACCCGGCGTCACGGGCCGCTTCGGCATCGGCGATCATTCGCGCGAGATTGTCACCGTCGGCAGGTCGGGGGGTGAGTGGCGACTGCACGAAGGAACGCCCGTACACCTGGAGAGGCGCCTGGTCAGGTGATCGCAACGCATTCATCTGCTCGACCATCGCCAACACCTTGGCCGGCTTCAGACCGGCCGGATTCCACGCGTCGAACCACTTGGCGGTTCGCGCCATGCCCTCGGCCGACCACATTCCCGACAACAACGTCGGTCGCGGTCGTTGCACCGGCTTCGGGTCGACGTACGACGGAGGAATCGTGAAGAACGGACCCTCGTGCGACACCGGGTCGTCTCCCCAGCACGCGAGCAAGGCCGGGAGGAAATCGTCCATTCGGCGACCACGCGACGCCACATCGGTCCCCGATGCTTCGTGCTCCTCGGCGCTCCAGCCGACACCGAGACCGACCACTAGTCGACCCTTCGACATCTGATCGATCGTGGCCAGCCGTTGGGCGAGTTGAACCGGCCAATGATTCCCAGCCACGAGGATGCTCGTTCCGAGTCGTACCCGGGACGTCACCGCGGCCACGAAAGCCAACGTCTCGAGCGGCGCGAACACCGACTGATATTGCTCCGGCGGCAACACTCCTGGGCCGCCGTATCCCCGCGATGGCGAGAGCGGATACATGAAGTGGTCCTGAACCCAGAGACCCGAGTATCCGAGTTCCTCGGCCTTCACGGCGAAGTCACGGATCACGTCGGCACGCACATGACGCCCGAGTTGAGGCAGACAGATCCCGACACCGGTCACGACGACATCACCTCGTCAGTCCGTCACGAGTCGACCAGCATCGACTCCGCGGCGAAAGAGGTCGGAGAGACCGTCGTCGGACGTGGCCAGGATTTCGTCGATCCATCCGTGTACGTATTGTGCACCACCCTCGTTTCGTCCGAACACGAATTCCTTCTTCGCGCCGGTCTTCACCGTTCGCTGGATCTTCAGACCCGTCGCGTAGTCCTCGTCGCGCACGACGTGCTCGAGGAAGGCGATCTGCTTGTCGATGATCTCGATGAACTCGTCGGTCTTGGGCGCCGTGGAGATGAAGTCGAGATACGTCACCGACTCGTCGGCCGAGTCGCCCGGGAAGATGCGGGCCACCTGATACACCTTGTGCTCACCGACGTCGAAACCGGCGATGGACGCATGCGGGAAAATGCTCCAGACTCCCCCGGTCAGCACCGAATCGGGCCATTGCTCCTGCGGAATCGCGTCGAGCTTGGCCCACGGTCCACGGGGTCCGGTCACGCGCTGGTGCGGGCCGACCCGGTGGAACAACGCATCGCACGGGAAGTCGGGTCCGAAAGTGTTCTTGTGAAGAATCGGCAAGTGGTAGAAGTCGACGTATCCGTCGAACGACACTTTCCAGTTCGGACCCACGAGGCGGCGCGAGCCGAAGTGGTTCATCGATGCGAATCCGCAGAACTCGAGCAGTTCGTCGTACCCGGCGAGAAAGGCGTCGATGTCGAGTGTCGACGTGGGAGACAACGTCACCCAGACGAGTCCCGCCCGTTCGACGACCGGCAGGGTGGTCAGGCCGAGACACGACATGTCGATCTCACCGAAGTCGGATTGTTTGAAGAGGCCGACCAAGTCGCCACTCTGGTCGTACGTCCAGTTGTGGTAGGGACACGCGAAGCGACGGGCCTGTCCGACACCCTCGTCGACGAGCATCGCCCCTCGGTGGCTGCACATGTTGACGAAGGCTCGAACGACTCCGTGCGCGTCTCGCGACAGCAGGATCGGCATACCCACCACTTCGATCGCCTTGTAGGAGTTCGGTTCGGCGATCTCGGCCGTGGTGGCGATGAGGAGTGGCACTCGCTTGAAGACGAGGTCGACTTCGCGACGCCAACGTTCCGGGTCGTAGTAATTGGACACGGGAATCGTCGTCGTTCCGACCGTCAGGTCCGTGGTGCCGGCCTTGTTGTGAGCGATCGTCCGTTCGGCCATCGCGACCAATTTCTTTCGACTCATCGCCACCCCCGTCGGTCGAATGTTGCCCCTACATTAGGCCCCGTCAGTCGTTCTGAAGCAGATGAACCAGGCTGCTGGTGTCCCAACGTCGCCCTCCACGAGCCATCACTTGCGCGTAGAACTGATCGACGAGTGCCGTGAGAGGAAGCCGTGCTCCGTTGCGATCGGCCTCATCGAGGCAGATCCCGAGATCCTTGCGCATCCATTCGACGGCGAAGCCGAATTCGAACTCTCCGCGGGCCATCGTTCGCGCTCGGTTGTCCATCTGCCAGCTCTGCGCGGCACCCTTCCCGATGACGTCGACCACCCGATCGACGTCGAGTCCCGCCCGGTGCGCGAAGTTGACGCCCTCGGCCAACCCCTGCACCACTCCGGCGATGCAGATCTGATTGACCATCTTGGTCAGCTGTCCCGCACCCGCTGGGCCGAGCAGCTCACAGGCCCGCGAATACGGTCCGACCGCCAGGCGAGCCCGTTCGAACACCGTCGGGTCGTCGCAACCGCACATCACGGTCAGAACTCCGTTCTCGGCCCCGGCCTGACCACCCGATACCGGAGCATCGACGAAGCCGATTTCACGCTCGGCACACGCTGCGGCGAGTTCGCGCGCCACATCGGCCGATGCCGTCGTGTGGTCGATCAGGACCGACCCGCGAGACATTCCTGCGATGGCTCCGTTCGAGCCCAGAGCGACCGCGCGCACGTCGTCGTCGTTGCCGACGCACATCATCACGAACTCGGCGCCTTCGACGGCTTCGATCGGGGTTGGGGCGGCTCGCCCACCGTGTCGCGCCACCCATCCGAGAGCCTTCGCCGCCGTTCGGTTGTACACGGTGATCGACCGGCCGGCCGTGGCGAGATGACCGGCCATCGGGCCACCCATCACACCGAGACCCAAGAAGGCAACGGACGACGCGGACGAGGACACAGGCGAAATTTCCGACATGGCCTCGAGTTTGGCAGGCTCTCAGGACCGTCCCGGTTCTCTTCGGGTCGCCCACCTCGCCATGACGTCCTCCCTCTCCATCGATCACCTCGTGTATGCGGTCCCCGACCTGCTCGCCGCCGTGGCCGACATCGAGGAACTCACCGGTGTCGCACCGGTACCAGGAGGCGCACATGTCGGACGCGGGACGTACAACGCACTGCTCGGACTCGGCGGCCACACCTACCTCGAGATCATCGGCCCCGATCCAGCCCAGCCCGATCCCGACGAGCCGCGTCCGTTCGGGATCGACGAACTCACCCGACCGAGTCTCGTCACCTGGTGCGCCCGCGCCGATCGCGCTCTCGCGTCGATCGTCGCCGATGTCGCAGCGATCGGACACGACGTCGGACCGATCGATGCCATGTCGCGACGACGGCCCGACGGAGTCCTTCTCGAGTGGATGCTCACCCCTCCGAACCTCGACGACGGAGGAATCATTCCCTTCTTCATCGACTGGGGGACCACTGCGCACCCCACGACCTCGCTCCCCATCGGTGGGTTCGTTCTCGAACTGATCCTTTCCCATCCCGATCCCGATCGCATCGATCGCATTCTTCGGGGCGCATCGCCGACGGAGGCACTCGACGACGAGTCCGATGTCATTCGGCTCGACACGAACGACACTGCGTTCGTGACCGCCCGCCTGTCGACGTCGCGCGGAGTCGTCGTCCTCGACCGCTGATCACTCAGGAGTCACGTAGGCCGCGGTGATCCCTCCGTCGATGATGAGGGACTGGCCCGTCATCCAACTGCTCTCGTCAGAGGCAAGGAACAGGGCACCTTGAGCGATCTCGTGTGGCTCTCCGAAGCGACCCATCGGAACGTGCACCAGACGGCGCTGCCGTTTGGCGTCGTCACTCAAAAACTTGGCCAGCAAGGGGGTCATGATCGGCCCCGGACACAAGGCGTTGGCCCGGATACCCCGTCGTGCGTAGATCACGGCGATCTCACGGGTCATCGACAACACCGCACCCTTCGACGCGGTGTAGGCGATCTGCGGTGTCGCAGCGCCCAGGTGAGCCACGAAGCTGGCGACATTGACGATCGAACCACCGCCAGACGCGAGCATGGCGGGGATCGCGTGCCGACAACCGAGCAACACACCCTTCACGTTGATGTCCATGGTTCGTTCGTAGGTCTCGATCGAAGTGTTCTCCGGTCCGTCATCGTCGGCCAACATCACACCGGCGTTGTTGTACAGAACGTGGAGCCCGCCGAACTGCTCGACCGCATGATCGACGGCGGCAGCGACGGACTCGGAGTCGGTCACGTCACATCGGACGTAGGTCGCCTCACCCCCGGCCGCATCGATCGCATCGATGACCTCGTCGCCGTCGACCAGGTCGGCCACGACCACTCGCGCACCTTCGCTCGCGAAGAGCTCGGCGGCACTCCGGCCGAGTCCCGACGCCGCGCCGGTGATGAGGACGACTTTCCCTGACAGACGGTTCATGGTTCTCCTGGTGAATGACGACGTTTCAGATGCGCTCGAAGTAGCGGCGCATCTCCCAGTCGGTGACCGACCGGTTGAACGCCGCCCACTCGGTCTCGGCCGATCGGAGGATCCAATGGTGAATCTCGTCGCCGAAACACTCCCGAGCGACCTCACTGTTCCGCCAGATCTCGATGGCGTCCGGCAACGTGGACGGAATTCGTTCGATATCGGCAGCGACGTACCCGTTACCGGAATACGGCTGGCCGAGATCGAGTTGATGGCGAACGCCATACAGTCCACCGGCAATGGCCCCGGCGAAGGCCAAGTAGCTCACGGCGTCGGCACCAGGAATTCGATTCTCGACCCGGGTCGACGATCCGTGGCCGACCTTGCGGAAACCGAGTGTTCGATTGTCGACACCCCAGCCGACTCCCGTGGGAGCCCACGACTCGGGCTGGAATCGCTTGTAGCTGTTGACCGTGGGCGCCCAGAGCAGCGCGAACTCCCGCGCCGTCGCGATCTGGCCGGCGAGGAAGTGACGAAACGTCGTCGACATCCCGTGATCGAGGGCATCGTTCGCGAAGTGGTTCACGGTGCCGTCGATGTTCCAGAGACTCAGATGGACGTGGCACGAGGAACCGACGTCCTCGAAGGACGGTTTGGCCATGAACGACACCGACCGCCCGTGGATGGCGGCGATCTCCTTGGCTGCGAACTTGTAGACGAGGTTTCGATCGGCCATCTCGACGGCTGGCGCGTATCCGATGTTGATCTCGTGCTGTCCGGCGCCGGCCTCACCCTTGGAGAACTCCACGGGAACGCCGGCCGCTTCGAGGGACCGGCGCAGATCCCCGATGACGAACTCGTCACGCGAGGTGATGTGAATGTTGTAGTCCTCGGCCCACGGCGAATGCGGACGCAGATCGCGATATCCCTTTGCATGGGCCTCGCGATACGAATCGTCGTACATGAAGAATTCGATCTCGCTTCCCATCATCGGAAGAAAGCCGAGCGAACCGGCGGCATCGACCTGAGCCCGCAAAATCGATCTGGGAGCGATGTCGACCAGTCTCCCGTCCGGAAGATGAAGATCGCAGATCACCAAGGCCGTGCGCTCCAGCCACGGCACGATCCGAACCGTGTTCCAATCGGCCCGCGCGACCATGTCTCCGTATCCGGAGTCGAAACTGGAGAAACGGAAGCCGTCTTCCGGGCGGTCGTCGAGATCGCACGTGAGCAGATAGTCGCAGTTCTCGGAGCCGTGATCAGCCACGTGATCGACGAAGAACCGACCCGAGGCACGCTTGCCGACCAGCCGGCCATAGCGGTCGGCGAAGCCCATGATCACGGTGTCGATCGCTCCCGACGTGATGCGATCGAACAACTCGGCTCGACTGATCACCACTCGCGACAACATGCCCGCACGCTACCTAGTCGGCCACGAGCACCGTGACCGCTGATCTCACTTCTTGGTCGCTGCTTTCGCCGACGGTGCCTTCTTCGCAGCCGCTGCCTTGGCGGGAGCGGCCTTGCTCGGAGTGGGCTTCGTCGGAGCGGCCTTGGTATCCGCAGCCTTCTTCTCGGCGGGCTTCTTCTCGACTGGCTTCTTCTCGGCCGCTGCCGGCTTCGGGGCGGCCTCGGCGACATCGTCAGCAACCTTCGGCGCGACGGCCTTGGGCGCCTTGACCGGCTTCAACACACCCTTGGCGAGTGCATCGTCGAGATAGAGCTCGGCGTCTTCGGTCGAGACTTTGAGAGCCGGAGCGATCTCGGAGATCAGGTTGACGCGCGCGCGTTCGTACATGGTCCGCTCAGCGGCCGACAGCGAAGCGTCGCGATTACGCGCGGCGAGATTTCGCACGACTTCGGCGACTTGATACACGTCGCCACTCTTCAACTTCTCCTGGTGATTCTTGAACCGACGGCTCCAGTTGCTCGGCACGCGCGGATCGGCCTTCGACAACACGGCGACCAGGTCGGCCAGTTCGTCCGGCGACACCGGTGGGCGTACGCCGACGTCGTCGACCTTGGCCATCGGGACTTTCAACATCATCTCGCCGATCACCGTGCTCAGGATCAGATACTCGATTGGCTTACCGCTTCCGAACGGGTCTTCCTTGCGGGTCGCCACCACCTTGCAGGCGCCGTGCTGGGGATAGATGACCGTGTCACCCTTCTTGAACTTCACTCGGACCTCGCTCGGGGGATGCGGTTCTCGGCAGACGCCCGATTCTAGGGCGAACGCAGGTGGAACTGGCGCCCTCGGCACGATTCGAACGTGCGCGCTACGGATTAGAAGGCCGTTGCTCTGTCCAGCTGAGCTACGAGGGCTTGGCGAAAGCCTACGGAGCGGTGACCGAGGTCGGTGGTTCAGCCGCGTGACGGGTGGTGACGAAGGGTTCTTCGCAACAGATCGAGCGATGAGATGACCGCCATCTGTCGCATCTGCTCTCGCTGGCCTGGTAGTCGAAACATGGCCGCCGACGTCTCGGAACCGTTGCGCGCCACGGCGACCCACAGTGTTCCGACTGGTTGTTCGTCTTGTTCGGTCGGTCCCGCCACGCCCGTCAACGACAGACCGACGTCGGCGCCGAGCACTCGTCGCGCCCCTTCGGCCATGGCGACGGCGGCCGCCTCGGAGACGACCGGACCACGTGGAACACCGAGAACGTCGAACTTCACGTCACTCGCGTAACTCACGACCGAACCACGGAGAACATGACTCGCACCAGGAATCGACGTCAGTCGCCCCGACACCAACCCACCCGTCACCGATTCGGCGATTCCGAGGGTGAGACCGAGGTCGGCGAGCATGCGCACGACGACCGCTTCCATGTTGTCGTCGTCGTAGCCGAACACGAAGTCTCCGACTTCGTCGAGTACTCGACCCTCCCACTCGGCCAACACCGAACGGGCTTCCGATTCGGTCGCGCCTTTGGCGGTGAGCCGCACCTTGATGCCTTCCCAACCGCTGGCCAGGAAGGCGAGCGTCGGATTGCCGACGTCCTCCAATTCGTCGATGACTCCCTGCAACCGTTCGTTGAGTCCGCTCTCACTCTCACCCCACGTGCGAATCACCCGACTGGCGATCACCGAGGTGTCGCCACGACGTCGGCGCAGGTCGGGCAGGACGGCTCGCTCCATCATGTCGTACATCTCGTGCGGCACTCCCGGGACGGCGTACACCACTTTGTCGCCGACCGGGCAGATCAGGCCAGGGGCCGTTCCACGGGTCTGCGGAATCACCTGGGCGCCGATCGGCACCAGGGCCTGACGAAGATTGTTGTCGGGCATCCGACGCTGCCGTGATTCGAAGATGTGTCGAATCACGGCTGCGACCGATTCGTCGTGTCGCAGCGACGTACCCATGACTTCGGCGATCGCATCACGGGTCAGATCGTCGTGGGTCGGACCGAGCCCTCCACACATCACCACCGCGTCGGCCTCGTCGAGAGCCCGACGCAGAATCGAGACCACCCGCGCATGGTTGTCGCCGACCTTGTACTGGACGAGCGAGTCGATTCCATTGGCCGCCAGACGCTCGCCGATCCACGACGAATTCGTGTCGACGATCTGACCCAGGAGCAGCTCGGTTCCGACCGCGACCACGGCGCAACGCACGTCAGGCCGCCTTGGCGCGTTGGGCCCGCCACAAGTACTGCGCGCCACTGATCGACGTGAGACCCACCGAGATCCAGAGAAGACTCAACCAGAGCCAACGTGTCGAATCGGCGAAGAAGGGAAACACGGCGAATCCGATGCTCAATTGCTGGAACAAGGTCTTGAACTTCGCCAGACGACTGGCCGGCATGCTCACTCCCTTCGCTCCGGCGACGACGCGATACATACTGATCGCGACTTCACGGGCCCCGATGATCACCACCGGAAGAATCCAGAAGATGTCCCGACTCACGAGGGTGAACATCGCGGAGAGCACGAGGATCTTGTCGGCCAAGGGATCGAGGAACGCGCCGGCTCGTGTCGTCCCATGACGTCGGGCGAGATAGCCGTCGAAACTGTCGCTCACGCACAACATGAACCAGGTGGCAAGGGCGACCCAGGATCCGGCGTCACCGTCGGGGAACACCACGAAAACGAGCGGAGAACACAGAATTCGTCCGACCGTGACAGCATTGGCCCAGGTCGCGATGGCGTTCGGGTCGACCGGCATCAGTCGGCCTCCTGCTTCACCCGATCGGCGACGAGGTCGGGGCCGAGCGCCGATTCGACCAGAACGTGATGGAACTCTCCCGGTTCGAGATCGGTCGGAACTTCGATCACGCCGTCGATCTCGGGGGCTTCACGATGACTACGAGCCACTCCGGGTTCGTCGACCAGCACCTCGATCACTCGTCCGATCAACTCGTCGCGACGGCGGGCAGTGATCGCATCCTGAAGTTCGGTCAGTTCGGCCAGACGCTCGCGAACGATGGCCGGATCGACCGCTCCGTCGAGGTCGTAGGCGTAGGTGCCCTCCTCCGGTGAGTAGGAGAAGAATCCGCACCAGTCGAGTTGGGCCGCTTCCACGAAATCGAGCAGTTGGTCGTGATCGGCCTCGGTCTCCCCCGGATACCCGACGATGAAGTTGCTCCGGAACGCCGCATCCGGTTCACGACGACGGATGTCGGCGATGCGCTCGAGGAAGCGCCCACCATCACCCCAACGGCGCATCCGTCGGAGCAACGGCTTGCTCACGTGCTGCAGCGAGAGATCGAAATAGGGAACACCGGTCGCGCAGATCGCGTCGATGAGTTCGTCGGACAGATCGCTCGGATAAAGATAGAGCAGTCGCGTGCGTCGAACCCGCTTCGCCACCTCATGGACGAGATCGACGATCGATCCGGCTCCGAGTTCGTCGGGTCGATCCTTTCCATAACTCGCCAGATCCTGCGCGACGAGAACGACTTCGGCGACCGCCAGTTGGTCGACCTCGGCGAGGATCGCTTCGACGTCACGACTCCGCTGCGGACCACGGAACGACGGAATGGCGCAGAAGCCGCACGAGCGATCGCAACCTTCGGCGATCTTGACGTAGGCCCACGGAACCGACGACGCCGGACGGGGCAGGTTCAGGAGGTCGAAGGTCGGCACGGGCGACGAACCGACCGGGATGAGCTTCTTCTGGGACGGAACAACCGGAACTCCGAATCCGGCCACGAGGTCGACCTCCGGAAGCGCGGCTGACAATTCGTCGCCGTACCGCTCGGCCATGCAACCCGTGACGACGAGACGAGAATTCTTGGCTCGCTTGTCATCGAGGGCGAGGATGGTGTCGATCGACTCGCGCCGTGCGTCTTCGATGAATGCGCACGTGTTGACCACGACCACGTCGGCTTCAGCGGCATCGTCAGTCGCCATCATTCCGTCGGCCAGCATCGTGCCGATCAATTTGTCGGAGTCGACTTGATTCTTCGGGCAGCCGAGCGTCTCGACGTAGAAGCGCTGGGCTCGTGCTGTCACGACTCCAGAGCCTACAAGTCGGTCGGTCGGAGAATCAGGCGGTATGAGCCAGTCGCAGGCCCGGATACGGCCACTCGACCCTCACCAGCCGACCGGTTCCCGACAACGTGATCCATGCCGTCGACGAGCCATCAGCGGCGAAGCAGATGTTGGTGGTGAGAAGATCGCCGGTCGCGACATGACGCAGGATCTCTCCATCGGGAGCGATCACGGTGATCCCACCGTTCACGAGAGTTGCCACGCACACGTTGCCCGCACCGTCGACGGCGAGCGAATCGAGAAGTTGGAGCCCGGGCAATCCGCACAACAGCGAACTCGTGTCGCCCGGAGCCGTCGGTGCCAGTTCACCCGGCGCGACGATTCGTCGCTGGAACACACGACCGGTGTGGGTCTCGGCGTAATAGAGCATCGTGCCGTCGGGCGAGAGGCCGATTCCGTTCGGACTCTCGACCGGGAAGGCGACTTCTCGGATCGACGAGCCATCGGCGGCCGCGTAGTACAGAGCGGTGAGGTCACTCGTTCGCGCCTCATTGTCACGAATACCGTGGTCGGAGAAATAGAAGCCTCCGTGGGCATCGAAGACCAGATCGTTCGGGGCGCGAAGCGGACGACCGTCGCACGAGTCGTACAGGTCGGTGACTCGACCCGTGGCGAGATCGACCTTCTGAATACGACCGCCACGGTAGGCGGACGGATCGAAGGGCCCGGGGAAACAGAGTCCACCGAAATCGATCTCGGTGAAACATCCTCCGTTGTTGCAGAGGTACAGGGCCCCGTCCGGGCCGATCGCGGCACCGTTCGGCCCGCCCGAGATCTCGGCCACGGTGACTGTCGATCCGTCCGGACGGACACGAGTGATGCGCGGGCCGAACATCTCGACGAGAATCACGCTCCCGTCGTTCATGGCGATGGGGCCTTCCGGGAACTTCAGTCCCGAAGCGACGTCGACGAGTTCGAGTTGTGATGCAGACGACATGTTCGCATCTTGTCACGCCGGCGACCGGGCTTCGTCACCTCGGGCGGCGGATCAGGCCTGAGCCTCGAGCTCCTCGACCGTCATCAGGACTTCGCGGGCCTTGCTCCCCGTGCTCGGCCCCACGACGCCGCGCTCCTCGAGCAGATCCATGATGCGTCCGGCTCGAGCGAATCCGACCTTCAACTTTCGCTGGAGCATGGACGTGGACCCGAGTTGCGAACGCACGACCAACTCCATCGCCTGACGAAGCAGCGATTCATCGTCGTCATCGTTCCCGTAACTGTCGGTGATCGCCGAGCCGGCCGGACCGCCCGACGACGGTTCGTCACCTTCCACACCCTTCACGTATTCGACATTGGGCGCCTGTTGCCGCCAGTGAGCGACGACTTTGCGCACCTCTTCCTCGGTCACCCAACATCCCTGGATTCGCTGCGCGACCGACGAGTTGCCCGGGAGCAACAACATGTCACCCCGTCCCACCAGCTTTTCGGCACCGATCTGGTCGAGGATGACACGACTGTCCATCTGACTCGACACGGCGAAGGCCATGCGAGCCGGGATGTTGGCCTTGATGACACCGGTGATCACGTTGACCGACGGTCGCTGCGTGGCCACGATCAGGTGGATACCCACTGCACGAGCCTTCTGAGCGATCCGCGTGATGCTCTCTTCCACGTCACGGGCCGCCACCATCATCAAGTCGTTCAACTCGTCGACCACCACCACGATGTACTTCATCCGCTCGAACGTGCGATCGGTGCCGACTTCGGCCACGAGTTCGCCGCGGTCGAACGCCGCGTTGTAACCCGTGATGTCGCGGTAACCCATCTCGTAGAGAAGGTCGTAGCGCTTCTCCATCTCGCGCACCGCCCACGCCAGTGCATTGGCGGCCTTCTTCGGATTGTTGACCGGCTGAGTGAGAAGGTGCGGCAACCGGGCGTACTGACCCATCTCGACCTGCTTCGGGTCGACCAGGATCAACTTCACCTGGTCGGGGGTGGTACGCATCAGAAGCGACGTGATGATGCAGTTGATACCACTCGACTTACCCGCGCCGGTCGCGCCGGCGATCAGCAGGTGGGGCGTGGTCGCGAGATTGAGGAACACGGATCGGCCGGAGATGTCCTTGCCGATCGCCACGTCGAGGGGATGCGTGGCGTTCTTCGCTTCGGCCGAGGCCATCAGGTCACCGAGTGCCACCAGTTGACGCGTCGAGTTGGGAACTTCGATGCCGATCGCCGAGCGACCAGGAATCGGCGCCAAAATGCGGACGTCGGTGGCGGCAAGCGAGTAGGCGATGTCCTTCTGCAGGCTCGTCACACGGGCGACTTTCACACCGGGGCCGAGTTCGAGTTCGTATCGCGTCACCGTCGGGCCGACGGTCCGTCCGACGAGCCCAACGTCGACACCATGGGACGACAGCGATTCCTCGAGGATGCGACCGCGTCGATCGATTTCGGCTTCGTCAATCGATTGGGCGCCGCTGCGCACGAGCATCGAATTCGCGGGCAGCTTCCAGTCGCCGCGCGACGGCGCTGTTTTCACATCGAGCGACTCCTGCACCGGCGCGACGGTCGGATCGGCCGGTTCGGGCGCTCGTCGCACACGGCGCTTGGCCGATGGTTCGGGAGCAACTGTTTCCTCGTCGTCTGACGCATCGTCACGATCATCGTCGTCCGCGTCGGCGGGGACGAGTGGAGCGAAACCAGGTTCGATCAAGCCACCGGGTTGCGGTCGACGATCGGCATCGTCGGATTCATCGCGCTCGGAACGCAAGGTGCTCAAGTCGTCCGCGGCGACCCGAAGACCGGCGCCGAGTCGTTCCGACGCCGAACCGAACACTGCCCGAATGCGAACGAGGAGATCGCGTAGCGACAGGCGAGTGATGAGAAGGCTGGCCGCCAGTCCGATGGCCACGAGAACGAGGATCGCGCCGATCGGTCCGAGCAGTGCGCGCAGGGTCTGGCCGAAGAGCGCACCGATCCAACCTCCCGCTCCCCCGAGATCGTCGGCACCCGTGTAACCCTCGGGGCCTCGCGCGATGTGCACGATCCCGAGCACGGAGACTCCGAGGCCTCCCCAACCGAGCGACAACTTGGCCCGACCAGGTGCATCGTCATCGCGCAGAAGAACGACTCCGACCGCCACGACCACGAGAGGCAGGAGGTAACGACCGAGGCCGATCACCGCACCGAGGGCCGTATCGGCACCACGACCCACCGGCCCGGCCAACTTCACGTAGACCGCCAGACCGATCAGGAGACCGAGGACGAACAAGGCAATGGCTGCCAGTTCGGACTCACGTCCCGAAATCGCTTCCCGCATCTCGCCCTGATTCTCCGCGGCTCGAGACCGCGACGACGTCCGGGAAGATCGGGTCGACCCCTGCGGAGGCGTTTCGGTGGCCACCGTGCGAGCGGCACTTTTCCCGGATCCGGAGCGGGGCGCCGAGGACGACGAGGACGACGAACGTCCTGAGCTCTTCTTGGCAGCCACGTGAGAACGCTACCAACCGAGCGCACACGTGTTCGGGCATTCGACGAGTGATCGGAGCTACGCCTCCATCACCACCGGAACGATCATCGGCCGCCGTTTGGTGCGGTCGCTCACGAATCGGCCCGCGGCCCGGCGCACTTCGCGCTCGAGACCCTCGGGATCGCGGCCACCCTTGGCCAGAGCCGCTTCCACCGCTTTGGACACCACGTCGCACGCCTCGTCGAGCAGATCTTCGGCCTCGGGCGCGTACACCCATCCGCGCGTGATGATCTCCGGTCCGGTGAGAACTCGGCCCGACTCGACGTCGACGGTGACGACCACGACCACGACTCCTTCTTCGGCCAGCACTCGTCGATCCCGAAGCACGCCTTGACCCACGTCACCGACGATGCCGTCGACGTACAGATAGCCGGCCGGCACACGACCGACCGGAACCACTCCCTCATCACCGATCTCGACGACGTCTCCGTCCTCGCACAACAAGATGTTGGAACGAGCGATGCCCATCACTTCGCCGAGACGAGAGTTGGCCACCAGGTGTCGGTACTCGCCATGGACCGGAATGAACCACTCCGGCTGCACGATCGAGAAGTAGGTCTTCAGTTCGTCGGCTTGAGCGTGCCCAGTGGCGTGCACGTCGGCCACTCCCGAATGCACGACTTCGGCCCCGGCACGCAACAGGCCGTCGATCACGCGGGTGACGTTGAATTCGTTACCCGGAATTGCGTGACTCGACAGGATGACCGTGTCGTGCTCGCCGACTTTCAACCACTTGCTGTCACCACGTGCCATCAACGAGAGGGCCGACATCGGTTCGCCCTGACTCCCGGTCGAGATGATGCAGACCCGCTCGGGCGGGTAGTCGTCGATCTGCTCGATGTCGATCAACGTGCTCTCCGGGCAGCGGAGCACGCCGAGGTCGCGGGCCAGACGGACGTTGCGCTGCATCGATCGTCCGAGAGTGGCGACCTTGCGGTCGGTCTCGACGGCGGCATCGATGATCTGCTGTACACGGTGGATGTGGCTCGCGAAACTCGCGGTGATGATTCGGCGATCACGATGCTCGTGAAACAGTGCACGCAGAACCGACCCGATCGACGTCTCGCTCGGCGCATGGCCACGCTCTTCGGCGTTGGTCGAGTCGCACAACAAGAGACGGACACCCTCGTTGGCCGCGATCGATCCGAGCCGCGCGAGATCGGTACGTCGCCCGTCGACCGGCGTGAGATCGAGTTTGAAGTCTCCTGAGTGAAGGATGACTCCTTGAGGAGTATGAATCGCGATGGCAAAAGCGTGCGGAACCGAATGGGTCACCGGAACGAACTCGACGTCGAACGGGCCGATCCGTCGACGCTCTCCGTCGGCGACGACCACCAATTCGGTGCGGTCGAGCAGGCCGGCCTCCTCGATACGTCCGGCCGCCAATCCGAGAGTGACCGCCGAACCGTAGATCGGGAACGATGCGTCACGGAGGAGGAACTGCAGACCGCCAACGTGGTCCTCATGACCGTGCGTCGCCACACAGGCTTCGATTCGATCGGCGTTCTCGCGCAACCAGGTGAAATCCGGGAGAACCAGATCGATGCCGTGCATGTCGGCATCGGGGAACATGAGTCCGCAGTCGACGAGCAGAAGGCGATCGTCCTGTTCGATCGCCATGCAGTTGCGGCCGATTTCACCGAGTCCACCCAGGAAGACGACTCTGACAGGAGCCGGCATCAGATTCCTTCGGCGCGGCGGGCTTGGAGTTCGGCCCAGACCGCGGCCGCGCGTTCACCGACGAAACTCGGCGGCGGACCCATCGGGAGTCGACACTCGCCCACGGGAACTCCAATGTGGTTCATCATCACCTTGGACGGGATCGGGTTGGGTGCGTCGTCACCGGTCTCGAAAGAGAAACTCGGCAGCAAGATCTGATTGACACGCCGTGCCCCCGCGGTGTCTCCGGCTTCCCAACGATCGAACATCGTCTGGTGTTCGGGGGCCGACCAATGAGTGGCCACACCGATCACTCCGTCGGCGCCGATCGACATCAGCGGGAGCGTCAACGAGTCGTCGCCGCTGTAGATCTCGAAATCCGATCCGGTGTTGGCGACCACCGATGCAGTCTCCCCCGGATTACCGGCGGCATCCTTCAGGGCGAGGATGTTCGGTACGTCGTTCGCCAAGCGGACGATGGTGGCGGTATTGATCTTGCGACCGGCACGTACCGGAATGTCGTACATCACGACCGGCAGATTCGTACTGGCGGCCACCGCCGTCATGTGGGCGGCGATTCCCGACTGCGAGGGACGGTTGTAATACGGCGTCACCACGAGCACACCGGCCGCACCGAGTGCCGTCGCCTCCTTCGTCATGTGAATGGAATGGAGCGTGTCGTTGGTTCCCGTGCCGGCGATGACCGGAATCGTCACCGATTCGATCACCGCCGCGAAGAGGGACAGCCGTTCGTCGTCGGTGAGCACCGGGGCCTCCCCCGTCGTGCCGGCGATGACGAGACCGTCGTTGCCGTGGTCCTGGAGCCAACGAGCCAGACGGCGTGCACCGTCCAGATCGAGGGCACCGGACGCATCGAAGGGAGTGACCATCGCGGTCACCACTCGGCCGAAACGAGCCATCAGAAACTCCCTTCCGCAGCGCGGTCGATTCCTTGGGTGAGGATCAGGTCCTCGTGAAGTTCCATCCAGACGTCGTGGAACGACCCGCACATCACACCGGTGAACATCTGATGCACTCCGTCCTGGACTTGGCGACACGTGACGGCCAAGCGTGGTGCGTACGGACGGAATCGGGGAACGACGACGCTCATGGCGTCGAGAACCGGCCGCGACTCACCGTGGAGTTCGACCAGTCGCCGGATCACCCCTTCGTCGTACGTCGCGTCGGAATGGTCGTTCATCTGGCCGTCACGCAATTGCCACGCACCACACAACTCCTTGAACGCATCGTTCAGCGCAAGGAACTGCACGTAGTGCGGTTCGAGCGCACCGAGATCGAACGCCCGCACATCGCTCGACAGCGCCTCACGATGCGCCTCGCGACCTTGGGGCGTCAGCTGCCAGAGCGAGCGGGCCTCACGAAACATCGCCCATTCCGATGCGGCCATCGATTCGAGATGCGTTTCGACGGCGGAATGATCGAGTTCGATCATCTCGGCGAGGGTGTCGACTCGGGCGAATCCCTTGATGCGCAACGCATGGTGCGTGAGGAAACTCGGATCCGAAGATCCCGTTCCGTGCGACGTCGACATGGTTTCGGACTGTAGTGCTCGAACCGACGGCGAGCCGGACTCGATTGCCTGATCGGGCCGACGGCCGCCGGGTATCGTCGGGGCGTGACCCGTCTCAATCTCGTCGTGGTCTTCGGCGGCCAGTCGGCCGAGCACGACGTCAGTTGCGTCACCGGAGCACACGTCCTGCGAGCGATCGACCCCGACCGGTACAACATCACGGCGATCGGTATCGATCGCGACGGTCATTGGCACCTCGCCGAGGACGCCATGCGGGCACTCGAGCGAGGACCCGCGGGACTCCCTGGCCGACTCGAACCCGTCGGCCTGCCGGTGTCGTCGTCCCCCGTACTGGCCGCGGCTGCGTCCACGGGAACCACCGTCGTCCTGCCGCTTCTGCACGGTCCTCTCGGCGAGGACGGAACGATTCAGGGACTGCTCGAATTGCTCGATCTTCCCTACGTCGGATCGGGAGTTCTCTCGTCGGCGTTGTGCATGGACAAGGCCATGGCCAAGGACGTCCTCGCCCACCATCGAGTTCCACAACCGAGACACGTCGTCGTCACTCCGTCGATCGCCGGCCCGGCACGACTCGAGGCGATCGCCCGCGACCTCGGCTATCCGATGTTCGTCAAACCGGCCAACATGGGTTCGTCGATCGGTGTCAGCAAGGCCCGTGACTTCCAAGAGCTTCGCGCGGCTCTCGACGTCGCATTCGGCTACGACGACATCGTTCTCGTCGAAGAGGCGATCGTCGGACGCGAGATCGAAGTCGCGATCCTCGGCAACGACGATCCGCGTGCGAGCGTTCCCGGGGAGATCGTTCCCGGCAACGAGTTCTACGACTACGAAGACAAATACGTGACCGACGGAGCGCAACTCTTGGTTCCCGCCGCCCTCGACGCGGGCGAAGTCGCCGAGGTGCAGCAACTCGCGGTGGACGTGTTTCGAACCCTCCGGTGCTCGGGTCTCGCGCGAGTGGATTTCTTCTACGAGGCCAACGGGCGTGGTTTCCTCTGCAACGAGGTCAATACCATGCCTGGTTTCACGCCGATCTCGATGTATCCGAAGTTGTGGCAGGCCTCGGGAGTCGGATACTCCGACCTCATCGATCAGCTCGTCGCGCTCGCCCTCGATCGCCACGGACGTCGCCACCGCAACACTTCGCGCTGACCCTTCAGGCGGCGTCGGTGGGCGGGGCGAGCGCGGCTCGCATGAATGCGACGAGTTCGGAACGCAGTCGCCGCAGACCCGCCGTGTCGGGAGTCCAACCCACGACGCGAAGCGCTTCGGGCTCGGTCGCGATCCCGGTGACCGTCGCATAGGCGAGGGCCACGACGATGGCCGGATCACCCCGGCGCAGCCGCCCCCGATCCATCTCGGCGTTCATCCAGGCGATGGCTCGGGTTGCCAGTGGATCGAGATGGCGCGTCACCCGTTCACTTGTCTCGGCTGGCAGTCGGCTCATTTCCTTGATCAGACCGAGAAGGGCCGGGCGTCGAACCGCCGGCCGAAAGACCGCCTTCACCACCGCCTCGATTCGGTCGAGTGGATCATCGGGGGTGGCCCGGATCGCCGCCTCGACGACGATGGTGAGCTCGGCCGCCGTGGCGGCCAGAACGTGTTCCACCAAATCGTCCTTGGACGGGAACCAATACAGCAGGGTCTGTTTGGCCACGCCGACCTCGTGCGCGATCTGATCGAGGCTGACCGCCTCCACCCCCCACCGCCCGAACAGGTCGGTGGCCCGATCGAGGATCAGTTCTCGGGTGCCGCTCCGCCGGGCCATGACGGCTTCCTATCAGGTTCGATCAGGTTTCTCTACCATTTGGTAGAGAACTGTGCTACAACGGCGGCATGATCGCTGAAGGTCTGGCCGGCCGCCGTGTCGGCGTCACGGGTGCGACCGGATTCGTCGGCACCGCTCTCGTCGAGCGTTTGCTCCGTTCGGTCCCCGATTGCGAGATCGTTCTTCTCGTCCGCAACGGTCGTCGCACCCCCGCCGCCGAACGCGTCCGACGCGAAATCCTGAAGAACAACGCCTTCGATCGTCTCCGCAGCGAGTGGGGAGCCGACTTCGACGCGATCGTTGCCCGACGACTCTCGGTCGTGACCGGCGACGTCGGCACCGACGGTCTCGGGCTCTCCCCCGACGATCGTCGGAGGTTCGCATCGTGCGACGTGATCATTCACTCGGCCGCGAGTGTCGCATTCGACTCCCCTCTCGACAGTGCCGTCGAAACCAATCTGCTCGGCCCGATGCGCATCGCCGCGTTGCTCAACGCCGAGGAACCATTACCTGACGGACGACGCGCACACCTCGTCGCGGTCTCGACGTGCTACGTCGCCGGCAACCGACGGGGTCACGCACCGGAAGAGTTGGTGAGCGAAGGTCCGTTCGACATCGGTCTGAATTGGCGATCCGAAGTCACCGCGGCTCGCCGTCTGCGCAGCGACACCGAGGCCAACAGCCGCACACCCGACATGCTCCACCGGTTCCGATCCGATGCCCGTCGCGAACTCGGAGCGGCCGGCGCTCCGGCCCTGGCCGAAAAGACCGAGAACCTCCGCGAGGCCTGGGTCAAGGATCGCCTCGTCGAAGCCGGACGGGCCCGCGCCGCCAGCGTCGGGTGGCCCGATGCCTACGCGTTCACCAAGGCACTCGGCGAACAAGCCCTCCATGAGACCAAGGGCGACGTTCCGGTCAGCATCGTTCGTCCGTCGATCATCGAGTCCGCGCTCGCCGAGCCGTTCCCCGGATGGATCCGCGGGTTCCGCATGGCCGAACCGGTGATCATCTCCTACGCGCGCGGACTCCTGAAAGAGTTCCCCGGCGTTCCCGAAGGCACCATCGACGTGATCCCGGTCGACATCGTCGTCGCCGCCATCATCGCCGTGGCCGCTCTCGGCCCCGATGATGCGCCGCGCATCACGCAGGTCGCCTCGGGTTCCACGAATCCTCTCAAGTACCGCACCCTCGTCGACAACGTCCGCGACTGGTTCACCGAGCATCCGATCTACGACAGTCACGGTCAGCCGATCATCGTTCCCGACTGGAACTTCCCGGGTCGTGGTCGTGTGCAGAAACAACTCACCCGCGCCAAAACACTCGTGACGCGAACCGAACAGGTCCTGCAGAGCCTCCCGTTGCGCGGCACTCAGGCCGCCTGGTCGGCTCGACTCGAAGAGCGCAAAGGCGACATCGAACGAGCCCTCGAATACGTCGAGCTCTACGGGCTCTACACGGAGTGCGAGGCGATCTATCAGGTCGACAATCTCCTCGCGATCCACGATCGCCTCGATGACCACGATCGCTCCACTTTCTGCGTCGATCCGCGGGTGGTCGACTGGCCCACCTACGTCTCGACGATCCACCTTCCCTCGATCGTGCAGCACTCCCGCGTGAAGACCACTCCCGGTCGCAGCATCGTCGACCGACGCGATCGACTGAAGCGTCAGGTGCTCGATCCCGCACGACACGTCGCCGCCTTCGACCTCGAGAACACCCTCATCGCGTCCAATGTGGTCGAGAGCTATTCGTGGTTCGCGACTCGTCGCCTCGACACGCCCGACCGCATTCGCTACGTGGCACGCACACTGCGCGAGGCTCCCGGTCTTCTCTCGATGGACCGCAAGGATCGCGCCGACTTCCTGAGGTACTTCTACCGACGCTACGAGGACGCACCAGTCGAACAGATCGACACCGATGCGATCGAGCTCCTCTCCCAACTCATCATGACCAAGTCGTTCCCAGACGGGTTGCGTCGGGTTCGTGAGCATCGCGCCCTCGGACATCGCACGGTTCTCATCACCGGCGCATTGAGCTTCGCGGTCGAAGGATTGCGCCCCTTGTTCGACGAGATCGTCGCCGCCGAAATGACGATCCGACCCGACGGCACCTACTCGGGTGAACTGTCCCGCGTCCCACCGACCGGCGAGACCCGCGCTCAGATCCTCGCCGACTATTGCGCGGCCGAGGGTTTCCGGCTCGAGGAATGCGTCGCGTATGCCGACTCCACGAGCGACCTTCCGCTTCTCGAGGCCGTGGGCTATCCCGTCGCCGTCAACCCCGAGACGCGTCTGGCCGCCATCGCACGCAAACGAGGCTGGCTCGTCGAGAACTGGGAGAAGGCCGACGGTGCACCGCGTCGACTTCTCCCGATCGGACCCTTGGTGTCCGAACGCGAACGTGAGCGCTTCACACCTCGATCTCGCCGCGGGGAACGCTCGTGATCCGCGCCCTTCGCATCGACCGCAAGCCGGCCAAATTGGCCGTCGCGCGACTGGCGAGTTCGATCGCCCCGGCTCGAGCAGTTCGTCTCGGCCCCCTCGACATGGTGTCGATGGAGGCCCCTGCCTCACCCGGAGACGGTTGGACGCGAATCCATCCGCGACTGACCGGAATCTGTGGAAGTGATCTCGCCCTCGTCGAGGGACGTGCATCGACCTATTTCCTCGACTGGGTGTCGTTTCCGTTCGTTCCCGGACACGAGATCGTGGCTGATGCCGAAGACGGTCGCCGCGTCGTCGTCGAACCGGTCCTCGGTCATGCGTCGCGCGGGTTTCCACTCCCGTTCCCCGATGCCGCGCCCGGCGACGGCGACGACTACGGACACCTCGTGGGCGGCACTCTCGAACCCGGCATCCAGACCGGCTTTTGTTGTTCGACCGGCGGCGGATGGTCGACCGAGCTGGTGGCGCACGAGAGCCAACTGCACGAGATTCCCGATGGCCTGACCGACGAAGCGGCCGTGCTGATCGAACCATTGGCCGGAGGAATACATGCGGCTCTCGCGACGTGGCCCATGGTTCGTCGGGCGACCGAGCGGGGCGAGACGCCAGTCGTCGCCGTCCTCGGTGCCGGCACGATGGGGCTCTCGGCCGTCATCGGTCTGCGCCGCCACGTACCTGGCGTTCGCATCGTGGTCGGGGCCCGCTATCCCCACCAGCAGGCACTCGCCCGCGCATTCGGAGCCGACGTCGTCGTCAGTGACGGCGAGTTGTCCCGCGCCGTCCGACGCGAAGTCGGTTGTCACGTGATCGGCGACCATCTCTCGAGTGGTGCTCACGCCACCATCGATGCGGTCGGCAACTCGGCGAGCCTGACCGACTGCCTCCGATTCACCCGACCGCGCGGGACGATCGTCGTGCTCGGCATGCCAGCCGCCGTCGAAATCGACCTGACCGGCTTGTGGCATCGCGAAACCGCGATCGTCGGCGCGTACACCTACGGAACCGAGTCGATGCCCGATGGCAGTCGGAAACGAACTTTCGACCTCGCGATCGCCGATGCCGCCACCCTGCCGATCGAACGCCTGCTGTCGGCCACCTATCGCCTCGACGATTTCGAGGACGCCCTCGCCCACGCCGCCACGGCGGGTCGACGAGGAGCCGTGAAGATCGCCTTCGACTTGCGTTCCACCACTTCGCACCGACCTGAGGAGACACGCTGATGCCCCGTCCCGGTTTCGTACTCGACGTCGATCGGTCGACGCCACCGATTCTCTTCTGGCGCGGCGAGAACTTCTCCCTCGAGAAGTTGCCAGCCGGACGTTCCCGAGTGATCTACGCACCTGAACCGCTACCCGCCATCGACGACGTCGACGGTGCGATTCGCAACGCCCTCCTCCATCCCATCGATCAAGATCCTCTTCCCGCTCAGTTGTTTCCGGGAATGAAACTCACCATCGCGTTCGACGACGTCAGTCTTCCGCTGCCGAAGATGCAACGGCCCGACATCCGTCAGCGAGTCATCGAAGCCGTCCTCGACCTCGCCGCTGAAGCCGGAGTCGACGACGTGCACATCATCTCCGCGCTGGCCCTGCATCGCCGGATGACCGAGGCCGAACTTCGCCACGCAGTGGGAGATCGGGTGTACGACGCCTTCGCCCCACGCGGCCAGCTGTACCAACACGACGCCGAAGATCCCGATGCACTCGCCTTTCTCGGCACCACCCCTCATGGCGAGGAAGTCGAGATCAACAAACGGGCCGCCGAGAGCGATCTACTCGTCTACGTCAACATCAATCTCGTCGCCATGGACGGCGGCTGGAAGAGCACCGCCACCGGACTCGCCTCGTACCGATCGCTCCGCCACAACCACAATCCGGAGACGATGACCCATTCGAAGAGCTTCATGGACCAGCACCGCAGCGAGTTGCACAAGAGCAACTGGCGCATGGGCAAGGTGCTGCTCGACAGTGGCGTGAAGGTCTTCCAGATCGAAACCACGCTCAACACCGACACGTTTCCGTCCCCCTTCAACTTCTTGTCGAAGCGCGAATGGGAATGGTCGGCTCGCGACCGGATGACCTACCTCGGAACCACCAAGGCTCTCAATCGCACACCGCACCGCCTGGCCAGGAACATCTTCCACTCGATCGAGGCGCCCCACCAGATGACGAGCGTGCAAGCCGGCGAAGTGGAAGCCGTTCATCGCATCACGACCGAGAACGTGTACAAGCAACAACTCGTCGAGGTGAAGGGCCAGACCGACATCCTCACCATGGGCATCCCCTACATCAGCCCGTACAACGTCCATTCGATCCTGAACCCGATCCTCGTTCAGGTGATGGCGATGGGTTACTACTTCAACATGTACCGAGGGGTGCCGCTCGTACGCGAAGGCGGCGTGATCATCATGACTCACCCCTGCCGCCCCGAGTTCAACCCGGTTCACCATCCGAGTTACATCGACTTCTTCGAGCAGGTCCTGGCCGACACCACCGATCCTCACGTGATGTCGCAGAAGTGGGAGAAGCAATACGCCGAGGACGAGTGGTACCGGCATCTCTACCGAACCGGCTACGCGTACCACGGAGTCCATCCCTTCTACATGTGGTACTGGGGTACGCACGGAATGAAACACTGCAGTCGGGTCATCGTGGTCGGCGGAGATCCCAAGACCGTGCGACGACTCGGATTCGTTCCGGCCAGCACGATGGACGACGCGCTCGAGATCGCGAGCGATGTCGTGGGCCGCGCCCCGACGATCACCCATCTGCACACTCCTCCGCTTCTCGTGGCCGATGTGAGCGTCTGATGGCACGCGACGACGCTCCCTGGCGCCCGAGCCGTCTGGCTCGCCTCGGGCGAGTCGGCGATTCGGTCGAACGCGTCGTTCGCCCCGTGATGTCGCGTGTCGTCCGGCGTGGCTTCCCCTACACCGCCCCGACGGTTCCGAAGGGAATGACCGTTCCCGCCGATGAACCCCGTCTCGGCGCCGATTACGACACCGACTGGGCACGAAAGGCTCCGGCGCGAATCGTTCGACGCGGCCTCGTCAATGGCCCGATTCGTTGGATGGTTCGCGGTGTCGCCAGTCCCACGGTGTTCGGCGTCGATCGCTTGGCGGATCTCGCCCGCCTCGACGACCCGCCGGCCCTCATCTTCACTCCCAACCATCATTCACATCTCGACACCGCGGTGATGGCGACCTGCGTTCCCGAGCCGTGGCGTTCGAAACTGGTGGTCGCCGCAGCCGCCGACTACTTCTTCGACAAGACCTGGAAGGCGACGATGGCGTCCTTGTCGCTCAATGCGATTCCGATCGACCGCGAAGTCACCGGACGCAAGTCGTCGGAGATGATCAAGAAGCTGCTCGAGGACGGTTGGAGCCTCGTCATCTATCCGGAAGGTGGCCGCTCGCCCGATGGTTGGGGGCAGGACTTCAAGGGTGGTGCGGCCTACCTGTCGTCGCGAACGGGGGCTCCGGTGGTTCCGGTGTTCATCGACGGAACCGGCGCCATTTTCGGAAAAGGGATGAAGCGACCGCGTGCCGGAACGACCAAGGTCGTGTTCGGCCACCCACTCACGACCACCGACGACGAGAACACCCGACGTTTCTCCTCGCGCATCGAATCGGCGGTCACAGCACTCGGCGACGAATCGCTCACCGACTTCTGGACGGCTCGCCAACGAGCCGCGAAGAAGGAAAGCCCCCGCCTCACCGGCCCTGAATTCACCGGGTGGCGGCGACAGTGGGCTCTCTCGGAGCGCCGTTCACTCGGCACGGCTGGTGTACGACGCCGTCAACGGCGCCGCTGGCCCGACCTCGGCTGACCAGTCGCGGTCGTTCCGGCGGCAAGAACGACCGACGTCAGGGGTTCTTGGTGCGGGCCGGAATGTTGATCTCGTCGCCCGGCAGGATGACAACACCCGAATCGACCCAGCCATTGGCGGCGAGCAGAGCACTGAGCTCGACTCCCCACGCATCGGCGATCTTCGACAACGAATCACCCATCTGAACTGTGTACTTGCCCTGACCGGGCTCCGGACTCGGTGCTGTCGTCTCGGTCGGGATCGGCATGCCGGGAAGAGTCGTCGTCACATTGGTCGCCGTTGGCGGAACGAGGATGACCATGCCGGGTGACAGCGGATGCATGATTCCGTCGGCCCAGCTGTTGTAACTCGCGATGTCTTCCGCGCTCACACCGAACTTGCTCGCGATGGCGTACATCGAATCGCCAGCCGCCACCGTGTACGTCATGGGCGGCGGCAAGGTGTTGGCCGGGTCGACCGTCGTGGCCACCGAGGGCGGAGTGGTCGCGTAGTTGGTCGACGTGAGCGGCCGCAACGTGGTGGCCGTCGCTGTCGGATCACTCCCGCAAGCCGACGCCGACACCATCAACAGAGCGAGCGCAGCCACCCCGGCGAACGGTGAGCGGGCGAGGAACCGGTTCGTCGAACGCACGACGGACAATCTAGTTCCCGACACCTGAGCAGGGGTGTCAGTCCGAATCGCCATCACTGATCAGACGAGCGGTCGATCCGTGGGCATCACCGGCATCGGCAACGCGGTCTCCCCGAGCAGGAATCGATCGACTCCGGCCGCGCAGGCTCGACCTTCGGCGATTGCCCACACGATGAGGCTCTGACCGCGTCCCATGTCGCCGGCCACGAACACACCGGGCACCGACGTCATGTAGGCATCGTCGCGCTTCACGTTGCCGCGTTCGTCGAAGGCGACTCCCAAGCCATCGAGCCAACTGCCCTTGTCCGGACCCACGAAGCCGAGGGCGAGGAACACGAAGTCGGCCGGCAACTCACGATCGGTTCCTTCGACCTTGACGAACTTTCCGTCCTTCATCTCGACTTCGTGGAGCAGCAAGGCCTTCACTCGCCCGTTGCCATCGTCGACGAATCGCTCGGTGTTGACGCTGTACATGCGATCGCCACCTTCTTCGTGAGCCGACGACACGCGGTACACCATCGAATACTGCGGCCAGGGATTGCCCGACGCGCGCGCGTCCGGCGGCCTCGGCATGATCTCGAGTTGCGTCACCGATGCGGCACCCTGTCGATGGGCGGTGCCGAGGCAGTCGGCTCCGGTGTCACCTCCGCCGATGATCACGACATGACGGCCGTTCACGTCGATCGGCGACGAACCCATGTCTCCTTCCTGCACGCGGTTGGCAAGAGGCAGGTACTCCATCGCTTGATGAATTCCGGCGAGTTCGCGCCCGGGTATCGGCAAGTCTCGCCAGGCCGTTGCACCACAGGCGAGAACGACGGCATCGTGCGATGCGACCAGAACGTCGATGTCGACGTTCTGTCCGACGATCGCGTTGGTACGAAATTCCGTTCCTTCCGCTTCCATCTGAGCCAGACGGCGATCGATGTGCTGCTTCTCCATCTTGAATTCCGGAATCCCGTACCGCAGAAGTCCGCCGATGCGATCGGCTCGTTCGAGAACGACGACGTCGTGTCCGGCTCGTGTCAGTTGCTGTGCTGCAGCCAGACCGGCTGGACCGGATCCGATCACCGCGACACGGCGGCCGGTCTTCACACTCGGGAGATGCGGAGTGACCCAGCCTTCCGACCACGCTCGGTCGATGATCTCGACCTCGACCTGCTTGATCGCGACCGGATCGGCGTTGATACCGAGGACGCACGCCGACTCGCACGGAGCCGGACACAACCGTCCGGTGAACTCCGGGAAGTTGTTGGTCGCGTGCAGGCGGTCGATCGCTTCACGCCAATGCTCGCGGTACACGAGGTCGTTCCAATCCGGAATCAGATTGCCGAGGGGGCATCCGTTGTTGCAGAACGGAATCCCGCAGTCCATGCACCGTCCGGCCTGACGCTTCAGCGCCTCACGATCGAAAGGCTCGTAGACCTCTTTCCAGTCGCGCAGGCGCACGGGAACCGGACGCCGGGACGGACCTTCGCGATCCCACTTCAGAAATCCCGTGGTCTCACCCATTGGACACCTCCATCACGTGACGCAGAGTTTCGTCCTCCGACCAGCCTTGGTCGCTCGCCGAGGCGAGAACGGCGAGCACTCGCTTGTAGTCGCGGGGCATGACCTTGCGGAAGTGGGACACGTCGGCGTCCCACGCATCGAGGATGCGACGTCCGATGGCGCTCCCCGTTTCCTCGACATGGTCGGCGATCGTGGTCCGCAAGAAGTCGACATCGGTTCCGTCGAGCGGCTCCAGATCGACCAGCTCGTAATTGACCTTGGTGGCGAACACTTCGTACGGGTCGTACACGTAGGCCACCCCGCCCGACATACCGGCCGCGAAGTTGCGTCCGGTCGCACCGAGAACGAGCACGCGACCGCCGGTCATGTATTCACAGGCGTGGTCGCCCACTCCCTCGACCACCGCAGTGGCACCCGAGTTACGCACGCAGAACCGCTCTCCGACCATTCCGCGCAGGTAGATCTCGCCGCTCGTCGCTCCGTAGCCGATCACGTTGCCGGCGATCACGTTCTCTTCGGCCACGAGTGACGACTCGCGGTCGGGACGGACCACCAGACGCCCACCCGACAGCCCCTTGCCGAGGTAGTCGTTGGCATCGCCTTCCAGTCTCATCGTGATGCCGCTCGGCACGAAGGCTCCGAAACTCTGACCAGCCGAACCACGGAAGTCGATCTGGATCGTGTCGGCGGGCAGACCCGCCCCCTTCCAGCGCTTGGTCACTTCGTGACCGAGCATGGTGCCGACGGTTCGGTTCACGTTGCGGATCGGGGTCGCGAACCGAACCGGAGTTCCGGTTTCGATCGCATCCTTCGACCGGGCGATCAACTCGTTGTCGAGCGCGTCGGCGAGGCCATGATCCTGAGTGACGCTCTGGTGCATCGTCTGCGCGTAGGGATTCTGGGCCGGGGCGAGAATCGGCGACAGGTCGAGTCCGCGCGCCTTCCAATGTTCGACCGCCGACTTGGTGTCGAGAACTTCGCTGTGACCGACCATTTCCTCGATGGTTCGGAAACCGAGTTCGGCCATCAATTCGCGGACTTCTTCGGCCACGAATTCGAAGAAGTTCACGACGAACTCCGGACGACCCGAGAACCGCTTTCGCAGTTCGGGATTCTGCGTGGCGATTCCGACCGGGCAGGTGTCGAGATGACACACCCGCATCATGATGCAACCGCTGACCACCAAGGGAGCGGTGGCGAAGCCGAACTCCTCGGCACCGAGGAGGGCCGCGATCACCACGTCGCGACCGGTCTTCATCTGTCCGTCGGCCTGAACCACGATGCGATCACGCAGGCCGTTGAGCATCAACGTCTGCTGCGTCTCGGCCAGACCGAGCTCCCACGGAGCACCGGCGTGCTTCAACGACGTGAGCGGAGATGCCCCGGTACCTCCATCGTGACCCGAGATGAGAACCACGTCGGCCTTGGCCTTGCTGACTCCCGCTGCAACGGTTCCCACGCCGACTTCGGCCACCAGCTTCACGTGGACGCGGGCGGACGGATTCGAGTTCTTGAGGTCGTGGATCAACTGCTTCAGGTCTTCGATCGAATAGATGTCGTGGTGCGGGGGCGGACTGATCAACCCGACACCCGGTGTCGAGTGTCGCGTCTTGGCCACCCACGGGTACACCTTGTGCCCCGGCAACTGTCCGCCCTCACCGGGCTTGGCCCCCTGGGCCATCTTGATCTGCAGGTCGTCGGCGTTGGTGAGGTACTCGCTCGTCACGCCGAATCGTCCCGAGGCCACCTGCTTGATCGCCGATCGACGCTCCGGGTCGTGCAGCCGTTCGGAGTCCTCTCCGCCTTCGCCGGTGTTGCTCTTGCCGCCGATGCTGTTCATCGCGACGGCCAACGTTTCATGGGCTTCGGCCGAGATCGATCCGTAACTCATCGCTCCGGTCGAGAAACGGCGAACGATCTCCGACACCGACTCGACCTCGTCGATGGGGATCGACGGTCGCACGCCGGCTCGCAACTCGAACATGCCTCGCAAGGTGGCGAGATGCTTCGACTGATCGTCGACGGCCTTGGTGTACTGCTTGAACACGTCGTAGCGCTTGGCACGGGTGCTGTGCTGGAGTCGGTACACCGTCTCCGGATTGAAGAGGTGATACTCGCCCTCCCGTCGCCACTGGTACTCGCCACCCAGTTCGAGTTTGCGGTGTGCGCGGTGATCGGGATTCGTCGGATGAGCCGTCGCATGTCGAAGTGCGACCTCCCTAGCGACTTCGTCGAGGCCGACTCCCCCGAGACGACTGACCGTTCCGGTGAAGTACCGATCGACCAGATCACGTCCGAGGCCGATCGCCTCGAAGATCTGAGCTCCCGTGTACGAAGCCACGGTGCTGACACCCATCTTCGACATGATCTTCAGAACACCCTTGCCCGAGGCCTTGATGTACTTCTTCACCGCGACCGCCGGGTCGACTCCGCCGAGACCGTGGAGATCTTCGCGGATCATGTCTTCGATCGACTCGAACGCGAGATACGGGTTCACCGCACCGGCTCCGAAGCCGATCAGCAGCGCCATGTGGTGCACTTCGCGCGCGTCACCGCACTCGACGACGAGACCGCATTGCGTGCGCTTCTTCTCCCGCACGAGATGGTGATGCACTGCCGACGTGAGGAGCAACGACGGGATCGGAGCCATCACTTCGTCGCTGTTGCGATCGGACAGAACGACGACTCGCGCTCCGGCTTCGATCGCCGCCGACACGTCGAGGCAGATCTCGTCGAGCGCCGCCTGCAATGCGTCGCCGCCGCCGGCCACGCGATACAGACCCGACACGACGTGGGCGTGCAACTCGGGGAACGAACCCTCGTCGTCGGCGTGGACGATGCGAGCCAGTTCGTCGTTGTCGATCACCGGGAACGGAAGAACCAATTGGCGGCAACTGGCCGGCCCCGGATCGAGCAGGTTGCCCTCCGGACCGATCGTCGAGCCCACACTCGTGACGACTTCTTCACGAATGGCGTCGAGCGGCGGGTTGGTCACCTGAGCGAACAACTGCTGGAAGTAATCGAACAGGAGTCGGGGACGGTCCGACAGGACGGCGATCGGGGTGTCGGTTCCCATCGAACCGATCGGCTCGATTCCACTCTTGGCCATCGGAGCGAGAATGACCTTGAGTTCCTCGTGCGTGTACCCGAAGGTCTGCTGGCGACGAAGAACACTGGTGTGGCTGTGAACCACGTGCTCCCGCTCGGGAAGATCGTCGAATTCGACCAGACCGTCGGCGAGCCATTCGGCGTACGGTTGCGCCGAAGCGAGCTGCTGCTTGATCTCTTCGTCGTCGACGATTCGACCTTGCGCCGTGTCGATCAGGAACATGCGACCGGGCTGGAGACGACCCTTCTTCACGACCTTCGACGGATCGACGTCGATGACGCCGACTTCCGATGCCATGACCACCATTCCATCCGACAACACCCAGTAGCGACTGGGGCGCAGACCATTGCGGTCGAGTAGGGCCCCGATCACCGTGCCGTCGGTGAACGCCACGCTCGCCGGCCCGTCCCACGGCTCCATGAGCGACGAGTGGAAGCGATAGAACGCGCGCTTGTCGGCATCCATCGTCTCGTGGTTCTCCCACGCCTCGGGAATCATCATGAGAACGGCGTGCGGAAGCGAGCGGCCGGCCAGATGGAGAAGTTCGAGAACTTCGTCGAAACTGGCCGAATCGCTCCCACCCGGCGTGCAGATCGGGAACGCTCGCTCGAGGCCCGGGATCAGGTCGGACGCCAGCAGCGCCTCACGTGTCCGCATCCAGTTGCGGTTGCCCTGCACGGTGTTGATCTCGCCGTTGTGGGCGATGAAACGGTACGGGTGCGCGAGCGGCCACGACGGGAACGTGTTGGTCGAGAATCGGCTGTGCACCAAGGCGAGCGCACTCTCGACACGCTCGTCGGCGAGTTCGGTGTAGAACGCACCGAGTTGAGGGGTGGTGAACATTCCCTTGTAGACGATCGTCCGACTGGAGAGCGACGGGAAGTAGGTCTTCTGTTCGGCCGGGAGATCGTGCTCGATTCGCTTGCGCGCCACGAACATCTTGCGGTCGAGGTCGATACCGCGGGCACCGTCCGGATCGGACACGAACAGCTGGCGGAACGTCGGCATCACCCGACGTGCGGTCGCCCCGAGGGTCGTCGGATCGGTCGGAACGTCGCGCCAACCGAGGACTCGCAAGCCTTCGCCGTGGACGATCGACTCGATCGACGCCTGAGCCGCTGCCGCACCCGCGGGGTCGGAGGGCAAGAAGCCGATTCCCACCGCGTATTCCCCGGCCGGCGGCAACGCGAACGACACGACTCCGCGGTAGAAGCGGTCGGGAACCTGAAGGAGAACGCCGGCTCCGTCGCCGGTGTCGACCTCGGCGCCGGTCGCACCACGATGTTCGAGGTTGCACAACGCACCGAGTCCCGTCATCACGATGTCGTGGCTCGCTCGACCGTGAATGTCGGCGACGAACGAGACTCCGCAGGCGTCGTGTTCGAAGCGGGGGTCGTACAGTCCATGAGCCAACGGCAAGCCGAGCTCGTTCACGGGGACAGCATTCGCAGGCACAGCGTTCTCAGGCACAGTCATGTTCACTCTCTCGGGTCCACGGACAACGTGATGTTGGTGGCCCCCGGGACAACGCTGGCCCGAACGGCGTCGAAAGCCTAGGTGAGCCGAGTCGGGCCCGCCAACCAATTCACCCGAGCCGGCGGAGGCGGAGGCGGACTTGTGTCACGACCGTCGCCACGAGCCGGACCTGATCGTGTTCGTCAGACCGGATCGGCGAAGACGGCGTCCCGCTTCTCGAAGTTGGACATCACGGCCTCGACCTGATTCGGTCGTCCGATGAGGCTGCCGATCACCCGACGCTCGGCTGCGAACTGTTCGGCGGCCCCGGCGTGGAACAGTTCGTTGAGGAGTGCCTTGGCGCCGCGCACCGCGTCCGGGCTTCGACCAGCGATTTCCCGAGCCATCGTCAGCGCATCGGCGCGCGGGTCATCGGAGAGTCGCGTGGCCAGTCCGAGTTCGAACGCCTCGCTTCCGGAGAACACGCGAGCGGTGAACACGAGTTCCTTCGCGATGTCGGGTCGGACGAGACGCGACAACACGAGAGTTCCCGTCATGTCGGGGACGAGTCCCCAGTGGATCTCACGAACCGACATCTGTGTCTCCGGGTGCACGATGCGAATGTCGGCACCGAGGGCGATCTGGATTCCACCGCCGAGGGCGTGTCCGTGAACGGCAGCAATCACCGGCACCGGAATCTCCTGCCACACCCACGACACCTGCTGGCCGAGGTGCGTGATCCGTCCGGCTTCCATGCTTCCGGGGTTTCCGGCGTCGTTCGACGCCGTGGCTCCACCGGCCATCTGCTGAAAGGAGCCGAAGTCGAGTCCGGCGCAGAACGACGAACCTTCACCGGAAAGGACGACAACACGCACGTTCTTCTCGGACTTCAGTCGCTCGCCGGCTCGGGCCAGTCCTTGGAACATCTCTCCGTCGAGGGCGTTGCGCTTGTCGGGACGGTTGAGTCGCACATCGGCCACTCCCCCGCCGATGGTCACGGATACACGGTCGTCAGCAGCCATGCGGACATGTTGTCAGGTCGGCCACCTGTCAGACTCACCGTGTGAACCGAGGCCACCTCACACCCGAACGATGGGCCGGTGGCCTGGCCGCGATCGGAGCGATGATCGTCGGCCTCGTTCAACTACGTGACGGCATCGTCCCGTTGCTCGACACCGTCACGTACTGGAGTGGGGCCGAAGCGGTCGCGTCGGGTCGACCGTTCACCACCAACCTGGCTCCCTCGTTCTCGAACTTCGACGTCGTGGAGTTCCTCTCCCGCGACGGTCGCCTGCCCTTCGTCGACTTTCCGGTTGGCTATCCGGTCGCCGCCGGACTTCTCGGAGCAGTGATCGGCGTCCGAGGCGCGATGCAGCTCTTGGTGGTCGCGTCTCTGATAGCCATCGCCGCGTTGGTCGTCGTCGGCGGGCGTCGATCGGCGACGTCCAGCGAGCCCACACCCGATCGTCCTCTCGAGACGGCCCGTCACCTCTGGCTGGCCGTGGTCGGTATCGCCGTGGTGTCGCTGCCAACCACTCGGTTGGTGACCCAAGGCGTGTTGTCGGAGACCCTCTTCTGTGCCTCGGCCATCGGTCTCGTGATCGCCTTGGCGCGCTACCGCGACGGAGGACGGTGGTGGCCGGTCGCCGCTCTCACCGTCACCACGTCGTTGTTGCGATTCATCGGCGCTCCACTCGCCCTCCTCGCCGGATGGGAGCACTGGCGTCGTACCGGCGATCGCCGTGCGTCCCTCTTTCGGACCGCGGTACTGATGGTTCCCGCGGCGACCAACGTTCTCCTCGCGTCCGCGTTCGGCGGAGGCCACAACGCCGGCTGGCGTGGTCTCGATCGTCTCGACGTCGATGTCTTCGTGCGTTCGGTCGGCGGTTGGTTCGATTCTCGCCAAGGAGATCTGCGTCGGACCTACTTCACCGGTGAAGGACCTTCGTGGTGGGCGTGGATCGTGGTGACGATGTGGATCGCCGCCCTCGCGCTGGTGCTCGTGAATTACGTCCGCGGCCGTTCGCGTCTTCCGGCGACGAGTGAGCTCGCCCTCATGGCGGCTGGAATCGTGACGACCGGACTCGTGGCCGGAATGATGGGATTCGACGCCTTGGTGATCGCCGACAATCGGCTCATGCTCCCGAGCGGAGTCCTCACCCTCGTCGCGGTCACCTGGACGATTCCACGAACACGTCTCGCACTCGCTCTCGCTGCACTTGCCACCGTCGCCTGGATCGCCATGGCTGTCGACCCGTCGTCGGTCTCCGAACGCTTCAGCGACGAAGCCGGAATCGCGCTCTATTCGGAAGCAGCCACGGCGAGTGGTGCGGCCATCGTCGTGTCGAACGACGCTGATGGAGTGCATTGGGACACCGGGATTCCCACTGCCTACGCCCCGACGGCCACCAAGATGCTCACGGGCGAGCCCGTCGACGTCGAGCCGATCTACGCAGCACTGCCGTGTGCCCTGCTCGAAGCGGACGGAGCGGTGGTGCTCAGTGACGAGGCAATGTTCTTCGCCGCCGATCTCGCGTTGCTCGACCGCGAAGTCGACAACGGACGACTCACGCGCGCCGACGACGACGGTTCGATCGTCTACGAACCGACCGAATCGGCCTGCGACTGACGCCGCCATCCGCGGAAAGCTCGGACCGCGAGCACACCGACGATCACCGTCGCCAGCGGGTCGACTGCGGTGCGGAATCGCGACTGCTCGCCCAGCTCGGCCACTGCACCGACGACGACAGTGAACGCGGCCAGAGTCGCACCGGCGAGCACCGCCCAATCCGCCGGCGACATCGTGCGACGACGCAATCCACGAACCGCCACCCACCCACCGGTGACGAAGAGCGACCCGTACACGGCGATCAACGTGAGTCCGAAATCGGTGGGAGCCACCAGACGCCCGTAGATCGGCGTTCCCCACCCTTGCGTGGACAGCACACCTCGATAGTCGAGACGAACGATCGAGTAGACGTCGTCGAGCGCCCGCATCACGACCGATGGCGAATCACCGGGACGGTCGGCCACGGCAACGGTCGTGCGCAACGACCAGAGTCGCCCCTCCAGCCAGGTTCCCGGATGTTCACGGATCACCGCCCACGCATCCTCGCCCGCACGGTCGAACACCGGGAGAAAACACTCGTAATTGAAGTTCGGACTCACCGGATCGGTGGTTCGCATCGGCTCGGTGAGGGATCGATGATCGTGCGATGGTTCGCAGGGCTCGACGACCGGTTCGTACAGGTCGTAGCGACCGAACGGTCCGATCATCGCCACATCCGACACTTCACCCGCGTCGTACATCTCCTGCAACTCGTCGAGATCGAGCACCGGGACCACGGCCCGTTGAAGGTTCATCCCGAACCAACTCGACAGATTGGCGTGCCCGAAGAGAACCTGGTTCTTGATCATCCATCCACCGACCACGATCAACGGCACCAGCGTCGCCACGACCAAGCCTCGACGAGTCAGATGACGACGACCCCACGTGCCGAGTGGCACCAGGACGACGACGATCACGACCGGGTGATACAGGCTCCGCGTCATCACCAGGACGGTGAGAACACTCGCCAACACCACGAACGCCCGCGAGAACGTCGAGCTGCGCTCGAGGCGCGTGATCGCCACGCACACCGCGAGGAGCAGGGCCGCCACGCCGAGTTCGTAGTTCGGCTCGAACGTCCCTTTGAGAACTTCGGGATGCAGGGTTGCGGCCAGACTCACGACGATCGCCACCCGTCGACTCGCGCCGAGTCGTTCGGCGAGAAGGGCCGCAAGAGCGACGACGGCCAGTCCGACCACCAACATCAATGCCTGCACGGTGACACGATCGGAGAACGGCGAGATCCACGACGGAACACCGAGGAAGAAGTTCCATCCCGGCGGCTGGACGTGCAGGTACCAGAGGCTGCGCACCGGGTCGCTCGTCAGGACGTCCCACGGCACCAGCTGCCAGCCGTAGTTCAGATAACCGGTGTCGAAACCGACACCGGTGACCACCAGCGCGACGTAGACCGCCGACCACCCGAGGACGGCGGGGCCGACTGCCGACGCGGTCCATCCGCTCCGGATTAGTTCTCGAACGTCAGCTCGCATGAGCCGCCCGAATCGCCGCATCGATCCAGTCGATGAGTTCGGGTGCGTATTTCAGATCGATGTGTGCGCCGTCGGGCCGCATCTTGGGTTCGAACTCCCCGCCAGGGTGTGCACGCACAGCCGCTGCGAAATCGGCGAACTCGACACGAGCATCTGATTCGGTCACGGATCGAATCAGTTCGTTGTAGCGATCGGTCCGTTCCGGCGACGCCTCGGCGAACGGAGGCACGCCCGTTTCGCCGGCCACGTACGGTGGATCGACCGATGGGCTCGAGAACCACACGACTCTGGATCCCGTCGCCGAGACCACGTCGACGAATGCCCGCATCTCGCCGTCGAGCCATTCGTCGTAACCAGCCCGACCGAGGTGGGTCCACTCGTCGGTTCCGGGAAGCACTCGATCGGAGAGATCGGCCGTTCCGCCGACGATGACGACGAGATTCGGTTTCAACGTCGCGACGATGTCGGGAAGGGCGGCCCGCCACTCACTGCAACCTGGTCGGCCGTCGGATTCCACACCCAGATAGCGAATCCGGGTGTTCGCGGCGATTCCGCACCCGACACCCGGGCTCGGAACGAGGAACACACCGTTGGCCTCTTCCCACGCATCGAGTCCGGCGGCGAGCACCCAACTCTGGGAATCACCGACGAACAACACGCGAGCGGGTAACTCAGGATCGATCGACGACGAACTCGGCGCGTCGTCGGCGATCGGGGGCAATTCGTCGATCGCTCGCCGTTGCATCTCGAGAGCACTCTCGTCGAGCGAGCTCAACACGTCATCGGCTGCCGCGCGCCGGTCCGAACCGAACCCCACGAGAGCGATCCCGACCATCGCGATGACCGCGAGCCAGACATAGAGCCTCTTACCCACCCACATCTTGCGCTGTCGGACCGGATTCTCGATCAGGTAATAGAGCAAGGCGACGATGACGAGGGTGATGGACGCCTTGATGCAGAAGGTCCAGAAGCGATCGACCAGCACCCAATCGACGACAGGTATTCGCCACCGAGGCAATGACGGATCGATTCTCAACGACTCCCACCACAAGAAGACCGGCCAGTGAACGAGATAGATCGTGTAGGTGGTGTGGCCCAACCACACGATCGGTTTGACGGCGAGGAATCGCGTCATTCCCACATCGGCGATCGAGTACGCGATCAGCAGAAGTGTGATCCCGCCGTTGAACAGAACACCCCACGGGAAGAACACATCGGCGTAGTCGTTGCGCCACCCCAATTTCCACCACACGAGGTAGGCGAACACCAGGAGTGGCCACGAGAGCGCGACGAACAGCGGACGACGCAATGTTGCGATGACTCGCGGTGCCGCCTTCCACACCGACCAGAGAACGGCGAAGGCCGCTCCGAGCAGGAACTCAGCGACACGAACCTCGGTCGCGTAGTAGGCGCAGGACGATCCGTCGCACTGTGCCGCGAGACCGGGGAGTCGATCCCAGAGAGGTCGACTGGTCGTGTAGTGCGCTCCGAGCGCGAATCCGATCGCCGCCAACGACGCGAGAACGACGAACAGTCGCCACACGGCGGCCGTGGTGTGGCGCCCCTTCATCAGCAGAACCACGAGAACGGGGAACACGAGGTACACCTGCTCTTCGAGCGACAGACTCCAGAGGTGCTGCAACGGGTTGCCCAACCCGAAGAGACCGCCGTAGTCCTTGCCGGCCGACTGCAAGTAGACGTTCTCGAAGTAGAAGAGACCGCTCAGCCATTCCCATGGCGCGAAACGCCGACCCGAACCCGGAAAAGCGGTCCACAACGCAGCCACGAGAAGAAGAACGATGAACGACGCCGGAAAGAGCCGACGTACTCGACGCTCGTAGAACGACCTGAGTGACACCATCCCCGACCGGCCCCACTCGGCGACGAGAAGGCGGGTGATGAGGAAGCCCGACAAGGTGAAGAACATCGACACCGTGAGCTCGCCACCGGTGATCCAGGTGATGCTGTGGTGGTACAGCAGGACGATGACGACGGCGATCCCGCGAATTCCGTCGAGGCCCGGGACGTGGCCGAGTGACGTCGCCACGACCGGTGTTGTCGATCGTCCGTGGAGATCGGTCCGGACCTCGTTCATGCCGTTCCGAGGGTAGTTCTCGGACCGCGGAGACAGTCGCCTCCCGAGTCGGTCACTCCACCAAGCGGAGTCCGGACGGAGCCATCGATGGCTCGGCCGATGGTAGATCGACGACGAATTCGGTGCGGTGGGCGGCGAAAACGTGTTCGGAGAGCAACACCGCCCGTCCGTCGACATCGGTGGTCGTTCTCGTGCAACGGAGCACCGGAGAACCAACGGGCACGCCGAGTAGTTCGGCGTCGCCGACGGTCGCGGCGTCGGCACCGATGGTTTGAGTCGCACCTTTCAGCGGCACGTCGAGCAACTCGTAGAAGGGCGAGCGCTCGACGTCGGCGCGCGACAGGTTCTGGCCGAGATCGGCTCGACACCACACCGTCACCACGGCGAACGGTTCCCCGTCGGCCAGGTTGAGGCGTTTGACTCGCAGGACCTGGTCGGCACCGAGCACCGACTTCACGGGGCGTGTCGCACGTTCGAAGGCGAATTCCAACACCCGACGCTCGGGGCGAATTCCCCCGGCGGCCAACTGGGATTCGATCGTGGCCAATCGGCCGAGGCTCTGCTGCAGCGGCTCGGTGGCGACGAACCATCCGAACCCTTGCCGGGCGTCGAGCAATCCCTCGTCGCGCAACGATTCGAGGGCTCGGCGGATCGTGACTCGACTGGCATCGAACTCGGCGACGAGGTCGGACTCGGACGGCAGGAGTCGGCCCGGCGCGTACTCGCCCGAGGTCACGCGCTGACGGATCTCCTCCGCGATCGCTCGATATCGGATCTCCCGCACACTTGTATTATACTTGTCTGTATGAGCATCGCGACCGCCGGTACCCCCATCGAACTCGTGAACAAGGTGTATGCCTCCCTCCCCGAGCGAGTGGCTCTGGGCCGCAAGCGACTCGGCCGACCGCTCTCACTCGCCGAGAAGATCCTCATCAATCACCTCGTCGACCCGGCCGGTCAGGAGATGGAGCGTGGCAACAGTTACGCCGACTTCCATCCCGACCGAGTGGCGATGCAGGACGCCACCGCGCAAATGGCGTTGCTGCAGTTCATGACCGCCGGCCTTCCCACCACGGCAGTTCCCTCCACCGTTCACTGCGATCACCTCATCCTCGCCAAGGTTGGCGCCAAGATCGACCTCGGAGTGGCGATCGATGACAACCGCGAGGTCTACGACTTCTTGCGCACGGTGTCGGCCAAATATGGCATCGGATTCTGGGGACCCGGAAGCGGCATCATCCATCAGGTCGTCCTCGAGAACTACGCGTTCCCCGGCGGAATGATGATCGGCACCGACAGCCACACACCCAACGCGGGCGGTCTCGGCATGGTCGCCATCGGTGTCGGTGGCGCCGACGCCGTCGACGTGATGACCGGATTCCCGTTCAACGTGAAGTGGCCCAAGGTGATCGGCGTCAAGCTCACCGGAACCCTGAGTGGCTGGTCGTCACCGAAAGATGTCATCCTCGAAGTGGCGCGCGTGCTCACCGTCGAAGGCGGCACCGGAGCGATCGTCGAATATTTCGGCCCCGGTGCCGACAGCATCTCGGGAACCGGCAAAGCAACCATCTGCAACATGGGTGCCGAGATCGGTGCGACGTGTTCGGTGTTCGGCTACGACCACAACATGGCGGCCTATCTCAAGGCCACCGGACGCGAAGCCATCGCCGACGCCGCCGATCGTGTTGCCGCCGACCTTCGCCCCGACGAGGGAGCCCTCTACGACCAGTTGATCGAGATCGATCTCGACCAACTGAAGCCGCTCATCAACGGCCCGCACTCCCCCGATCGTGCCCACAAGGTCGGCTCGGCCGTGGGCGACGCCGCTCGAGCGAACGACTGGCCGCTGGACGTGTCGGCCGCTCTCATCGGTTCGTGCACCAACTCGTCCTACGAGGACATCACGCGTGCCGCGTCCATCGCTCGACAGGCGGCCGCCAAGGGTCTGCGCGCGAAGTGCGAGTTACTCATCAGTCCCGGCTCCGAGCAGATTCGCGCCACGATCGAGAGGGACGGACTCATGGCCGATCTCGAAGCGATCGGTGCGACCGTTCTCGCCAACGCGTGCGGTCCGTGCATCGGACAGTGGGAGAGGCCGTCGTCGGCGACCGACAAGCCGAACAGCATCGTCAACTCGTTCAACCGCAACTTCCCGAAGCGGGCCGACGGGTCGGCCAACACCTTGAGTTTCGTGACATCACCCGACACGGTGATGGCGATCGCACTCTCCGGTCGACTCGATTTCGATCCGACGACCGACACCATCACCGCCCCCGACGGAACCGCTGTCCGTCTCGACCCGCCGATCGGCGAGGTCCTCCCCGATCGCGGTTACGACCCGGGGAGCAACACGTTCACCGCACCGCCGGCCGATGGAAGTTCGGTCACCGTCGTCGTGCACCCGACGAGCAAGCGCTTGCAACTGCTCGAACCGTTCCCGGCGTGGAACGGCCAGGACTATCTCGGTCTTCCAGTGCTCATGAAGGCTCAGGGCAAGTGCACCACCGACCACATCTCGGCGGCCGGCAAGTGGCTCACGTATCGGGGCCACCTCGAGAACATCTCGGGCAACCTCTTCATCGGCGCGGTCAACGCTTTCACCGGCGCGACCGGGGAAGGCCTCGACATCACCGACGGCGGCACTCGCTCGTATCCCGACATCGCCAAGCGCTACAGCGAGGCCGGCATCTCGTGGTGCGCGATCGGCGATCGCAACTACGGCGAAGGCTCGTCGCGCGAACACGCTGCGATGGAACCTCGTTTCCGCGGTGGTGTGGTGATCTTCGCCCGCTCGTTCGCCCGCATCCACGAGACCAACCTCAAGAAGCAAGGGTTGGTTCCGCTCACCTTCGCCGATGCCGCCACCTACGAACTCATCGAGGAGAACGATCGCATCAACGTTCTCGACTTGCCTCCGGTTCCGGGACGCAACGTGCGCTGCCAGATCGTCAAGCCCGATGGCCGGACCGTCGACTTCGAAGGCGTGCACACGTTCAGCGACGAGCAAATCGAGTGGTTCAAAGCGGGATCCGCGTTGAACATCGTGCGCGCCAAGGTCGCCGGCGGCCGCTGACCGTGGATCTCGTCGCCGGGATTCGCGGCACGGGCTCGGTACGTTCCTTCACATCCGACCCCGTCGACGACGCGACGGTCGCTCGCATTCTCGACCACGCGCGTTTCGCCCCCAGTGGGGGCAATCGCCAACCGTGGCGCGTCGCGGTGGTGAAGGATCAGTCACTTCGTCGACAGTTGGGCATCGCGATGCAGCCGGTCTGGGACGACTACGCACGAGCCTCGGCTCGAGGAGTCACCCCCTTCTCCGTCGTTCCGCCGGCGTCGTACCAGTTGACATCGACCGCGCCCGGCAACACCCCGAATCTCCTCCTGTCGGAGATCACCTCGATCCCCGTCGTGTTGGCGGTGGCCGCCGACCTGTCGCTCATCGCGATGATGGACAAGGATCTCGATCGCGCGCCGATCACCGGCGGAGCCTCGGTGTACCCCTTCTGCTGGAACATCCTGCTCGCCGCTCGACTCGAAGGGCTGGGCGGAGTCATCACCACCTTCGCCTCGCGTGTCGAACCCACGACCGGACCCCTTCTCGGCCTTCCCGAACATCACGCGTTGGTCGCCACGATCTTTCTCGGTCACCCGGTGAAACAACCGACGCGACTGTCGCGTCGCCCGGTCGAAGAGTTCACCACGGTCGACCGCTTCGACGGTCCGGCCTTCGGTTCGTCCTGAACACCACTCGTCTCGAGTGGTGTTCGCACGTCAGTCTCGTCCCGGTCGCCGTTCGACTTCACGCTCCGGATCACTCGAGTAACCAGGCGGGTACGACAGGGCCAGTTCCGCAGCCGTTGGAGTTCTCTTCACGCGCGCTTCGTCGGGCAGCAGAGCCGAGATCTCCTTCATGATGCGCTTGGTCGCCGGATCGGGCTGCTTCCCACGCACCACGAACGGCTCACCGACGCGAATGCGTACGAGTGGCGGATTGGTGACGTTCAGGACATGTGGGATGCGCGACGATCTCGGCCACACCTTCTCGGTTCCCCACAGACCGACCGGCACGATCGGCGCCTTGGTCGCCATGGCGAGTTTGGCCGCGCCCCAACGCCCCTTCAGAACGGGCTCGAAGAACGCCGGGCCGCGAGGGATGGTGCCTTCGGGCATGATCGCGACCATCTCACCGGATGCCAAGGCGTCTTCGGCGAACTTCAACGGCTCATCGCTCCCCGTTCCGCGATCGACACGAATGCCGCCGAGGGCCGATGCCAACTGGCCGATCCCGGGCGCATCGAAGACTTCCTTCTTGCCGAGGAAGCGCACCGTTCGGCCGGTGCGGGCCACGGCGATCGCGATCGCGAACACGTCGAAATACGAACGGTGGTTGCCGCACAGAATGGCCGGCCCGTCGGCGGGAACATTGTCGGTTCCGGCGATGTCGAATCGGGCGAAGGGAAAGAAGGCCGGGCGGGCGAACTCGAGCGCGACCTTCTGGAATTCGACATTGGCGATCGGAACCTTGCCGACTCCGGCCGGCACGTCGAAGTGCAGTACCGGCCAACGACGTGCCGCGGCAACGACCTGCAGTCGAGGATCCGGGTTCACCGCATGCGGGAAACCGACCGACGACAGCAACGGCAGGTCGTACACGCTGTCGGAGTATGCGTACGACGCACCCAAGTCGACACCGCGACGGATCGCCCACTCGCGAACCGATGTCGCCTTCCCGCTGTTCCATACGAACTCACCATCGATGCGTCCGGTGTACACGTCACCATCGGCTTCGTATCGCGTTGCGACGACGTCGTCGAAGCCGAGCATGTCGGCAAGCGGTTCGACCAGATCGACCGGTGTCGTCGTCGCGATCACGAGGACTCGTCCGGCCGCACGATGTTCGGCGATCGTGGCCCGCGCGAAGGGCGGAACGAGTTCGGCGAGCTTCGGGGCGGCACGTTCGGCCGCTGCACGAACAGCAGCTCGCGATTTCCCCTTGGCCAATGCTGCTCCCTGTCGTGTGAGTGCCATCGCGGGCAACGTCTCACCGACACGATTGAAGATTTCGAACAACAGACGTTCGCCCGGCATCTCACGACCACGCAGACCGGCCTCGCGCAGTGCGTCGGAAAGCACCGGTCCGGATGCGCCGACGAGCAGAGTGCGATCCAGATCGAAGATCGCCGCCGAGGTCATACGCGCAACACTACGAACCGACGAGGCCCAACCGATCCGAGCGGCTCGGTCGACGTCGTGCCCGGTAACGGGAAAGGCCCCGCTTGGGGGAAGCGGGGCCTCTCAACCTGGGGTTCCTGTGGCGGGGGGAGCCACTTCTTGGAACCACGTCGTGTGTGTTTGGGGGAAACACACAACGATCTACATGTGAAAGTATGCACGTGAATGCGGGAACGTTCAAGTCGATCAGCGAGATACCACTTATCACTTCTGGCGATAGGTCGGGCTAGGGTGGCGGGCGATGGATCTCCGACAGATCTCCTCCCTGATCGCCATCGCTGACCACGGCTCGTTCTCGGCGGCCGCCCGGGCCCTCTACACCGTTCAGTCGAACGTGTCGGCCCACATTGCCCGCCTCGAACGCGAGCTCGGGGTCACTCTGGTCGACCGCACGAGCGGCCAGATCACCGATGAGGGAATCCTGGTGGTCGAGCGTGGCCGGCGAATCCTGCGCGAATTCGACGAGATCTCGGCCGATATTTCCGCCCTCGACGACGTGGTCTCCGGTGACGCCCGGCTGGGCGTGATCGGCACCACCGGACGCTGGCTCATGCCCCAGTTCCTGACCCGGTTGAAGACCGAATTCCCCCATGTCCGTCCCACGATCTCCGAAGGTGGAACCTCGAGCCTCGTGCCCCGCCTTTTGGGTGGCCACCTCGACGCGTGCATCGTCCACCTCCCGGTCGAGGATCCCGAAGTTCACGTCGAGCCGCTGTTCGCCGAGGATCTCGTTCTGCTCGCCCCGGCCACTCACCCCTGGTACGGCGCCGACAAGCTCACGATGGCCGATCTGTCGACCCACCCGATTCTCCTGCCTCCGTCGTCGTCGACACTCCGGCGAATCATCAACCGGGCCGCCGACAACGCCGGGGTGAGCCTCACGTCCCAAGCCGAGATCGACGGAGTGCGCCTCATGACGTCGTTGGCCTTCGAAGGTTTCGGGCCGACCATCGTTCCGGCCACTGCTGTTCCACGCTGGCTGAAGGGTGAATTCCAGCGCATTCCGGTGCCCGAACTTCCGCGCCGCGTCGTCGGTTGGGTGCAACGCCGTCGCCCCCGACCCGGCCCGCCGACTCGTGCCGCATTCGACGTCGTCAACGCCCTCATCCGCGAACGCGGTCATCGCCAGCCCGGCGTGTACGTCGGAGCCGATGCGTTCCCGACGAAGTCGACATGAGACGTACTGTTACTCCGTGACCGTCCACCTGCAGGCTCGCGTACCCGGCGCCGCTCGGGCCGACGTTCGCCGACTCGGTGATCGTTCGGTCGTGTGGGTCGACGTGAGCGGCGACGTGCACAAGGGAGCGCTGAGCAAGGACGCATCGTCGATCATCGAGGCCGGCGCCCGCACGGCGGTTGCCGAACAGATCCCGATGGTGACCGTGGTGGCGTCGTCCGGCGCCGACATCCGCGAAGGCATCTCGGCTCTGCACGGTTGGGGTCTCGCCGCTCGAGCACTCACCGACTGCTCCGGAAAAGTACCGACGATCATGATCGTCGACGGTCCCGCGGTCTCGGGTCCGGCTCTGTTGCTCGGAATCGTCGACCACGTGGTGATGACCGAGTCGTCGTACGCGTTCGTGTCGGGGCCCACCATGGTCGCCGACTTCACCGGAGTCGCGATCGACAACGAAGAACTCGGTGGCGCGGCGACCCACGCCCGCCACACCGGAGCGGCATCGGTCGTCACGACCGATCTCGAGTCGGCCATCTCTGCGGTCGAACAACTCCTGTCGTACCTTCCCGACAGTTCGGACGTGGAACCGCCATCGTTCGCCTCCGACGACGACCCTCGACGCTCAACGCCCGAGGCCGGCGAACGGATCCCTCCGTCGTCGACCGGCAGTTACGACGTCCGCGACGTCATCCGAGCGATCTGCGACGACGAGGACTTCTTCGAGGTCCGGTCGCGGTGGTCGGCCAACCTCGTCACCGGATTCGCGACCATGGCCGGTCGACCGGTCGGAATTCTCGCCAATCAACCCATGGTGCTGGCCGGCACTCTCGACATTCCGGCCTCCCAGAAAGGCGCCCGATTCGTCGCCTTCTGCGACGCGTTCAACATCCCCCTCATCACCCTCGTCGACACGCCTGGCTTCTACCCCGGCAAGGACCTCGAGTGGCGCGGGATGATCCGACACGGCGCACAACTCGTGTTCGCCTACGGACGGGCCACTGTTCCACGCATCTGTGTGATCCTGCGCAAGAGCTATGGCGGGGCCTACATCGTCATGGACTCCAAGCGGATGGGGAATGACCTCTGCGTGGCCTGGCCCTGGGCCGAACTGGCCGTGATGGGCGCCGGCCAGGCGGCGGCGATTCTCCAGCGTCGGGCCACGCCCGACGAACGGATCGCCTTCGAAGCCGACTACACCGAGCGCCTCCTCAACCCGTACGTCGCCGCCGAACGCGGCTTCGTCGACGCCGTGATCGACCCCGCCGACACCCGAGCCGTGATCTGCACGGCCCTCGACTCCCTCGTCGACAAACGCGAGCACCTGCCGGGCCGCAAGCACGACAACTCCCCGCTCTGACCGTCCCGGAACCGAGTGCTGGCCAGGCCCGACGGTTATCCTCGACGTGCGGGGGAGAAAGCCTCCGCACGCAGGACACGACCCGAACAACGGGTCGCCGACAAAAGGGGACGAGCAAGGTGCCCGACACCATCACGATCATCGACGACCGCACCGGCAAGAAGGTGACGGTGCCGATCGAAGGAGGAGTCTTCCCGGCCTCGGCGGTCCGCGAACTCGATCCGTCGCTCTACATCTACGACCCGGCCTACATGCAGACCGCGGCCTGCAAGAGCTCGATCACCTATCTCGATGGCGATGCCGGAATCCTGCGCTACCGCGGCTACCCGATCGAGCAGCTCGCCGAGAAGAGCACGTACCTCGAAGTCGCGTATCTGTTGCTCAACGGAGAGCTTCCGAACAAAGCACAACTCGAGAAGTGGACGCACGACGTCACCCACCACACCTTCATTCACGAGAACATGCGCAAGCGTTTCGTGGACGGCTTCCACTACGACGCCCATCCGATGGGCATGTTCGTCAGTTCGATCGCCGCACTCGGCACCTTCTACGACGACGCCAAGGACATCCTGAGCAAGGAGAGCCGCGACAAGCAGATTCTCCGCCTCATCGCCAAGTCCCCCACCCTGGCCGCCATGGCCTACCGATTCTCGGTCGGATTGCCCTTCGTGTACCCCGACAACAACCTCTCGTTCCCGGCCAACTTCTTGAACATGATGTGGAAGGTCGGCGACTACGAGGTCGACCCGCGCCTCGAGCGCGCGATGGACGTGCTCTTCATCCTGCATGCCGATCACGAGCAGAACTGCGGAACCACGGCGATGCGCGTCGTGGGTTCGAGTCAGGCCGATCCCTATTCGTCGGCGGCGGCGGCGGCATCGGCGCTCTACGGCCCCCTCCACGGTGGCGCCAACGAAGCCGTGGTGCGAATGCTCGAAGACATCGGATCGATCGAGAACGTGCCGGCCTTCATCGACGAGGTGAAGGGCGGCAAGGGCAGCCGCCTGATGGGATTCGGCCACCGCGTCTACAAGAACTACGACCCGCGCGCCAAGATCATCAAGAAGACCGCCTACGACGTGTTCGAAGTGACCGGCAAGAATCCGCTCCTCGACATCGCGCTCAAGCTCGAAGAGACAGCGCTCAGCGACTCGTACTTCATCGATCGCAAGTTGTACCCGAACGTCGACTTCTATTCGGGTCTGATCTACCAGGCTCTCGGATTCCCGGTCGCCATGTTCACGGTGCTGTTCGCCATTCCGCGAACCGTCGGCTGGCTGTCGCACTGGCAGGAATTGCTCAACGACAAGGAGCAGAAGATCTCCCGCCCGCGTCAGTGGTACACGGGCGTCGATGCCCGCGACTACGTGCCGGTCACATCGCGCTGATCCCTCGTGCTCGATCACGCCGAAGTCGATCCATCGGCTCCGCGTGACGACCGTGCGTGGCTGCATCCCCCACGTTGGGCCGGGGCCGTCGCTGGTGTTCTCGCCGGAGCGTTGGCCCTCTTCTCCGGTCATCTCGTCGCCCTGATCGGCGGCGGTGTCTCGCCACTCGATCTGGTCGGAGGATCCTTCATCGATCGAGTGCCGCGGTGGCTGAAGGAATGGGCGATCGCGACGTTCGGGACCAACGACAAGATCGCTCTCGAGGTCGGGGCCTACACAGTGATGTTCACCCTCGCCGTCGTTCTCGGCTCGGTCTCGGTTCGCCGTTCCTCGCCGTACGTCGTCGGGACGTTCGCGTCGGCTCTCGTCGGAAGTGTGAGCGCGATGGAGCGCACGACCTCCTCAGCGATATCGATCGTCGCACCCTTCGTCGGCGCAACGATCGGTTCGATCGTCTTCGTCGTGGCGTGCGATCGGACCGTTGGTCGATGGCTCGATGCGCGCCGACCTCGCGTCTCACAGGTTCCACTCGGATGGGATCGTCGACGTTTTCTGCGCACATCCGTGGCCACGGGTGTGGCCGCCAGTGTCGTCGGAATCGCCACCCGCCGACGCGAAGTTGATCGGCTCGAACGCATCGAGTCGCAACGACCGGCTTCGCTCCCCTCGTCGGATGCCGGTGCCGTCACGATTGATTCGATCCATCCGACCGATCCGTTCATCACCCCGAACGATCGCTTCTACCGAATCGACACTGCACTGTCGTTCCCCGATGTCGATCTCGACTCGTGGAGACTGCGCGTCGACGGCCTGGTCGATCGGCCTCTCGAACTCTCCTACTCCGACCTGCTCTCCATGCCCCACGTCGAGCGCACCATCACTCTCTGCTGCGTGTCGAACGAGATCGGTGGTTCGCTGATCGGCAACGCGGTGTGGCAGGGCGTGTTGCTCGCCGATGTTCTCGATGCCGCCGGCGTCGACCCAACGGCCGAACAAGTCTTCAGTCGCAGCCTCGATGGCTGGACCTGCGGATTTCCGGTCGAGATCGCCCGCGATGGTCGCGACTGTCTGATCGCCGTCGGAATGAATGGGGAGACACTTCCCCTCACACATGGCTTCCCGGCCCGCCTGGTCGTTCCTGGCCTGTACGGCTACGTGTCGGCGACCAAGTGGCTGGCGTCGATCGAACTCGCCACGTGGGAAGAACAGGGATACTGGATCCCGCGTGGCTGGTCGCGACTCGGACCGGTCAAGACTCAGTCTCGGATCGACGTACCTCGACGTGGAGTTTCGGTTCCTCCCGGACCTTTCACGATCGCCGGAACCGCGTGGGCTCAGCACGTCGGCATCGAACGGGTCGAGGTGCGAATCGACGACGAACCGTGGCAGAAGGCCACTCTCGGCGACGACGTGAGCGACGACACGTGGCGTCAGTGGATCCTGCCGTGGGACGCGACACCGGGCGAGCATCGCGTCACGGTGCGCGCGACCGACAAGAACGGCGTCACCCAGACCGACGTGGTCACCTCGGTCGCCCCCGATGGAGCCACGGGTTGGCACAGCCGTCGCTTCACGGTCGGCTGAGGCCGGAGATCAATTCACGAAGATCCGGGACGATGACGTCGCGTGCCAGTTCGGCCGCGTACGCGCGTTCGAGATGAACGCCATCGGGCCGTTGATCGCGATCGAGATCGGAACCGGCGGTCGCGAACAGCTCGGAATATCGGTAGACCTCGACACCGTCCCGCTCGCCCCAACTCTCGACGACGTCGTTCCAGAAGTCGACGAGTTCGGGGTCGTCCCCGAGAACGTCGTCGTCGTCGCGGACGTACGGCGCGTCGAACACCACGATCGGGCGGCCGTCGGCGACGTCGACGAGGGCGTCGATCGTGCGTTCGAGGTCGGTCGCGTAGGCCTCGCTTCCCGGTTCCACGAGCTCACCTGTCAGATCGCGGTAGGCCCATCGACTCGGCGGTCCCACGGCGATCACGACCGCATCGATCGGCGTCCAGTCGAGTGCATCACGCACCACTTCGGCCGGGAACGGGCAGTAGGTGGCCTCACGTGATCGACCCGGTTCGTCGAACACGCGAGTCGCGAGGACGAGCGGACAGCCGATCACGCCCGCATCGACCACACCGAGGTTGGAATCCCCCGCATCGGCCAGGGCTCGGGCAACGTTGTTGGCCGTCGAGTCGCCGATGACGAGCAGGGTCAACGCACGGTCACTCACGGGAACGGTTGTGGTCACTCCACTCGCCGGCAACGTGGTCGGAGCCGAGCTCGTGGTCGTGACCAACACCGTCGGAACAGTCGAAACCTCCGACTCGGAATCGGCAAGGACCACGAGTGGCAATACGACAGCCACGACCACTGCCGCACCGAAAGCCGCCAGAGCCACGCGTGTTCCGGCGACGAGTCGTCCGTCTCGGATGGGTCGCTCGAACCATCGATGGCTCGCACCGGCGATCACGAGAGTGACGATGACGCACACCACGATTCGCCAGGTGCCACCGACCCCGAGTCGTTCCTCGTTCACGAAGACGAACACCGGCCAGTGCACCAAGTACACGCCGTAACTGATTCGACCCATGGCTCGCAGCGGCGACCACGAGAGCATGCGCCGCAGAGGACCCGGCACCACCGCCGCCACCACGAGAATCGTCGACAGCACCGCGAAGGCCGGCAATCCACCGTTGGCGATCCAACCCGACTGCGGTTCGCTCGAGACGGCGAGCACTGCGACCACGACGAGAGCGACCGGACCGATCATCGCCATCGACCTCGCGACACGGGTCGATTCACCTCCCTGCAGTCGATCGCCGACGACGCAGGCGAGGACCGCTCCGAGGAGAAGTTCGGCGGCCCGAGTGTCGGTGCCGTAATACACGCGGTCGATTCCCGAAACGGCCAATCCAGTGATCGTGGAAACGACGGCCAGACCAGCGAGAACTCCACCGATGCGACGTCGCGACCATCCGATCGCCAACAGTCCGACCACGATCAGGGGAACCACCACGTACAACTGCTCTTCGATCGACAACGACCAGATGTGCAGCAACGGACTCGGCGCCGAGAAGAGATCGGCGTAGGAGTGTTCGGCGACGATGAAACGCCAGTTGCTCACGTAGAGAGCGGCCGACACCGCATCGCCCCTCAGGCGGGACGCTTCGGCTGCCGTGCTCAACCAGGCCGCCACACCCACCACACCGATGATCACGGCCAAGGAGGCGGGGGCGAGCCGTCGCAGTCGGCGAGACCAGAATGCGCGCAGGTCGACCGATCGATGCTGCTCGAATTCGGCGAGCAGAAGTGACGTGATCAGGAACCCGGACAGAGTGAAGAACACCGAGACACCGAGGAATCCGCCCGACATCCACTCGAGATCGGCGTGAAACAGAACGACCGCCACCACGGCCAGACCCCGCAATCCGTCGAGACCAGGCTGGTGCCGAAGGGTTGGTCGTCGCAGAGTGGTGTCGGTCATCGTCGTGCGGAACTCACGGCCCGATGTCGATCAAGATCTTCCCGGTGTTGGCATTGCCGGCCATGTGATCGTGGGCGCGACCGATGTCGGCGAACGCAAAGCGCGAGTCGATGATCGGACGCAGTCGTCCATCATCGAACAGGGGCAACATCTCGGCGATGAAACGCTGAGTGACCGCAGCCTTCTCTTCGAGTGGCCGCGCTCGCAGGGTGGTGCCGATCCAGTGGATGCGCTTGGCGAGAATGACGCCGACGTTCACCTGAGTGGAGGCGCCACCCATGAGACCGACTTGCACGATCGAGCCCTTCGTCGCGACGACACGCAGATTGCGCTCCACTTCGTCGCCACCGATCACGTCGAGGACCACGTCGACTCCGTTCGGGACCGCAGCGACGAGCTCACTCGCCCAGTCGTGCGGCGATCGCTCGATGACGAGGTCGGCTCCGAGGGCCCGGCACGCGTCGGCCTTACCTGCCGAGCAGGTCACCGCGATCCGCGCTCCGATCGCTTTCGCGATCTGGATCGCCGCCGTGCCCACGCCCGACGCACCGGCATGAACGAGCGCCCAACGACCCGAGGTGAGCCCGCCTTGCAGCACCAGAGCGTCCCATGCCGTGAGAAACACTTCGGGTATCGCGGCAGCGTCGGCGAGGCCCACTGACGTCGGAACCGGCATCAGCTGTCGTTCGTGAGTGCAGACGAGCTCGGCGTAGGCGCCACCGGCATCGATCGCCATCACTTGATCACCGATCTTCCAACGCGTGACCCGACGGCCGACCGCCCGTACGGTTCCGGCGAATTCGAGACCGGGAATTTCGAGGTCGAGGCCTCGCCGCGGATCGGGGTACGCGCCCATGCGCTGCAGCAGATCGGCCCGATTGAGGGCAGTCGCGCGAACGGCGACCAACACCTCATCGGGTCCGGGCTCGGGATCGGGAACGTTTTCGAACGTGAGGACCTCGGGTCCGCCGTATGCACGAAGAACGACGGCCTTCACGGGGACTCAGCTCATCTTCTGCTGAAGGCGACGGTCGAGCGCGGCGAGGTAGTCCTCGGTCGTGAGCCACGGTTGATCCTTCGAGATGAGGATCGACAAGTCCTTGGTCATCTCGCCACCTTCGACGCTCTCGACGCACACGCGCTCGAGGTTCTCGGCGAACTCGATGAGCTTCGGATTGTTGTCGAGCTTGCCGCGATGCTTGAGGCCACCGGTCCAGGCGTACACCGAGGCGATCGGGTTGGTCGAGGTCTTGTTGCCCTTCTGGTGCTCGCGGTAGTGGCGCGTGACGGTGCCGTGCGCCGCTTCGGCTTCCACGGTCTTTCCATCGGGGGTCATCAGCACCGAGGTCATGAGACCGAGCGATCCGTAACCCTGGGCCACGGTGTCGGACTGGACGTCACCGTCGTAGTTCTTGCAGGCCCACACGTAGCCGCCTTCCCACTTCATGGCGCAGGCGACCATGTCGTCGATGAGACGGTGTTCGTAGGTGAGGCCGGCCTTGTCGAAGTCGGCCTTGAACTCGGCCTCGAACACTTCCTGGAACAGATCCTTGAACTGGCCGTCGTAGGCCTTGAGGATCGTGTTCTTGGTGCTCATGTAGACCGGGTACTTGCGATCGAGTCCGTACCGGAACGACGCACGAGCGAAGTCGCGGATGCTGTCGTTGAAGTTGTACATGCCCATCGTGACGCCGCCGTCCTTGCCGAACTTGGCGACGTCGAACTTCATCGGCTCACTGCCGTCATCGGGCGTGTAGGTGATGGTCACGGTGCCGGCGCCGGGCACCTTGAAGTCGGTGGCCTTGTACTGATCGCCGTGAGCATGACGACCGATGACGATCGGCTTGGTCCAGCCCGGCACGAGACGCGGAATGTTGCTGCAGATGATCGGCTCGCGGAACACGACACCACCGAGGATGTTGCGGATCGTGCCGTTGGGCGACTTCCACATCTTCTTCAGTCCGAACTCTTCGACGCGCGCCTCGTCGGGCGTGATGGTCGCGCACTTCACGCCGACACCATGCTTCAGGATTGCATTGGCGGCGTCGATCGTGACCTGATCGTCGGTCTGGTCGCGGTACTCCATGCCGAGGTCGTAGTACTCGAGCTGCACGTCGAGGTACGGCAGGATCAGCCGGTCCTTGATGAACTGCCAGATGATGCGAGTCATCTCGTCGCCGTCGAGTTCGACGACCGGATTGTCGACCTTGATCTTCGCCATGTCGGTGCTGCTTTCTCGGACCCTCGGCCCGGCCACTTGTCTTACACTTGTATCTTAGGCCCTGCGGCGGATTCCGACCGGTATCCCCGTCGCTCTACCGGCCGAGAGCCACGAGAACGACGGCCGCCCCCGCCCCCACCAGGCCGAGGATCTGGGTCCGACTCAGTCGTTCGCCGTCGAATCGAACGGCCAACAGGATCGTGCTCACGGGATAGAGGGCCGTGATGACCGAGACCAGCGAGAGCAATCCCTCTCGGGTCGCCAGGACGAACAACACGTTGGCCCCCATGTCGAAGAAGCCGGCGGCAACGGCGAACGCGGTGATCCCACCCGATTCACGGTCGGCACGTCGACGACTCACCACGACTACGGCGGCAATCGAGATCGACACCAGACGAGCCGCCGCGAGTGGCCACATTCCCGATTCGTCGGAGGTCTGATCGAGACACACGTACATGAAGCCGAATCCGGCGCCGCCGATGACGGTGAGCGCGACGATGCGAGGCGTCGTGGGCACGTGCGGGGTTCCGATCGCGCCGGTCACGAGCACGATGCCGATGAGCGCGGCCAGGATTCCGATGATGGCGAGTGCGCTCGGACGCTCTCCCAGCGCGAACCCGACGATCACGGGCACGACAGCACTGACGACAGCCGTGAGCGGCCCGACGACGGTCATCGCACCGTTCGCCAAGCAGTAATACAAGAGTCCGAGCCCGGCGAGACCACCGGCGCCGCCCATCGCTCCCCAACCCCAATCGACCGCGGGCGCGATCGGATCGGCGAAAGCGATCAAGGCGACGGCGAGCAGAACGAGTCCGAACAGCTGGCCGTACAAAGTGACCGCGAGGCTGTCGAGTCGACGGGTGGCCCGTCCCCCGCAGAAATCGCCGAGGCCGTAGACCCATGCCGCGGCGGCCGCCCACACGATTTCCACCCCTCGTATCTAGCAGATGCGTACTTCACCGAGACGTTCGTGAAACCGACGCGAAGGGTCGTGCTCTAAGGTCTCGTCGTGCATCACGTTCGATTCGGCAACACCGGCCTCAAGGTGTCTCGTCTGTGCCTCGGCACGATGACGTTCGGTTACCAATGCGACGAGGCGACCTCGCGTGCCATTCTCGACACCGCTTTCGACGCGGGTGTCGACTTCATCGACACCGCCGACATGTATCCGGTCGGGGCGCCACCGCAGGACTTCGGTGCCACCGAAGAAATCGTCGGACGCTGGATGAAAGGGCGGCGCGATCAAGTGATCGTGGCCACCAAGTGTTTCTTCCCGACCGGGCCGAAACCGTGGGACGCCGGCAACTCCCGCAAGAACGTTCTGCGGTCGATCGACGCATCACTCACCCGTCTGGGCACCGATTACGTCGATCTGTATCAGATTCATGCCTGGGATCAGCACACGCCGATCGACGAGACGTTGTCGGTCATGGACGATCTGGTGCGTTCGGGAAAGGTGCGTTACGTCGGATGTTCGAACGTGCTCGCTTATCAATTGGCGCGCGCGCTCGGACGCTCGGAGGCGCTCGGCCTGCACAAGTTCGTGTCGGTGCAACCGCGCTACAACCTTCTCTTTCGTCAGAACGAACGCGAACTCTTCCCCTTGTGCGCCGAGGATGGAATTGCCGTCATCCCCTACAACCCGCTGGCCGGCGGATTCCTGACCGGCAAGCACGAACGGGGCGAACCGACCGCTGGAACACGTTTCACGCTCGGTTTCGCCGCCGAGCGCTACCAGGACCGCTACTGGCACGACCACATGTTCGACATCGTCGACACCATGAAGGACATGGCCACCGAGACCGGCGTGAGTCTGGCCACACTCGCCGTGCAGTGGGTGCTGGCCAATCCGGTGATCACGTCACCGATCATCGGTGCGAGCCGACCCGATCAGTTGCACGACGCCATCGCGGCAGCGAGCAAGCCGCTCGACCCGGAGATCAAGACGCGCCTCGACGCACTGACCACCGTGTTCCGTCAGGGTGACGCCATCGTGTGACGTGCTGACGGCATTTGCACCTGGCACCGGACCCGTCGATAATCGACTGATGAACATTCTCTACTTCTTCGAAGTCTCGAGAATTGCTCGATCCGGCGCCACGTCTCTCTGTCGTCCGGGTTTCAACTTTGTCCCGGCCAGCGATCGAACCCACGTCGAAGCGGTCCTCGACCAACAAGAGCTGAACGCGATCCTGGTACCGGCTCGATCGGTCGACTGCTGGTTCGATGTCGAACGTCGCATCGCCCCACGCATCACCATGCCCCGAATCCTCACGGTGGTGTCGAACGAACGAGGGAGACTCTGGACCCCGCAACTCGCCGCGGAATCGGGCTTCGACGGATTGGCCATTCAAGACGGGACTCTCTCGCTCGCGGAATTCGCCGACGAATTCGCTCGAGCGGTGCTCTCCTGCACCACGGCCGGCGCGCGTCGTCCGGAGAAGATCTCCGACCTCACTCGATGCCCAACTCTCGAGGAGATCACTCTTGGTGACCGACTGAACGCTCAGATTCTTCACCTCGCGTCATTCGGACGGACCCACGAAGAGATCGCTCGTTCCATCGACCGGGCACCGCAAACGGTTCGCAACCGAACCTCTCGGATGATTCGACTCGCAGGAGTACGCAATCAAATCGAGCTCACGATCACCTACGAACAGGCGCTGGCCCGCCAGAAGTCTCGGACGGAAATCGACGCCAAGTTGTAGAACCCACATCGGTCGGTCACGCCACCTTCGAGCGACTCACCAACGAGCGCGGGATTCCTCCGCGAAACCCTGAAGCCCGCTGATATCGAAACGGGCTCCGCTGTCGTCCACGACCGATTCGAACGAGGACGGCGATTCCCTACAGCCTGGGGTTTTGTGGTGGGCGTGACGGGACTCGAACCCGGGACCTCCACCGTGTCATGGTGGCGCTC